>Ga0255347_1007669_pt1 | contig 11144 bp, 12 predicted proteins | sample wastewater_treat_2_FD_192479 | JGI IMG/M metagenome (GOLD analysis project Ga0255347, IMG submission 192479) | Wastewater microbial communities from Lulu Island WWTP, Vancouver, Canada - plant24 | ecosystem: Engineered > WWTP > Wastewater > Unclassified | place: Canada: Vancouver, British...
AAAACCAATAAAAAAGCGCCTAATCGGGAAATATTTTTCAATGTAGAGATATTGGATCAGGCGATACATGAAAAAAAGCGGGTGGAATTTGATTATACGACTTATGGTCTTGATTTGAACCAAAAACCCCGACGTGCTGAGAAGTACCGTGTCAGCCCCTATGCCCTCTACTGGAACAACGGACAATACTACCTGATTTCCAATCCGGATCGCCACGACGGATTCTGCCATTTCCGATTGGACAGAATGAAAAGCATAGATATTGCAGAGGAACCTGTAAAGCCCATACCCCAAGGCATTGATGTATACGAGTATGCCAAAAGCGCCCTCTATATGTTCGGCGGCGAAACAGAAACCTTTATGATCCGATGTGACAAGGAGATTCTTAATCAGGTAATAGATCAGTTCGGGGACAAGCTCCTTATCACAGATTCTGATGAATTTACTTTTACAACAGTCGTAAAAGCTACCACCGGGGGTATGAAGCTCTGGGCCATCCATTATTTCGAAACATGTGAAGTATTGGAGCCTCAGTGGCTGCTGGAATATGTTACGGCAGCAATCAAAAGAGGTATGCTGAAATATCATCTTTCATCCTTCAAATGACAACCCAGACACAAAACAGCCCTGCCTGCAATCTTCGATTTTGCACCAAAGATAAGAGTTTGCCCCACTATATTGCCGGCTTCGATATTGGAAACCACAAAGAGCTTCACATCTCCGCTTATTCCGCTTTCAATCTTTTTGTGCTCGGCAGCTTTACGGGAAACCTTTCTTGGAGATGAAGAATATGCGCAAAATTTTGACAGATTCCTGACAAAGATCAATTCCAAAACCAAGTTAGTTAATGTAGACAATCCGAACAATCCTACAGAAAACATCGTATCTGTGAAACAATTGCACATCTTGCTACGGGCGTTCCCAAGCATGTCTGCGCACAGCGTCTTACCTTCAACGTCACCTTACTGGCCCAGGCAGCTGCCATATGCGCATTAATGACCGGCAAGATATCACCTGAACCGTGCAGCCGAATTACAAGTCTTTAAGGATGATGGAAAATGTTTTTGAGGGACTTGGCTTGCAGTATGTCAAACCCAATGCCAACTTTATTTTTGTTGATATTGAATTTGATTATAAAGTGCATTTACAAAGTTAATGAAGAATGGGATTATCTTACGTCCCGGCTATATTTGGGGATGCGATGCCTCTTTACGAATCAACACCGGAAGCCTTAAACAGACGGATCGCTTCCTCTGTGAACTTAGAGGTCTGCTGCGTATATAAAATCCAGGGGACTCTCCATTGCATAACCCTACCCTCTTTATCATATACATGTCATGACGAGATTATTTCGACGCCAAAGAGTGTGACAATGATGTAAGGGGGGCATTTCAAATTGAAAGATTACATAGAAGAACGTGTCATTGAGCTGGCTCTCTATATTCTAGAGACCGAAGCAACCGTTCGTGCCACCGCAAAAAAATTTCGCGTAAGCAAGTCTACCGTGCATAAGGATGTTACCGAACGCCTCCTGGAAATCAACCCCACCATGGCTTCGGAAGTTAAATCCGTCCTTGACAATAATAAGGCGGAAAGGCATATTCGCGGCGGTCTTGCTACCAAGGAGAAATACAAGAGTTTACACGGGCAGTCTTAATGAGATTTTTCAGGCTTCCATTCCCCGTTTCAATGTGTCAGAACCTTATGATCGCCCAAAGCTGATGCTTGCGGGCGATTTTTCACTAATGGCTACCGGATATCTATAAGCTTTGCCGGATTGGTAGGTATCCCATCCTGTAAAACCTCAAAATGCAGATGAGGGGGGTCACTGCTTTCAAGAAGGGCGGTTATTCCGACTCCGCTGATCACGTCTCCGGCCTCGACCACATCCCCCTCCTCTACCATCCGATCAGTGGACAAATTGCAATATCGGCTTATAAGACCGCTTCCATGGCTGATCTCAATAGTTATTCCAAGCCTGTCGTCATTATAGACCTTTGTAACCGTGCCGCCTTTAACTGCAGTGACCGGTGTATCCGGTGCCGCTTCGATATCGACACCTAAATGTACTACATATTGATCCAAGGTGGCGTTGTAAACCAATTCATCCCCCGAATACCCCTTTGATATCGCACCCCCTTGGACAGGAATTTTCATTCCCTTACCGGTATCCTGATCTTTTTTGGGTGCCGGAGCCGGTGTGTCCCTGCTGTCTACTGTCGGTACAGGTTTCACCACGTTCAGGCCGCCTTCTCCGATGAGGTAGTTTTCACGGTTATCGTTTATATTTTCATCCCGATTTCCCTCCGCCACCCGCTCATCGTCTCTGTCGAAGACTATCATGGCTGCTGCTGCAATAACAAGGATTGCTATGATGCTCACCATGGTATATCGGTAATTCCACTTGCGCCTGCTTTCGTCTTCTCTATCATATGCGCTGTTTCCGTCGACTCGCATTATTTCATACCTCCGTCATAAAAATTGTATTTAATGTAGTATTTCCTTTTCTGCTGCGTATCATACTGTTGAAGCGTTTTTTAATGTCGAGTGACATGGCTGGTGGTGGTTATCAAAGTCGAAATAAAAATTAAAATCATTTGCGTGGCAGTAACTTCGGCCAGCTGACAATTGGGTTGTGGATACAATTTCATAGAGCCTTGAGGAGAATGGTTAGTTTGTTTGACATCCCAAGGAACGAATTTCGAAGGAGGAGAATGCCAAAAACACTCACAGCTCATGGAAATTGGATCTGCCGTCTATATGCCGTCCAGGGATATGTCTTACCATTTTCCCAAGCCCAAATCAAAAGCCACAGGTAGATGCCGTTATCTTTTTTTGCCCTTGTATCGATTCTGTGTATAAATAATGCTGAATATCTGCCCCGGTTTAAGGAGTACAACTTACAAAATCAGCTAAAAACCAAAGAAAGACGAGTTTGTGTATAACAAAACGGCATTTTGTTATACACAGATTGCTTTTTCCCAAAATTTAGCTGATCATACGGCGTTTTTTATGAATTTAAGCCTCTACTTTTGCTGTTTGTTATACACAGAATGCAATTTGCGGCGGTTTTAGTTGATTTAAGAGTTGCGGCGGCCGGGGAGAGAAAAGCAGCTAAAACTGCGTCACGAATGCCGACCTTAGTTGCCTCCGGCGGGGATCCGGTCCGCAGGGAGCTATAATACAGGCCGATAGGAATATTGAAAGGCTGTGGATACAATTTCATAGAGCATTGAGGAGAATGGTTAGTTTGTTTGACATCCCAAGGACGAATTTCAAAGGAGGAGAATGCCAAAAACACTCACAGCTCATGGAAATTGGATCTGCCCCCGGGAGCCGGAATCAGAATCACAGCCGAATGTAAACCAAATCTGTCTTTGAGCGGGGTTTGGTTTACATTGCCGGCGGGCAGCGCCCGCCGAGGGCTTTAATTCAGGCCGCTCCCAGGCCGAGGCAACCATAATCACCCTTCAAAGTCGTAAATAGTTGCCTTTCCAAAACCCGAGGCAGCTATTTCTGAGTTTCGGCCAGGGTTTTGGTTGCTTTTCTCTCCCCGGCCGGCCTTATCCCCGCCGGATTTGAATCTGATAAAAGCAATATATGTCATCAGATATTTACAAATCGTATTAAAAACCTTGCAGTATCAAAGACTATGAATTATAATTATGCAGATTAATCAACTGGAGGGAAACGCATTGGTCAAGTATATAATGGCAGAAGAAAACCAAAGAACCATATCTGGAGAAGACAAAATCTTTGGTATTAATAAAATGGCTCAAGAGATGATTCAGAAAGCAGGCAAGGAGAAAGTGGCCAACGCGACAGTCGGATCGCTTTTAGACGATGAGGGCAACTTAATTGTCCTGCCCTCTGTGTCCGAGGTACTGAAAACTCTGGCTCCCCAGGATTTTGCGGAATATGCTCCGATAGCAGGTCTGCCGGCTTACCTGGACGCTGTTAAAAAGGCTGTATATATGGATTACGAACCTGCCGGCTATCTTGAGGCTGTGGCCACTCCCGGCGGCACCGGAGCTATCCATAACGCCATTCAAAATTATACAAAAAGGGGCGACATTGTTCTCACATCTGACTGGTATTGGAGTCCTTACGGCACAATAGCCCAGGAACTTGAGCGCAAACTGGATACTTATGCGCTTTTTGACGAAAAAGGAAGTTATAATGCAGATGCTTTGCAAATCAAACTTGAGAAGCTCCTTGCCGATCAGGCCAGAGCTCTCATCATTCTCAATACCCCGTCACATAATCCTACCGGCTATTCTCTTACACCGGAGGATTGGGATAAGCTAATAGCATTACTTTCACGCCGCGCAGAGGATAAAACAAAGAAGATCGTCCTCCTTGTCGACATTGCCTATCTGGATTTTGCGGGAGATGCCCATGCTGAGAGGGCCTTTCTTCCCAAGCTGGAAAACCTGCCTGAAAATTTACTTCCGTTGATAGCTTTTAGTATGTCAAAAAGTTATACTATGTACGGAATGAGATCCGGCGCTTTGCTATGTCTGTCGGCAAATAAGGACATTGCCGATGAGTTTAAACTGGTAAACAGTTTCTCCAACCGCGGGACCTGGTCCAACGGGACCAGATCCGCAATGACGATCCTAAGCCGTATCTTTTCAGATCCGCAGCTTCTGCAAAGAGTGATAGAAGAAAGGGAATCTACGCTTTCCGAGCTGCTTTCCCGCGGTAAGATCTTTACGGAAGCCATCGAAAATGCAGGGCTTTCCATGTGCCCTTACCATTGCGGGTTCTTTGCCATCGTGCTTTGCGAAGACCCGGAGGCGGTTGCAGCGGAAGCTATGAAAGAAGGAGTATTCACCGTTCCCATGGGCCGGGGGCTCAGGGTCTCCGTTGCCTCTCTTTCAAAGGAAAAATGCAGGCTTGTTCCTCAAATACTCGCAATGGCCGTTAATAAGGTGGGCAGGTGAATTTCCCGCCATCAAAGTATAAATTAGACCGAGCACCGGGAGATTAGAATGGACCTTCAAGAAAAGCATATTAAAAATATTGAAAGTTCGCATATTCATGAACTCGATGTGGAAGTATTCTATCTTAACGAAAGCGGTGTAATGAAGCCATCCGCATACCAAGCCCTGTTTGCGGAACTTGTGGAAAAACATCTGGATATATATCATTCGGGGGCCGATATGACATTAAAGCACGGCCTCGCCTGGGTCCTGGTTTCCATGTCCATCGAAATCAAGCGACCGATAAATACCTGCATGAAGCTTTACGCCCATACCTGGTATTCTCAGAGGAAAGGCCCTTATTTCCGCAGGGAACTGGTTTTCTGCAATAAAAGCGGAGCTGTAGTGTTTCACGGCAGCACTTTTTCTGTTCTGCTTGAGATGGATAACCGAAAGGTATTCCGTAAAAAGGAACTTCCCTTTGAGCTCACAGAACCTGACACTGTTTTCTGCATGGAAGCGGATCCGCATTTTAAAGAAAACGCGGAATTCATACCCTGTGAAAGCAGAAAAATATACAATAGCGATATTGATCTGCTGGGGCATGTCAACAATCGCCGTTACGGGGATTTTGCCTATGATGCTTTATCGGATGAAGAGAGATTCCGTTTTAAGGAATTGAAGCGAATGGATCTGTATTTCATATCAGAAATGCGAAGCAAAGATGAATTCACGGTATTTAAGTCTGCGGACAAGGATCGGATACTTCTCCGCGGCCATAATAATACTAAGAGCGATACCGCTTTCTACATCGTTTTCCGGTTTTGACAGCGGGGAGCTCTACTTGCCTTTTCCATTATTGTGCTCGTGAACAGGAGAAAGCCATGGCAGATGACGGTCAAAACATAATAACCCTTTCAGAAGATCTGGTCAACCGGACCTTGCGCCAGAAGATCCTTTCTTCTCCCGCCGGAGAATATATCACTGATTATAAAGTTGCCTTCTCGCAGGAGTGTATCTATTTGGATTTAAAACTTAGTATCAAAACTCTGGGTGCACTCACTGCAAAGTACAAAATAGAAGTAGTGGACTTTGTCTTCAAACCCAGCAAACGCATGCTCATTGCCGACTATATCGAAGATGTTAGCTCCGCCGGCAGCCTGACACAAAGCATGATGCTGAAAATGATCGGTCTGAAAGGTGGCACTTTTCTTCAAATAGCGGCGGGTATGGCTAATCTCCCGGGTGTAAAAGCAGATGCAAAAAGCTGCTCCGTCGATCTGGAACAGCTTATAAAACCCAAAGGCGATCTTGCTTCTATGCTAATGCTGGAATATCTCGACAGCAGAAACGGTGCGTTGAAATTTTCTTATCAACTGGTTCTGTAAACTGACTCAAACTAACGTGCATAGCCACAAAGCTGCATCCACCCAAGCGGTAAACAGTACCGAAATCCTTGTATAGCCTTACTTTCGATTAAATATTATCAATGCCCCCACGAATATGAGAATTCCTGCGAATATCAGCTCTGCGGGTATCCACGCTACAAAGTGCCTAAAGACTATCAATCCTCCGAGTCCTATAAAAATCAACCCTAATACGAGAGCGGTTTTACGGTTGCTTTTTTCATCGTACTCCGGATGATCTACTTTATAATTACTTTCCGTGCCCTCGCCGTTCTCGCAGCTTTCACGGTAATTTCCCTGATAACTGGCTGATTTTTCCCCCGGGATAACGATCGCTGCTACTATGTATGCTATCAGTCCTGTCCCCATCATCAATGTGAACACCACTGCCAAGATCCTGATGATAACAGGGTCCACATCGAAATACTCCCCGATACCGCCGCACACACCGGCCAGCACTTTGTTCCGTGACGATCTGTATAATCTCTTCTCCATTTATAACCTCCATTAAGCCTGTCGGTCCTGTTATATCGACTAATAAAAGATTGTTGACATCTATAACCATTGATTATTATATATATAAATTTTTTCATTAACAATGCCGATTCGGCACAAAGGCTCTCTTTTTTACATAGTTTTCTTTCCCGGGCTGTATTCTGCCTCTCGGTATGGCAAGGGGATGGCAAGGGATGGCAAGGTGTGGCAAGGGGACGCTTTGTGGTGGCAAGGGGACGCTTTGTTTGCCACCAACTTAATTCTCAGGCTGGCAAACAAAGCGTCCCCTTGCCACCCTTGCCACCCCCTTGCCACCCATAGAAATCGGATCCGCCGCCCCTATCGATTGGAATAAAATTGTTTTTGAAATCCAATATTAAAAATATGTTGCAAACAATACTGTTGCACAGTATACTGAAAATGAGTGAGTACTCACTCATTGAAAAGGAGTGCCCTGCATTTGCCTACAACGAAAGGAGAAAAACATTCTTCCTTAAAACTGAGAATGTCAGTGTAAAGCATGGTCAAAAACAATATCGATAAAAAAAACCATATAAACAACAGTACCCTTAAAGAAGATGAGCTCCACACGGCAGCCGAGTATTTTCAAGGCTTCGACCTGCCGGAAAAAGAAGCCTTGATCCTGGATGCAGCCGTTAAGATATTCTCGGAGAAGGGGTTCAGTGCCTCAACCACCAGTGAGATCGCAAAGACGGCCGGCGTTGCTGAGGGGACGATCTTCCGCTATTACAAGACGAAGAAGGATATCTTAAGAGCGTTGCACGTACTTTTTATTAACCAGCTAGGCAGGAAACTGGTTTTGGAGGGCGTAGAGAAAATCCTTGCTAACTGCGATGATAAAGATCTAAAAGAGGTGTTCAAATCCCTCCTTGCGGACAGGATCAAACTTATCGACTCGATTTTCCCCATAGCAAGGATTGTTTTCACCGAAGCACTTTACCATGAAGATATCAGAGAGGCCATATATCAGAATATAATTTCCAGGGGCATTGCGATAATCGATGCATTCCGTTCCAAAATGCTGGATCGCGGCCTCATACGAAGCGAAATAACTTCGGAAATGATCCTGAGAAGCTTTCTTGGAAATATGTTCATGTTAATTGCTCAAAGGAAGCTCTTCGAGGATAAATTCGATTTGCCAAGTATCGAAGAAGATATTGAAAAACTGGTTGATACTTTTCTGTACGGTATCGCTGATATAAGCCACGGAGGAGCGAAATGAAGATAAAAAAGACCCTGCCGGTCCTGCTGATCGTGTTTGTATTATCGGGATGCGGCTCATCAGCATTCGAACTCAGCGGCACTGTACGCTCGACCCAGACAGATATCGCCTCCGAAGTATCGGGAAAGGTCCTCAGTATGGAAATAGAAGAAGGTTCACCCGTAAAAAAGGGGGATATAATTGCCATCCTGGACTCAAGTATGCAGGAACTTGTCGTGGTTCAGCAGGAAGCGATAGTCCGGATGAAGGAAGCAAAGCTTGAAGAATTGATGGCGGGTACTCGCACTGAGCAGCTGGATCAGTACAGGGCCTCTGTCAAAACCGCCGAAGCTGCAAAAAGCAATGCTCGAACAGGCATTGACACCGCACAGACGGATCTCGATTACTGGCGAGGAAAATATGATGTGGCAAAGGAGGCCTATGATTCCGCAATAATATCAAAGAGTGCTTTAGATGATGCAAAGCTAAAATTCGATACTGCCCGCCAGCGTCTCGATGCCGCAAAAAAACAGCATCAGTCCTCCTCCGCCCAGCTTGATGCCGCAAGAGCCCAGCTCTCCTTTTTGGAAAAAGGCAGCACATCCCAGACCATAGCGGCGGCGGAAGCGGATCTTGCCCAATCGCGGGCAGTCTTGGAACAGGCAAAGCTTGTACTTTCGAAATATGAAATAAAATCCCCTGCCGACGGCACCTTTATACAGAAGAATGTAGAACCTGGTACCATGATAAACGCCGGAGCATATATCGGGACTGTATCCGACCTTTCCGATCTTTGGATGTATGTTTATGTTCGGCAAAAGCACCTTAAATACGTAAACATCGGTCAGGAAGTATCCCTTACAGGCGATGCCACTGGAGATAAAAGCATCAAAGGGAAGATAACATTCATATCCGATGAAGCAGAATTCACTCCTAAAAACGTGCAAACAGACGAAGCAAGAGACAATACCGTGTTTAAAGTCCGGATAGACATTCTGTCCGACAAACCGGGTATAAAGCCCGGGATGACTTTTGATACACTTATCCCTATGAAGTGATCCCATGGAGAACAGCTATGCCTGACGGTTTATGCTATGCTATAGAAACAGAAGGCCTTACGAAGAAATTCGCGGATTTTACGGCCGTGGACGGTGTCTGCCTTCGCATTCCCAAAGGCTCTGTTTTTGGTCTGCTCGGCCCCAACGGCTCCGGCAAATCTACTACCATAAGGATGCTATGCTGTGTGCTGACCCCTACTTCCGGCAAAGGCACCGTCATGGGCATGGATATACAAAAAAATCCCGAAGGAATAAAGCAAAACCTCGGATACATGTCCCAGCGTTTCAGCCTATATGAAGATCTTACCGTAGAGGAAAATCTTGATTTTTACGGGGGCATTTACGGCCTTTCGAAAGACATCAGAGACGAGCGAAAAAAAGAACTCATAACCATGGCAAACCTAAGCGGGAAAGAGAAAAGCCTTGCCGGCACCCTTTCGGGCGGATGGAAGCAGCGTTTGGCTTTAGGCTGTGCCCTGATCCATAAGCCTAAGCTCTTGATACTTGATGAGCCGACGGCCGGGGTTGATCCTGTTTCCAGAAGGGTTTTCTGGGAGATTATCCACTCCCTGTCAAAGCAAGGCATCACAATACTGGTAACGACTCATTATATGGATGAAGCGGAAAGCTGCGATATCGTAAGCTTCATATTCGACGGAAAGATCATCAACACCGCATCCCCAGAGGATATCATCAAATCCGAAGGGGCGAAAAATCTCGAGGACATTTTTATTAAATATGTTGAGCGCATCACAAACACAAAGGTCAGCTCTGCATTCGCCGGGGTGAAATTCCTTAATGAGGAGAGTAATGAATGAATAACAGCCTCTTCGATATAAAGCGGTTCAAATCAATAATAAAAAAGGAATTCATCCAAGTGAGACGCGATCCTGTTTCATTGAGGCTGCCCTTGGTGATGCCTATAATTTTCATGCTTTTGTTCGGTTATGCTGTGACCACCGAGGTGGACAATATAAGTACGGTGGTTTTCGATCAGAGCATGACACAGGACAGCAGGGATTATGTCGAAAAGTTTATTGTATCCGATTATTTCACAGTCAATTATTATGTGAACAGCGAAGGCGAAATGATCGATTTGATAGACAGCGGCAAAGCGAAAGCCGGTCTGGTGATACCCTCTGACTTTTCGATAAAGCTTAAAACCGGGAAGTCCCCGAAAACCCAGCTGATCATAGACGGCACCGATCCCACGACAGCGCGCACCGCAATGAACAGCGGCATCATAATATCGGAACAATATTCCCGGACCTATAAAGAAACCTCTCTTAAAATGCTTGGTGTATCGGCTGCCGCCCTGCCCAGTACGGAGATAAACGTAAGAGTCTGGTACAACCCCGGTCTTGAAAGCAGAAAGTTTACCATACCGGCCTTAGTGGGTCTCATCCTTCAAAACATAACCGTCATGCTTACCGCTTTTGCGCTGGTAAGGGAAAAAGAGCGCAGTACCATAGAGCAGCTCATCGTTACTCCCGTGAGGCCTGTTGAGCTCATACTGGGCAAACTGGTCCCTTATATCATAATCGGATGTGTAAGCTTTCTCTTTGCCTTATCGTTATGCGTATTCTGGTTCAGTGTCGGTATAGAGGGGAATTTGTTATTATTGCTGGTGCTTGGATTTTTGTTTGTTTTCTGCTCTCTCTCTATTGGGATGCTCATCTCGACCTTTGCGCGAAACCAGCTGCAGGCAATGATGTCCATGGTGTTGGTCATACTTCCCAGCCTACTTCTATCGGGCTTTATATTTCCCAGAGAAGCAATGCCGGCAGCTATTAACTTTTTAGGGTATTTGATACCCCTGACATATTTTTTAGATATCATCAGGGGGATCGTACTAAAAGGAATAGGTGCAGGTTATCTCTTAAATGACATTTTCGCCCTTTGCATCTTCACCTTCGTAATATTGAGCATTTCAGTGCTGCGCTTTAAGAAAAGCCTGGATTAAACAAATCACAATATATTTGACCCGGCTGCCGGTACCTATAATGTGATGACTTTATCCACATTCAGCATGGCCTCG
>Ga0255347_1007676_pt1 | contig 11138 bp, 7 predicted proteins | sample wastewater_treat_2_FD_192479 | JGI IMG/M metagenome (GOLD analysis project Ga0255347, IMG submission 192479) | Wastewater microbial communities from Lulu Island WWTP, Vancouver, Canada - plant24 | ecosystem: Engineered > WWTP > Wastewater > Unclassified | place: Canada: Vancouver, British...
TTAGATTATAATTTTTCTCGTTTCGAATCTTATACACACTTATTTCCATTTAAAATGCTCCCCTAACAAAAATAATATTTATCTATATTGTTTTACCAAACTCATTTGATATAGTTATTAAGTCTAGAATATCTATGCTCTGGTCCTGGTTGAAATCACAATTATCATTAAATTCTCCATCACCCAACTTAGAGCCATAAGCTTTAGAAAATTCTATTAAATCATACTGGTCAACTATTTTATCATTATTCAAATCCGATAAGAGAAAATCACCATTTTTATTAACTTTTATTTTAGGGTAAATCGGCTGAGCTTTAACTTTCCCATTATTTTCAAGCAATATATAACAAGAATTGAGTTTAAATTTCAATGTTCCAGATTCAATTGGTTTGAAAACAATCGATAACATTTTTGCTTTATCGCTATTTACGCCTTTTTCAAAATCTCTCAAAGCTGTGATATTAGCAAGTCCTATAGAATCATCAATATCTGCAGAAATTTCTACTTTTGAACCGTCTGCATTAAGAGAATAACCTTCAAGTACTCTTTTTAATGTAAGTTTATCAGCACTATATTGAAGACTAAATGTAATACCTGTGACTTCTTCTGCTTTAGGTAAATATATATCAAAGTTAAATTCCTGTTTTGGGGCTATTATTTTATATGCAGATATTATCAAAGGAATAGGCTCAGGAACAATTGATTCTTTAACATTAACAGTTTCCTCTCCAGCTTTAACTTCTTGTATCACCTGCTTACCTGAATCATAATTATACTTTTCTGTACTAAATTGAATATTGAATTTTCCTTTTGGTAATATGTACTTGTCAGTATTATCCTTTCCATTCCAATGAATTGTATAATCACCTACAAGAAGATTTGATAGTGATGTTATGGTGCCCCACTCTTCTCCTGTTTCGTCTACTATTTTAATTTTGATAGAACCATAATTATAATTAATATTCATATCCTCGTATTTAACGTTTAATCCATAGTTTAAGCTAAAAGATATTTCAATGTCATCAGTTTGTTTATCTTCTGTGAAATAAAGTTCATTAGGGGTAATTTTAATGTTTGATACCTGATCTTCAATTTTTACAACTGAATCTTCGAATATAATGAATGGAATATGAAGTTCATTTAGTTTAATTATTCCTTCCACTCTACTTCTTTCAAATTTAGTTTTATCAATATTAAACTTAGCAGTAAACCTTCCACTTGCGCCAGGAGATAGAGAAAGCGAATTTGTACTTAGTTCAATAGATACTGGGGAAGCCTCTCCCTTATCTAAGAATAGTTCATAGCTTAAAGAAAAGTTTATATTATTGGTAGAAATGTTTTTAACTGTAAAATCCTGTTTAGTATTATTAGATTCTTCAATTACAATTGCTCTTGGTTCAATTAAAGCAGGAGTATTTAATGCTTTTGATACATCTGCTTCTCCTGCACCTTGAAGAAGGAATGTAATTGGTTTTCCATTATAAGGATTCTTAATTATTGTTGCGGTATTCATTAAAGCTGATTTTACTTCTGTTGTTTTCCAATCTGGATGTACTTCTTTTATTAATGCAGCTAATCCTGCAATCATAGGGGAAGCCATTGATGTACCACTTGCTATTCCATAACCACCCGGGACAGTAGAAAATATAGAAGATCCTGGAGCAGATATTTCTGGTTTAAAGCAAGCATCAACAGTAGGACCCATTGATGAAAACTCTGAAATTGATACTCCTCCACCATCTTCAAACTCTAACTTTAAGTTATTATCAATTAGAGAGAGTAATAATTCTCCATCCTCTTTTGTTATAAATACAGTTGGGATTAACTGAACTGAATTTGGATCTTCGTTATTTCCATAGATTCCAGGAGCTATAAGTTCGGCGGGGGTGTGATTATAGATTATTATTGCTTTAGCTCCAGCTTCCATTGCATTGTCTACTTTCTTTCTGAATGTATTAGACTTATCGTCTACAGGGCCCCGCATAACAATGGCAATCTTACCTTTAACATCAACTTTTCTAAAATCATCTATATAGCCAAATCCACAGTTCACAAGAGGAAGACCATTCAAACTTTTATCAAAAGAAGGAGTGAATGGTCCTCTTCTACCTGTAATTAATTTTGAGTTTTGCTTAGGAGAAGTTATTTTTAATATTTGGTAGCTTCTATCATCTGTTGAAGCCACACAAATAGAATCTTCTAAAATGCCAGGCGCATGTGATGGCCAAGGTTGAATTTTTCCTCTTGCGCCATCATTTCCTGCTGCAGCTACTACAACTACTCCAGCCTTCGTGGCATTACTCACTGCATTATGGTAAGCTGAAGAACCTTTAGAGCGTGTTTCGCCAGGGCTACCAAGAGATAAATTTATCACCTTACACCTATCAGCTGTTGCTCTATCTATTGCTGATAAAACATTTCCTTGTGATGCACCCTGATATTTTGTTGAAAATACTTTATATATCATAAAATTTGCTTCATAAGCCATTCCTTTTAAATAATCTTTGCTACCTTTTCCGCCAATTATTCCAGCAACATGAGTGCCATGCATATTTGCATCAGAAAAATCTCCATCACCATCAGCAAGATCATAACCACCTTTTACTTTACCTTTTTCTGAAAATTCAGGATGTTTACTATCTAAACCAGTATCAATAACACCTACGAGGACACCCTTACCGGTTGCTTTTTGAGTTGATGTTCCTTGCCAAACTTTTTTTGCTCCAGTAGTATATGAAGCAATAGCTCTATCTGGTTTGTAAATCATACTATCATCATAAACCATCTTAACTTCTGGTAATTTTATTAAATCAGGTAAATCTGATCCTAATACATCTAAGATAATGGAATTGGTTGTAAATGAACATCTATTCTTAAATTTATAGTCTATACCTAAATCTATAAGTTTTGAGAGAAATCTGTCCTGTGCTTTAGTTAATTCATTATTATAAGTCTCATCAAAATCTATTAGAAAATCTCTATTTCTCAAACCTAAAGTGCTACATAAATTTTGATGATCAGATTTTTTGATGCTGAATACTACTGTTGGTTCATCCGTTAATTCCACTATAACAGGTACCCTTCTGTTTAAGCTCGATACTTCATTAAGAAAATCTATGTCAATCTTTAAATTTTCTTTAGTGATAGCATATGATGAAGAAATGCTAAAAATAATAAATAAACTAATTAACAAACTAACTATTTTCTTCATTCAACTCAAAAACCTCCCAAAAAACCTCAATTTAAATTAATCTTTTGTTCATTTATAATTAACATAATTATATAATTTGTGGTTCAATTTTTCAAAATATAGTGTAATATAATTAATACTCTTCTTGTAAAGCAATGTTACCTAGAACTATCTCTTTTATAGAATAAAACAAACTACTCATATAACTTTTTATGTTTATGTTAATTTGTGTTAATTCCTCTTCTGAAGTAATGAGTATATCTTCAATTTTAAATAAATTATGTAAATCTATCATTGAAGCAAGAGTATCAATTTTTTCTTTAAAATCAATGTTTACGATATTTTCTCTATTTCTTGTTAACCTTATTATTAAGGAATCTCTTAATATTGATTGCCAGAAAATTATTAATTTGAGAGCTATACTTTTATCTGTAATTAATATTTTCTTAGGTTCTTCCATTATCAAGTCAAACAAATAATTTATTAGAGTCGCTCGTTCTTCAAGACTACTTTCTTTCGTCAAATCGAGAGCATTCTTAATGTTTCCTTTTGAAATTTTTGCGATGTATTGTGAAGTCTCTAAATTAATTTTTTCATTAATGAGTATATTTATAATCTCTTCCTCTGTATAAGATGAAAAAGGAATAATTACGGTTCTCGATTTAATTGTTTTTGGGATAAAGTCTATTTTTGATGTCGTAAGTATTATTACAGTAGACATATTAGGCTCTTCTAGTGTTTTAAGTATAGAATTAAACGCTTCTATGGTTAATAGATGGGCGTCTTCAATTAATGCAACTTTCTTGAGACCATAAACTGGCTTAAAAGAAACAAATTCTTTAAGATTATACATATCTTCAAGTTTTATACTTCCTGTTTTATCACTTTCAAATTTTAAAAAGTCAGGACTTGTGCCAACTTCTATCAATTTACAAGAAATACATTTTTTACATGCAAAAATATCTTCTTTGGATGGACAAACCAGATCCTCAGTGAAGTGCTTCGCAAAAAAACTTTTCCCTGATCCTTGTGGACCACTAAATATAAAAGTTAAGGGAATCTTATTATTTTTAAGAAAAGATTCAAGTATTCTTTTGACACGTGTCTGCCCGAAAGATATTGAGCTAAGACTCATAAATTAATATCTAACAAATCTCTCTACATCTAATATAAATACTTGTGCCCCACCGATTGTAACTTTTAAAGGAAGAGTAAAACTTGAAAAACCCTCTATTAAATTAAATGGTAAAGTTTCAACATATTTTTCTCTACTGCGACAATTTTTGTTTATAATTCCGAGGACATCTTCTACTTTTTCTTTCTCAACTCCTATAAATAGTATTATATTTGTAACTTCAAGAAAACTTCCAATACTTTTAAGTTTAGTTACTCTATAGCCCCTCGAAAGAAGATTATCAAGAACATTTTTCAAGTCATCTTGTTGTATTATGGCAATTATTAATTTCATGTTAGTACTCCTTTCTTTTAATAATCACAAATGTTTTTGATCTATCAATTTTAGAATATCATTAATTATAAATTTGACAAGATTTTCTTTTTTTAATGAAGCATCCATTATCTTTATTCTTTCCTTATTATTATAAGCTATCAACTTATATCTTTCCCTAACAGAAGTAAGAAAATTTAGTTTTTCAAAATTGTCTTCTTCTTTATCGATTTCTTCAATTCGCTTTAATGCTAATGCTGGTTCTAAGTCAAGAAGAAAAGTAATATCAGGCATAAAAAAACCAACTGCCATTTCATTAATTTTACTTATCATATTCATAAGGTCTTCATTTTCTCCTTGATAAGCAAGGGTTGAATCAATGAATCTATCTAAAATGACTATATTTTTATACTCTAAAGCATTTTTTATTACACAATCTACGTGATAATTTCTATCAGCGGTAAAAAGGAGAGCTTGAGAGAAGGGAGAAAGCTTTATATTTTTATTTAAAAGAACCAGATCTCTTATTGCTTTGCCAAGCTGTGAATTAGTAGGTTCTTCAGTATAAAAAACTTTAAAATTTCTTTTATTAAGTTCAAATTCAATATTTTTTGCTATTGTAGTTTTTCCAGAACCATCGATGCCTTCGAATGATATAATAAGTTTTTCTTTTAAATTACTCGAAAACATATGCTTTAAATATTTTATTTCCTATTATGTTATTATCTTTATCACGTAAGACTACCTGAAATAAAACTTCGCCTTTATTAGCCGGAGAATAATAAAATTTATATGGATATTCAGTTAAAACTGCTGTAAGATTCCCATCAATAAATAATTCTATACTAACACCTCTTTGGTCGTAAATGAAAAAGTTTATATCAACAGGAGAACCGACTTTTAATATGTTACTTCCAAAAGATATTGTAAAATCACCAGTATCAGAAAGTGGTGAACTATCAAAAGAGCTTTCAGGGGTAGGTTCAACCTCATGTTTGGATTCTCTATTTTCATCTTCTTTTTTTGTAGGATCTTCTTCTTTAACTGGCTGATTATGCTCCTTAGGTGTTTCATTTTCTGTAGTGTTTTTATCTTCTGTTTTTGACGTAGCTTTACCTATATGATTAATCTGACAGACCGGTGGTTCAGTACCGGCTATTCTTTCCTCTATCCTATAAGTACAGGTGCTATTTGCAAGTTTTCCTGTTGCTATGCAAATTTTACACTTAATTATTCCCTCAGGCTTTTTCCAATCTATATTATTAACCAAATTTTTTGATTTTAATGATTGCATTGTTCTTTTAAAAATTTGACCCGAAAAAGTTGAGCCATAATTAGGTATAGCGGAGAGATCAACTTCTTTACTGTCAGAACCAATATAAATTGCCAAACATACTTCTGGAGTACATCCTATAAACCAACCATCTCTAAAGTTGTCAGATGTACCAGTTTTCCCGGCTATGGTTAAACCCTGCACATTCATAGCCTCCGCAGTTCCACCAGGAGATAACGGTCCTTTTAATAAATCTGTCATAATATAAGCTGCCTGCGGAGAAACAACCTGCTCAACTTTTGGTTTAGCTTCGTATAATATCTCTTTTGTTTGTCTTTTCTCTATTTTCCTAATTGCGTAAGGTTCAATCTTTTTACCTTCATTGGATAAAGTAGCATAAGCAACAGCCATATCTAAGGGTCTTACATCGTTACTTCCTAATGCAAGCGAAGGGACTTTCAGTAGTTCACTCTTTATGCCCATCTTCTTAGCGTACTCTACTACTAAATCCGCCCCTACCTTTTGAAAAGCTTTAACAGCTGCAATATTAGATGATAGTTTAATAGCATTTCTTACAGAAAGTGCTCCAAAGTATCCCCCAGTCCATTCTTTTGGACTCCAACCATTGATGTTTATTGGTTCGCTAACAAGGATGCTTTCCGGTGATAAAATACCCCTATCAATGGCAGCTGTGTATTGAAATATTTTAAAGCTTGAACCTGGCTGTCTTTCTGCAAGAGCTCTGTTAAACTTGGTATTAGAATAATCTCTTCCACCAATCAAAGAAATGATCTCGCCACTTTTTACTGAAAGTGCTACTACCGCTCCCTGAGGCTGAATTACATTAAGTTTATCTTTTTTATCTTTGGGTAACAAACCATTTTTCATAGCATCGTTAATCACTTGATTAAAAGATTCGAAGCAAATTTTCTGAAAATCAGGATTATATGTTGTATAAATTTTTAGTCCACCTTTATATAGGTCAGAGGCAGATAATATTGTTAATGCTTCATCTTTTACGTAATCAATGAAATAATCAGCTCCATCTTTTAAAACTGTTTCATTAACCGAGAATGATCCCTTCTCAAGTATTTTTACATCTTTTTTAAATGTAGCGTCTGCCTCTTCCTCTGTAATAGATTTATTCCTGACCATTTTATCTAAAACTAATTTTTGTCTCTCCTTGACCGATTCAATATTGCTGAAAAGTGACAATTCTGAAGGAGCTGGTAATACTGCTACTAATAAAGTTGCACTTGAGAGGTCAAGTTCATTTGCACTTTTACCAAAAAAGCTTCGAGATGCAGTTTCTACACCATAGCAACCTTCTCCAAAATAAGCCTGGTTAAGATATAATTCAAGGATTTCTGATTTCGTATACTTTTTTTCAAGCTCAGTTGCAATGATGACCTCTTTCAGCTTTCGCGAAATAGTTTTTTCAGTCGTAAGGAATAAATTCCTTGCTAATTGCTGAGTTATAGTACTCCCACCCTCAACAAAATCTCTCGAAAATAAATTATGTATTGTTGCTCTTACTAATGACTTTAAATCGTAACCTTTATGTTTATAAAACCTTTCATCTTCAGAAGCAACAACAGCATTTCTGAGATCTAAAGAAATTTTATCTAAGCTAACATAAATTCTCCTTTTTGAGAAATAGAGAACCTTTAAAACGTTTCCGTTACAGTCTAAAACTTCGGAAGATTCCTCACCAGAAATGACATACTCTTTGGCATTTTTTATTTTTTCACTATATTCTTTTCTAATATTATAAGACAACGAAAAAACTGTAAGAATAATAAATATTAAGATTATTAATATAAGTATTAGGATTATTTTAAAAGGGGAACTTCTCTTTTTGTATGAAAAAAATTTTTTATTTATGTACTCTGACATCTGTTTTTAGCATATAAACATATTGTTCATCTTTTCGCAACACTGCCATAATATTGTGTTGGCCATCATTATCAAAAATCCATTTATATTCATAAGGTGGTTCGGTAATAGAAGCTACTCTTTTATTGTCAATATAAAGCTCTACAACATTACCCAAATCATTAAAAATATCGAATCTTAAAGTGATTTCTTCGTTAACTTTACATTCTGAAGGTGAAAAATATATGGAAAGAGGAGGTTTATGAATGTTACAATATATTGTTGGTTCTGTTCCTTTTAAAAAGGCTTTTTCTTCAGTTTCTGTGCACCACTCATTGGCAAGAAGCCCACTTTCCTTACAAATTTTTCTATAGACAAATTCTTCTCTATGTATTGGACAATATAAAGTTGGTTCAGAACCGGCTATATAGCTACTTGAAACAATTCTATTGGATGGACAATCCGGTATTGCAAGAAGCCCGCTATCTCTACAAATACCTGTTGTTATAATATTTTCAGAGTTTTTCAAAAATTTCTCTTTCGAAAGAGTATATTGTATTTTTAGAAGACAATTTTTGACCATTGGTGCTGCAAAAGATGAGCCCCATAGCTTTGCACCAGGAAGAGGTACTTCCCTTGAGTCTCTTCCAACCCACGAGCATACTACTATTTCTGGGGTATATCCAACAAACCAACCACTTAAAAAATCTTCAGATGTTCCAGTTTTACCAGCCACTTCAAATGGCATATAACCTATTACATTAGCAGCGACACTTCTAAAGAGATCATTCATTAAAATAGCTGTTTCTTTTTTAATGACTTTTGTTCGATTTAAATGATGCTCATATAGGAGTTTATCGTCTTTTGTAGTGATTTTTTTAATGCATATAGGTTCTGCTTTTTCGCCATTATTTGCAAGCACACTAAAAGCTGTTGCCATTTCAATAGGAGTGACTTCTAAACTTCCAATTGACATAGAGGGTACTGGAAGTATTTTACTGTTTATACCCATCTTTTCGGCATAATATGCCACTCTATCCCAACCACATCTTTGTGCAACTTTCACCGCACATATGTTAGACGATTTAACTAAAGCCTCTCTAACTGTTAAAGGTCCAAAGTATTGATTTTCACCAATCCATTCCTCTGGTTTCCACATTTTTTCTTGATCCTGCATACTCAATTCTTCACTTGTTATTATTGTTCCTGTCCCAACAACGCCATTTTCAATGGCAGTAGTGTAGTCAAATATTTTAAAAAGGGATCCCGGCTGTCTTGGAGAGGTACATCTATTAAATTGTGTATTTGAATAATCTCTTCCACCAACAAGAGCAAGTATTTCTCCACTTTTAGGGTCCATTGCAAGTATTTGTCCTTGTGGTTGAATAACACCAATTTTATCTTTTAAGTCCTTTTTGAAGTAGCCACTTTTTTCTGCATTTTTAAATGTTTCGTTAAGCGAAGCAGAAGCTTTATCTTGAATGTCTAAATCAAGTGTTGTATAAATCTTCAACCCTTCTTTTAGTAATACATCTTCAGGAAACATCTCAAGAACTTTCTGTTTAACATAATCTACAAAATAGTATTTTGAATCTGTAAACTGCGTTCCCATCAATGTTTTAAGATTTATTTCCTCTTTCAAGGCATTTTGATATTCCTCTTCTGTAATAAATTTATTTCTAAGCATTTTACGAAGGACAACATTTCTATTTTCTATAGCGATCTCTTTATTAATCCACGGTGAATAAAGAGATGGTGCTGGTAATGTGCCAGCAATAAGCGCTGCTTCACTAACACTTACCTCGCTAATTTTCTTACCAAAGAAATTGCGAGCTGCTGCTTCAACTCCATAGCATCTACCAGCGGGACTTGGACCAAAATATACATAATTAAGATAATACTCAAGAATTTCATCTTTTGTGTATCTATTTTCAAGCTCGTTAGCTAAAATAACTTCTTTTATTTTTCTCGTAAATGTCTGTTCGGTGCTTAAAAATAATGCTCGAGCAAGTTGCTGACTTATAGTACTTCCACCCTCAACAATTCCTAAGTGAAATACATTTCTTATTGCTGCTCTTATTATTCCAATTATGTCTGCTCCGCCATGTTCATAAAACCTTTCATCCTCAGAAGCAATTATGGCATTTCTAACATGTTTAGGAATCTCGCTCAAAGGGACAGAAATTCTATATTCATCTAGTTGAACACTTGCAACGAAATTATCGTTTCTATCGAATATTTGCGATGAAATTTGTGGGTTTTCAGTAATATCTTCAATTTTTGGAAGCATCACAAAGAGCTGATTTCTTAAAATGCCAAAAGATATTGAAATCACTGATAATATACAAGCAAAAAAGATTAAAATTATTGCAACTATTTTTTTAATTAAGTCAGTATTTAACTTCAAATAAATTCCTCCACATAAAAAAAACAATTCAACTTATTTTTGCATTAATAATTATATCTTAAATTTATTATTGTAATATAATTAGAATATTCTCAGCTTTTAATCTTGATTAAAAGAAATCATTTGTAACTGTTCTTATGGTTTCTTGGACTAAAAACCTTAATGTATTGTAAATGTTCTTCTCTAATTATGTTAGAATAAAACTGCCATTCTTGTTTTTTTGTTCTTTCTTTTTTATACCTGAAATATTTTCACCCAAAAGTTAAAAAAGAGACTATTTATCATTAAAAAATACTCAAAATGACAGTAAAGTGTCGTTCACTAACTCAATTATTAGGTAATTCAGTAAGTGATTTGTCACCCTCGAACATATTTATCGAGCATTCAGAATTCATTTTTTTAATACTTTTTGTATACCAACGAATTTTTTTACTTGGTTTTGAGGAATCTCCTCATTTAATAGTTTTTTTGTGTATTGATAAACTTGCGTCAACACCTGTCTTTGTTTCTAAAATAAATTATTAGGAAAACAAGATCATTTTTTAGCTTTGATAGGTGTTATATAAAATAAGAAAGCTTGGATCATTTGAGAAGATACTACTTCATGATAAAAACTATTAATAACCTATATAACATTTAGTAAAAACTATGAATCTTTGCCTGAACAAAAAGAGCAGCTTCTAATCGCAATTTTTGTATTTCACACCCAAGACTATATGTGGAATTTATATCGTTATTAATTGTGTAATTATTGGCAAGACATCCTCCACTACAGAGATATTTTGCCCAACAGCTATCACAGGGCTTTTTGTTGGAAACAATTGTTGCAGTCCTAAAAGTAGAAGTTAGGCTACTATTAGTTATTCCATTATATATGTCACCTAATTTGAATTCACCATTACCATCAAATTGATGGCATGGGTATAAATCCCCTTCAGGAGATACA
>Ga0255347_1007692_pt1 | contig 11116 bp, 7 predicted proteins | sample wastewater_treat_2_FD_192479 | JGI IMG/M metagenome (GOLD analysis project Ga0255347, IMG submission 192479) | Wastewater microbial communities from Lulu Island WWTP, Vancouver, Canada - plant24 | ecosystem: Engineered > WWTP > Wastewater > Unclassified | place: Canada: Vancouver, British...
TGTATTTTAAAGAATATGAATTATTAAATCGAAATATTATGAGAAAGTTAATGTTTTTAATCGCAACAATCGCTCTAAGTTTTTCGCTTTCAGCACAAAAACCAGTAGTAACAAGTGCATGGAGCTATCTAAAAGATGCCATTAAAGTTGAAACAATAAAACCAACTGTTAATGTTTACATTGAGAATTCTGGGAGTATGGATGGTTTTGTCAACCGAGGTAATGAGTTTACTTCTTTTATAACTTCCTATTTGACTGATATTTCCATTAAGTACAGCAATGATATCAACTTGTATTATATAAATAGCCAAATAATACCGCTTGGTAGTGATCTTACTAATTTTACGTCCAGATTGGACGCAAATTCCTTCAAGAAAATGGGCGGAAAACGTGGTGAGACGCATATTTTTCAATTACTCGATACTATACTTAAAGTAAAAGATCATAATTCAATATCCATTTTTATCACTGATGGAATTTTCTCCCCTGGAAGGAGCAAAGATGCGAGTAATTATATTGTTGACCAATATAACGGGATTAAGCATGCTTTTTCAAATTATTCTAGAAGCAATCCAAAAGCTGCAGTTGTTGTTTATCAGCTATTATCTCAATTCAATGGTACTTTCTTCGACCGTAATAACAGACCTATTCCGAATGTTCGAGAAGAGTTACCTTATTATGTATGGCTTATAGGTGATTTGGCTAAAATTAAAAAACTTGTTGATAGTGTTTTAATTACAAATGTTAGATCGAGCAATGACCCAAATATCTTTGCAATCTCTAAAGGCAACAGAAAGGTTAATTACGCAGTTAAAATGGGTTCTGGGAATTTTAATTTAGATAGATCAAATCCCCTAAAAGAGATAACCAATCTCAAAAGAGATAAACGTACTGGCAAAGTAAAATTCTCAGTTGATGCAGATCTATCCGGGTTTTTACTTAATAATGATTATTTACTTAACCCGAGTAATTACAAATCAAGCAATTCAAACTATCAGTTCAATATTAAGAATGCGGTTAGTAATCCACATGGTTACACCCATACATTTGAATTTACGGCAGATAATGTTCATAAAGGGAATGTAACTATTCTGTTAAAAAGTCAAATACCCCAATGGGTAGAAGACGTAAATGACAATGAAGGTTTAAATGTAATCCAAGGAAAAACTTATGGGATAAGGTATCAAATAAATGGTGTTTATGAGGCTTTTACTTTTAACAATATCAACTACACTGAAATAACAATTAACATTAAGTAATATGGAAGATTTTTTGGGAAACATTTATTGCTGGTTCGAATCAATATTCGGGCAGAACTTCGATGAGTACCTTTGGGGGTACAATTGCGAAACACAAGATTTTAGTGGCCAAAATGTGTTTAATTCGATAGGGTTAATTGCCATAGGTATATCACTTGTGTTTGTAATAGCATATTACTATTTGCCACTTTGGGGTTTTAATCATCCTCGCACTAACAGATGGTGGAACTGGTTAATAATACTTTTTATTTCCGGGATTGTTAATTTATTTATTGCATATGGATGGACATTTAATGATTTTCTAAATGGGAACATTGGGGATTGTTTAATGTACACGAGAGGTGAGCAAGGGGAAATTATTGCACAGCATATATATGCAAGTAATTGCTGGCTTTTTGGTCTTAGCAATTTTTTTGTTTCAGCAATTTTTTTCACTACTTTTACTTACATGTTTAAATGGTGGAGCTCTAATTGTAAGCATTCACATATCTTATCATTAATTTACAAATTTTAAACCTTAATAATAATGAGCAAATTATATGTTTTCGGGATTGGTGGCACAGGTGCACGAGTGCTGAAATCCCTTACAATGCTGTTAGCAGCAGGTGTAGATTGTGGGGTTGATACGATTGTTCCAATAATTATTGACAGGGATAAAGGAAATGGAGATTATTCACGTACAGAAGGCTTAATCAAGAGCTATATTTCAGTTAATAATATTGCTCCTAAAAACAACCCAGAACAGAAAATAAAAAATCGCTTCTTTAATACCGACATCAAGCTACTTGGGAACGAACTTTTGTTAAAGTTGGATGACGAAACAAAGAAATTTGAAGATTTTATTGGAATTGACACTCAATCAGTTGAAAACAGAGCCTTGTCCCAAATGCTGTTTTCTAAAAACACTTTATCAATGGATACAGAATATGGATTTAAAGGTAATCCAAATATTGGTAGTGTAGTGTTAAATCAGTTTGATGATAAGAATATTTTCAAAGCATTTGCTTCGGATTTCGATGATGGGGATAAAATTTTCATAATATCATCTATTTTCGGAGGAACAGGATCTAGTGGATTTCCGTTGTTACGAAAAATGCTTCAAACACCAAACCTTAAAGATGCAACAGGCACAGAACTGCCAAATTGGGGCTTGATAAATACTGCACCAATAGGTGCGATTTCAGTGTTGCCCTATTTTAATGTTGATAAAAAGGACAATGTAGATTCAGACACTTTTAATGATAAAACACGAGCAGCATTGTCATATTACGAAACTGAAAATGGGAAGCTTGACACACTATATTATATAGCCGACACAAACCGAAAAGCATATAAATATGCCGAAGGTGGAAAAGAACAGGAAAATGATGCTCATTTCGTTGAACTTTCAGCTGCTATGTCAATTCTTGATTTTGTAAATGCTGATAAAAAATCTGAAAATTTTCAAAAGGATGGTAATGGAAATAAAAAAACCATTTACAAAGAGTTTGGAATCAATTCAGATGTTAAGGAAATAAGTTTCGATAATCTGGCTGCAGAAACTCAAAAACTGATTGTGAATCCACTTTCACGTTTTATGCTATTTTCAAAATATATGGGTTACACGATTGTAAAGAGGTCAAAAGATGGAAAGGATAAATTTATCGCTGAAAAAGTTTCTCAATACGATGTTTTTGATAAACAAAACAAATATCAACCATATGCGCATGGTCGTTTTGTCGGAGATTTCAGAAACACTATAGCTAACCTAGAGTCCGTACAAAAACAATTCATAGAATGGTTGCAGGAAATGACTCAGCAAAGTCGAAAATTTGCACCTTTCAATCTTACAACAGATGATGCTTTCAATTTTGTTAACGGAAATGTCAGTTTATTTACAAAAAAAGATACTACCTATAAAAATTGGGCTAAAGTTGATAATCAACTTAACAAACAAATATCAAAAACAAATAAATCGCTTAGTAATGAAAAAAAATTCATTGAACTATTTTATCGTGTAACCGAAGAATTAATAAATCAAACTTCTCAAAATAATGGAGATGGGAGTGATCGATACATATTCCGCTTGCAAAACGAAGGAGACTATGGATTAGTAAATACAATAGAACACTGGGGCGTTTCAGATATGTATGGTGAAAAACAGAGAAACGCCATTAAAAGTTCTAACGAAAACTCTGAAAATCAACCAACATCAATTCCTTCTCCATTTGCTCGTATAGCATTAGTTAAGACTGCATTTGCAGAAGTTGCTGCATATGGAGATAGAGCATTGCATGCTTATAAAAAAATTGTTTCGGATAGTTTGGATGTAGCTGAAATATTTTTCACTTATGCCAAGTGGCAAAATAAAATTGAAATTGTAAAATGGGATAAAGATACCGACTTGCCAAAACTCCAAGCAGGACATAAAATTCTATATAAAACTCTCAAAACATTCTTAGAAAGTGATGCAGTAGCGTATAATTTTGACAAAATGAAATGTATCTACATTTTAAAATACAAGCCTACTGGAGAAATGATTGGGGCAACTTCGCCATGCACATTGTTTTTTAGTTCGGCAAACGAATTTAATAAAGCGAACGAAAAAGGGGAAATAAAAAATCCTATTGATATTCTATTAAGCAATAACCACAAAGCATATTCAGGAATAATGCCTTTGCATAAGCGTAGTTGGGAATTTCAAAAATATCTTTACACTTGGGTTGCTGCGAACAACGAAACTCACGCCGTAAACGATAAAGCAGAGTGGATATTCAAAGATTTTTACAATTATCTTCAAGCGCAAAAAGATTTGCAACCCGAAAAAGTTCAAGAAATAGATAATATTTTTGAACACGAAAAATTAGCAATGGAGAATTTGAAGAATAATTATAATCCAATTGCAGGATATGAAATTTTAAGCAAGTCAATTTACGAACAAAAAATAGACGAAAACAAAATAATTGTAAGTGATTTTAAAGTTAAAACAACTTTGAAAAACGAATTGTTGCCATTGATTTTACCTCTAAAAGGAGGAAATGGTAGTGGATATGAAAATTGGTCATTAACCGAGACTACAAAATGGGCAAGTTTTATCGCTAATGAGAAAGCAGATAGAAACATATTGCCTGACGGAACACGCTATGGTTGGCTTACAAGAAATGATTTCTTGGAAGACAAAATTATTTGTTTCCCATATTCCATTCAAGAAGAAAGTTTCTTTTCGGGTAATTTGAAAAATAGTACAAATACTTATTTGTTGCCTTTAAAAGAAAAATATTTTGAGTATTTCAGCACAGAAGATTTAAAAAAACACATAACCATTAATGGTGGAGATAGTACCGTAAAAATAACCTTAAAAATCCCTGTTCATAATGGCGAAGTTATTTTTGAAAAAGAATACAAAGAAAGTGAAATGACATTGGTTAAAAAGAGAGATTTTGACTGTGCCATATTCCCGAATGTGAAATTTGAGAATGACAAACTCGCTTTTTATCGAATTGGATTATTTTCTCCATTTAGTGAAAAAGATGTTGAATATTTTGCCGATTTCTACAAAGGTTCAACTCGAATTGCATTAAATGAAAATGATTGGATAAAACGCAATACTTCTGATAATGAAAACTCTGTTTGTACAATTTACTCTTTAAATCAAAAAACATTTGACCATATCAGAATAAAAATTGATAATGTAAACGGCGTTTTAATTCCACTACTACCGAAAATTGAGAATACCGATTCTTTTACATTTGCAGTCGATTTTGGGACAACGAATACCCACATTGAATATAAAACAAGTTCAAATCATAAAATTAGACCGCTTGATATTCAATCTGCAACGGGAGAACACCAAATACAATTCCTGCACGGAAAAACCGAAGCACATATATTGGTTTCTGATATTGATTTTATTCCCAAAGAAATTGGAACGGATACGAAATTCAAATTTCCTGTACGAACAGCGTTATCATTATCTAAAAACAGAAATAAAAGTAAAACGATTTCCTCATTTATGCATGCAAATATTGTGATTCCATACGAAAAACGACAAATTCCAAAATATAATGAAGTGCTAACTCAATTAAAATGGGATGCAACCGAAGAAGAGATGGGATATTTCATTGATTCTTTATGTTTTATATTGCGAAACAAAACGATTTTGAATAAAGGAGTTTTAGATTCAACAAAGATAGTCTGGTTCTATCCATTAAGTATGGCAGGCACTCGTTCTAAAATTATTGCCGAAAAATGGAAACTAGCTTATGCAAAATATTTCCTTGGTATATCGGTTTGCAATATTGATGACTTGGAAGAAAACATAAAAGATATTTTAAAAGAAAATATAAAAGACCTTCCCGAATCCGTTGCCCCATTTTTATACTACAAAGACGACGCAAAATATAAAGATGCGATAAATAACCTTGTTTCTATTGACATAGGTGGAGAGACTACTGACGTTGTTTTTGTGAAAGACAAAAAAGTAGAATATGTAACTTCTTTCCGATTTGCGGCAAATTCGATATTTGGCATTGGAGAACATATTACTCCAGTTGTATCAAAGTATCAATCTAAAATTGAAGGTATAATTGAGGCTAATGACCCACACTTTAATTTAACAAATATTCTCAATAGTATCAAGGCTTCGAAATTTGGCGACCTCGCTTCATTTTTCTTTTCTCTTTCCAATAATGAAGATTTGAAAAATGTTGAGATCAATTTTAACTCAATGCTAAAAAAGGACAAAGAACAAAAATTGGTCTTCGTGCTTTTCTATGCGTCTATAATTTATCATACGGCACAAATTATGGGAGCAAAAAATTTGCCATTACCACGTCATATTATATTTAGTGGAAATGGTTCAAAGATTGTCAATATTGTGGCAGATAAAGATGTTTTAGCCGAATTTTCAAAACTGATTTTCGAGAAAGTATACGATCAAAAATATGGCAATAGTGGTCTGGATATTATCCAAAACACGGTCAACCCCAAAGAAGTTACTTGCAAAGGTGGTATAAAAGCAGCAGATAAAGATTACGTACAAACGCTGTTTGTTCCGGTTGTTTTAATGGGAACTGATTCGACAACTTTTGCTTCGGACAACGACACATATTCTTCAATAGATTTAGACAAGTGCGTGTCAAATACCAACACGGAAGTTAAAGCATTCATTAACTACGTGATTGATGATTTGTTGATGCAAAAATATACGAAAGGAGGAGTGGTTGAAGAGACTTTCCTAACAGCGTTAAATCTAAATCAGAACACATTGCAGGTTGCGAAAGATGTATGCGAAAAAGAGGAAGATTTTGTTACATTTACTAAAAACGGGATTATGGGAAAAATAGAATCTGTAACGGATACTTCAAGTACAAAAATAGAAGAAACATTTTTCTTTTATCCGATAGCATGTTTGCTAAATACAATTAGTACTGAAATCAATAAAATAAATTGATTATGAGAAAAATATTTTTTATAGCAAGTATACTATTTTTGTGCGGTTTCTCCTGTGTCGCACAGACTATTAATCAAAACGAATTTGAGAAAATAGTTGATTATGTAAATTGTCGATATGCAAAAGCATATATCGAAAACACTAACGCAAGCCAAAGCGACAAAGAGGCTTATAATAATAAGATTAAGGCGCATTTAGAAAATAATTCTTTTGACAGCCACTTATCATACACAGATTTATATAATTTATTAAAGAATAATTCATGGGGGCAAACTGCGAACAATTTGATTAAGGTAAGAAAGGAGAGTAAGAAATTTGCAGATATATCCTCTAAGACAAATTTAGAAATAATAGATTATATTATTGAAATCAGCGGTAATTTCAAAACCGATATTGGCGACAAAACAATAAAAGAAGTTGAAACTGAACTAAAAGAAAGGTATGCAAACAAACCACAGGAAACACCTAAAGTTGTAGAAAAAGCAATAGAGCCAACTCCTCTTCAAACAGTTCAAGTTGCAACTGAAAATAAAAATGAGTATCATTGGGTAATTTGGTTGATTATTGCTTTAGAAGGTATATTGCTCTGTGTATTTTCTTATTTTCTATATCGTCTGTGGAAACGTTGTAATAAATTAAAACGAATGCTTATCGAAAGAGAAAATTCTAATAAATCTTCAAGCGTAGAAATGTTTGAGGCAAAATTGCAACAATTAGAAAGGGAATTTGGCGAATTACAAGAGAAAGTCAGAAATATAAAACTTGAACCAATAAGCCCAAACACGATAAAAACGGAAGATAAAATCATAGAAACACCCGTTAATGTACAAGAACCCAAAATTTCATATATAAAGTATTTCAGAACCAAACAAGGCAAAGTTCTCCAAGAGGAAGTATCTAATCAATCAGATGCTTCATTCAAGATTTACGACATAAACAATAATGAAGCTAAATTTGAATATTGTGGTGGAGTGGTAAATCCTGACTTTTTTACAGAGATATGTACTTTTGAAAACAATCCCGCAGATGTTCCTCACAAAAAAGAGATTAGAACAACAGCCTATGGAACTGTAAAGAAAGATAATAATAATTGGGTTATCGACAAACCTGCAAAAATTAAATTCATTTAAGCACATGCACTACTATATTATAATAATTATCATTGCCATTATTGTAATTTGGCAATTTGTAACCTTTTCAAAAACAGTCAATTTATTAAATGTTTTCAAGTCAATTTTTTGCAATAACAAGGATGAATACAACCTTTTAAATAAAGTAAAAATTGAAAGTATTGAATCAGCAACTGATTCTGAATTAGATGATATGCTTGAAAAAGCAGGTTTTGATTCTCAAAAGTATCATTACACCCGATTTTCGGAAGAAAGTGGCGAAATTTTATATTTTAGACGTGAAGCTGCAAAGAAAGACCTCCAAAAGAAATATGAAAATGACACAGGATTTTCTGCCCAAAACAATAATCCAATTTATCAAGAAATTGAAACTTCTATAAATTCATATCTTGAAAGTAACAAAAGCGGTATCAGCGATTTTTCTTTAATGAAAGATATTGTTGATAGAAATTGTGATGCTGCAGAAGAAGAAATCAACACACAAATACCTATTCCGCTTTATTTGGGTTTAGTTGGAACGATGGTTGGTATTTTAGTTGGTATTGGTCATTTATGGATAAGTGGTGGCTTAAGCGATTTACTCAATATTGATAGTAGTTCTTCTGGAATGGACGGTATAGAGGCTTTACTTGGCGGAGTTGCTTTAGCTATGATTTCAAGCATTTTAGGAATCTTATTAACAACTTTTGGTTCACTGCGAGCAAAAAATGTAAAAGCCGAAGTTGAAAAAAGGAAACATGTTTTTCTAAGTTGGATACAAAAGGAACTATTACCCAGTTTGAAATCTGATGTATCTGGAGCGTTAATCGAAATGTCGCGCAATCTGCAAAGTTTCAACTCTACTTTTTCTACGAATACAAGTGATTTTGGGAAGGCACTTTCACAAGTAAACGAATCTTATCAGTTGCAAACACAGCTATTGAATGCTGTCAAACAAATTGCTGACAAAGAGGTGTCATTACAAAATATTCAACTTTACAATGCTTTAAAGAACAGCACTGAAGAAATTGGCACATTGGCTCAATATCTTAATAATACAACACAGTATCTTGCCAATGTCAAAGTACTGAATGAGAAATTGGATAATTACGAGAATCGCACACAATTTATTGAACATGCAAGTAAATTCTATGCTAAACACGAAAATTGGCTGACCGAGAATATTGAGATGGCTAATCGTTCAATGAGAGATTCCGTTGAAAAGTACGACAAGTCAGTATCTGAAACGCTCGGGAAAATACAGGAGAATTTGGAAATCCAAATGCGGAACTTTGCTGACATTTTACAAAAACAACAGGAAAAATTAGGCGAGAAAACCAAGGAAATTGATAAAGTCATTGACGAATTGAGAAATCTCTCTGCTATTAAAGACAGTATCTCAAAATTTGAAAGTGCTACAAAAGAGCAAAATAAGAAAATTGACCGTCTTTCAGATAGTATTGAAAAACTTGCACAAACAAAATCAAGCGGGGGTGTTATACAACAAAAAATGCCTCGCATGATGAAAATTGCAATAATAACAGGATGCAGTATTATGTCCCTTGCAGGATTATCGTATCTTATAATACAAATCGTAAATTGGATTTCCGAATTAATCAGATTATGACAGGAATAATTATTAAAGCTCTTATCGGATTATTTATATGGCTTGTTTTAGGGCAAATTATATGCAAACAATTCAAATTAAAAAAGAACACAAAGATTTTTGTCAATATTTCGTGTAAAATTGTAGGAATTGCTGTTGTGGTATTTTCAAGTATAGATTTAATCAAATTATTATTGAACTTTCGCTGATTATGAGTAAGAATAAAAAAGAATCTTTTTTTTGGACAAGTTATTCCGATTTAATGACTTCTCTATTTTTTGTAATGTTGGTATTATTTGTTTTAACCATTGCACTATTACACAAGAGAAATAAGGGATTAGCTATACAATTAGCTGAATACGAACATATAGAATCCGTAAAAAAGGCTGTAAACGAAATCAATCCCGATTATTTTGAATATCGACCTGAATTTAAAAAACACATTTTTAAACTTCATGTACAGTATCCTAAAGGTGAATTTGAAATATCAAAGATAACCAACCCAAGCCTATTGAGTGAGATAGAATATGCGGGAAGAGATATTGAAAGAAAAATCAATAATTTGAAGCAAGATACAATAAACAGTAAATTAGACATTCAATATCTTGTAATTATTGAGGGGCAAGCGTCTGCAGACGGTTATAATACAGACAATTTTCACAATAATGATGTATTGAGCTATCAACGAGCATTGGGCTTGAAAAGATTTTGGGAAAGTAAAGGAATTTATTTAGATAAACTTCAAAACTGCGAACTCGTTATTGCAGGTAGTGGAGAAAAGGGCGTGCCTCGTGAGCAACCAGATTGGAGAAACGAAAAAAATCAAAGATTTTTAATTACAATTATCCCTAAAACAGGAGTAATAAACAATTAACTATATGCGTGCTAAGTTTTCTATATTTCTGATTGTCATTTTGTTCATTGTTTCATGTGATAATGCTTCACACCGCAGAAAACATGGAAATAATTTACCTGCCCAAAAAGAGCAATTCGCTGTTGAGAAAACTAAAAAAGAAACATTACAATTCAAGAAAGGTGAAGAATATTCAGTTAAAGTAGTTGGTATTTCAGATGGCGATACTTTTACAGGCTTAACAAATGACAACCAACAAATAAAGTGTAGAATCTACGGTATTGATGCACCAGAGAAGAAACAAGCATTTGGCAATCTTTCAAAGCAAACTCTTTCAGATTTGATTTTTGGAAAACAAGTATTAATAAAAATTCAAAATAAAGACCGTTGGCAAAGAGCGATAGTTTGGGTTTACACTTCTGACAAAAAAGATATTAGTGCCGAAATGATAAAAGCAGGGATGGCATGGCATTATAAAAAATACGATAATTCAGAAGAATACGCTGAACTTGAAAATAAAGCAAAAATTACTAAACAAGGATTGTGGGCTGACAATGAACCGATTGCTCCTTGGAAATTTAGAAAATAGAAATTGATTGATATGAGTGTAAACGACAGATAACAAGCAGTTTGGCAAAAGTGGCGGTGTGGCTCGCAGAAACATTGTGCAAATTTGAAACTGTATTCGCCCGTGCAAACAACAGTGAGCCGCCACCTTCGCCAAGCTGCTGGACGTTATGGGCAATTTGAGACAAGTTAAAACCATACCTGAGAGATGTTCTCTGTTTGGGAGAAAAAAATAATAGAGAACTAACAATTTTGTCTATAACAGGAGAAAAATTTGACCTGAACACTCCT
>Ga0255347_1007696_pt1 | contig 11112 bp, 8 predicted proteins | sample wastewater_treat_2_FD_192479 | JGI IMG/M metagenome (GOLD analysis project Ga0255347, IMG submission 192479) | Wastewater microbial communities from Lulu Island WWTP, Vancouver, Canada - plant24 | ecosystem: Engineered > WWTP > Wastewater > Unclassified | place: Canada: Vancouver, British...
TCCGGATCTTCAGGTTCTTCAGTTGCTAATACTATTTCGGTTTGGAGATCACATAAGTAAGGGGGGATTTGAATATATCCGTTTTGCTCCTTACTGTAAATATAGCTAGAATTAATACTTAATTCATATAGGTCCGCACCGACATTACTGCCTAAAGTAATATCTTTAAAGTTTGAGTTTATAATATCCCTAGTGCTATCTACATAATCCTTTATTGCTCTCTGAGATGGGGCTGATGTAATACTATTGTCTGCAAGAGTTTCATCATTAATCACCAAACGTGGTATAAGAACTTCTCCTGTTACTTCTAAATCCTTTAATTTTGTTGATCCATTTACATCTAAATCCTTTAATTTTGTTGATCCATTTACATCTAAATCCTTTAATTTTGTTGATCCATTTACATCTAAATCCTTTAATTTTGTTGATCCATTTACATCTATATTTGTATTGAGATTTAAAAGTGTATCGTTAAGTGTTAGAATATTTTTTAAATTAAATGAGGTAGAATCAATAATATCTAAAGTAATTGTAACTTTCTTTAAAGTATCAGTCCAATCTCCTGCAGCACTAAGCTTAGTGCTCATAGCAAGATTATCATTTACTTTAACCACATTACTATATATAATTGTGTCATTTAAAATATCTGATGGATCTTGTCTATCGTATAATAAGCTCACGGGATTCTGTTTAGATACAATACTTAACCCGTTAGATGCACTTAACCCATCTATACTAAATAACACACCTGTATCATTTTTTTGAATTAAGATATCCCCTACTGTACGGAGTAGCCGAATAGCAGAATCACATGTAAAAGTGTCTCCTGTGATGTTATCTTCAACAGTAATATTCTTACTAAACAATGCATCATCTGAGACAGAAAGTGCATTTATTGTAGCTTCATTTAAGACACTTAAATTTCCCTCTATAACTAAATTATTTTTAAATGTTGCTTGACCTTCTAGGCTAAAAATACCCCTCACATTAAGGGCACCGTATACATTACAATTTTTTCCTATATTCGCTGTACCCACAACAGACATACCTGCTTTACCTGATGTAGAGCTAATAAAACCTACAACAAGAGCACCCGATGCCAGATTAAAATCTGAAGCTTCTATGTTAGTTTGTAAGTTTACACTATTATTACAAGTTAAACTTCCCCCAATAGCTGTAGCCCCACTTACATTTAAAAAACCACCACCTACAACTAAACCACCCTTTTTAATATTTAAAGCTGTTCCGGAAGGTACCTCTATCTGTATAGGTTTAGTATAATTATATATTTCTCCGGAAACAACAGAGGTATTTATAGAGAATTGATTAGTTACTGTATTAAAATTGTATCCATCTATAGTTAGATCGGATGGAATTGTTACACCATAAGGAATTTCAATATCCCATTCCCAATTTAGTCTATCAGTGTCTAGAATGGCATATTGTACGCCACGAGCAGTTACAATGAATGCATCCGGTATACCTTTATAAACTACATTAGGTATAGCAGTATCGTATACATACTTTACTCTTATTTCATTTGCGGAGACTCTTAAACCTGTTAATTTCATCTACATATTCCTCTTAAACCTATGAGTAAATAAATACATATTTTGCAACTTGTGATTTCAAACTGGCAATCTCTATATCATATTCTCCCTGAAGCCTTTCTTTAGGAAGAACTCCTGAAACTATATTTGCTGCATTGGTATAATATGATCCTTCCTGGTTATCTAATCTATTCGCATTTTGAGCAACACCTGCTTCAGTTGCGGTAGATGCATTACCGTCTATGTTGATATCGTATGTTCCTGTTAGTCTTACCCTTGGTAATATTCCAGCATTCATATTAGATGCGTCAGTGTAATGACTACCTGGAAGACCATTTAATTTCTCTGCATCAGTGCTTATATCAGCTCTTAATGCAAAGTCAGATTCTGTAGCTAAATTCCAAATATCACCTGTAACCTTCACCCCTATATGGTAGCGTTGCCCTATTTTTTCAAATGTTAGATATTCAAGACTTGTACCTATACCTTTAAGCGTGTAAAGTGATGAAGCTGATACTATCGAATCTTCTGTAATAACTTTACTATTATTTATAAAAACATCTTTATTAAAGGAGAAGGTTCCTAAAGGGTATGAATTTAAAAATTCTAGCTGTGCATTACCTATTTTATGAATAATTCGAGCAGTGTATTCCAAACCTGTATGGTTATTATTAAAGTCTAAAAAACTATCTCTTTCTATTATAGAAGACTTAGTTAATGATAAACCATTTCTAGAGAATATATTATCACCTATAAACGCTTGCCCTGTAACAGATAAATCATTATTAAATATAACGGCTCCAGTAACACTTAACCCTGTAGCATCCTCATTCGTAATAGTAACAGTATCTTCGAAATTAGAGATACCTCTAAAAAGCGATGCACCTGTAACTTCTAATGTGCTTAATAATGTAGATCCTGTGCCGGTAATATCTTTAAGAGTACTTAAAGATGATACATTCAAATTCCCTGTAATATCTACATTTCCTATAGCAGCCATACCACCATTGGCAGCTATTCGTTTTGCAACTAAAATACCACCATCTACAGTTATAGCATCTATAGATGTATTGATAACATGAAACTTATCTGTCATGTCATGTGTTAATGATGATGACGAGAACTCTGGGTTTAATTTAAAAACACCGGTATTTGAATCCCAATAATATTTATCGTATGTAATGTCTACAGGAACTATTTCAGGAGTAGTTATAGTTTCGTAAACCCAACTAAACCTATCACTATCTAAACATATAAAGTCATCTTTACCTCTGGTTATTAATACCGCATCTGTAACATCTTTATATGCTACAGGCATACGATAAGAATCACAAACGTATTTAACTACCTTTATGTTTGACTTTAAAACTGTTGAGTAAAATGTTCCATAAATTAATATCATATTTTTACCTTAACTTAAACTATAGTTATATACTGTAGTCTATCCATCCCTTACTTACTAATGTAAATGTACCCACGTTTGAATTATGTGATAAGTGAAGTCTTGCATAAGATGGTGTATCTTCAATTACAGCCCTAATATCGGAGAAGGTTGTTTGCTTCTGTGTTGTGCCTGTATAACCACATTCGTATTTAGATGTGCTTATAACAGCACTAAGGGTTTTACAATAATTTCCTATAGTCACTAACTGAGTAACATCTGATGTAACTATCATACTTAAATCAAAAATATTTTCAGACTTAATCCCTTTAGCGACATACTGAATATCTAAGTATGTATACCCCGTATCTCTAGCAGCATTTAAAAATTCATTTTTACCTTGAATCATGAACTTATTCCCCATTTGCATAAATGGTACAATATTTCCAGACGCATCTGTGATAAGAGATCCGATATACTTTTTATGCGTGAATCCTGTCGGTAAAATGATATTAGTAATATAATATCCAACAGCTAATATATCTGAAGCTTTAGTTGTACTATTGTATATAGCATATATGTGATATGTGGTATTAGAAGTTAGTGTCTGCGTATTTATTAAACACCCTTGATTATTTCCAGATGCCCACACACTCTGTAAGCTTTTTACCATATCAGAATCTATAGATATTAAAACATTTTTACTATCGTCAAGTATTGCACCTTTTTTAACTCTAAACTGTGTTAGATTACTTGGTGATGTTTCAAGCATTTCTAATGTAGGATTGTGAATAGTGCACCCTAACCCTTTAGTATAGATTTCTTTTAGATCATATACAATTCCATTACTACCTTGAGCATTGACATTTAATCCCGATATAGTTCCATTTAAAGTTTTAATGTCTCCAAAACTTTCAATAGAATTAGCTACCAGAGCTTTAGCTATAAACGCTCCACCTTTGATGTTTAAAGCAGCCTTTTTAACTCCGGCATCATCAACATAATCCTGTAACGAATATACTGTGACATTTGGTGTATTTGTACTAGATTCAATAGATAAGGCATCATTGTAATTTAAGCCATCTAAAGTTGTTGTTCTTATAAGTAGTTTAGCTATATTTGATGCAACTGTAGGGCATGTGATATTAGGTACAAACTGATAAGTTCTACCATCATTAAAATACATACCAACTTCTTGCTCGTTTGTTTCAAACCTAATAGAATGCTTATATGTAAGATCCTGTGTAGTTTCTATACCACTAAGTTTTAAATCCCCTTCAATTGAAGAAGCTCTTAACACACCGCTTACATTCAAATCAGTGTATATACTAGCTGATCCTGTAACAGCTAAATTATTAGAGATTAAAGCACTTCCAGTTACATCTAGAGCAGAGCTAGTACCACCTACAATAACAACCTTTTGAAATTGTGCGGTTGCACCGTATGCTGTCCCTTGAACATTTAAGTTCCCAAGTACGTGTGCATTCTTTTTGAATAGTGCACCACCTGATACTCTTAATGCACCTGTATCATCACCTGTACATTCAGATACCCCTTCCACATACAAGTTATATCTAAATATAGAAGGTATATTATCTACCTTTTCCCACGTAAATGCTCCTACCTTATTCCATGCAACACCCTCTACAATCAGAGCACCACCTATTCTTCCACTTTTTCTTACTGTAAGACCTCCACTAGATGCAACAAGAGCACCACGTAGTTTAGCCCAGTCTTCTAAATCAGAATCAACTGCAACATTAAGATTTATTAAATCCTTAGTTGCATCGCTCACATCTGTTGTATCAGTATCTGCTTCGAACAATCCAGAACCTTTAACACTTAAAGCATTAATTTCAGTATCATTGTCGTGATTTAATGTGGCATTTATTTTTAAAGGTATATTAAGTTCTTGAATGGTGTCAGCACCAAATATAGGATTATTACCTACTACTACGAGGTTATCATTAACATCGAAACCTACAACATACCTATTAATTGCGAAATCTATTGGCTTATCCAAGGCTGCATTAGGAGATTCAAATTCCGCTACGCTCCAGGTAGCTCTATCTTTATCCATAACGTAAAGAATCTGCTCATCGACATCTATTCTATAAACATTTGTTAAACTATTATACTTTGGTAAAATATCTAAAGCATTACAGTAATACTTTATAGCTCCAACTTTAGCACAAACAATGCCTTGAATTGTCCTATCCGCTTCAGAAGGAACTTTAGATGTTATATCTTCGTAAATAATATATTTTAATGCCATTTACTACTCTACCTATGCCGTTATTTTTTTGTTTTCTCAATAACAATGTGTGACCTTAAGATGAAATTTAAGTATAAAAAACTCCGGTATTTCTACCGGAGTTTGAAAAAATCTCAAAAACTAAACAGACTTACATCCATTTAGGAGTTACAGCACCCTGCTTCTTAGCATAAGCTACAGCTCTTGGGTTAGTTATAATCATACCTAGGAACTCACCGTAAAGCCAAGAATACTTGAACTCACCGTGTACGAACTTAGGAGCATCAAGAACCATAAGTTCCTGACGAATAGGCATTCTACCAACCCACTCAGGAGCAGCAACACCCCAGACAAAACCTTCTGGAATAGCGTTGTTTTCCTGTCCAGGTCTATCGATACCTGCACCTACAAGAATCGGTTTACCCCAGAACATTGAAAGCATACCAGAATTAAGCATTTCTCTTGAAGTAACAGGATCAAACTCCATAGCGTTCATTCCTTTTTTCAAGTCACCGTACTGTGTACGATTCATTATGTACTTATCAAGTGTTAAACGTTCTCTCTCAATCTGATTAGAAATGTCTTCAAGAACCTCTTTACCTACAGTACCTGTATACTCAAATGCATTTCCAGAGCTATCAGCAGCATCTTTAAAAAGTCTAAAACCTTTTCTATCTTCAGTAAGCTGAATCTGAAAAGCAGTTTTATCCTGTACACGAGAGATAATGTCATACTGACGAATTAAGCTCTCATAGATACTTACTTCAGGTCTAGCCGAAATAAGGAAAGTGCCCGGCAAGATAGAGTCACCGTTAACCGCTACAGGAGCTATTGAACCATCTTCATGAATTTCAGTAGCTGTAACGTTTACGTCTCTTTCGTATCTGATTATTTCACCTTGTTGTACCTGGTGTGTAAGAAGCATCTGTCTTATACAACCCTGGTAGTCAAGTCTTTCGAGAATAAGTGGCGCTACAGAACTAGCAAATCTAGTAAGCTGTGCCACATCCCCGCCCTGAGCCTGTGTAAGGGACTCAGTAATTTCAGACATATTTAGTTTAGCCTGAATAATTTCCTGTGTTAGACCAAGATGAGAAGATGCATATTTTTCACCCTGACGGAAAGCGTCAGATCTTGAAGATGCATTAAGCTCCCCTTTATCATTGAACATTTTAGAATCACGCATATTAACATAGCTTGCAGTCTTTACAGTACCTTCGGCTGTCATATTATGCTGAACTTCTTGTTTAATTTCAGAAGCCTGTTTAATAACCTTTGGCTCCAATCCGTTTGCCCATAATGACATATAATTCCTCCTAATTACCTATTTTAAAGTTGCTCTTATAGTTTTACTTTAACTACAAGTTCTGGATCTTCAGTTGTAGGTGCTTTAACAACTGTACCAAGTTCAACACCACCTATAGCCGAAGTGATTAAACCAGCAGCACTTGAAAAGACTTTTCCACCAACAGTATAGTTAACGTTAATGTCATAAATCAGTGTGCTAAGTTTACCAAAACCTTCGATAAGCGCAGCTTTACCAGAGATATCAACATTAGAGATGCCTGTTTTACCAGCGTCTTTGTACAGATAAGAAACAAGAGCTCTTATTTTATTATCAAGATGACCACCAGCTTTAACTGCGAAGATACCTTTAGACTCATCTGTTACTGTGTAATCAGTGTCTTCAACACACGCTGTACCAGCAATAGTTGTAATCTTAATAGTACTTGCTTTTAGATTACTGAACTTAGTGTTTATAACACCGTCTTTAATTGTTACTTTTTCTTTGTATACTGGAGTGTAGAACGCATTTACTCTATCACAGTAGAACATACCAACAACAGGATCTGAGTTAGCTGTTACCGGAGTAACTACCGGACCTGCTCCATTATCTTTAATGGTAGCAAGCTGACCTGCAAAAAATTCAGCGTCAAGATCAGCGTTCATGTTACCAGTCTTGATAAGACCTTCTACGAACTTAATCTTACTTGCGAATCCTTTTAAACCTAAATTAGCACTAAGCATATAAAATTCCTCCTAATCTAATTAAGTACTTAAAGTACTTATTATTTTCCTTTTACACCTGCTGTAATAGTTTTACTAGAATCTACAGGAGCTGCTTTTTTAGTAGCTTCTGCAATTTCTTTAAACTCTACATCAGACTTTTTGATGAGAGTACCAAGCGCTTCGCTTGCTACTAATTCCATTGATTTCTGATAACCATCAATAAAAGCGTTATGAGCTACTGCATAAGCAGTCTCATCTGAAAGACCTGCCTTTTTAGCCTGAGCTACAATAGCGTCTTTAAGAGGATTATCCATAAGACCTTTCAACTGCTGCATACCTGCAACTTCAAAAGCTATTTTAGCTTTAGCTACAGTGATGTCGTAAGTTGATTTCTTAACTCTTTCGATTTCTTTTGTGGATGGAGCAGGATTAAGATTCTTTTCCTTATTCATCCCTAAAAGACCTTCATTCTTTTCTTTCTTAACTTCATTAAGCACTTTACCGGCATCAGATATGTTAGACTTAGCAGACTGTGCATTAATACCAGACTGAGTTTGCTTACACAAATCTTTAGCTGGCATAAGCTGAGCTAGAACCTTTTTAAAAACAGAGTCTTTAATTTCTGCAACTTTACTAACATCTACAGATGCTGCAGCCACATTTTCTTTCTTAGCCTTATTGTCTCCTTCAGAAGATTTAGGAGCTTCATCCTTTTTAGGTTCTTCTTTAGGTTTGTCTTCCGAAGCTTTAGCAGGTTCTTTATCTTTCGCTTTAAAAAGATCAGACCCTTTACGAAATACACCTTCACCTTTGCCTATAGCATCATCAAACTTCTTGTCTGTTTCGATGTCTTTAGCATCCTGTTTAGCTTCATTAGCTTCAGCAAGTTTATCCTGTAACTCTGCGAGTTTAGATTTTGCTTTAGCACCCAATCTAGCTGTAACATCTTCAAACGAAGCGATTCTCTCAGAATCCTGAATAGATTTAGCACCCTCTAACATAAGCAAAGCTTCATCGTACTTGCTGATACAAGTCGAAGCTTCTTTAGTTACTGTAAATAATGAAGCTAAAATATCAGGAGATGTCTGTACAGAATCTGAAGCACTTGAAGCAGTAACTATTTTTCCATCAGCTACTGTTAATTTGTTCATACTTGCACCTCTTATTAAATTATTCTCACCCATTGGAGGCATAGGACTTACAGGTGCTGGAGCACCTACAGGAGCTTCCCCTAATGGAGGTTGAACTGTTGTAACAAGCTTCTTTAACAATTCTGCTTCTTGCTTTTTTAAAAGCTCAGATTGGATATTAGTTTGAAGCTCTTTTTGTAATATAGTATTTTCTAACTGCTTTTTATCAGTCTCATTAATCTTATTTTGATAAGTGAATATTGTAGAAATAAAATCTTTAATCTTCACAAGATCATTAGTTTTAAATATATCGTTGAATAGATGTGTAGCATCCCATCCTATATCTAAAAGATAATCTTTAATCTTGTTAATCTGATCTACTGTTAACGATTCAATAGACACGCCATCAACACTTTCAATTCCTAGAACATTAGTTATAGCTGATACAATATCAGGATACAATGTTTGTTGAATCGCTTTGTATCTATTCAAATCGTCCTGATTTGAACTTTGACCTGACTGCTGTTGTGGTTGAGGTTTAGCAGGAGCACCCGGAGCACCGTTAGGCTTAACCGCTGGAGTTGCACCTACAGGAGTTTGAGTAGGTATAGGTGATTTAGGTGTCTGAGATCCCGGACCTGATTGAGGTTGAGTTTCTGCTAGATTAACCGAAGCACTGTCTAAATCTTTTGGCATATCCCCCCTAAACTTTAAATAATCTTATTAAAGAATTATTTAAGTAATAGGGCGTGACGCATCCCATTACATTAAAGAATGTAAAATTAATTAATTTTTTTTAAGCTAAAAAATTAATTTAGTAAATCAAATACCGTATTTTTTCTAATATTTTCTTCGGGCTTAGGTTGATCTTCCTTTTTAACCGGTTCAGTTTTAGTTTCACTAACATTTTCAGAATCTTTAGATACATCAGGATTTTCATTAACAGTATTATCTGCCCCCTCTTCTTGCCCTTCATCACTTTCTTGTGGATCTTGATTTATAAGAATTCTACCATCAGGCTCTATAGTAATAGCTGCTTTCTTATATGTAGAAACTTCTAGTCTTTTATGCTCAAACAAATTGGCAACATCCTTTTCTAGTGACTTCCATAATAACTTTCTCGAAATATCATTAAGTTGCAGTGTATCGGCATAAGCTGCAAACACCTCAGATAGGTCTGCTACACCTTCAAAGTTCGAAACATGTTTCCAAAAACCTAACTTATAATCCATAAGCATTTACCCTTCAAATTTATTAATCTTTTCAATTTAAAATCTCACTTCTTTTTATTTTTTTTAAGTTAAAAAATAAAATACTTGACAAAACCTTTAACGGAGGTATAGACTTTTTATAGATTACGGAGGATTATATGGCATCTGAAATGGAATTTAAAGTTGATAACTGCCTACATGTCGTAGGGTCTTCTATCATGTATCAAATTCTTAAGGATTTTAAACCTATTGATATTATACAATTGTACAATAATCCTACCCTAATTGACTGTAAGCACGAATATAATATGCGTAGGATACTAGAAGGCGAACCAATCAACGGGTTATTCCTTAAGCCCGAAGACTGCGTACCCAATAATACTCAAATACTATATAATGTGACCACCTTACTTAATGACCTGATTTATAATAAAATTGTACCTATAATCCAGGATGACCCTGAATATACCCAGGCTCCTAACATGTTCATAAGCTCGCTTCCATTTTATGTTTATTACGATGAAGAGAAATTAAACATTTATAATCTGATAAGCTACTATGAATATGTATGCAGTTATAACGTGGAGCATGCCGGATCACTTACTTATGGTCCTCTTTGGTATAATGAAAATAGTGCAGAATACGTACAAAAGATTCTAAAAATGTTTTACAAGATTTATATGGCTTTGTTAGAAAAGCCTACACACAATACCATCACAACCAATATTGTGCAAACACTTATGTATGCTGCCCATTATAATAATAAATTAAAAGCTTATAGGCTAACTCCCTTTGAGCATATAACACACCATGTACAGTGGGGCACAAAAGATAACTATGTTTTTACAATGAACGAGTATGAACGCCATATGCAAGTGCTAATAGTTCCTGATATGCCTATACTTAAAAAGTATACTATACAAGATCTAAAATCAAAAATTAATTTTAGTGGTTTTTGTAAACCAGTCTACAGTGGTAGGTCAATATTTATAGACCGGCACACGAACGAATTCAAAAATCTTAAATTTTATAGTCTTTTTGAACTTCCTAAAAGTCTTAATAAGAAAATAGATCAGTTTCTTAAGGCTACAACACTGGATAATTTTGAATTCTTGAAGTATCGAAAATATAAGTGAACTGCCACTACCCTAAAGGGATAGTGGCTTCCTCTTTCATCGAATTATGACTTAGATTATTGAGTGAACTCAATTTTCCAGAGGTCTCATCCTCAAGAGTTGTACTGATATGTTCCATACCAGAATTGGATTTATATTTCTGACCAATTATCAGAATATTATTAGCTGAGTGAACATCTCTATCTTGTTCATAACCACAAGAACATTTATAGATTCTATCATCGAGAGTTAATTTATTTAATTGACCACATTTAGGACAAAGTTTTGTTGTCGGTTCACTTCTGTCAATTACATAGGTGCTTTCTAAATTTTTTAATTTAGACTTAATTGCCCCAAGTGCAGAATGCTGAACCTGTTTTCCAAAAAGCCCTTTATGCCAATTTGCAATCATTTCATCCTGAATGTAAATTTCATCATAATTGTTTTTCAAATTTTAATTG
>Ga0255347_1007700_pt1 | contig 11098 bp, 10 predicted proteins | sample wastewater_treat_2_FD_192479 | JGI IMG/M metagenome (GOLD analysis project Ga0255347, IMG submission 192479) | Wastewater microbial communities from Lulu Island WWTP, Vancouver, Canada - plant24 | ecosystem: Engineered > WWTP > Wastewater > Unclassified | place: Canada: Vancouver, British...
GTTTGATGAAGGGGCAGAAATCCTTGATATTGGTGCCAGAAGTACAGCACCAGGAAGCCCCCCTCTTTCGGTCTACGAAGAAACTGCGCGGATGAAAGAGTGTCTTGCTGAATTACAGGGTGAGGACTATATTATCAGCATTGATACAGTGCACCCGCAGGTTCTGGACGCTGCCCTGCGCTTTGATATCTGTCTTGCCAACGATATATCAGGCCTTTGTAATCCTGAGCTTGGAAAAGTCATCAATGATGCCGGGCTCCCGGTGATACTGATGGCTTCGGGGGAAGGCCCTGGTGATGCAAGATCCCTTGCGGATACTCATAACTCCATAAAAAAGGTGCTTAACCGGGCTCATGAATGTGAAATTTTTGATATCATTCTTGATCCAGGTATTGGTAAGTGGGTACCGGGCCGGACTGCAGAGAATGACTGGGAGTTATGCAGGCATTTTCATGAGCTTACTGCATATGGCCTGCCACTTCTGGCTGCAGTCTCAAGAAAATCCTTTATCGGAGAATTAACCGGTCAGCCACCTGCCGGAAGACTTGCAGGGACGCTGGCAGTTACATCCAGACTAATCATGGAAGGGGCATCAGTTATCAGGGCTCATGATATCCCCGAGACGAGGGATGTAATCAGAAGTGTGATGCACCTGGTGAGGCCATAATGAAAGAGTTTCATATCTACGGTCTTTGTACAGACCTGATAAAACCTGGTGATTTACTGCTGGATCATCTCAAAGCTGCCATGAACAGACAGGAGTTAGAGATTCGGGAACATGATATCATTGTTCTTGCAGAGTCTGCGGTTGCAACAGCCCAGGGAAGGATAACATCATTAAAAACCATAAAACCATCAGGGAGAGCATTGCAGTTGTCCAGGCAATACGAGATGGATCCTGCCCTTGCAGAGGTAGTAATCCAGGAATCTGATGAGATCATCGGGGGAATAAACGGATTTTTATTATCAGTAAAGTCTGGTCATCTCCTCCCAAATGCAGGGGTTGATGGCTCAAATGCACCTGACGGGTATGTAACGCTCCTCCCTGAAGAGCCTGGTGCCCTTGCGCATGCTCTCCGGAAAAAAATCTTTGAAGAGACTGGTTGTTTTGTTGGTGTCCTGATTATTGACAGCAGAACTCATCCCATGAGGTATGGATGCGGAGGTGTTGCAATTGCATGTTCAGGTATTCCATCGGTTATCGACGAGCGTGGCAGAAAAGATCTTTATGGCCGTGAACTTATGGTAACCAGGCGGGCGGTTGCAGATAACATTGCTTCAGCCGCTGAGCTTGTAATGGGCGAGTCTGACGAAAGCATCCCCGCCGTCCTGGTAAGAGGCCTTGACATAGAGTTCGGTGAATTCGAAGGTATTGAGCTTATCAGGCCAGATGAATGCCTCTTTATTGGCAGCCTCAAAAGGGCATATGTTAGTCCTTCCTGACCACCTTTTTAAGTTCGTTCATCAGGATTACAATGCCTGTGAGGATGACAATAACCGGCCAGAACGTGAAAGAAAAATTCCACAGTCCAATATCATTACCAAGCCAGACTATTCCCCAGCACAAAATAAATAATCCTATTACGACGACGCCGATACTCATTCTATGTAAATAACTCATTTTTATTGTACCATCATGCAAGTCTGAAACATCTCATTTTATAACCCGAACGGCATGTCCCAGGAATGACTACAGGCATTACACCGGCATTTTGCAATCATTTCTCCGGAATCTGTGGTCACCAGATCATCAAAATCCGTATCTTTCGAGTTACACTTCGGGCATATTATGTCTCCCATGATATCAGCATCACATCACCCTGGGGGGGGTCTTACTTACAATTCTGCATTTGGATCTATTTGAAACCGGTGACTGAGGGGGGTATTATTTATATATACTATGAATTTTTTTCTTTGCAGGATCAATGTTTCCTGCTCATTGTTTGGGAAACTTCTTTCATACAGACGTCAAATAAGAAATTAGCTGTGCCATTTCACAGGGGGTAAAAATGATTATTCCAGGAAAAACTTCATCCGCTACTCTTCTGGCAGTTGTAGCAGTCATCATCTGTGCGTTTATACAGGCAGGGACGGCTGTTCCTGACCAGGGTCCTTCATCGGTACAATCGTCTATACAAAAGATCTTCCCTCCTTTTGTGTCACCTGCTTCATCTGGTCAGGTGATACAGTCTTCAGCTATTCCGATATCGGCCCAATCGATCGAGGTTTCCGCAGAATATGCACCAGATCGACTTATCGTAAGATATAATCCTGACAGGCCCAGGACAGAATCTGCCATGATGTCAATCCAGTCGGCTACAAATGCGCTTGCCGGGGCATCCGTGGTAGAAGACCTGAGCGATGCAGGTGTTCCGGGAATGCAGGTAGTCCAGGTTACTACAAGCACACTTAACGAGGCCCTGGAGGCATACAAAAACAGCCCTGATGTATTGTATGTCGAACCAGATTACAAAATTTCATTAAGCCCTATTGAAAAAACAGGAAAGTCTGCAGATGCAGGATCTATAAGCACAAGCAGTGCTGCATATCCGGATGATCCAGGATTCAGGTACTTATGGGGACTATCCAATACCGGACAGGCACCATTTTACGGAACGGCAGGTGCAGATATCAGTGCCTTAGATGCCTGGCGCAGTACCACCGGCTCACCATCGGTAGTTGTTGCAGTGGTTGATACCGGCGTTGATTACAATCACCCTGACCTTGCACCAAATATCTGGCAAAATACAAGGGAGATCATCAACGGGAAGGACGACGATGGAAACGGGTATGTCGATGATGTCCGTGGCTGGAATTTTGTTGCAAAAAATAATGATCCAATGGATGACAATGGTCATGGAACGCATTGTGCCGGGACCATTGCCGCTGTTGGTAACAATGGAATAGGAGTTGCAGGAACGGCATGGAATGTGAAAATCATGCCACTCAAATTCCTGAATGAGAAGGGATCAGGGTACATCTCTGATGCGGTCTCCGCGATACTGTATGCAAGCCGCAACGGAGCTTCTGTTATCTCAAACTCCTGGAGTGGAACAGGATATTCACAATCACTTAAGGATGCCATTGATGCATCAAATGCGGTGGTTATCTGTGCGGCAGGCAATAGTGGCGCAAACGCAGATATCACTCCCCAGTACCCGGCAGCATTTACAAGCAGCAATATCCTCTCGGTTGCTGCAACGGATTACAATGACAAACTTGCGTCTTTTTCAAACTACGGGGCAGTATCAGTAGATCTTGCGGCACCTGGTGTTAGTATTTACAGCACTGCCAAATCTGGCGGGTACCAGTACCTGAGTGGCACTTCCATGGCCACTCCTCATGTTTCCGGCGTTGCTGCACTTTTGAAATCTCAAAACCCATCCATGTCTGCATCACAGATAAGAAGCAGGATATTCAATAGTGTTGATGCGGTATCTGCCCTTGCAGGAAAGGTTGCATCAGGAGGAAGGCTTAACGCTGCAAAGGCCCTTGGAGGAGCGGCACCAACCCCGACTCCCACTCCGGTTCCAACTTTCACTCCTACCCCGACGCCTACTTACACACCTTTCCCGACTGTAACACCCACAAGCACACCTACACAGGCGCCCACTCCCACCCTGACACCAACTCCGACATTTACTCCTTACCCAACCACCACATATACACCAGTTCCGACATATTCACCTAAACCAACCCCGACATTTACTCCTTACCCAACCACCACATATACACCAGTTCCGACATATTCACCTAAACCAACCCCGACATTTACTCCTTACCCAACCGCCACATATACACCAGCTCCGACACCAAAACCTGGTTTTCAACTGAATGCTGCTTTTTTTGCAGGGCCAACATATGGAAAATCGCCATTACGGGTTCAGTTTATTGACCAGTCTTATGGAAACCCGAACCGGTGGACCTGGTCTTTTGGAGACGGGGGTTTCTCATACCAGAAAAATCCATATCATACCTATCTTAAGAAAGGAACATATTCAATCAGGCTCACGGTTAATAGGGGAGGGCAGGCAAGTACAGTCTACAAACAGCGTTTAATTACCGTAATTTAATTTTTTTATTTTTAAAAAAAATCAGAGTTGAATTGAAGCAAGGGCTTCTTTAACTCTTGGTCTCCATGACTCGAATGAGCGCTGATATATCTCCATCGCCTTCTGGTGATCAGGATCATCAGTATTTTTTTCAATCCTGTCAAGAGTAAGTCTTGCAGTGTCAAGTATCCAGCAGTCAACCACTGACTTGTCGACCACGGTGATCGATTCTGCCCTGACAGATACCAGGTTTCTCCCGTCAGCAGCCTGAAATACTCCAGGTTTTCCTATAATCGAGACGAAGGATGGACATTCTATTGATGAAAGCTGGTGCAGAGCCTCAGGTTGGTAGCTGCCTACACTGACGAAGAATATCCCTGTCGGATCCATCACACGAATCTGGTAAAATACCGCTTCACCTTCTGATTTTTTCTTTTCTGTAAGGGTGCCGGCGATATATACCCGGTTGCATCTCTCACCAGTCGGAAGCAGAATATATGTAGGACTTTTGTCATCATTGCCTTCCCTGAAATGGTGATAACTTTCCCGGAGTTCTGCTGCAAAGACCCTTTTTGCCGCCTCGCGCTCAAACCTGCGGTTTGCTGAATCATCACTCATGTGCTTCTCCCTCCGCCCGGTTTACCAGTTCAGCATGCATTCCTGGATCAAATTTTCGAAACTCACAGTGATTAGCAAACAGCCGGTTATCAAAAGTCTTTCCCCTGCAGACCAGGTAGCGGCCAAGCACCAGTTCATTCACGTGGTAAAAGACCGTATCAAGACCAAGCGGATTGTTCTCGGCCATTTCCTGCGCCGTAGTAAGGTTAAGGCCTGTGAGCTCTTCTACCCCTTCACGGGATATGATGGTATCATAAGTATTCTGTCCGTCATCAAGCCAGCCCTTGATCCTTAGATCATAAACATAATTTGGCTGAATTTCATGGACCGGGCAGTAGTTCTGTCTTGAAAGAACCCTGCCACATCCCTCGACAGGACAGCGTTTTATAAGACCAGAGCCAGGTGAGAGGTGAACCATCGCTCCTTTAACCTCTTCACTTGGAGGTTTGACATGAATTGTGGCATTTTCATCAGGAACGATGGTTGCCCCGTTTAAGCTGACTGATAACCGGTTGTTGAACTCGTTAACTGAAGCATAATAGATGCCATAAACCATGTCAGGAACCAGCTGACTGACATCTTCGTCATTCCAGATGACAAACCTGATAGTTCCAGTTTCGTCTCCAAGCAGGCCGTTTTGGAGTATGCGATCAGATGTCCCTTCATATTCCTGGAACACCTTTGCCCGCAGGCAGACAACTCCAGGGACCACCTCTGCAATGGGAACGATATTTGGCCTGATGCTTCGGTCTTCCATGACAGATTTTACAGAGCCGGGTGGCACCTGTAAACTCAGGGCACCGCGGAACCTGTCGATGACTGCCCCACTAATTTCGTACCACTGGTTTTCCTCAAGGGGGGCTGCGCCAGGAGTATTTCTTATTACAAATTTTATGGCACTAGTCTCATCTGCAAGTATCCCACGCTGGAGAATCTGGTCAACTGCCGGTCTCTCAACGGCAACAACCTTCGCTTCCACGGTAAATATCCCCGGACTTACCTGGCTTAGTGGTGTCTTTTCCACCTGCGGTATCTCATCGCAGGTTAGGGAAGTTATCCTGGTTCCTGAATGAACTTTTATGGACAACTGCCCATTGAACTCATCGGTCTCAACAAGCTCAAGCCTGTACCATTGCCCTTGTTCAAGCACCGGGGCATTTGCAGAGGCCCAGACAGTTACCCTGACCGTGCCGGTATTATCTGCAAGTATCGCGGTCTGTGCAATGGAAGGGGACCTGGGCGGAAAATTGGTCGTTATCTTTCCTTCAACAGTTATCCATTGTTTTGGTTTTATACCAGATATGGGCGTTATCACTGGCTCTGGAATTAACTCGGGAGAAATTTCTGTGATCGTTGTTCCCGAATGGACTTTAAGGCTAACCTGACCATTGTATTCGTCTGCAACCGCGGACTCCATCCGGTACCATTTCCCCTGCTCCATAACCGGGGCATTGGCCTTTGACCAGACAGTAAACCGGATAGCTCCGCTTGAATCTGAAATTACACCATTCTGAGCCACAGATGGGGACCTGGACGGAATTAATGTGACGATTTGGCCTTCGACCGTTACCCATTGTTCGGCCTGTATCTCAGATATCAGACTTACAGTGCCTGTATCCTGTCTGGATGAGCCTGAAGACGGAATCTCCATCCCAAACTGCCTTGCATAATCACCAATAATTGACCGCTCAGCCTCCGCGGGCGGGACAGCAAATTCTTCAACAAAACGAATGATCTTTTCCTCAAGCTTTGCACGGTCAATTGGATGACCAGCTGCTGCAAATTTTTCGGAGATCCTGTCTGCAATCTCTTTAAGTTCCATTTCATCTCCATAAGAAATGTCAACAACAAGGGTATTTAAAGAGAGATCCCCGCAGGGTGAAAGTGAAAATACCGGAAAATTGCACTGGAATTAAATATATCGGGAATATAATGTCTTTAATTCCTGTAATGAGGCTTCAGGATTCCTGATTAGGTGCCGGGTTACCTGCGGGTGATGATTTAACAAACAACGGGTGCATGCCCAGACTGGAGAACGTCCTGGTTTTTCAATCCAGTCACCAAGAGTTGTATCCTGGCATGGATAAAGGGGACAATAGCAGAAGTCACAACACTGCCCTTCGTAGTGGCAGGGATAGTACCTGCAATGTTCCTTTTCCCACAAAAACCAGTGTGGCCCGCCCATTCCGGACCTGATGAAAAAGGATGGACCTCTCTTTTTTGTATCAGCCTGGCGGAGAAGCGCTTTTGTAACACCTGCGTAAGCGCCCTCATGGATCATCTGTCCGATTCTGGTTGCACTCCCTGCATATCTTATCGGGCCTGACCCTTCCGATGCGATGAGAACTGCATCAGTAACAGTCCCGACAAAACCAAACCCGGCATCCCTAAGTGCCAGGGCTTTCGCCTCAGTCACTGTAATTACTGCGTCCACAAGGGCCTGGTCATGAAAACCCTGCACAAGCACGATGATATTTATCGTTCCAGGAGTATAGCCCGAATCAGAAACTGCAGGATCTGCCTGGTCGGGGTGCGTTATCCCTGCGGTGACGAAAACAGTAAGATTGTCCCAGGAGAGGATACAAAGAGTGTTCATGTCGACGGCTGTCAGAAGACCGGCTGTACCTGGATATGATAAACCAAGAGATAATGCCAGGAGCTCTAATTCTTTTTCAGGATCCATCGAAAAATCATGGGGCACCTGGTGATTAATCAGGGTTGTACAGTTTCTGATACCGCCATTGGATCCAGAGCTGCATACACGAAACTTCCCTCTTACGATTAGGGAGGATGACCTGAGGAAATACCTCATGTGACGGAGTATCGCTGGCGGTCTTTTAGTTCCTGTTGTTTTCCGGCATTCCACCCGGAGACGTCCTGCAGGTACCCGGTTACCCTGCTAATCTGGACAACATAATGGCACCCGCATTCGGGACAGACCGGTTCGCCACAGAGCGGACAATACTCAATAGTTGCAGCGATCTCGTGTGAGCAGTCATAATTGTCAAGTGGGCACATGATCTCGGGGTTAACATCCCCGCAGACAGGACAGGGACTTTCGTCAACGATCAGGTGGCATGTGTGACATTTATATCTCCGTTCACTCTCAGGTATCTCTTCTTTGCAGGAGTATTTTTCTGCCAGTGACAGTTGTTCAGCGGTCCAGTTCATACTAATTATTCACCTTTCCTTCTCATAATTATTGTTTATAGCAGAGCTTTCTGCGATAATGCAGATAGCTGGCTTATAACCGGTGAATGAATAGTAGCACGACCTGAAATGACATTCATTTTATTTCATTTATCCCAGGCCATGCGGCGATACGCTATAAATTATTGACCAGGGGGCCTGCCCGCTCATTTATGAGTGCGAAAGAGAGAGAACTCCTTTGCAGCCCTGGCAGGATCTGAAGATTCATAAATTGCCCTTCCAACAATTATCCCGTCTACTATTCCTGCAATTGCTCCTGGATCCCCGCCCTGGGCACCAACACCAGGAGAAAGAATTTTTTTCGTCCCGATGAGAGAGCGCAGTACCTGTGTTCGTTCAGGCCTTGTTGCAGGTGCAATAATTCCATCAGCCCCGGTTTCACAGACAAGAGTGGCAATACGTTCAGCAGTGCCACCATGGAAGAAGTCAACTGCCCCAGGGTGACTCATCTCAGTCACGACATAACATTCCCCCCCATGATCATGTGCCGTCTCCACGCAGGCAAGAACAGAATCCCTGCCAACAAACCCATGGCAGATTATCCCGGAAAATCCATGAGAAAAGACCTCCTCAGCGATGAGGCGGCTGGTATTTGGGATATCGGCAACTTTAAAATCAGCGATGAGTGGAAGTCCTGCTGAAGATAACTCATCGGCAATTCCAAGGCCTGCCGCAAAGACAAGCGGGTATCCAATCTTTATTGCATCAAGATATGGCGCAACCTGGTTTGAGATGGAGACTGCATCATCATGATCAGTCACATCAAGGGCAAGTATCAGATCGGTCATTTAATCACCTGCCAGTTACCTGCCCATGACCGCTGCCATGATAAGGGGGAATGTAATCGTTGCATCCCCATATACCGTGACGGTTTTCGCATCTTCATCGACCTTCCCCCATGATCTTGCCTCATCAAGGGTAGCTCCTGACAATCCTCCCAGGTCAGGACGATCTCCGGTCAGTTGCACCGCATAGGAAAATCCCATGGAGGTCATCAGCATACTCTGAAGGATATAGTTTTTCGGAACTCCCCCTCCAACAAGGAAAGCTCCAGCCTTTTCAGCTGAAAAACAGATATCCATGAGCCTGTCCATGTCGCCAAATGCATCAACAACAATCCCGTGAGTCTGCCTGTACAGCCAGAACTGAAGACCTATCATTGAGTCCTGTATAGCAGGACAGAAGATAGGGATCTTTTTCCTGGCCGCCGTTGCAAGGATTCCGGACTTCAGGTTTGAACCTATATGGGCCAGAAGATCTGATATGGAGATGACCGATTTGTCAGGAATTTTTGAAAGGACTTCCTGCATAAACTCTTCAAACTCAATAAATGACTCGTTTGGCAGGTAAATGTCGTATATGCGGTTTATTTCATCATGGCGCAGTTCGATATCATTGCATTTATCAGTTCCGCGGAAATGATGACAGCCGATCGCTTCAATTACGTCGTGGGTCAGGTTGGCCCCGGTGGAGACCAGGACATCAATATACCCGGCTTCCATCAGGTCAGAGACGATTCCTCCCATTCCTGCCGGGACCATCGCTCCGGCAAGGCCAAAAAAGCGGGTAACGCCCTCTTCCTTAAACATCGTACCGGCTATCTGCACTGCCCGTGAAAGAGCTCCTCCATTGTAAGCCCCTGCTCTTTCCATGGCGCCGATGAGGCTTGATATCGTCATTTCAGGTTTTATGTGGATCTGTTGGACCGGCACATCACATTCCATACAATAGTTATGGGTTTTCAACTCCCAAGTACCTGACGCGAAAATATCGTACATAGCAAAATTTTCAGGGTTTTACATAGCCTCGTACAGACGGGCGCGAGAGATGGCGCCTCGCGCCTGGTGGAACCTCATACCATCCGGGTGAGATGGACCTTTGCTCTTTGATCACCTCATGCTCTGCCTTTCGGACGCCACACCGGCGACACTTATAGCCTTTCCCTGAACCTGCACTGGTCATGCGTTTTTGGCATGCCTGGCATAATGGTGCCTGAATGTAGAGAAAAGGTTCTGCGGAGAATACATAGATCTTCTCAAGGTTCAGGGTATTTTTGAGGTAGCTTCCCGCGGCAAGGATCTCATCTCCCGGCCTTAATGACCGGACAATGTCACGAAATTTCTTTGTCGGTTCAAAGGCCATGCATGGGATTAAATGACCGGATCTCTCTAATGGAAATGAGACATGCCCACCCTTACCGGTCACGGGTATCTCTTTTACAATGCCCCTGACAAGGTATGATATCCCTTCATGCATCAGCCCATGATCATAAGGAACCAGGTGTGCATCTGTGCCCTGGTTTGTCATCCAGATCCGTTCCATGCCTGCAGGTTCTGATCTGACCACCGAGGCTGCTTTTGCAACCATGAAGGGAGAGTCTCCCCTTATACCATATAGCACCGGGTCCTGCGTGTGAGGGATACAGACAGGGCCTTTTAGATCGTAATCCCAGGTGTCCCAGGTATGGGGCGTTGTCAGTTCCTCAGAGTGCCTGAGACTTTCTGCATCCACCTCCCTTGGAAGATGCAGCCTGTCAGCCTGCCGGTATGCAAGATATTCCCATGTATGATCGGGAAAGACACTGGAAATGGCGGCGGTTGCCCCGATGAGACCACGTCCAAGTTTATAACCCCTGAAATGAACGGCATGACGGCTAAGAAGACTTATGGCTTCATCGATATGACAGTGGCCCTGAACGGCCTTCAGGTAAAAGGCGGATGGAGGCTTTTCTATACACGCTACGACCCCGGGATTGGTGTTATCACACGAGAGCGCAGAGTATCTTTCAACAAGATCACATGCAAGGATGAAGGCATACTCAGGATCCCCCAGTATGCATAAAGAGATAGCAGCATTCCCGCGTGTTTTATGTGGAATCGTGGGGTTGAGCCTTACAAGCCTGGCTGATAATACCTTCATTCCCGCTTTTTCAAGGAGATCTGCAAGCAGAGTGCCAAGCCATGTGGTGCACATCATGTCAGGTGCATCGGTATCGTCAAGGCCGATAAAAAACCGGGTTTTCTTCATGTCAGGTTTTCATCCATTTACTTACTGAAAATCAGATATCATCCTGATTATTCTCAATTCTCATCCTGCGCACCACATCACTTATGTAGATGAATTATACAAGTACCTCTTACGATACATGTCCCAGGATCGTCTGCTCCGCAATGTCATCAGTGTGATGATTATGGCAGGATACGAGGTATCCGAACTTT
>Ga0255347_1007702_pt1 | contig 11097 bp, 17 predicted proteins | sample wastewater_treat_2_FD_192479 | JGI IMG/M metagenome (GOLD analysis project Ga0255347, IMG submission 192479) | Wastewater microbial communities from Lulu Island WWTP, Vancouver, Canada - plant24 | ecosystem: Engineered > WWTP > Wastewater > Unclassified | place: Canada: Vancouver, British...
GAAAGGGAGCCCAACTCTCGCAGGGTGCAAGCACAACGAAAGGGAGCCCAACTGTCGCGGGCTGAAAACTGCCGCGGGGTGAAATCACCCTTACGCAAGCAATAACGCCATCAGCGGGATCGTGACTACCGAGAACAGCGTCGACAAAAACACTATCGACGAGGCCGTTTCGGTGTCGCCGCCGTAGAGTTCGGCGATGAGGGTGGTGTTGCTGGCGGCGGGCATGCCGGCCACGATGACGGTGATGCCCAAAAGCTGGGGGCTTGCGCCGGCGGCGAGGCAGATGAAGCCGGCAAGGGCGGGGAGGGCCAACAGGCGCACGGCTGAAACGGCGTAGAGGCGCCAGTCGCCCACCACGGCTTTCGCCGGTACGTGGGAGAGAATGGCGCCCACCACGAGCATGGCGAGCGGGGTTGTCGTGTTTCCCAACAGTTCGAGCGGCTGGCGGATCACCGGTGGGAGCCGGACCGAAAGCACGAAGAGGATGAAGCCGGCAATGGCGGCGAGTACGTTGATATTAAAGAGTTTTGCCACCGGGAAGCGGAACTTTTCGCCGCCGGTGCCGGAGACGATTACGATGCCCACGGAGAAGGCGAGCAGGTTAAAGAGCACGTTGTGCACGGCGGCCAGGAAGAGGGCGTCGGGGCCCAGTATCGAAATGATGACGGGGAATCCCACGAAGCCCGCGTTCGAGAAGGCGAGCGAAAACACGAGGGCGCCCACCTGGCGTCGCGGGGTGCCAAGGGCGCGTACGGCAAGGTAGCCGAGCGCGGCCGCGCCGAGGTAATACGCTGCCGCCGCTGCCAGGGTTACGAGCGCGTCTCCCAGAAGGTCGTGCGAGAATTCCCGCTGGAGGGAAACGAGTATGAGCGAGGGCAGGGCCACCTTGATTACGAGGTTCGAGAGGCCCCGCACGGAGGCGCGGTCGAGCAGCGTCATCTTTCCCAGGGCAAAACCCACGGCCATTACGAAAAAAAGTGCGAATATTTGTACAAGTACGGGCATGATCGTCATTATTACCAATTACCGTAATTGACACAAGCCGGGCCGGAGATTTATAGTGCAAAAATCATTTCATAGGTTTTAAGGAGGTGTGATTACTTCATTGAAAAGACAGGATTACATTACGGATACGGACTGGGAGCGGTTCCTCGAGTTTTCGGACAAACTCGAAACACCATTTGTGGTAATCAATTTACGCACAATCAAAAAGAACTATATCAAGCTGAAGGATTCTTTTCCCTACGCCCAGATTTATTACGCCGTAAAAGCGAATCCTGCCCCGCAGGTAATCACGCTGATAAATGAACTCGGCGGTTTTTTCGATATAGCTAGCCGGTTTGAACTGGACAAGGTTCTTTCCCTCGGTGTTGCCCCCGAACGCATCAGTTACGGCAACACGATCAAAAAAGCCAAAGACATACAATACTTCTACGAGAAAGGTGTGCGCATGTTCGCCACCGACAGCAAGGAAGATCTCAAACACATCATCACCTACGCTCCCGGCTCCAAGGTCTACGTGCGTATCCTGGTGGAAAACTCGGGAACCGCCGACTGGCCGCTTTCCCGCAAATTCGGCTGCCACCCGGACATGGCGTACGACCTGATGGTTCGCGCACGCGACAAGGGGCTTACCCCCTACGGCATCTCCTTCCATGTGGGAAGCCAGCAGCGCGACATTGGCCAGTGGAACGACGCCATCGCGAAGACAAAGTACCTCATGACGAGTCTCGAGGAAGAGGAAGACATCAAGCTTCAGATTATCAATATGGGCGGCGGCTTTCCTGCCTCGTATATCGAAGAGGCAAACGACCTTTCCGCCTACGCGAGCGAGATTACCCGCTATCTCCGCGACGACTTCGGCGATGATATTCCCCATGTCGTGCTGGAACCGGGCCGATCCCTTGTGGGAGATGCGGGCATTCTCGTTACCGAGGTAGTACTCACCTCGCGCAAGAACAACACCGCGCTCTGCCGCTGGGTCTACTGCGATACCGGCAAGTTCAACGGCCTCATCGAGACGCTCGGGGAATCAATCAAATACCCCATCGTTACCCGGAACGATACATCGGACAAGAAAACCGGCGACGTCATTCTCGCCGGCCCAACCTGCGACTCCATGGACATCATGTACGAAGACTACAAATACCGCCTGCCGCTCGATCTCAAAGTGGGAGACCGGCTCTACTGGCTTTCTGCCGGCGCGTATACGTCAAGTTACGCTTCCGTGGAGTTCAACGGCTTTCCGCCGATTCAAACGTATTTCGTTGAGTAAGGTCCGCTCCTGAAAGGTCCTGGAAAACCCGAAGACCGAACGCGCCCATGACCGAAAGGATATGGTCAATAATGTCGCTCTGGATCGCTTCGTAGTTCACCCAGGCCTTGTCCGTACAGAAAAAATACAGTTCCATCGGAATGCCCTTCGCCGTGGTTTCAAGGTAGCGCACCATACAGGTGAGCTCCTTCGAAACCATGGCGTGTGCCCGCAAATACGCGAGCACATACGCGCGGAAGGTCCCCAGATTCGTGAGCCGCCGGGGAGACACAACATCGTCGCCGGCGGTGCCGAGGCGCGCGTTATGTTCGGAAATCTCCGCGCGTTTGGCCGCCAGGTACTCTGCGAGCAGCGGCAGCTTTTGCAGCGTGTCCAGCTCTTCTTCCGCCAGAAACCGTACCGCCTTCATGTCCAGATATACCGTCCGCCTTGCGCGCCTGCCGCCCGCTTCGCTCATGCCGCGCCAGTTCTTGAAGCTGTCCGAGATAAGCGCATAGATGGGGATGCTCGTTATCGTCATGTCCCAGTTACGCACCTGGATGGTCTGGAGGGTTATGTCGATCACGTCGCCGTCGGCACCGTACTTGGGCATCTCGATCCAGTCGCCAATGCGTACCAGGTCGTTCCCGGTCAGCTGGAGGCTGGCCACAAAGCCCATGATCGAATCCTTGAACACGAGCATGAGCACGGCACTCATGGCTCCGAATCCGCTCAGGATGCCGATGGGAGACATATTCAGAATACCGGTTATCACGAGAATTCCCCCCACAATGTAGAGGAAAATCTTTACCATCTGCAGATAGCCCTTTACCGGCTTCCGCTTCGCGATCTCCGGGCTTGCTTCCTTGTAGATTTCATTCGTCGCGTCCAGAAGCCGCGCCACGAGGCGCATCACGAGCAGGATGAGCCAGGCAAGAAGGATCCGGCTCCCCAGCGAAACGAGCACATGCGATTCGGTAATAAAGACCGGATAGAGCGTCATGAGGACGAGCACGGTCACAATGCCCGCGGCACGCGAAAAAATGCCGTGGTCCATCAGGATGTCGTCCCAAGTGGTCCGGGATCTCCGTATCGCTTTTGCCACGATAAACGTGTTTACGAGCTTCCCGGCAAGGCGCACGAGCAGGGCAAGAAGCACCAGAACGGCAAGGGACACCAGAATGGAAATGGCGGGCCGCCAGGTGTCGGGAAGATTCACGAGGTCGAGAATGGGGGTAATATAGTGTTCCATAGCACAAGTATAGCACGATTTACCTTGCATTTACCGCACGTTTCTGGTATCATCGTTCATAGATTGAACATGATTTCTGTTTCGCCTGTCAGTGTGTTTCGGCCGCGGCATCCGGACGGAATGGTCACTTCTCATCGAATGAAAAAATCGCGCCTTCCTGCGCGACTGGCGGAGCCATGCCCGCAGGGACCGCCTGTTGCCGAAACCGCCAATTGGCGGTATCATTATGGACAGGAGGCGTTGTTATGGCTGATATGTTCATGCATGAAGCGTTAACTCCGTATGCCTGCCGGAAAATCCTGGAAGACGGCATAAAAAAAACCGACTACCTCAAGGTAATCAAATCCGTCGTGGATATGTCCGAAAAGGACTTTGCCGGTATTAGCGGCATAAGCCAGCGAACCCTTTCGCGGTTGCGCCCCGAGCAGGACGTGCCGGCCCACACGGCGGAAGTCGCCCTCTCCGTGCTGCGCATTCATCAGCGGGCCAGCGAGGTGTTCGGTAGCGGCGAGCGGGCGGTGCAGTGGATGAAGGCGCCGAACGGCGCCCTGCAGGGCAAGACGCCCGTCGAATCGGCGCAAAACCGCTTCGGCGCGGAGGAAGTGCTCGATATCCTCACCCGTCTCGAGTACGGGGTCTATTCCTGATGCACGTGTTCCGGATTGCCCGGCGCGATCGCATCCGGGATCTGGGCGGAAAGGGCGCGGAAATCTCCGGCGGCCGCTGGAACCGGAAGGGGGTGCCCTGTCTCTATGCGTCGAGCTCCCTCGCGCTGTGTATCTGCGAGATACTCGTGCACACCAGGTCCGACCTTCCGCCGTCCGACCTCTGGTACGCGGAGTTTCTCCTTCCCGATACCCTCGTTTCGTCCCGCTTTGCCGGGGCGGAACTCTTCACCGATACCGTAGGCGCGGGTACCGCCTGGCTCACCTCCGGCGAGTCGTGCGCCATTCGGGTGCCGTCCGCGGTCCTTCCGCGCGACTACCGCTACGACTACAATGTCATTATTAATCCGCGCCATCCCGCCTTTGGGCAGGTGGAGCTGGTTGCGACCCGTCCCTGTCCGTTCGACGAGCGGTTTTTTACCATACAAGACTGAGGCACAACGGGCCATGCGGGGCCAACTCGGGCCGGGCGGAGCCACCGCCCAGTAATGGCCACGCGGGGCGGTAATGGGGGTCTGCAGCCAATCTTGATTGACTTTTGACCGTCGGAGTGTATACTTTATAGTGTACACTGGAGGTGTAATGAAAGTCTCAACCAAAGAACTGAGAATACAGCCCGGAAAGATACTCGATCAGGTTGTAAACGGTACCGAAATCACCGTTACGTACCGGGGGAAATCGCTCGCGAAGATTGTGCCTTTTGGCGATTGTCCCGCCTCCAGTGAAGAGGTTTCGATTTTCGGTCTCTGGAAGGATCATGAGGAAAATAACACGGTAGAGGATCAGGTACGCGCTCTCCGCAAGGGGCGGTCGTTTTGATTATCGATACCGATGTTCTGATCTGGTATCTCCGCGGCAACACCCGCGCAAAAGAAGTTGTTGAGTGTCAGATTCCGTTTTCCTTGTCCGTGGTTACGTACATGGAGCTTGTACAGGGCATGAAGAACAGGAACGAATTCAGGTTGTTTCAGAAACAGCTCTCGGTATGGCATGCACGGATCTTGCATATTGACCGTGATGTTTCATCGCGGGCCATGTTTTATGTCCAGGAGTACGCGTTGAGTCATTCAATGGCTCTTGCCGACGCCCTGGTTGCCGCAACAGTTGTCCAGAACGCGGATGTTTTATTGACCGCAAACGAAAAACACTACCGTTTTATTCCAACGCTGGAGTACGCAAAATTTGCTCCTGAAGGTTGAGGTGCGTGTACGCAGTTTTGTTGACTTCATTACGTACGGAATTATAATTAGTACGTAAGGAGTCTGAACTATGTCGAAAAAATTGACTCTGAATATAGATGAAGAATTGATTTCTTTTGCTCACTCGTATTCCCGTGAAAACGGGTTATCTGTTTCACGCCTTTTTGAGCAATATCTCGATCGCTTGCGGACAACTGACCGGACACAGGAGTTGAAGCCAACTATCTCCTTCCTCTATGGTCTTTTTGAGGACGCCCCGATACCGGACAAAAAGGAATTGAGAAAAGCATTTCATGACAAAGATTTTCAACAAGCGGAATTATCACGTGGGTATTGACTGCATTATTTCCCGCAATATTGCGGATTTCAAGCATTCGCGTATTCCGGCGTATACACCGGAGCAGTTCTTTCTTTTATAATATCCAAAGGTTGTTCATGCAAAAAGAATCCATTCTCCGGCGCGTGCCGGCTGTCCTTGTGGCGCTGCTTATTCTGTATCTTTCCAGCCGGTCCACGCTGCCAATGCCCCTGCCGCCCCTGGTGGGGATGGACAAACTGGCGCATTTCGCGGCCTTTGCGGTCCTCGCGTTTTTCGCGTGTTTCTGGATCAGCGCCGAAAGCTGGTCTCACCGGCCGGTGTTCTTCTTTTTCGCCGTGGTTGTCGCGGTGAGCCTCTATGGCGTTCTGGACGAGTTTCATCAGTCTTTTGTGCCGAACCGCATTCCTTCGGCCGCGGACTGGGTCGCCGACACCCTCGGCGCGGTCTTCGGTGCGTTTGTGTTCCGGCGGATCGTGAGAAGGGCAGGGAAATTCCGGGCAGAATGATACATACCACCTATATGCTATCAGGGTTGGAGTACATTGTTTAAAAAGCTATGTATTCCTTGATTCTGTAACATAAAAGTGGTACACTTGTAGTGAACAAGAGTGATTGTGTTGTTTATTGCGGGAAATTCTTTACGGTGGAGTGGTTTTACAACCGGGACGGGTTTAGTCAACCATTTGAGTATTTTCTAACAACAAGTCCCGCGCAAAAACGAAAGTTTTTCGTTTTGGTAAAGAGACTTGCCGAATTTGGCAAGATCATGGACATTACCAAGTTCAGGAATGAGGGTGATGGTATCTATGCGTTAAAGCCAAAGCCTGATCGATACTTGTGTTTTTTTGTTTCCGGAAGAAAGCTTATTATTACTAACGGATTTTGCAAGAAAACTGCGAAAATGCCCGGAACTGAGAAACAACGATGTGTGTTGGCGAAGACAGAATACCTTGCGATGAACCAGGGGGTATGCAACGATGAAAACAACGTTTGATACGTATATTACGGATAATCCCTCCGAATGTGTGAAATTTGACCGTGAATATCAAGAATTTCTGTTATCCGAGTTTGTTCTTGAGAAGATGGAACAGGAGAGTCTTTCGGTTCGTTCTCTTGCGAAAAAAGCAGGTGTGTCACCCACCGTTATTCAGAAAATCCGCAGCAAGGATGCCGAGAAAATAAATTATCGAACCTTATCCAGTGTGCTTAATTCGCTTGGGTACCGGATCAGTATAGAAAAGATGTAACTCTTTACCATGACTCATATAATGAGCTATATGAGAGCTGGATGGAGGTCATAATGAGTGGCAGATTATCGATCAGTGATGATAGTTCTTCTTTTGACCGGCGGCGTTTTTTTGAAGCCGTTCAGGAAGGTCTTTCGAATATTGTGGCGGGGGATGTGTTTTCAACCGATGAATTGCGGCAAGAGCTCGATTTGACAGGTGACAATTGGAAAAACGCTGGTGATCCTTCGTGTTGAATTACATGTTTCGCTATAGTATTGTAAATAGTGTGTTTTTGGGAGGTTGCCATGAAAAACCTTGCATATACCTGGTGGAAAGATGAGTCTCAGTATATTGGTTTCTTGAATAGTTATCCGGATTATGAGACACAGGGAGAATCCGTATCCGAGCTTGAAGAAAATTTGCGTGATATATATATGGACATTCAGGCCCAAGATATACCGTATTTACGGCATGTTTCTGAATTGACCATCGCATGAAACGGAGAGATCTGATACAGAATCTGGAATAATCCTTTTATTTTTCCCCGGGGCAAATCTTTGCGTTCCTGTTGTTCTGCCCATGTCCCGTATGCACGGAGGTTGGCATGGCAAAGATGCGCGGGTTTGTTATTCCGAAGCGGCGGGTAATCTTTTTTTTCGTCGTTTTGGCGCTGGTTATCGCTTCGGGTATCTGGTATTCGGTGGATTCGTTCCGCCGGGCGGAGAAGAGGCGCCGGGAAGCGTTCGACAATGTTACGTCAACCGCGCTTTTGCGTATTGCCCAGTTCGCGGTTCTTGAGTACGTGTACACCGATGTGGTGGAGCTCTCGCGGAGTTTTATCATCGGGGGGATGAGTTCGTCGCTCGTGCGGTTTTCCGGAGTGGTCAAGGCGGGCATTGCGGACGTTGAGCGTATCGTGGTAACGCCGGATCAGGAATCTGGTCGTGTGCAGGTAATCCTGCCGCGCTCGGTGGTTCTCGAAAACACGGTGGATGTGTCCACCGTACGCTTCTGGGATCTCAAGAAGAACATTTTCGTGCCCATCTCGGATGAGCTCAAGATTCAGGAAATTACCCTTTTCAAGGAGCGTATCGGCAAGGAACTTGTCGAATCCGGCTTCCTTGCCGACGCGGACACGCGAGCCCGGGAACTGGTTGCCTCGCTCTATGCAGGATTCGGCATGAATGTCGAGGTGGCTTGGGAGTAATGAAGTATACTAGTATTGCAAGCGGAAAAAATCCGGAGGTTCGTTGATGGAAAAAGAAACAAGCATGCAATTATCCGCAGTTCTGACAATAGCTGAGGAAGGCGGTTATATTGCGTATAATCCGGATACAGGGACTACAACGCAAGGCGAATCTATTGAAGATGCTCTGGATAACCTGAGGGAAGCTACCGCGTTGTATTTGGAAGAGTTTCCAATTCTTGTTCCTGCTTCTACGCCTATTTTAACAACCATACAGGTTCCACTCCATGCCTAAATTACCTGTAGATTTTCTGAATGTTTATAATAACGAAAAGCAATAAATCCCGGGTGACTTGCTCCGTTCGGCATGAACGTCGAGGTTGCCCGGGAATAAGTCCAGAATATACGCCAAAAACAGGACTTGTAGTCCTGTTTTTACGCTAAAAATATGACTTAGACGCTGGTGTGTGCTATACTTCTCGTTATGAAAGCTCGATCAATACGTTCATTGGTGGTACAGCAGTCGGAAAAGCCCTTTGGTCGCATTCTGGTGTTTACCGGGGCACGACAAACAGGAAAGACGACCCTGTGCAGGAAATTGTTTCCCGAGTATCAGTATCTTTCAATTGAAGATCCAGTGCTCCGTGCCCGGTATGCACAGCTTACCGCACAGCAATGGAAGGATTTGTATCCGAGAGCGATCCTGGACGAGGTTCAAAAACAGGCGGAACTTGTTGAAAGTATCAAGTCGGTCTATGACCAATGGGAAGATCCCCGGTACATTCTGACCGGTTCAAGTCAATTGTTGCTCCTGGACAAGGTTCGTGAGAGTCTTGCCGGCAGGTGCTCCATTATCGAATTGTACCCGTTGACGCTTCCGGAGCTCCGCAGCTCCTCCTTCGGAGAAGAAGTTCCCGAATCTCTTTTTCAGAGGTGTCTTTCACACCCGGAATCCTTGCCGGATTTTTTACCTTCTTCTCTCATGGATCCGCTTTTTTCCGGGAAACGCTCTGCATGGGATCACTATCTGCGGTTTGGCGGTTATCCGGCGTTGACTCGATCTGATCTTTCCGACGATGACCGGTATTTGTGGCTCAGGAACTATGTTTCTACGTATCTTGAGCGTGATATTCGGGATTTGGCGTCGTTTAGGGATCTGGAACCGTTTGTTCTTCTACAACGGTATCTTGCTCTCAATACGGCAACGCTGGTCAATGTAGCATCCATCGCGACGCATGTCGGGGTTACCGCGAAAACGGTTCAGCGCTATCTTCGTTATTTCGAGTTGAGTTATCAGGCGTTTCTTCTTCCCGCATGGTCAAGAAACGAATCCCGGCGGCTTTCGAAGGCTTCCAAAGTTCACTATCTTGATCATGGCATTCTGCAGGGGGTTCTTGCCCGCAAGGGTGGTGTTTCCGGTCCGGAATTCGAGAGTCTGGTCGTATCCGAGATGTTCAAGCAATCACGTATCATCGATAGCGGTGCGCGGTTTTATCACGTGCGGACTCATGATGGCGGGGAAGTTGATTTGTTGATCGAATTGGTGGACGGGTATTTTGCCATTGAAATCAAGCGTGCGGAGCGTGTTGCCCTGCGCGATACAGGCGGTTTGCGTAATCTTTCTGCCATTCTGGACAAACCGCTGCTGCATTCTTTCGTGGTTTCGTCTGATCCCGAGACCCGTTCCCTTTTACCGGGAATTACTGCCATTAACGGTGCATATTTTCTGGGGTAGGGGTTGTATGAGTGAAAATATCAAAAACGATATACAGCCAATTACATATACAAAATCCAATGCTTTGGCGTTGTTGCGCATTATCAAGATTTGCGATGATGAGATTACCAGGGGGAAGTACGAGGATTCAGATGTGGTATTTTCGGATCTGGAGAGCACGTATTTCAGGAAGTAATATATAATACGCCATATATTCCATTACTAATGGAATATGCCATGCCCTGATTGTTTCCGGTATCAGGTGTTGCTTGACAGAAAGTAACGAAATACGTTACTTTCTGTGTAGTGAGGAAGCATTGACCGGGATAAAGAAATTGCGCCATCTGCTTGAAAGCTTGGCAAACGAGGATCAGTATCTCTTTGGAAAGGCGGACTTTGCGCCCGTCTTTCCCGAGTTGTCTCCGGCTGCGCTCAAGATGCTTATTTCCCGTTCGGTTTCGGACGGCTTGCTTGATCCGGTATGCCGGGGTATCTACCGGTATCCCCGCCTTTCGCCTCCTCACGGTCTTTTGTTGTGTCATACGGCGTCAAAGTTGCGTGCGGGCACGTTCAACTATATCAGTCTTGAGTCTGCATTGAGCGATGCGGGCGTCATATCGCAGATGCCGATTCAATGGCTTACCCTGATGAGCGGCGGTCGCTCCGGTAAGATTTCTTGCGGGAAGTGGGGGACGATCGAGTTTGTTCATACTGTCAAGACACCCGGGCAGCTTGCGCCGGATCTTGTCTATGACGGTCGATGTCGTCTCTGGCGGGCTTCCGTTTCCCTTGCGATACGGGACATGAGGTCCTGCAGGCGTTCGATGGATCTTGTGGATCGGGAGGCGGTCGATGAATCTCTTTGATTCTCTGGTCGATTCGGCCCTCGCGTCCCAACCCTCGCTTTCGGCATGAACGTCGAGGTAGCGTGGGAGTAAAAAGCGGTTATTCCATTACTAACGAAATATATATTCCATTACTAATGGAATAAGCCATGCCCTGATTGTGTCCGGTATCAGGCGGTGCGGAAAGAGTACGATTCTTCATCAATTTGTGCAGCGTTCCGGGAAGTCCTTTTTTTATCTGAACTTTGACGATCTCCGGTTGTCGGGTTTTTCTCGTGCCGACTATGCGCTGCTGGATTCCCTGGTATCTGCGTCGTCGTCTTCTCTGCTTTTTTTTGACGAAATTCAGTCTGCACCGGACTGGGAACTGTATATTCGGCAAAAGCTCGATGAAGGGTTTCAGGTTGTCATTACCGGGTCGAATGCGTCTTTGT
>Ga0255347_1007704_pt1 | contig 11093 bp, 9 predicted proteins | sample wastewater_treat_2_FD_192479 | JGI IMG/M metagenome (GOLD analysis project Ga0255347, IMG submission 192479) | Wastewater microbial communities from Lulu Island WWTP, Vancouver, Canada - plant24 | ecosystem: Engineered > WWTP > Wastewater > Unclassified | place: Canada: Vancouver, British...
CACAAAGATTCAAGGAGCCCTCGTACCTTAGATCTTTCGGTCTAATTTTTATTAACCTCAAAAAAAAGGTTTTCTACAGAGCCGTTTTCTTTCCATATTTAATAGCTGAATGCTTCATGTTTGGCAAGGGGAAGAACTCCGATTAGGATTTGCGTTTCCTTTCAAAAACTCTTGATTAATCTCTGCTGCAATACTAATAGGCCGCCTCTGATTTCATGGTTCATTTACCCATGCCAGGCATTCCCTGGAACTGGGAATATCTCAAATACTATGAGAAACGACGCTCCTTAGAAGATTGAGGATATTTCTCCGGGATGGGCATCTGTATGATGGAGTTGCACGTGGCCGAGGAAGGGTATAAGGAGAAATGGAATAATCTGGTTCTACAGTCTCCGTATAGCACGGGGTTCCATACCTGGGAATTTTTAAAGGTCATGGAGAAATACTCAACAAAATCGATTGCGGGTTTCAGGCAAAAGGCATCCTTGTGCCCGCTGATCTTTTCTGAAGGGGGAAAAGAGATAGGCATCATGCCGGTATTTTTCTATGCATCCCCCCTCCTAAAAATCGCCGCATCACCTCCTTTGGGAGTAGAGAGCTATTTTCTTGGCCCTCTTTATATCAATTATGAAAAAGAAAAATCCTCGACGAGAGCGGCAAAATATCTTGAACTCATCCAAACTATTGATCGGTATTTAAAAAAGAGTGCGAGAACTTCGATCATCATGATTCATTCATGTCCTGGAATAGACGATGCACGACCTTTCATATGGAACGGATATACTGTCGAACCGCGATGCACCAGTTACATACCACTATCGGGGGGAATAGAGTCTGTGAAGCAGAATTTTTCAAGTACCGTGGTGCGGGTCATAAAGAAATGCGAGGCTGTGGGCTTAACAACCCGCGAGGGTTCGGAAAAGGACCTCGAAAAAATTTTCCAGGCCCTGCTCTCAAAGGAAAGAATCCATCCCCCTCTCGAGTATCTCCTCGAAATTTATCAAAAATTATCAAAAAACCTCAAGATATTTGTTATTGAAAAGGAGGGACTTTTTTTGAGCGGCATGGTTGCATTGCTCCACGGCAGGCGGATGAGTTTCTGGATTGGTCTGCCGAAATGCTCTTTTGAAGGCACCAGCCCGAATTATCTCCTGGTATGGTCTGCAATACAGCAGGCACAGAAAGATGGATTTGAAACATTCGAGCTTATGGGAAATGATGATCTAAGCCTCTTCTCGTTTAAATCAAAATTTGGGGGAACAAACATCCCGTATTATAATATAAAGTGGTATTCACCGGCAATACGGTTCGGGCACAGTCTATATACCTCATTAAATCCGAAATATTAGGAGCACTTTCCCGTAATAATCCGTCAGGGCCCGATGATGAAAAAAAATCTCGCATTCTATTCGATATTATTTGTAAGCTTTCTCTTATTGCAGCGAGGTTCCGGGGTTCTAACAAAAATCGTTCTGGCAAACAGTATTACACCGTACGAATACGGGTTAATAACGCTCCTTGCATTGACAGTTCCGTCAATACTGCAGATTTTTTCAAATTTAAATTTTTACCAGATGCTGTCACATTCCACGGAAGGGAAGGAATATTTCGGTTTTTCAATCGTGGTCAGCTCTCTGCTCATGGCAACCATCTCGATTCTCCTTATCCTCTTTTCGGAACCTTTTTTTGAATACCTGAACGTCCCTACCGATCAGCAGCCGCTTTTTCTTTTTGTCATTCTGATTATTATGTGGTCTCAGGGAGTCCTTGTCGATTTCCAGGGATTATTTGCCGGGTTGCGGCTCTATTCCGTTCCGGGTATAATTCTGACCCTTCCTTCGGTCATTCGTCTCCTCGCAGTCGTTGTATTGATGATCTCCAAAACGATATCCCTTACAGCCGTCCTGCTTGTATTTGGCTTATCTTCCCTGGTCCCACTGGCATATATCGTATCAAAGTCCCGATACCGGGAATTGTGCGGTCTGATGAAAGTCATAAAACTGCCGGAAAAAAGTATCCTCGCCTTCGGGACGACAATCTTCATGATGAGCTCAGTCTCTGTAATCGGGCAGTACCTGGTCAGGATTGTGCTGAGCCACGAGCTCGGGCTTGAGTGGCAGGGCTATTTCGATGTATCACTGACGCTGATTGCCCTCATTATTTTCGGGCTTTCTACGATAGATTTTGTATCGGTTCCGGAAGCAACCGGGAATGAACAAGGGAATTTATACGATAAAGGCGGGCTCTCGGATATCGCCCGTCTGTTATTTGCATTCGCCCTTATCACTGCAGCAATACTGTATTTCTATGCCGATTATATCGTAATCGTATTCTTTTCAAAGGATTACCTTCCAGCATCAGATTACATCCTGATACTTGCTCTAGGGTATATATTTTTATTCGTCCAGGTACTGATTACCGATATTAATCTCGCGCAGGCAAAGGACCTGAAGGAATTTCGTGGATATCTCATCCTCTCGCTGATTTTAATACCGGCGTTCTTCTTCATCCCGCAGTACTCTATCCGGCTGATGAGGGCAGCCGGTTATGGTAATGGGTTCCTGGGTGCCTATGTCTCCTTCTGCTGCATCCTGATCGCTTTTACGCTTTTTACCGTTCTCCTTGCCAGGGACCGCCGGCCAGTTAAAACCTTGCTCATGAAATTTGAACGCCTGGGCCTCTCCCTTCTTATTCCATCCCTGATAATCTTCCTGACCAATCCTCCGCCTTTAGCAGGCATTTTTATCCTGCTTATTGGATTTACCCTCTTGGTATTCTGGTCAGGCTACCTCGACAGGTCGATAATACTGGACATCTTTGGCACCCACGATGCATGATTTTTATGCCCGTTTCGCAATCCAGTAATGCACATCGTACGTATTTCGTGGCGATTTCAAGGTTATGTTAATTTTTATCGGAGATTTCAGTGCAATATTACTGTAGGTGAATGACACATTCTCCTCCCTGACTTCACCAGGGGCAAGCGAGAAGGTCCTTGTCTGGACCACATCAGGTCCGGCATAAACAACGAGCTGATACGGGGTTTGTTCATGTTCGAAAGATTTCACCCCATAGGTAAAAGCGCTGGAGTTCGAAAAGGGATTTTCATCGCTCTGAAACGATCCCGGGAGGAGGTAAAACTGGGTGTACCGTTCATCCCGGCTCTCCATGACGATAAGGGAAACGCACATGAGAAACCCGATGGCAAGAGAGACCAGGATCGCAGTCTTGATTTCATTTTTATTTTCCAGAAATAGTCCTTTCAGGCTCAGGTTATCAGATATTTCCGGTTCAGACACCTTAGTGCCGGTAGGTACGCGCCGGCCCAGCGCTTTGAATGGATTCAACCTGGAAGAAGAAAAACCGCCGTTCCCTCTGCTTGCTGTTTGAGCTTCCCGGACACGCTTTCGGGTGGTTGGAGGTTCCCTGGTAACAGGGGGGCCGCTATCAGGCTGGAGTTCAATGCTGGAAGGCGGGGATTCTGTTGCAGCAGCGATGTCCTCGCTTATCGGGAGCGTAGCAGGAGCTTTTTCCCTGTCACCTGCCATGCCCGCGGTCCCTGCACCTTCATCAAGTTCAGGGGTTGCACGGCTGCCGTTGGCCGGCAATTCAGGCTCGGTCTTGCCTGACTGGAGAGCCTTCAATTCATGTATTTTTTCCACGCATTGCCTGGCTTCTTCCTTTTGTCCAAGTTTCATCAAGGTATATGCCAGGTTATTCCAGGCATTGATGTAGTCTGGATCCCGTGTCAGGGCTTCTATATAATATTGAATTGCTCCGTTATAGTCACCTTTTTTGAAAAGGTCGTCTCCTTTTTCCTTTAAATCGCGAGGACTACCGGGTCCTGAATCAACCATCTTACCTCAGTGATTTATCTCGGAATGAAATACATCTATTTTTCTATCAACGCAATATGGGGAATCAAATATTCTCCCGTTCGAATACAGCAGGATGTGTGTTCAACCCTCCAGATCAATGCGGATCCTGCCACTATCACCCGGTGCCGCTCGTATCGTGACAGCATTCCGGTCACGGATAAGTATTGTTGCACCGGTGATATTCTCGATTGTCAGCGCAGAAGGGAGCACGATGTCGAAATAACCAGATTCGATCGGATTCGTATCGATGGTGAGGGCATGGTCATGGTAACTCCAGCGAAGTGGCAGTTGTTCCCTTTTTTTCCACCAATCGGTAATGGCGGCTCCATGCGTTATCCATGCATTCCCCTGGATGCAGCGGCGAATGATACCTTCGTAGAACTCCCCCCATCCGGGGAATTCGTACTGGTTCATCACACCCGGGTGCCAGAGGAGCGTCAGGACTCCACGAACTCTTTGAACCTCGCTCTCTATCAGCAAAGACTGGCTATTATAGTCATTTTTCTTGAAGAGAGCGATTTCTTCCATGACGAGGGGAATTTCCAGGAGGTCGATAGGCCGATTTTTTGTGTAATTATACAGGCGGAACGGAAAGCAGGTCCCCCACCTGAAGCCCACGGTGTCGTTGAAGCCGAGTGTCGTATCATATGTCAGGCCAACCTCAGCCTGGTACTGCCAGGTGTCCGGCACGGCGAGGTTCAGGTTATGCTGACGAATTCCCTGGATTTTTGACCCGAGAACATGTTCGAGGGCTCCTTTTTCGTTCCGAATCATTTCGGGATCCCTAAACGAATAGAATGACCCATGGAGTCCAACCTCCCATCCCCCGTCGTGCAATGACCTGATAAGAGAAGCCACCCTGGGATCCTCGGGAGAATATCGCCTTCCAAGATGGCGCCACGTTGCTGGATCAAGGATCTTTACTTTCCCCCTTTCATGGAGAAAATAAAAGGAGGATCGGACGTTCAGTTCTCTTTCCAGTGCAAGGAGTCCTGGAAAGGTCCAGAAAGGTTCGATTCCTTTCATCTTTTGCTTTAAGGAACGATACTGGTTTTTCAACCCCTGGAAATCTTTTTTTCTCACCATCCGTGACGGATAGGTTACCCATTGGTACGTTTTCCTGATTTCGTCAACGTCATGGGTGAGGCAGACGGCAAATTTTTTCCCTTCCGGCCAGAAGGATTTGAAAACAAGGGGCATCCCTTCCCGTCCGAAGGCCCTGCAAAGGGCCGCGAAAAGGATATCCGAATAGACGTCAACAAAGGAAACCCTCGTATATTTTTCCTTTTCTTTCCCCATTCTCTTCCAGATGGGTTCAAGTTGCCCGGAAAGTGAGAACCCCATGGTAAAGAACGGATCGAACCCGATGATGGTGTCGACGCCGTTATCCACAATACAGGGATATGGATCGCCATCCTTTTCCGCAGTTGCAATAATTTTCCCTTCCCCCCGGATATGAGCGGGTTGAGAAAAAGCGGGCAGTATGCATTCACGATATCGTATTTCTGCAACTGTTGAAGAAATTTTCTCAGTCCCGGGATCTCCTCCCGTATCATGCATGAAGGTGATATATTTTCTAGCGACATCTGCGGTAAAACCATGTTTTCTATAAAAGTATTGTTTCCCGATGGCGGAGAGGCTACCTTCCATATCCGGCACGATGACTGTCATGATCCCCCCAATCACCTGAAAGGAACACGAGATATGACGAATCTTCTCTTCCCCGATCGGCCGGCTGTGGAAATTGCATCCACGAATTTAAACTCAACCGAGACTTCCGGCCCGAGTCTTTCCTTCATTCGCGATTGAATATAGGCATACTGTTCGTCAGAAAATTTTTCATTTGTCACGAGGCTGACAACAACGCGTTCCAGGGATTCCTGGATAACCTGGAACTGAACAACCCCTGGAAGATATTCAAAGAGAATGACAAAAAATTCTACGACGACCAGGTCACCAGACGGCGTCTGGATGATATCGCTGTCCCGGCCGTGAATAGCAGCCAATCGCGACAGGGACCTGCCACAGGTGCAGGCTTCCTCAGCATAGATGCCAGCGTCCTGAAGATCGTACCTGAGGAGAGGCATCCCGAAATTGTTTAAGTTTGTAAGGACGATCCGGCCGGTCTCCCCGGGTCCGACCGCATCACCGTCTTTGAGGAATTCAACAATGACATCCTCGTCGCATAGGTGGTATCCCTCGTGAGCAGGGCATTCAAAAGCGACGGGGGTGCTTTCGCCGCCATACGCATCAAAGACCTTTCCATGAAAAATCGCCTCAATGGTCTTCCGGTAATGAGGGAACAGGGTGGAGCCAGTGGTTGCAACGGTCGCCCCCGTATAGGAAAGACCCGCCTTTTCCATCAATTTTGCGATGGCAAACATGTGGGAGGCATAGTTTCTGATTATCCTTGGCCGAACGGTGCGAAAAACATCAACGAGGTCCGAGATGTTTGATTCACTGATGCCCGCCCCGTATATGTATTTCGTGTTGAAAATCCTGTCCTGCAACTGTTTTTTAATAGAGTCCCTCGGGTTGAGGCTGATTTTTATGTAAGGATCACCGAGCCGGTAACCGGCCCACCCCCAGCACCTGAAGGTTTGCGCCCATCCTGCCGAATACGACGCCTTATCAATATAGTATTGTATCGGCTCCCCGGTGGATCCGCTGCTCTGTGATTTCATCTGCGTTGACAGGGGTACATTCACGGCCCTGAGATCGGTGGCGTGCTCACGAATATCGCTTTTTGTAAGGACCGGCAGCTTTTCAAGGTCCCCGACCGTGCGGATATCATCAGGAGTGATCCCGGCCTCGTGAAAAATGCGGCGATAGTATGGCACATTTTCCCAGCAATGCACGGCAAGGGCATGCAATTTTTTATTTTGCAGCATATCCAGGTCATTGCGCGGCCACCACTGGGTCTTTTCAAGCCACTTCAGATACCGCTGGATCGAGGTTCCCTGGGAATGTTCCAGGACAGGGAACAGGATGCTCCGGAACAGGTCGCTATACATGAGAACTCCGGCATTTTTCCAGGCTTTCCGGGTACCTGGTAATGAATTCCTTCATCCAGGCCGTGACATCTGTTTTCTCTCTCATGAGGTTTTCACGTTTTTTTTGCCAATCCTCTTTCAGGCCCGGGTTATTCAGCAGGGTAACTGCCTTGTCAAGAGCTTCATCCTGCGATGCGAAAAAATACAATAAACCATACCTGTCCCTCAGTTCGAGGAAATTCCCTGAAAAGTTCCCTGTCGCAACACCCTGCGCATTCCTCTCGATATGGATGGCCGGCGTGCCAAGGACCGCCGCCTCGGCTGCCATGGTACCACCTTCGCCGATATAAAGACTGGAATAATACAGGAGCGAATGGATCTTTTCGGGTGGTACTGAAATCCTGTAGGTATCATATTCCCCAGGCAACTCTTTTTCCGAGGTGATGAAAACCTGTCCGTATTTTTCAAGGCGGCCGATAAGTCCCTTCATGTCCCTGATACCGCTCAGTCCAACGTCATGATGGGCTTTCCAGGATATCGACCGGAGGATAATGAACGGGCCATCGATATGGTAATCGCGCAGCAGAAACGGATCAGGTTTGAAATAATTGGGGTGCAGGTAGGCCAGTTCCTTATAGCCGTTGAAGCGTATGTGCTTTTTCCCGAAATTTTTCAAAAAACAGGAGGGCGTGCATATAATCGTGGCAAAAGGTGCTGCGGCGGAATTTGCTAGCCCTGCGTCCTCGGTGTCGGTGATATACACCGAGGGTATTCCCAGGAGCTTGCCCACATGCGTTATGCTCGGCAGCCCGATGCAGATCATGAGGTCAGGTTTTTTTTCCCTGACGATCCTGTACATCGAGGCATCGGTCCGGACCAGGTCTGTCAATTTTCCGACGGACGAAGAAGAATGGTAGTCGATGACCCGGTATGGCAATCCATACGAATTCAGCAGGTCCAGGGATACTTCCTTCTTCCTCGCCACAATTTCTATTTCATGTCCTTCCGAAATCAAGCTGAAAATAACATGCTTAAATACATGGACGTGGGCGGGATGACCAATGTGGAATAAAACCTTCATTTTCATCCTCTCCTCTTTAGAATTTGTCTCTTTTTATACAAGAGCGCTTCCCTCAATGTCGGAATTGAATGATATGTTGCCTTTTCTGAATCATTTGGAATCAAGGGATAATTTCCCCGCTCGATGGCGTTTAAAGCTCCGGTCATGAGGTCTACGGCGAGATCGTATCCTTTCTCTGCGAGGGAAATGAAATTATCGTCCTCCGCAACAACGATCTTTTCCTGTACGATGATGGCTCCCTGGTCAATTTCCGGGGTCACAAAGTGGATGGAGACTCCCGTTTCCCGCTCATCATGGAACAAGACCCAAAAAGGCGTCAATCTTCCCCTGTTTTTGGGGAGGAGGGAGGCATGGCGGTTTAATACGCCTTTCGGAGGGATCTTCAGGAATTCGCTGCCAAGAATTTCCTGCGATTGATTGATGATGATATCAGGTTTTATATCCTTGAGAACATTCAAAAAATCCGTGTCATTGACTGACTGCACCCTCCATGCCGGAATTCCCATATCGGTAGCGGTTTGAAGGATCGAGGGAGACGGTACCCGAGAATATTTCGATAGTATGAGTTTTGTTTTGAAATTCACCAGTTTTATTCCAATCCGCACCGTGTTTTTCATGCCCATGATGAGAGACAGCGTCAAGGCATAAGGCAGGTTAAAATACCTCCCCCTGGCCTTGAATCGCCCCCCCTTCGATACTGCGATCCCGACAATATCTTTTTTTTTCGCCTCAAGGATCCTTTGAATAAATGGGTTCGTAAATATGGGATCTTCCATTGTCGTGATAAATACCTTCATCGGCTTCATCCCCTCGATATGCCAGCGGGCCTGACCATGGTTCCTGCCTAATAATATTTTCTCAATTCAGACGCCGTGATGAAGGTGAATCCGGATCTTCTCGCACGGGACAGTATATTCGCAAGGTGCAGGACGGCTCTTTCGCCGAGGTTTTTCACCTTGAGACGTTGGCGAATGGTATCTGCGAAAAAAGACTGTACAGGGTTGTTTGTCCTCCTTGTCGGTGAGATATCTCCATGGAAATCAAGGCATTCATTGGGATGGAATATAAAAACGATCGGCCGGCCGGTCTGGTTTGATTCAAAGAATAATACCTTTTCGAGCATCCTGATTGCGGAAGGCGAGATCCTCATGGTTGTCCCGATATAGGGAACGAGGAGGGCTGATATCGGGATTTCAAGAACCGAGCAGTTTTGATCGAGAAAATACGGCATCCGGTGCGCAAAAAACCAGCGCAATTTCTGGCGCGATCCGAAAGTAAAAGGTCCGTCAAACCGTTGCGGACACACCGAACTGTCTGATGTGAAGCCTGTGATCTCCAGGGCTCTGGCAGTATTTTCGTTTATCCTGAGGGCCGGGGCTCGAAAGGACGCAATACGCCCGGCAACGGACTCGATGAGGACTTTTGCCTTTTTGAGATCTGCCACCTGTTCATCGAGGCTTAGCATATCGAAAGCGCGGTCCACCTCATGGTAGTAGCCATGACATCCTATTTCGTGCTGGTTTTCCTTTACCAGGTCGATCGCTTCGGGAACCTGGGCTGCGAACTCCCCGGTGAAATAAAATGTTGCCAGAACATCATATCGGGAAAATACATCGAGCACCCGGGGAAGGCCCTGCCGGTAAACCTGCCGGGCAGCCTCTTCATCGCACCGGTTGCGGGGAATCGAGAAGCTCTCCACATCAACGGTCATCAGGAATTTCAATTCTCCTGGCATCGGCTCCCTCCGCGGCCGCTCTTTCCCTACCTGATTACCCACTTGATGACCTCGAATGCTTCAGCATAGCGCTCTTCAATCTGGGTCCCCCGCGTCAGCGCAAGTCCGCGAATGAATTCGTTGTTCAGGTAAACCCGGTTTTTCTGGGTTTCGTAGCAGTTGAGTGCTTCAATTTTCCGGGCTACATGATCTTCGCTTAAGCGGATGAACGCCATGGTGTTAAATGTGATATTGTTCCAGGGCTGCTCGTAGCCAAGTATCGTGCACCCTTTGAATGCCCTCAGGGTTTCTTCGCGTACAGTTTTGTGGTCCTGATGGGTATCAAAGGATGAGGGCGTAAAGATAATGTCCGGGGCGTAGGCATTCCTCATGGTAATCAGGGTATCGAGAATAGCCTGCCTGTTCCTTGGAAAATCTCTCACTTCGTAATCAAACAGTACAATCTCCTGAATCCCGAGCAGCTTCGTGGCGTTCATCACCTCGCACCGGAGGACATCCGGCGGATACTCGGGAGGGACCGATTTTTCACAGCAGGAAAGGGCGATGTAGACGATATCGTCCCCCTCATCGACAAACCGGGCAATGGACCCGCCGCATCCAAGCTCACCGTCATCGGTATGGGGGCTGATCACCAGAATTTTCCTTTTCATGGATTCACCTCCAACCGGTTCATCGCCTGGAAGATCGGGGGAATGGACCGGGGGATGAATCCATGGCTGCCTTGATAGGCACAATTTTCGAGCAGCTTCATGGCCCTGCCATCTCCTGTAAACGATCCCCGACGAACTGCCTCCTGCCATTTTGATAAAATTTCCCGGGGATCGACAGAAACGAGGAGATCCAGCATCGAGGGTGTCACTGAAAAGAGCTTTTTGGATATGCCCGCCTGGGTTATTGCGTTTTTCCTCCTTCCCGATAATTTCTTTAACTCTGCCTCGTTACCCAGGTCACCCCTCCATGTATTCAACTCACGGTCGATCTCTGCAAGGGACAATGATACCCTGGAATTAAGGTCGCTGCCGGTAAAATCCTCGTCTTCCAGCGAAAAAATGTTTTTTAAAGAATCCATGGCCTTTTGGTGCTGCAAACCCAGGTAATAATCCCCCCCGCCCCAGCATATCGCCAGGGGGGTGCAGAATTTGATTTCCTTCCCGATGAAGTCCGAAACCATTCCATACCGGAGACTTCCTCCTGTGCCGGAGATAAAAATTCTCACTCCAAGACCTTCTGAAAATACGAGGTTACGGGAAATGGCTGTGCATCCCAGGTTCTTATACAGGGCATCAAACCGGGGGAGTCCTGGATCCATTTCGATCGCATATTCCCTCTTGCACCCATCGCAGTGCCCTGTCCATAACGTCGAATCTGTTGAGAGCAATTCAAGTTTTCTCCCGCAGGTGCAGTGG
>Ga0255347_1007709_pt1 | contig 11085 bp, 8 predicted proteins | sample wastewater_treat_2_FD_192479 | JGI IMG/M metagenome (GOLD analysis project Ga0255347, IMG submission 192479) | Wastewater microbial communities from Lulu Island WWTP, Vancouver, Canada - plant24 | ecosystem: Engineered > WWTP > Wastewater > Unclassified | place: Canada: Vancouver, British...
GGTATTGAGCAAAAAGCAAAATAGGGGCGGTAGTCAAAAAGTCGTGCAGGGCCTTGTAGTCGTTATAGGCCCTTATGTTATCTCCCCCCGTAAGCCTGTCAACTAAAGCGTTCATTTGATCATGGCTTAACAGTCCCTTTAGTTCTTTGTGTTTGAGCTTCACGGACCCCTTAAAGGCTATTATCATGTCTTTGATCATCAGCCGCCCTACTTCCTCGCCCGTGAGTTTCCCGCTTTTTAATATCTGGTTTATGTCCTTGCTCACTTGTCCCGTCCCCCTACGATGCTGGTTAGTACGTCTATCTGGGTTTTCACCTCAACCATGCTATAGGCTTTCAGAATATTCCCGATAAGGATGGCCTCTCTTGCGGCCTGTTCCTGGGTTACTCTTCCCCCCGTAAGCCTGTTTAGCAGATCCCCCAAAGCGTTCAATATGTCCCTGGCCTGGAAGTCATCATTAAGGGGGCTGGCATTGTCCAGGTCTACATATTCTCCCTTCAAGGCTTCCATGTACTTTAGCTTGAAGTCCAATAGACGCTCTGGTGACAGTTCGCTTAAGTCCTTCTTGTTTAGTGCAGTCTCAATGCTATTGAGGGTATCCCCCAGCTTTCTGATCCGTGCCTCTCTAACCATGTAATAGCTGTCGTACAGTTCTTGTAGCTGTTCCCTCTTGTGTTCGTTAATTTCGCCCTTAAGCTCCCTTTCCCATTTACTGCAAGTGTCCTTTGCTATGTTCAGCTCTTTGCCTATGACGGTATAACTCTTGCCCTCTGCCCGTAGTCGTATAAAGTCCGCTTTCTGGTCCTGTGGCTTCATGTAATACCCTCTCGGTTTCTATGTCCGCTATTATAGAATTGTTGCCATACAAACATATCTAAGCGTTTGTCCCCCGGTCTATGAAGTCCTGTAGGTCCGTGTGTTTGACCCTCCAGTATTTCCCTATCTTCACGGCCTTTAGCTTGCCTTCCTTGATGTAGTTGTAAATGGTTCTCTGTGTCACCTTTAAGAGGGTTTGCACTTCTTCCAGCGTATAGATCTTTAGCGTATCTTCCATGTTATTTACCTCGCTTTAATATCTTCTTGGCTTTTTCTACAATGTCCTTCCTGGCTTCCTTGTCGGCTTCTATGAGGCGGTTTACATACTCGGTGACGCTTACTCCCTCTATCCTACTTATGATCTGCAAATACTCGAGGTTGGTTGTGGCAAACGCCATATTTATCCTCGGTAGCTTCCGCCCCTTCTTCCCCTGTGTAGTGTGTGCTATAGGGGTCCTGGGTGTTTGCTGTGCTTCTTGTGTATCACGCCCCTGTTGTGTCTCCTGTGCTTCTGGTACGTTTATAAACGCCAATGCCGGGTTGTTGTCCTTAAAGCTCTTCTTAGTCATGGTCCCCCCTTTCTATCAGCTCACCTATAAACGTGAGGTAGTCCTTGCTTGCGTTGCTTCTCGGTGCGTAAGTATAAATGTCTTTCTTGCTTGCCTGGGCTTCTTTAAGGGCTACGCACTCCCTTATAACCGCCTTGTAGACAAACGTGTTGATCTTGTCCGCCGTTGCCTCTATCATCTCTGCAATGTCCCGGCTTAGTACCGTCCTTGTGTTGTGCCTCGTTAATAAGATCCCCCGGAGGCGTAAAGCGGGGTTGCAGTATTTCTTTACCGTCTCTATTGTCTCGTAGAGCTGGCCTATGCCCTGTAGGTTATATATGTCCGCCTGGGCGGGTATTATAACGGTGTCGCTTGCCGTGAGGGCGTTAATGGTTAAAAGCCCCAATGCGGGGGGCGTGTCTATTACGATATAGTCGTACTCCTTCCTTAAAGGGTCCAGGGCTTCCTTGAGCCTGTATTCCTTTCCCGTGGAAGTTAACTCTATGTCTAACCTTGTTAACCCTCTGCCGGCTGGTATGATGTCCCCCAGATCCGTTTGCTGTATCGCCTCGGCTGTCGTGGCCTTGCCCGTTAACAGCTCATAGGCTGTCCCTTCCGTGGTGTTTACCCCCGTTGTATAGGTTATGTTCCCTTGCGGATCCAGGTCCACTAACAATACTCTATGGCCTTTAAGGTGAAGCCCAGCCCCCAATGCGTGGGCTGTGGTGCTTTTCCCTACTCCGCCTTTCTGGTTTGCTATGCTTATTATGTGGCCCATGCCTTCCCCCTATAACGCTAATAGAGCGTCTATCTTACGCTCCGGGGCCTTGCTTATCCTGTCTATGTTGTGGGCGTAAATAAGCGTAGTGTTGATGTTCTTGTGTCGTGCCATGCTCTGGGCTTCCTGTATGCTTGCCCCGCCCAGCAAAGAGAGGGTTACGGCTGTATGCCTTAAGCTGTGGGCTGTTAGGCGGTCGCTGTCTATCCCGGCTTCTCTCAACGCCCCCTTTGCTATTCTGCTTATGCTTCTTGTGGTAAGCCTCTCTCCGTTGTTCCTGTCGCTATGGCTGGTAAAGAGCGGATCCGTTGGGGCTGTCTTTCCCCTGGCCCTGACATACTCCCTTATGGGCTTTAATGTCGCCTCTGTGAGCAACACAAAAGCGTCCTTGCTGTCCCTGCCCTTGCCCTGGATATACAAGAGGGCCTCCCCGCCTTCCTGTCTTACATCCTCGATGTTTGCCCTTTCAGCCTCTATCGTTCTCAACCCTGTCCTTACAAGCAAATTGACAAGGGCGTAGTTTCGCTTCCCTTCTATAGTGCGTGTGTCCATGTCCGACAATACGCTCTTTGCCTGTTCTATCGTTAAAGCGTCCTTCCTAAAGCCTTGCTGGTGCTTTGCCCCCTTTATGCCGTTTGCTATGTTAGGAAATATCTTCTCCCCCTCCAGGAAGGCAAAAAGCCCCTTTACGGCTGTCAGATAGCTTGATACGGTGCAAGCGGTGTAATGCTCCATCAAGTGACCCTTATAGGCTAATATGTCCGCCCTGGTAGGCTGGGCGGTCCCCGTGCTGTTTATAAACTCCATGAATTGCTTTAGGGCTTTTCTATATGTCTCCTTGCTCCGGGGTCTTACATCCAAAGAGGCTATGTAGCGGTCCATAATTTCACCTTCTGTCGCCTTTAACGGGGTGCTTTGTGTCCGTGCTAATGCGTCCATGCTAAAGCCCTCCTTGTGTCTTATGTGCTTCTTGTGTACTATGTGCTTCTTGTTTCATTGCTCTAAGTCTATACATTAATTTTCATATTGTCAACATTATTTTCATATACCGATACATAAAGATAGGTTTCCCTACTTTAGGATCCGACAAGGCCCCTCCTTCATGGCTGGTAAGGAATAATTAAAAAGAAAGGTAAGGGGTGGCAGGGGAGCGGTATCCCCATAGGCGGGTATGCACCGTGTGTGGGAGCGTTGACAGGCAACTTTTGAATTAGAGGGGGGGATACCCCAAAAAAGTGGTCTACAGCAAGTATTATCAACGGTTGACGAGCATTTTAATGCGTAATTTATCAAATAAAGGAGGCATAAGAAAAACTTATGGCAAATGCTTGCTGGATAAGGGAAAACGGCACTACTGCACAAGGTAAAGGAATACCTAAAATACCTTAAAAACTGTATTTTTAGGCTGTTTTTAGGGCTTTTTTTCAAGTTTTTCAAGTGCTATTACCTATAGCGTTGCTGAAATTGCCCCAGATCGTTTTTTAGGATATGGGGTACTACGATCAATGACCTTTTAAAAGACACTTTACCCATATTACCCCACTAACTGAAATTACGCTTCCTCGCTCCCTTGCGTGGTGCATAGGGTGGTGGGGTTGATCCCCTGCCCCCAGGCTGGCGAACAAACGATGAATATTTTTGTAAAATGGGTCAATGACCATCCTGAGAAACAACACACAACAACAAGGACAGCAATTCTGATGTCACTTCAAGATGCATTTCCGTGTAGTAGCGAGAAGTAAGGAGTTTTTCACCGCATATTAAAAGCATTCCATTCTTTTTCCGAAAGGTGGGTATACCCCGAAATGTAAAATTATCCCTGGGCCTTCCTGTGGTAAGGGTACCTCTTATCTAATACTCGTAAATATTTTTAAATATTGACAAATATCACATAAGGGGTATAATGGGTATATTGGGGTAAGCGAGATGAGGAGGGGTTGTGTTTCCTTACAGTGCTGTTCCCCATCCCGCTGAGTGTTTCATTCCAAAATAAAACATTAGCACTAAGTTCGGACAGGAAAGTTATCACCCGAGAGAAGAGTGTCACTTTATATGGCAACGATAAAGGAAAAGGGGGTTTGGCATGGGACTGAAGAGAAGTCGCTATATAACATGGATTTATTTGCTCTTTGTTCTTTCAATCCTTTTATTTTCAGAATCATTACTGTACGGGCAATGGAAATCAGTGAATCCCCCAACCATGAGCGGAAGTCAAGCATTCAATGGGGTTCACTTTACTTCAGCTAATGAGGGATGGGCTGTAGGGTCTGATTATAATGACCCGATTTACATTGGAGCTTTGCTTCATTATCAGGATGGGCTCTGGACATCCGTCAGCCCTCCAGCCGTAAGTGACGATTGGGAACTTCGGGCAGTTCACTTTACTTCAGCTAATGAGGGATGGGCTGTAGGTTTTGATTGGACAAATAATAGAGGTGTCTTGCTTCATTATCAGAGTGGGCTCTGGACATCCATTATCCCTCCAGCTGTAAGCAACTGGTGGGACCTTCGGGCGGTTCACTTTACTTCAGCTAATGAGGGATGGGCTGTAGGGACTGATTATACAATGCCTAATGGTTTTGATAGAGGGGTCTTGCTTCATTATCAAAATGGGGTCTGGACATCAGTTATCCCACCCGATGTGAGCAACAACTGGGAACTCAGTGGGATTCACTTTACTTCGGCTACTGAGGGATGGGCTGTAGGGACTGATAGAGGTGAATATTACAGAGGAGTTTTGCTTCAATATCAAAATGGGGTCTGGACATCAATTATCCCACCCGATGTGAGTTTAGAATGGGGACTAAGCGGGGTTCACTTTACGTCACCCAATGAAGGGTGGTCAGTAGGGGATAACGAGGTTGGGGTAGGAGCCCTGCTTCATTATCAGGATGGGTTGTGGACGTCGGTTATTCCTCCAAACGTGAGTGGGAACTGGTGGGGGCTAGGCGGGGTTCACTTTACGTCACTCAATGAAGGGTGGGCTGTAGGGAACAATTATGAAAATAGCGTTGGGCTTTTACTTCATTATCAGGATGGGTTGTGGACTGTAGTTGCACCCCCAATCGTGAGCGCAGATTGGGGTATTCAAGGAACTTATTTTGTCTCACCCAATGATGGATGGGTTGTAGGATATGACTGGAATGGAGAAAAGGGAGTCTTACTCCATTATCATAGTCTTGGATTATGGCCTAACGAGGGTACCATAGGCACTCAGGTTACCCTATCTGGTACAGGTTTCGGTGAGAAGAAAGGGAAAGTTCTCATCGGTGGGGTTACTGTAAAAATAGCAAAGGATGGTTGGAAAGCTGATTCCATTGCCTGTACAGTGACGAAGGTTCCTTCTGTAGGAACCCATGATGTAATAATCAAACCGTACAAAGCAGATGAGATTGTCCTCTCCAATGCTTTTACCATCAAGCCTCCAGAGATAGAATACCTTGATTTCTACCATGGCGTTGCCGGAGTTTCTTCAATTACCATATCTGGAAATTTCTTCAGTACCAAAAAAGGGAAGGTTTATTTGGAGTACGAAGATAGGTACGGTAGGCTCAAGAAAAAGAACTGCAAAGTCACATCATGGGGCATGGATAGCATTACTTTTATAGTACCAAAAACATCAAAGAGTTTCCCTGCGGGAACATACCCCTTGAAGGTTACTAACAAGGTAGGAACCGCTGGGGCTCCGTCAGATTTTACTATTGACTGATAGAAGGAAATACGTAATGCAGAGTGTTAAATTGAGGCAGGGTCTGAAATGGCTCTGCCTTATTTTTTGCCTTCTCTATGAACTCGTCAAGATCCCTTTTATCAAACAATGTTCTATTGCCTATCTTCACCGGAGCTATCTCTTTTCTCTCCATCATGCGAGAGCTTGAGATGGTGCCGACAGGGGGAAGATGGGGAACGATCGAGGATGCCCCAGGAATGCAATTTAGCCAGGGGGGTGCTACTGTTACCCTCTGGTTTTTTGTTAACTTTCTTTAGGGTAAGACTATGCCACTTTGAAGTAACTAAAACGCTGGTAAAACTGAAAAGGTATCGTGTCGCCTGTCGCCCCGTTTCTGTTCTTCAAGATCTTTACTTCTATGTCCCTGGGGTCCTTTCTCTTCGCCTCGTCTATGTCGAAGTCGTTGTTTTCCGCTACCCCTTTAAACTGCATCCCCATTAAAACATCGCTTGAGTACTCAATAGCCCCTGACTCCTTAAAGGCTTCCATCTTAACGCCCCTGTCATAGCTCGCCCTGTTAAATGATGATATGGCTATAACGGGTAACTTATAGTCCCGGCTTATTCTCTTTAACTCCATGACCGCCTTGTCCATGTTCTGCTTGTCGGTGGCCCTCGGTTCGGCTGGGGCTAATATCTGCAAGTAGTCAATTATGACAACGGGCTTACTGCCTATAAGGTTCGTGTGCTTCGCTATCATGTCCCTTATCTCCTTTACCCCTATGTCGCCCATGCCCTCGTTAATATAAATATGCTCTGCATACTTTCCGTAGGTAAGCATTGCCTCTGAAATTAACCTCCCTTCCGCTTTGCTATAGGATAAATAGCGTTTCCCGTCCGTTATGCCCCTGGCGGTCTTAGCGTCTCTGGGATCCGTGGCGTTCAAGATGGTCAAGCGGCTTATGCTTTTTGCCATGAGTTCGGTCCGTGCCATTTCAAGGGAGAATATTAAAATGTCCTGTTTGCTCTGGGCTATCTGATCCGCTATCTGCAATACAAAAGAGGTCTTTCCTAATGAGCTGATAGCCCCTATAATGTAAAGTCCCTCGTATAACCCTCCGTCTAATATCCTGTCCAGGGCATAAAAGCCTGTAGGTATGCACGGCGTGTTTACGCTTGCGTCTATCCCTTTCATAAACTCCGGCAAGTGGCTTGCCGCACTCGTCTTTAAATAGTCCGCTTTTTGTGCCTCTCTCTCGGCTTCTTCTTGTGCATCTATCGTGTCCTGTGCCTCTTGTGCTTCCTGTACCGTCATCTGTACTGCCTCTATGAAGCTCTCCTTGTCTGTCGTTAACGCTTCGTTAGCGTCTTTCGCTTTCGTTGCCGGGTTGGCTATCGTGAACGCCATACCCAGCTCGCTTAACCCCTTTTTTACTTTCTCGGTAGCCTCTGATCCTGGGCCGTCATTATCCAAGGTTATGATAAAATGCGTGCCGGGTCTGTAATGTTTGCAAATGGTCAAAAACCTTACATGGCCTGTCCCTATAAACGCTACGGCTGGGATCCCGGCTGTTTCATAGCTTAGTGCGTCATATATCCCCTCGCATACAAATACAAACTTCGGGCTGTTCCCTTTTAGGTATCGCTCATTAAAGATATGGGCCGGGTGGCTGTACTCCGTGCCATCAATGTCCAGGGCGGCCTTCATCTTCCTGTATTTCCCGTTCCACTCGTCTACCTGGCTTCGGTCGCTTATCTCTGCCAGGAAATAACTGCAAGTCCCGTCATTGTTCAAATATGGGAGTATGTAGTTATAAAGCCCTTCCTTTTTGCTCTTGCTTTGTAACTCCGGGTAGTCTTTCAAAAGGGCGTTGTAGCTGTCCGCATAACCCAGCTTGTACTTGTCTATTATTTCGTCCGTTAACCCCCTGCTTCTAAAATATGGCCTTGCCCTTCCGTCCTGGTGGGCCTTCTCTATGAGATCGGTAAAGTCGTAATGCCTTATCTGTGGCGTTGGCTTTTCTTCCCTTCGTGGCTTTTCAACGGGGGCCTTGTTTGTGTCATAAGCCTCCGCCCCGTCTACATCCAGGTTATAAAGGCTGTAGGCATAATTGAACAGATCCAGGCCAGTTCTGCCTGTCTCCGCCCCTATAAGGTCGAAGGTATCGTAGTCGCTGTTACACTTGAAGCAATGGGCCTTGTTGGTTCCCGCATTGTAACTCATGCCCGGCCTGGCCCGGTCGTGTTCGTGTTCCTTCACTAAACACTTGAAGTTTTTCCGGGTGTTTATCTTTCTGGCGTTCAAGTAATTCTCCAGATCGCCCCGTATATAGTCCTTTGCCTCGTCTCTGGTCATTGCTATAGCCCCCTCTTGTACTTGTTGTGTATCGTGTGTATATTGTACGTTTCCATCTTGCTTTTGTCCTTTCCCTCCGAAAAATCTATTTATCCCTATCATTCATTTTCTTCTTGTCCCAAAAAGGATCCCATTACCTATAAACACGCCTCTTTTTTTCACTCCTTATCGGTGCATTTTAGCATACGCCCCCTTCTTTATAAGGGGCGTTATGCGTTACTTAAATATCTTAAATATCTTAGGAAAAATGAGGGGTCTTTAACATAATGAAATTAATGGGTTACAAACTGCCTACCTACCTGTTACCCCCCCAATACCTACCTGTTACCCCCCCAATACCTACCTGTTACCCCCCCAATTTACCTCTGGGGGTGTCTGTTGTCCCCCCCCTTCTAAGTCCTGTTTTTTTGGTTTTTTCCCTGGGATCTTCCGCCTAACCCTTATAGGGTAGTTGATCCATGTGATCTTTACATTTGCCCTTTCAAACTCGGCGTATGTTGCGGGGGGTTCTATCGGCGTTTCATTCTTTCCGCAATAGTTCCATTTAAGACAATGTATAGCGTCCATGTCCCGCTCAAAAGGATCTATTATCCGTTTGTGTACTTGCCCGGCTTCCCCCAGCTCGTCATATTTCGGTAACTCCGGGCTTGCCTCTATGAGCGTCTTGACGCTTATAATGTCCTCGTTTTGTTTCTGGTAGTTCATGTTTTTGTGTTCGCTGATCCGCCGTAGGAAGTAATAGCTGTGGGGGTTGTGCTTCGGGTTTATGGCTAATGCCTCTTTAGGGTAAAGCATTATTGGGTAACTCATTAAGATATTAAAGAAGTCGGGGTTAAACCTGAATAGTATAATGCTGTTCACAATGCCGTTGGTCCCCCCGGAAAGGCTTATGTTAAGGAAGTCCCCCTGTTTTCCCTTTCTTCTTTCCCGGTATTCTATGCGTAGCTTATCAAGGGCGGCTATGTCATCTTTCACTTGCTTGCGTGCTTCTTTAACATCCTGTAGCCCTCTCCAGGCCATGTACTGACCTAAAGGCAACCTAACCAAAGTATCACGCTGGTTGGTTTCGGTGGCTGTTATCGCCAGGGCATCAAGCAACATTTTGGCGGTAGGCTTAACACCGTGAGCAAGATCCTTATACTTCTCTATAAACAGCTTGAAGTCCTTTTCTTCTATAACTCCGTCCCCGTATAAGTTGAGCTGTGCAGGGCTTCCTATCCGTGTCCTTATTTTCGCAAGGGTGTTAGTGGCCCTTCCCTGGTGCATCGTGTGGAAGTCTATGGTCGCCGGGGGCGGTGCGTAATGTTCTATTATAGGGGCGGGTAATGGCGGTGAAATATTTAATTCGCCCCCCTCGCTGGCAGAAAGTATGTTGTTTATCAGTCCCGGTAGCGGGGTTTTAGTGTCCATCAGCTTTGCCCCCGTAAGATCTTGTAAAGGCGTTCCGTATCCCCCTTAACTATGTCGAAGCTCATTATGGCCTTTGCTTTTTGTATCGCCTGTTGAGAGGGCTTGAGAGCGTCTATGTCGATAGGTTTGAATATGTCCGCCAGCTCTGCCTTCAGTTCATCTACGGGGCGTTCATTGTCGATAAAGCCGTACCTTCCTATCCCGAATGGCATATCTACCATGAGAGCGTTAAAGCCTTCAACAAGGTATATCATGCGGTCTATGGCGGCATCGTCAACGACAACGGTAATTTCTGGTATGTTGGTGTACTCGGCAAACAAGCGAATTGCCTCCTGCAAAACAAAACACTCCTTTAGGGCCTCTTTGAGCCTGTCAAGTAATGTGGTAAAGTCCTTCGCCCTGTGTTCTAAAAAGTCCTCCGCCATGTGTTGTTTACGCCAATAAGGGTAGAGGCCAACATAGTGACCCTGTTCGTTTATGCCCTTTGTGGGTACTATAAGGGTGGGCTGTAATACCGCAACGCCGCCCAGAAAAACCTTCCCATCTGCCCCCCCGTCAAGGCGTTCTATTATCTCGAGGTAGTCCAGTATCTTGTTGCGATAGAGGTCCTTATAGGCTATTACCCCCTCTTTGAAGTAGTCCTTTTCCGGGGTGTTCTTTATAAAGGATAGCCCTTTCATGGAGGCTAATTTGGTCAGAAGGGCGTTATACAGCTCTGGGTAGTCCGCCTTAAACTCCCATAGCGTGGCTGTATTGTCTGTTTCCGTGCTTTCATAAAAGCCGCTTGCATATTCCAATACATCCCACTTCGTTGCGTCCTCTGGGGCGGTCTGATCTTCTACCCATTTCAAGACCCCCTTATCGGCCTGGGCCTTCTTCACCTCTGCCGCCCACTCGTCAACGCTCATGTCTTTGCTGGTCCTTCCATCGGGTGTCACATAATAGCCATTCTCGCCTTCTTCCCAATAGTTGGCTTTAATGCGGGGATTGGCGAGAGGTTCTTTCTTTGTCTTGTTGAAGTATTTGTTAAGGGGTGTTTGTTCCCCTTTTTCATAGAGGCCCCTGTAGTATTCCAGGGCGTGAAATATCAGCTCTTCTATGCTCGCCGTAAAGGTCATTTTCCTTTCAAAGTTGGCTTTTCTCAGCTCGTCATATTGCTTCTGCGTCATTATCCTGGGCTGGAAAAATATGCGTCTATTTTCGTTCTCCGCATCGTCCAGCTTGTGGAACAGATAGGTCAACTGCCAATAGGCTATCTCCGCTATTTGGTATTGAGCAAAAAGCAAAATAGGGGCGGTAGTCAAAAAGTCGTGCAGGGCCTTGTAGTCGTTATAGGCCCTTATGTTATCTCCCCCCGTAAGCCTGTCAACTAAAGCGTTCTTTTGATCATGGCTTAACAGTCCCTTTAGTTCTTTGTGTTTGAGCTTCACGGACCCCTTAAAGGCTATTATCATGTCTTTGATCATCAGCCGCCCTACTTCCTCGCCCGTGAGTTTCCCGCTTTTTAA
>Ga0255347_1007717_pt1 | contig 11078 bp, 12 predicted proteins | sample wastewater_treat_2_FD_192479 | JGI IMG/M metagenome (GOLD analysis project Ga0255347, IMG submission 192479) | Wastewater microbial communities from Lulu Island WWTP, Vancouver, Canada - plant24 | ecosystem: Engineered > WWTP > Wastewater > Unclassified | place: Canada: Vancouver, British...
TAGATCCTGACAATGAAGAGACCTGGTTTGCAAAGGGAAATGCACATTATAACCAGGAAAATTACCGGGAAGCAGTATCAGCTTATGAAATTGCCCTGCAAAAAGACAGCAAGGACAGTAAGGCATGGTACAACAAGGGAAATGCCCAGTATAATCTTGGGGACCTGACAGGTGCACTGAAAAGCTATGAGATGGCTCTTGCATACAATCCGAAGGATGCTATTGCATATACAAACAAGGGAATGGCTCTTGCTGACCTGGAGCGGTACGATGATGCAATTGATGCATATAAAGCTGCGCTAAACCTTGATCCAACTGATCTCAAGGCACTGACTTCGCTTGGCCAGGTATACACCAAGTTAAAACAGTACGACAATGCAGTCCGTGCCTTTCAGATGGCACTTAGGCTGAACAAGACCGATTCATCGCTTTGGAAGAGTATTGGAGATGTTCTCATGCTGGAGAAACGGTATGACGAGGCTCTTGCTGCATATGAGCAGGCTATAGCGTTAAACCGTATGAGTTCAGGAGCATGGATTGGAAAAGGAACTGCTCTTAATAACCTTGCAAGGTACAGGGAGGCACTTGGTGTCTTCGAGATTGCCTGCTCTATGAGCCCGCTTTATGCAACAGCATGGGTTGGAAAAGGAAACAGCCTTGCAGGTCTTGGCCAGGTCTCCGAGGCTGACAGTGCATATGAGGCGGCCCTTCAGCTGGATCCAAGAAACAGTATGGCACTGGCCGGGAAAAGTAAAAACCTCATTATAACCGGAGAAACAGAGACTGCCCTTAAGTCACTTGAACTTGCCATAGCCGCAGATCCAACAAACCTGGCCCTTTTAACCCGTAAAGCTGAGATATACGAGACTCTTGGGCGGTACCAGGAGGCTCTCGAAGTATGGGATTCGGAAGCAATAAATGAGTCTGATCCTGACCTTGCAAGGAGAGGCAAAGCGATCACCCTGGTTCGTGCAGGGAAAAAAGATGAAGCATTTGCATTGTTCCACAAGGCCCTGGCCTCTAATCCAGGATCAGGGATCCTTTATGAACAATATGGAGACATACTGGCCCTGTCTGGAGATGCAGCGGGTGCAGAGAATTCCTATCGGAAAGCAATGATGATTCAGCCCAATCTCACCGGAATCGTACTGAAGATAAAAGCACTTGAGTCTGTCCAAAAGGAGACTCCTCTTGGAATCTTCCCTGTCTTTTCAGGTTTTTTCATCGGATACGTACTTTTATTCAGAAGAAGGAGTTAAGTTCCCGCTCTCCTGGCAACACTAAAATACTTACAGGTCATGTATTCATTCATACAGAAGATAAGTTGGTGAAGTCCATGATTAAACCCGTCTTGCATGCCATTTTATTCATATTCATTACCGTGTCCCTTGTTTCTGTCGTCGCAGCCGGGGATGAAGACCAGATGGACTGGTTTGAATATTATTTTGATCACTACCAGGGGTACGGTACAACGTGGTATTATACCGGATTACATGCCCCAGTACTTGACATTACAGGTTCTTTGAAAGCACCCACACTTTTCGGAGACCAGAACCTGTTAAAAACGCCCCGGATTGATCCTGCTATGACGCCGAACAACCAGAACACCGGCTTTTTAATCAAAAGTGATCCCATCGGTGCAGATATCTACGTGAATGGTGAATACATGGGAAAAACCCGGACATTAAACTCGCTAAAAGTATTCGGGCTTGAATCCGGTAGCAATGAGGTGGTCCTGTCCTATCCCGGGTACCACGATTATAAACAGAATTTCTCCCTGTTTCATAACGAGGTTCTGTACATAAATGCAATACTGAAGCCTCTTTAGACCACGACAGGATAAAAAGCTCCGGATATCGCTCTCCAGATAGTGCCTGCCAAAAATTGGAAAAAATTATTTTTTGAATTGCGACTCCACTTTTTCCTCGTACTGGTAGGCGAGTTCATTCCTGAAGAGCTCAACCTTTTCTGAAACATGTTTTTTCATCATTGCATCCAGAAAAGCCGGATCCTTGGCCATTTCAACATATTCGGCATAAAGCTTTGGAAATATGATAGAAAGTTCCTTTTTTTCCACCCCGTCAAGAATGGCTTTTACCGCATCTTCGACCGATATCGAGTCAGGAGGAATATTTCCCTTAAAGATAGGGGTTGCCACGTTGCCAGGATAGACGACAGTAAAGAAAATATTTCGTGGTTCATACTCATACCGGAGAGAGTTTGAAAGCCCTGCTACTGCACACTTGGTAGCAACATATACCGGTTGAAATGGTGAAAATAGCAGTGCTGCAACCGATGAAGTGTTGATGATATGGCCGCTTCCCTGTCTTCTCATGACATTAAGAGCCGCATTAATTCCAAATACCACGCCCCAGAGATTGATGTCCACCATATCCTTCCATAACTCCGGGGTTACAAGTTCATACGGATAATTCTGACTGATTCCTGCATTGTTGAAGAGATAATCAAGACGACCGTCTCTGGCAACACAGTCACTGACCATCTTTTCAACCGCAGCATTATCCCTGACATCAACTGCTGCAAATCTTACCTTTGGATATTTTCCAAGAGTCTCCTGTGCTTTTTCAACACTGGACTGCCTGCTGCCGATGACATGCACAACAGAGCCCCTTTTAAGCAGTTCTTCACAAAGTCCAAATCCGATCCCGGAGGTCCCTCCGGTTACAATAACAACCTTATCTTCAAATGTGTTTGTCATAGATACATCACCTAAGGAAGTGAACGTGCAAGGTCCATACGCATCCAGGATCTCCCTTTCTTAAAAGACCCTTCAAGGTAGCGGCTTACAGGAAGAGCTGCAAGAACAGAGATGATACTGCACTGCATCGGATGCTGCATCTGTGTAAGTTCTGTCCATTTTATCGTTCCCTGGCAGACCGAACCAGAGAAGTATTCATTGTCTACCGGGTAGTAAGTGGCCTCTGATAAGGCAGCACCAGGGTACGGCCCGACTTTTGGTAAGTACCTCCAGCCAAGCTGAATGAGCCTTCCGTGATTCTCGTTCATCCCGGCTATCTCTTCTGCAGTATATGGTCTCTCCATGGTAAGCTCCATCTCCAGGAATGTCCGTCCTTCGTGACTGACATTGACTGACAGGGACTTATCCATCCTCCGGTAATCGGGAATATCAGCAAAAACCTTGGGCATCCCTGCCTCTTCCCTTCCTCCAAGAATTGGAGCGGTCTTGTTTTCCCATAGCACATGATGAAATGCCCCGTCTATCGGTTCTTTAGTCTCCATGTACCTGGCCGGGGTTGAGACCACCACCAGGGAATACTCTGAACCCCCCATCCATTGAACTGCATTGCATTTCTGATAATTTACCACCATGAGAGGTTCAATAATATCGAACTCCTCAGGGATCAGTTCACGAAGCGGGGCCATTTCGGTCATATACGAGATGGTGATAGATGTTACATCATCATAAGCCCATTTTCCTCCTTGTGGTGCATATCCTATGATATGGGCAGGCATCCGGTGAGTGAGACCATCCTCCTTATCTTTAATTCTCATTCGTCTCCTCCTTCTTTAAGCTGGAAAAATAGTATATAGCAAAACTATCTGCAATGATTCAGGTAGTGTACTAATAACTATGAAGTGCAATTAGTCTGCACGCCCCGGAATACCCTTCCCTTCTCCCGTTAATTCCAGGCCGAAAATCAATGCACTATAAAAGAAATAAACAGACATGTTACATATAAGTAATCCTATACGCAGCCCGTCTGCAATAATGATTAAAAAATGACATCTCTCCCATCTTTGGGAAGAGTAGCTTCAAATTGGCAACCATGAAGCTTTGTGCATGCAGGCCATTTCGTCTCGCTATCTACCTGTGTTGTCCTGCAGGAGAACATATGCCTGCAATTTTCGCGCTCATATGGTTTGTATTCAATGTCCAGGTGATATCTCAGGCAATCGTGAAAAAGGCACCAAAATGACTGGTGGAGTACATTTTACAAAACACCCATGAGGCATCGCTTCATGCTTAACTCATGAAAAACAGTAACCTTCAAGTCACCAATAATAATTTGGGTAGTGAAAGTTGATGTGTGTACCGATACTCACGTTTCCAGGTGTTGAGTAAATCTGATTCAAAGACGGAGAACTCATATCGTAAACGGTCCGGAGAGATGCCCTCAGACCAGTTCTTATCGAACATACCTATCCTGCAGGTGGACCCCTCGTCTATGCTGTGAGTGAAGGCCCAACAAGCCTGACAGCACATACAGTGCCAGAAGTCGCCATCATATTCCATGGTACGAAAAGAGCAGGAGGACCTTACCAGGTTTAGGGGTGAAGGGTGAAAGTGAAAAGACCCTATCTTCGAGATTTTTTATAAAGAAACAGATATAATCTATTTATTTGAATGCTATCTTCTCAATTAAGGTAAAGTTCATCTTTTACATGAAGGTTCACTTGAGTTGATGCCCTGCCTATTATTATGAATATTGAAGACCCTTTACTTATTGCTAGAATTTTCTCTATTATGAAAATTGATATATATCATATAACATCGATAGAAAACCTAGAGGGAATAATTCGTTCGGGGAATATTTACTGCGATTCTGATATTAAAGCCTTGGGTATTGAGATTTACAGTTATTCTAAAGAGGATTTAAAACAGGAAAGATCCCTTTTCGAAGTTCCGATTTGTTGCGGCGGTGTTATTTCCGATTATGTTCCATTTTTCTTTACTAATCGGCCTCCGATGCTTTTAAGTATAAAGTATAGATTCGGTTCACAAATTCAGCGGAGATTTCTGCATCTTGTTTCATCGGTTGAAGCCATTATAAATTCAGATTTGCCTTTTTGTTATACAGATGGGCATGCAATAATGAGTTTCACCGACTTTTATGAGGATTTAGAACTTTTAGAAGAAGTTATTGATTGGGAGTTGATAGAGAATGGTTATTGGGCTGATACTGAAGATGATAATGACAGAAAGAGGAGAAAACAAGCTGAATTTTTAGTTTACAATAGATTGCCTTGGTCATGCATAGAATCAATTGTCGTGAAAGACAATAGTATAAACAACGATGTCAAGGAAATCTTGAAAAGGTTGCGGGAGGATCCAAACTTTTCATATGACCTTGATATTCCAATAGTGACTAAACCTGATTGGTACTACTAATGATGATCCAGGGAGAAGGCAATCTACTTAAAGCGGATGTTGATGCTCTTGTAAACACAGTGAATACTGTTGGAGTTATGGGAAAGGGCGTTGCTTTAGAATTTAAACTCGCGTTTCCGGATATGTATCGCCAATATAAAAAGGCATGCAAAAACGGTGAAGTAAACCCTGGGAAAATGTATTTGTATCATGTTAATGGCTTGACCAAACCTTCTCTAATCATAAATTTTCCAACAAAAAGGCATTGGAAAGAAAAATCCAGACTCTCTGATATTGAAGATGGGCTTAAAGATCTAGTTCGAGTTGTTAAGGAACTAAAAATAAAATCAATAGCTTTACCGCCATTGGGGTGTGGCTTGGGTGGTTTAAATTGGAAGGATGTTTATCCTCGGATTGAATCTGCATTTAATGAAATACCAGAGGTAACTGTAATTGTTTTCCCTCCCTTGAAGACATTTACCCCTATAGACCCAGTTATCAGAACATCTAAACCTAAACTAACCTGGATTAAATCTAACATTTTAAGGATTTTTGAAAGATATTGCCTCTTTGATTATTCTTTGAAAAATATTGAAGCACAGAAGTTGCTGTATTTCTTCCAAGAGTCAGGAGAGAACTTAGGTCTTACATTTGTCAAAGGATTATATGGCCCATATTCAAACAAGATTGGATATCTACTTACTGACATAGAGGGTCATTATACAACTGGTCATTCCACAGGGAGTAATCATCCAAACGGAATTATTCGGATACTACCCAAGGTCCATGATGAAATAACAGAATTTATTGAAAAGAATCGAATGTTTCACCCTGATAGTGAAGACCGCATTAATAGGTTATACAACTTAATACGCGGATTCGAAACTCCTTATGGGCTAGAATTGCTTGCAACTGTTCATTGGATTTGTACCAAAGAAACTCCAGCTCCCATGGAGTTGCATGATGTGATAAATGCAGTTCAGAACTGGAATGAGCGTAAGAGAGTAAATATGAAACCGAAGCATATCGAAGTCGCATGGAAGAGGCTTATAGACGAAGGCTGGATCCTAATAAACGATAATTAAAGAATCCAATTTTTCCGCATAAAAAAATTTTTCAAGGTATTATCCCTTTTATAATGAGACTCTATTCCATCCCTTATCTCATCTATCTTAACTTAATTCTCTTCTTTAACCTTAGATAGCAGAATTGCACAATCTAATAGAGATACAATCATCCATACAAAAAAGGGAATGCGAATATTAAGGTTTAGGGGTATGGGTATGGGTGAAATTCATCGTCTACATACACTCATTCTCCCTACTCTGTGGGGATGTTTCTCATGTCCCCCCGGATTATCTGATTATCTCTCATCCCGATAACTCTCTACTGATGGTCTTGGCCATGGTGCCAGTGAGTTTCTATTCCTATCCTTATCACATGCTCCCGGACAATCATACACTGGTTGATGTGATGGTGCTGGTGTTCGGTCCCTATGTTGCCTGGATAACTACCGAGGGGATCAAATACCGACAGTCACGCGGAATGGAGTGATTTTTTCAGGCCGGTTCAAAAAACCGCTTTCATAGAAGACCGTGAAGGCTGGATCTCAACGAGAGATGGTGAAATGGTCGAGCGAATGTCTCCTCAATAGCGCGGCGATAAAGAACATTTTGTTATCCGGTTAAATTTCCCATGAAAATTGCATCTGATCAGTTAACTTTCATCATTTGTAACTGTTGTAATTTTCATAGTTTCGGGTGTGAACCGAGAAGCGGTTCATGTGGGTTTCTTAAGAATAAGTGCGAGGGAAGCGATTTGAACGCTCGAACGCCTTCGCGACAAGGCCCTCAACCTTGCTCCTTTGACCTGGCTCGGATACCCTCGCTCATTTAAACAATAATTACACAATGAAACCAGATATTCTGTTCATGTCTTTACATCTGATCTCTGTGCCTGAATAAGGTTGATGTCTAACATAAAGAACTTATCTATTCATCATCAATGGCAGACATACTGCCTAAATACACATGAACAACAGAAGATGATCTATGTGGTCTGCAATTCTTGACTGGTTTGCTGATTCGCCTTCACAAACCAGGGTCGTCAGGTTTCTTCTTGAAAACGGATTCGGAGTAAATAAGGACGGGAGGATCGCCTGTAATACCATCGCGGTGGCTGCAACACAAGTGGCCGCAAGACTTAGTGTTGACCGGAGAGTTGTTGAAGCCACCGCAAGGCGCATCCTTGAATCACCATTCAGCGAGATCTTTATCAACATGCGTGCCACCCCGGATCTCTCCGTAATTGCAGAAAACCTCTCACTCACGGTCATCACCGTCATCCCGCAGGATGCAAGTAAACCAGGGGTTGTAAATGCCTGCATCCAGGTACTATCATCACATAACATTGGCCTTCGCCAGGTCTTCGTCACCGATCCACACCTGTCAGAAGAACCACGTCTTGTGATAATTGCAGAAGGAAAAATGCCACCCGGAGTCATTGACGAATTAAGAGAACTGCCGGTTGTAAAAAGATTGATCTTCTGATTCAGCAGTTCGCAGGCTGCCTCAGCCTCTCAAGCTCATCGGAGAGCATAAGAAACCTGGACCTGACCTGCTCATCAAACTTTTCAAGGGAAGTAGCAAACTCTTCTTTGCAAAGAATACGTGATCCCCTGACCATGTTATCAGCATGAGCGACTATCTTCTCTTCAAGCGTCTCCGGAACCCTGTCAACCGGGCGAAGGCCCAACTTAGCCCGCTCGTCAGCCTTAAGACCAGCGCCAATATGCCGCTCAACAATAAGGCAGACACGTTCATCAATACCAAGGCTGCGGCATATAACCCCTCCTTCGTCAGCATGTGCCATACCGTGGGTTTTAGACCGGCCGATATCATGAAGAACCGCACCTGCTGCAACAAGACAGGTATCAACATCGGTCCCGGCATTTACAATATCCGATGCAATCCTGACAGCAACATCCCTGACAACCAGGCAATGCTCAATAACGCCAGGGTCACATCCGGCCTCTTTAAGAAAAGGGAGGTATTCATCACCAGGGCTATTCATGACCCAGGTTCTCTTCTATCCTTGCAATACGTCTTTGCAGCGCATTCACCAGCAGATCATTATCAAAATGAACCAGTTTGCCCTCGCAATTCTGGCAGATGAACTCTGAATCCATCGCCTCGGAGAAAGTTATAGTATTTCCGCAATTCTCACAGTTATAAAAAGCGTTTTCGTTCTCGTATTTGTATCGCCTTCGAAGCTTTTCAAGGACAAACTCAAGATCCTTAGATACTGAATCATGTATATTATTCAGCTCCAGCAACCAGAGGTAGGTCAGCCAGCCTGTCTCGGTATTTTTTATTCTGCGATACCTGGCAAGCCTGTGTTCATACAGAGTATACAAGGTATTCCGGACTGAGTTCAGGTTAATCTTTGTGATTTCTGCAAGTTCTTCATCACTGTACTCTTTATCAGTCGGAAACCGCCGGATGAGCTCTATACCCTCATCTCCTATCAGCCGGTGAAGATATGCAAAAAATGCCTTGTCAGCCAGTATCTCCTCGTGGGAAGCCATCACCGTATATGTTGCCTTACAACCCTGATAGTAGTATCCAGAGCCTCCTGTGCATGAGCCAGACTGGTCCCGGTTCCATACACGCTGATTATCGCATTTCCTTCTTCAAACATGGCAGGGGGGACCGGAATATCGGCAACACGCGAAGAGAGGAAAGAGAGATCATCAGTAACTTCGCATGGCCGGTCAGCAAAGAGGATCCGGCGGATGGCATACTGCGCCGGGGCAGGTGTGAGATCAGGCAGGACACCCTGAAAGGCATCAAGGTGGATCTTAACAAGGTTCATCCCTGTTGCAGCCTCGATAGTGTCAAGCGTCGCAACAAAACGGGGATTAATCTCTATTGCATAGATCTCATCATCACTGACCATGAAATCAATTCCAAGAATACCCTGGCACCCTGAAGCTGCAGCCGCCCTTTCAGCACAGGAGATCATCTCTTCCTGCAGGGGATGGTCAAAGGGCGTTATGGATCCTGCAAACCCGAACCGGTAAGGCCCTTCACCCCGCAGGATCTGGCGGTTAACTGCAAGTGCCCTGGCCCTGCCATACCCTGCAACGCAGCACACCGACGCAGGGATACCCTGCACCAGCTTCTGAAGCAGAAATGGTTCATCTGGAAATGCCTCTCTCCATGCATCGATATCATCTGCAGAATTTACTACCGTATTCCGCCATCCTCCTGAACCAGATAAAGGTTTAAGCATCGCCGGAAACTCTCCTGGCCTGGCAAGCGGAGGAACAGGAATGCCAAGATCTGAAAACCAGTCCTGCACAAAACCCTTGTCTAAAAACCGCCCTGCAGTGACGGGATCGGTTCCAAGTACAGGAGCCGGAAGACAGTCCAGGGTTTCTGCCCCTGAGGTTGGGATAATTGCGTCGATTAGAAAAGTCTCACATATCTCCCTTATAAGTCCGGGAAGCTCTGAAAGCTCCTCGAACTTCTTGCAGGAGACCGTATTCTGCCTGAGATCTCTGTCACAGAAGTGATCAACAGCATAAACCTCAAAGCCTGCACGACGTGCAGAAAGAACCACATGCCTGGTGGAGAAACCGGCGACAAGAATACGCTTCAGAGTTCTTCCACCGTCTTCCCGCATGCATTCGGAAACACACGCACTTTTGCCCCTGGAAATTCCCGATGCAGTGCACAGGGGGCGATATGATCAAGGAACACCGCAAGTCCTGCAATCTCGGAATGGGGCTGGTTTGTGACCGCTACATTATAATCAGCCATCTGGTAAAGATCGCCTGGCACCTTCTCCGCACCAACAATAACCAGGATCTTCTCTTTTGTCCTGATCTCCTGCTCCACATCAGGAAGGTTCAGGCCAAACATCGTAAGATGGACCACGCACCCGCCATCCTTCTTCCATTTTTTGATGCAGGAGTTCCAGCTAACTTTATCCTCGACAAAGAACTCACCGCCAAACCTGCCTGCAACATCACGTATACTCTGAACAACTCCGCGATCTTCTGCAGCAATATACATGCCATCTGCTCCAAGAGCCCTGGCAGTAAGACCCACATGGGTGGTAACACGCATATCCCGCTGTGGACGATGACCAATTCTTAGTACTACTATCATTTGTTCTCTTCTATTTCAGGCCTGTACCTGATTAATCCGCCAGATATCTCAAAGCCGTCTGATAACAGTGATGCCATCTGCTTTCTGAAGATTATCTCCTCCAGTGAGCAGGCATGCCAGGATTCATCACAAAAATCCACGAGACAATATCTCTTCAGCCTTGCCAGGGAAGCATTGACAGCATCCAGTCCAAGCCCTGTAAGTTTTATAAGGGTATCTCCATTGCATCCCGGATTTCCGGTTATCAGATGGTATATCATCCAGTCGATATCCTCGTCTCTCACTATTCCCACATATTATCACTCAACAGCCTTGAGTACTTCCCCCGTACACTCACACTGACTATTGACTGTGATGACAGGAAAGCGTATGAGGATTGCATCCAACCCTGATACCATGCACAGCCACACACTTGTTCCATGCCTGGTACTGATCATCCTGATCACCGTCATGGCCTCAGTAAGCGCTGAAGAGAGAAAGACCAGTGATACCCCTCTCATTCACGTAACCGGAAGCGGAACCATCAAAGCTGCACCTGACCGGGTCCAGATTGAGTTCACTGTCGTGACAAAAAACCCGGATGTAAAGGCAGCGCAGAAAGAAAATGCACGAAAGATGGACACCGTCATGTCAGCTCTCCGGGATCCTTCGAAAGGAAACCTGACCGGGCGGGAGATAGGAACGACCTCTTACTCCATATCTGAAGTTTACTTCCTGGATGACGCACTCAAGGCCAAATATGGAGAAGATGTCACCATCTACCAGGTTTCAAA
>Ga0255347_1007718_pt1 | contig 11077 bp, 7 predicted proteins | sample wastewater_treat_2_FD_192479 | JGI IMG/M metagenome (GOLD analysis project Ga0255347, IMG submission 192479) | Wastewater microbial communities from Lulu Island WWTP, Vancouver, Canada - plant24 | ecosystem: Engineered > WWTP > Wastewater > Unclassified | place: Canada: Vancouver, British...
ATCTCCTTCACCGCTCGTCAGAAGAGCCCGCCCCGATGCGGTACGCGTTGGGGTGGTGGGGACAGGCTATCTTGGCCGATTTCACGCCGAAAAGTATGCAAGGCTCCCGGAAGCTCGGCTGGTAGCTGTCGCCGACGTAGATCCCGCACGTGCAGAGCTGGTTGCTGTGCCCCTCGATACCGATTTCACGGTTCGCTACCAAGATCTCATCGGTCTGGTCGAGGCCGTGAGCATCGCCACCCCCACGCCGCTCCACTACGCCATTGCCAAAGACTTTCTGGAGGCGGGAGTCCATGTGCTCCTGGAAAAGCCCATGACCAGGACTGTGGCCGAGGCGGAGGCTTTGATCAGATTGGGCGAAGAGCGCGGCTGCATCCTGCAGGTGGGGCATCTCGAACGCTTTAATTCTGCCTTCACGGCAGTTCGCCCACGCCTCCAAAACCCCATGTTTGTGGAAGCGGACCGGCTTGCCCTCTTCAATGAACGGGGGCTCGATGTGGATGTCGTGCTGGATCTCATGATACACGATATTGACATCGTCCTGCATATCATCGGTTCGCCCCTGAGAACCCTTTGTGCCTCGGGAGTGGCGGTGCTGACCCGGTTGCCCGACATTGCCAGCGTCCGGATGGAATTCGCCAACGGAGCGGTAGCCAATTTGACCGCCAGTCGAATTTCCACCAAAAACATGCGCAAGCTCCGCATTTTTCAGGAGAATTCCTACTATGTTGCGGACTATGCCGAGCGGCGGGCTTATGCTGTCTATCGGGAACAGGAACCCGACGAGGAAGGATATCCCCAGGTTTCCATGGAGGAGATGGAAATTGAGGAACGGGATGCCCTCGAAGAAGAGATTCTGAGCTTTCTTGGCGCTGTCAAGGGAGGGCCGCCACCGGCGGTGGGCGGCCGCGAGGGTAAAGAGGCCCTGGCGGTCGCACTGCAGATATCGTCTCAGATCAGCAGCTCATTAAGCGAACCGGGGAAGCGAGAAGGGAGCGGGTCATCGAAATTTTCGTGAGTGCCGGCGAAGCTTCGGGCGATTTGCACGGCTCCTTCCTCGTTCGGGCACTCAATCGCCGCAACCCGGAGCTGCGCATCACCTGCATGGGCGGGCGGTTCTTGGAGGCTGCCGGGGCAAAGGTGCTGGTGGATCATCGACAGCTGTCGGTGGTCGGCCTCTCCGAAGTTGCGAGGCATCTCCGGGTGCTCTACCGGGCCTGGCGGACCATTGCTGCTCATTTTGCCCAGAGTCCCCCCGGGCTGGTTGTGCTCATCGATTTTCCGGATTTCAATTTTTTGCTGGCTCGCCTGGCCAGGCAACACGGGATCAAGGTATTCTATTACATCAGCCCGCAGGTCTGGGCATGGCGAAGCGGTCGCGTCAAGACCATTCGCCGCCTCGTCGATGAAATGGCCGTGATCCTGCCATTTGAAACGGAATTCTATGAACGTTACCAGATGAAAGTTCAGTTCGTGGGACATCCTCTCCTGGATGTCCTGAGAGACCTGCCTCCCCTTGCTGCGGTGAAGGAGCGCTACCGTCCTGCCACGGGGGGGCATCTGGTAGGAATCCTGCCTGGAAGTCGGCCGAGCGAGATCCGCTCGCTTCTGCCCATCCTCGTCAAGAGTGCATTCATCATGCATGAGAAGCTGCCCCCGGTCTCCTTCATCATTCCCGTGGCTCCTTCTCTTGAAGCTGCCTCCCTCAATGACCTTCTCGTTCACCGGAGTCTCCCCCTGCGACTGGTTAGTGGCGATACCTACGGAGTAATTCGCGCCTGCGATCTACTGCTGACGGTCTCCGGGACCGCAACCCTGGAGGCCGCCATTCTCGGGACTCCGATGATCATCACCAACCGGGTGTCGCACCTGAGCTATTATCTCGGCCGACGCTTGATCCGGGTGGCCCACATCGGCCTCCCGAACCTGATCGCCGGTCGTTCCATTGTTCCCGAGTACGTCCAGGAGGATGCCCGCCCGGAACTCCTGGCGGCTGAAGCCATTGGCTTCCTCGAACATCCTCGACGTCTGCAGGAGCAGCGCAAAGACCTGGAACTCGTAAGGAGCCGACTGGGGGAACCGGGAGTGGCGGAGCGGGTGGCGGAAATGGTCTTGAAAACCTCGGGCTGAGAACGTCGACCGGCGGAAGCAGCCCACTCTACGGTCGAGTGAGGTTCTGACGAATGGTTGTGAGGGAAAGGTGCCTTCCCGGACATGCCGTATTTGCCCCTGGTGCATCACGGTGACCGATGACATGTGATGGCGGAATGTGATAATACCGGCACAGGGTCTTGAGGAGATGCATCAGTGATTGCATCTGAGCAGTGGTTGGGACCTCTTTATCGAAATTGCCGACCAATCCAACCCCGATCCCCTTTTCATTCATTCCTCCGGCACTGCAATGCGCACCGCCCTGCTGCTTGATCCAACGGGGAGCGACTTCAATCTGGCCATCCCCTTTTCCCAAGGTGCCGTTGTCGATCAGGAAATGATATCCGAGGCCATTCCAGAAACCACGGTCAACATGATTGCGATGGATGGAAAAGGCTTTGCCGACATCAGTGGCGGTATGATGGATCACGATGTATTTCCAGCACCCATTGGGATAGAGAGGGATCACATTGCGCAGGGCTTTGGCATTTGGGATGATCAGTCTCTGGCCGGGATGAATCGTATCTCCTGGTCGCAGTGAATTCGCGGCATAGATCGCATCCAGGGAAACGTCATACATCCTGGAGAGCCTCCAGATGGTTTCCAGAGGAGCGACCTCATGGGTGATAGTTTGGCGAATCCCGGAGGCGTCCCCCCCTGCTTCAAGCACTCGGGGAGCCGAATCGGCCGGCAACGAAGGTCCAGCAGAGGAGGGAAGGGACCCGGCAGGAACTCCTACCGTCGCTTTGTGGCCACAGGCAGCCGTGATGGCGCCCAAAAGGAGGAGCAGGATGGGACCAACCTGTTTCCGGCGCCTGAACTCAACGAATAACTTCCTCATCGGACCTCTCCACGGGCTGCCACTCTTCCTCAAGCCGCGTTTTAATCTTAGTCTTTGTGAAAAAATAATGCATCCCCTTTCACTACAAAAAAAGGGAATCGGGCCGTCCGCGGTTGGGCATGCCAGTTGAGATCGGGGCAAGAATCAGTGATTCTCATAATAGTCCTTGACAGGGGCGTGGAGGGTTCGTTATGGTTCATACCGAAATTCAAACAGAGGGAAGTTTATGAATTCGGGCTATTATCGCTATTATTACTACTACGGCTTTTAGGGAGCGCTTGGGGTATGTAGGCTGCCAATTTAGCATAGATCTGTAAAATGACGCCGTGGGTATCCCTGAGTGATCCCGCGGCGCTTTTGTTTTGAGTGCAGAAGCAGTCCTGGGCCGCGGGAGTAAGTTCCTGGCGGCCATTTCTTTTCCAAGGCATCAGCATCATGCCTGGGAATTCATTGAAGGAGGTAAAAAGCTCATGATTATCGTATTGAAACCGGATCACCATGAGGATGATCTTCATCGCCTCGTTGGCAGGCTGGAAGATCTTGGATTGCGTTCTCACATTTCGAAGGGAGAGCACCGCACCATTGTCGGAGCTATCGGCGATGAACGCGTTCTGCGGGAAGTGCCACTGGAATCCATGCCCGGGGTAGAATCGGCACTGCCGATTCTCAAACCCTATAAGCTGGTCAGCAGAGAATTCAAACCCGAAGACACCGTTATCAGGGTTAACGGGGAGGAGATAGGCGGGTGCAAGATCCAGCTCATAGCCGGGCCTTGTGCGGTTGAGAGCCGCGAAGTCCTCGAGGAGATTGCCGCCGCCCTCGTGCCATCGGGGGTCCATTTCCTTCGGGGTGGGGCCTTCAAGCCTCGGACCTCACCGTATGCATTTCAAGGCTGGGGCGAAAAGGCGTTGAAATATCTGGATGGGGTTCGCGAACGCACCGGCATGATGGTAGTGACCGAACTGATGGACCCGCGAGACGCGGTCCTGGTGAGCCGCTATGCCGATATCATTCAGATCGGTACCCGCAATATGCAGAATTTTCGACTGTTGACCGAAGTGGGAAACATTGAAAAGCCTGTCATCCTCAAGCGCGGGATGAGTGCCACGATCAAAGAGTTCCTCATGTCCGCCGAGTATATCCTGGCACAGGGCAACGAGAGAGTGATCCTCTGTGAACGGGGTATCCGTACCTTTGAGACCGAAACGCGCAATACGCTCGATATCAGTGCGGTGCCTCTGTTGAAGCAGCTTACCCATCTGCCGGTCATTGTCGACCCCAGCCATGCCGTGGGCCGGGTGGATCTGGTCCCGGCAGTCTCTAGGGCGGCCATTGCTGCCGGCGCCGACGGGCTCCTCATCGAGGTTCATGTGAGACCGGAAGAGGCCATGAGTGACGGGCCGCAGTCGCTGCGACCGTCAGCGTTTGCGGCTGTGATCGAGGAATGCCGCCGTGTTGCCCATGCGGTTGGACGAACGCTCTAGGACTAATGCCTCTACTCATCACAAGGAATGCTCATGGAAGCAAAGCAGGAGGAAGGAGCGGTATTGCCTGACTTTATTAGAGAGCAGGGAACTACTGGATCGGATCGCTGGGGACCAGGGAAAACCGTTGGCATCATTGGCGGAAAGGGCCAGATGGGGGAACTCTTCGGGCAGTTCTTCAAGACGCAGGGCTATCGGGTCATCCCTGCTGACTACGGTACCGACAAGAACAGTGAGGAAGTCATCCGGCTGTCGGACATTGTCGTTTTTTCCTTACCGCTGCATATGACGATAGACCTTATTCGGCAGTTGATTCCTTTTACCCGACCCGACCAGCTGCTCATGGACCTGAGCAGTCTGAAAGTCAGACCCGTCGAAGCCATGTTACTCTCCTCGGCGGCGGTGGTGGGCCTGCATCCCATGTTTGGCGGGAAGACCGCAACCTTTGAAGGGCAGACGATTGTGGCCTGTCCGGTACGTATTGCCATGGCAGAGTGGAACCCGCTACGCCGGCTATTTGAGAACCAGGGAATGCGCGTCAAGGAATGCACCCCCGAAAAGCACGATCGCCTGATGAGCATAATCCAGGTGCTGTTTCACGTGACGACCATGCTGACCGGCAGGGTGTTGCGCGAGATGGATGTGAATGTTGCCGAAACAATGGACTTCACCAGCCCCAGCTATCGCCTGGAGATGAACCTCCTGGGTCGTATTTTCGCCCAGAACGCAGAACTCTACGCGGCCATCACCCACCTGAATCCCTACGCCGCCCCCATCCTGGATCATCTTGCAGAAGGCCTGACGCGTTATCGGGAATGGTATGGCGCGGGTGATTTCCAGGCGTTTGTGGCAGATTTTCAGAGGAGTGCCGAACACCTTGGTGATTTCTGCACGACAGCCTTTGAGGAGAGTTCTCGACTGCTGGACTTTACCATTCAGTTGATGGGTGCCAACACTCAAAAATGGGAAAGGCCGCCACCTGGTCAAGCAGGTGGCGGCCAGCGCCAGCCCTGATGTTTGCATCCACTCGAGAGAAGGCTATGGTTTCTTTTCGTGTGCGGCCGGATTTATTCTTTCGAGGCAGATTCTAATGCAGTCCTCGCAATTGGAGGTCTGGGATCCCAGCTGACAGTACCGGGCAAAGGCGGTGAACCAATCGAGACTGGTGCGCGGGCACATTTTGATGAATTCCAGGAAGCGTACCAGCCGATCAACCGCGATGGGGTCGATGGCGTGCTCAATCCGGCAGGCATTGGCTTCGGCCTCTTCTGAACTCAACTGCAGGGCTGCGCTGAAGAATTCCTTCAAGGTTTCGTGACGGTGAATGATATCTTTGGCAACGGTGCGTCCGGTAGCCGTGAGGGTGACAAAACTGTATGGACTATAATTGATCAAGCCGCGCGCGGCTAGAGCCTTGAGGGCTCCCGTGACGGATGCTCGCTGCACATTCATCTGGTCTGCAATGTCTTTGGCGCGGGCCACCCGGTTGGACCGCTCAAGATGAAAAATGACCTCGAGATAGTCTTCCAGACTGGCGGAAAGACCTTCCAGTGGAGCGTCGACCATAGTATGTGCCTCTTGGTTGCCTGACATGGGTGTTTTCAGCTTATCCGCTTCAACGGCATGCGTCAAGCGCCATGTCACCCTCTCCGCAGGGTTTTGACATGTTTCCCAAAACCTGCTAAGTACCCCACCAATCATCAGGTACCGAAATGCCAGGGCGCGCCATCCTCGGGCTGAGCGCGGGCGAGATAACAACCTACTGCTTTTGAGGTCATTCATGGAAGAGAGCACTCTGCGGTCACCAGCGTCCGAAAACCCCTTGCAGCCGGTTTTCGAGGTACTCAGGGGGGTACCTCCAGAAGCGGTGTGCACGACCTACGGGATCACGCCTGAGGAACTGCAAAGGCGAATTGAGGCTTATCAGGCCTCACGGCGCCGTGCCGCCCTTGGTGAACAGTTCAGCGGGACCAAGGTGGGGCGTAACGATCCCTGCCCATGCGGGTCCGGCAAAAAATACAAGAAGTGTTGCCTGTCAATTCAGGAGGAAGCCCGAAAGGCCCTCCCCCGTGACCAGATACAAGCCGTTGAGCAGCAAACAAGGGCTCGGGAGAGACTGGAGCAAGAAGTTGAAAAAGGGTTTGATCTCCTGTTTTCCCAGGACTTTCAAAAAGCCCGAACCCTGGCATGTGATCTCCTGCAGTCTTACCCCGACGATGACCGCCTCCATGACATACGTCTGACGGCCCTCCTTGCGGACGGCAGCTATGATGATGCCGTTGCTTTGTGCCGTGAGCGCTGGCAGGTGTCACTAGAAGAGAGAGATTACTTTCGCGAGCATGGGCGCCACCGCCGAGAAGGTAGCGGTCGGACGCAGCTGGTAAATTTCTACAGTCCTTCCACCTGGCTCGAGAAGTTCTGGATCGCACAGCGAGCAAGAACATACCGTGCAGCCTTTCCCGTCCAACAGGATTCGCCGTTGCGCAAGCTTGCCCTGGAACTCACCGTCGCCAATGACCTCGAGCGCTTTCCTGCCCGTCAGGAGGACGGCTTTCAGGTACGCCAAGAGGCCTTGGCTTCCCTCCTGGGTCATCTTGAACAGGAAGGAACTGCCGCCATCCCCTACCTCCTGCCGCTAACCTATACTTTCTCCTGGGCCAGCCTGTTTGTGCCGGATCTGCTGGCGCGCTATGGCAGTGATGAAAGCCTCAGACTGCTGGCTGAACTATCCATGTTCCGCTTCCCCTATTTCGCTCAAAAGTGCCTGGATCATCTGGAAAAATTCGGGGAACGAGCGGTGGTGGTGATCGATGGGGTGCTTACGGAAAATCCCGCTTTCGACGAGCTCAAAGGCGGGATGGTCAAGGTGCTGGGCAATATCCACACCGCGGCCAGTCTAAAGATTCTCGAGCGCCTGACCGACCACGAGAGCCTTTACCTGGTCAAATGGGTTGCCGAGGCCCTGGATGCGTTTTCGAGCCCCGAAAGCCAGCCTCTCCGCGACCGGGCGAGAGCGAGGCTGGCTTCCAAGGACCGGGTTGCCGGAGTCTTTCCCGAGCTGATGGCAACCATCAAGGACTGAGGAGCGGAGGCCCTTCTCAGTTATTATCCTCAATGGTAACCGTGGCGGAACCGGCAGGGCCGACGATATACCTGAGCGTTGGCTTGATGGTCAGGATGGCCGTTTCATCCCCTTCCTTGAGCGCGTCTTTCTTCGGCATGATGGTAACATCCACAAACGATGCCCCCATGGGGATATCCACTGTGCCGACGATGTTCTGGTAATCCTTGCCGTTGGTTGCCGTCCCGCTCAGCGTGAATGGAATGGTAGCCGCAGAGGTGGTTTTCCCCGTTCGCGTAATGGTATAAGTGCCCGCAGTGGGACCACTTTCCGAAGCGTTCGGGTTCTTGGCGACCACCTCGACCACCGGCAGACTGGTCCCCAGAATGGTGACGGTTGCTTTCTTCTGCGCGCTGAGCGTGTAATTATCATCGGCAACGAGAGTCAGGACAACTTTTTCGTTATCCACCACTTCGCCGTCCTCAAGAGGAGTCACCTTGACATTAACCGAAGAATTATCTTTGGCAATGGTCGCCTTGCCGGTGAGCTTCGTGTAATCAGTACCATTTTTGGCTGTGCCTTTCACCGTGTAGCGGACCTGCAGCGCTGCGGTGCTGGGACCGATTCTGCTGATCACGAATTTCCCGGTGTCGCTCGGCAGGGCAGCGATGCCATCCTCCGCAACAATGGAGACTTCCGGCAGGCCGCTGTCGACAATGTAGACAACGTCCTTGCTCGGCGTTCCTACAAAATAGGGAGTGTCGGGCTTGATGGTCAGTTCCACAGTCCGGGCAACATCCACCTTGCCGTTGTTGATCGGGACTACCTTGATCACCTTCGAGCTTTGGCCCGCCGCAAATTTGACCGTCCCCGAAAGCTTCTTGTAATCAGTTCCGGCCTTGGCCGTGCCGCCGATGCTGTATTTTACGGTGAGGGCAGTATCGGTCCCCCTGGTGCGGGTGATGGTGAATCCGCCCTTGGTGAGCCCTGTTTCAATGGCGTAAGGGCTGGTGGCGGCAACGGTCACCTCGGGAAGATCGTTATCGGTAATCAAGATCGTCGCACTGTTTGAGGGGTCCATCAGGTAGTTCGAGTCTTCCACAAGGCTCAATATCAAGGTGAGGTCACCGGTCGATAAATCGTCGTCTATGGGCGTGACATTCAGGATTCTGGAGGCTTTACCTGCAGGAATGGAGATGAGATTCGAAAAGGCTTTGTAGTTGACCTTCTTCACGGCCGTTCCGCTCGCCTTGATCTTGACTTTCAACGGTTCCTGGGTATTCCCCACTCGCGAGAACTGAAACTGACCCTTGGTTCCCGTTTCTGTGGCGTTGCGCAGGGCGGTTATGGAAACGATCGGCGGATCATCATCAACGATGGTTACCGTCGCATGATCGGGAGAGCCCACATAATAATCGCCACTGTCAGAGCTGGATAGGGTGACGATAACCGTTCGGTCCAGCTGGGCGGTTTGATCGTCAATAGCCGAGACGATCAGGTCAACCCCATCCTCGCCGGCCGGAATCGTCACACTGGCAGGAAGCGCCGCGTAATCGAGGCCGGGAACTGCGGTGCCGCTCACCTGGCAGGTCACTTCCATGGCGGCGCTCAGGTCCGCCGTGCGGGAGATCCTGAACATGCCGGTGTCGGTCGCATTTTCGGAAGCAAGATCGTCGGTGGCGACAATGCTGACGGAAGGCACCTCATCGTCGAGAATACTCACCAGCGCACTGCTCGCACTGCCGATACTGTAACCGGGCCCGGAAGCGAGGGTGACGACCACGGTTTGGGTACCGTCTTGAGTTTCATTGTTGAGGGGCACGATTTCGAGGTCCACGAAGGCTGCACCGGCCGGAATGGTGACCGATTCTGAGAATGACGCGTTGTAGTGTACGCCGCTGACGGCGGTGCCTCCGACGGTATAGTTGACTTCCAGCGGAGGCGCGATCGCCGGATTGCCGTTGCGGCTCACCCTGAAAACGCCATGATCGGTATCGTTTTCACTGATGCTGGCGACCGGCGCCGCAATAGTGACGGTTGGCAGGTCGTTGTCATAAATGGTGATGGTGGCGCTGCTGGGAGAGCCGGCATGGTAAAGGTCCGTGCCCAGGATGGTCAAGGTAACGGTTTCATCACCCTGATAGCTGGCATCATTGAATGGGCTCACCGTTATATCGGCATACGAGGTCTCGGGCTGGATGGTCACACTGCCATTGAGCCTGGCGTAGCGGCTGCCGTTGGTTGCCGTGCCGCCCACTTCGTAGTAAACGAGCAGGGACGAGGTGAGGACACCCTGCCGCGTCACTCTGAACATCCCATTGTTAGTACCCTCTTCGGAGGCATTGTCGTCAAGGGCAGTGATGGCCACCGCAGGCAGATCATTGTCAGCGATATAAGCGGTAGCCTCGTTGTGCCACCCGATAGTGTACCAGCCGTTTTGCAGCAGACTGAGTTCCACGGTCTCGCGAGGTTCGTCGATATTATCGTCAATCGGAATGATATCGATGAAGACAGTGGAAACACCGTCCGGGATGATGATCTCTCCGGAGAGGTTTTCATAGTCCTCCCCATTGGTTGCGGTACCGCCGAGACTGTAGGCGACGGGAACGGCTCCAGAGGTGTTGCTGGTCGATCGGTAAACCTTCACTTGAGCAGCAACCGGGCCGGTTTCGGAGCCAACCCGCTTGCTGACGATGGTTTCCATATCGATTGTGGGACCATCGTTGTCGGCAACGGTAACGGTAGCGGTGGTATCGGCGCCCAGGTCGTAATGGGCACTGGGCAAAAGGGTCAGGACAACCGAGGTCGGCCCTTCGTAGACGGCATTCTCAATGGCTTGCACCGTGATGCTGGCGGAAGCGGCCCCCACCGGGAGCGTCACGCTGCCCGGCAGGGCTGTGTAATGCCCGTTGGCAACAGCCGTTCCGTCGATGCTGTAGCCGACCGTGAGCGCCTCGGTCGTCATCTTGGTTCGATAGACCGTGAATTGACCGGCACTGCCGCCTTCCATGGCAATCGGGGTGGTTGCTTCGATCCTCACCGTTGGTGAACCGGCTTCATAGATGGTGACGGTAGCGGAACCGGGAGACCCCACGATATAAAGCGGACTGTTTTGCAGGGTGACCACCACGCTCTCGGCGTCGTCCGGAATGCCGTCATCAATGGGCAATACCAGTATGCCCGCTGAGGAGGAACCGGCAGGAATGGTGATCGTGCCCGGCAAGGCCACGAAATCCACGCCGCTGGTTGCCGTGCCGCTGATAGTGTAGCTAACGGTAACTGGCACGACGGTAGTGCCGGAATAACCGACAAGAAACTGGCCAGTGCCAGGGCCTGTTTCCAGAGCCGTGGGAACCGGAGCGGTGATGGTCACGGTGGGTCGATCCTGATCAACGATGACGGCTGTGGCGCTTCCCGGTGAACCGACATTGTACTGGGAACTGCCGGCAAGCGTGACTACCAGGGTCTGGTTCCCGTCATAGAGTTTGTCCCAGAGCGGGTCTACCGTGAAAGCGGCCGAAGCTGAACCGGCCGGGATGG
>Ga0255347_1007720_pt1 | contig 11070 bp, 11 predicted proteins | sample wastewater_treat_2_FD_192479 | JGI IMG/M metagenome (GOLD analysis project Ga0255347, IMG submission 192479) | Wastewater microbial communities from Lulu Island WWTP, Vancouver, Canada - plant24 | ecosystem: Engineered > WWTP > Wastewater > Unclassified | place: Canada: Vancouver, British...
ACCTGGTATGATTAAGAAGTTAGAAGAGTTCTTACACTTTTACAATGATGAGAGACCACACTTAGGTTTAGGCATGAGGATACCTAATGAGGTGGCAAAGTGTCGCATTTGCGGGTAGAGATACCGTGTTATTGACACTAAACACTTATTCCATTAGACTTTACTAATATAAACACTGCTAATTTTTGGTGTATCTGTAATATATGGAAACAGAGGTACAAAGAGTTACCACTACAAAAAAATCAAACAAGCTTGTTACCACACTTCTAATCATTGCAGGCATACTAGGTTTCATTCTCATCCTCGTTGCAATATACTTCTACAAAATAAAACCAGCAACTGAAAAAAAGGCGGTAGGAGATAAGACATGTACTTGCTACTACATCGATCCAGTAGCAACATCTGAATGTGGCGACCCAAGAAAAGGTTTTGGATTCACACAAAGCACTGTAAAAGAAAATGTCGCTTGTCCACCATGTTCTACTTCCAGTATTGATATAACAAAGTTGAACACCAAAACAGAATCAGAAAACTTCATCTCTTGTCAACTACAAAATGTACAAGATACTAGATGTAAATTAATGACAATAACTGACAAAGATGGAAAGATTATTACTGGACAGATTTCTCCAGAAGATGAAATTACAGTGGAAGCTGTTTTTGATAAAAAATATTCCAAACCTCAATTTAGTGTAAATAACAAACTAGAAGACCCCGACACTATTTCAGAAGATGGACTAATCATTAAGAAATCATTTACCAATTTTACAGACTCTTCACTTGAACTAGTTGCTACAGCTGATGATGGTACAGGAGAATCTGTAAACTCCCCTCTTTGTAAGAGAGTATTAAGCATTACTCAACAAGCAGGAACTGTTGTAACTGCCTTGCAATTCTCAACAAGGTCAGATGGAAAAACAAACAAAGTGGCCAAAGCTATCCTCAAAGCCTCAAATCTAAAAGAATCAGAAACATTAAATATTGACTTTTCATTTGATAGTACAGAATTTGCAAAACTTACAATGAGTAAAGGTTTGACTTTTGATGAAACAAAAGGAGAAGTTGTAATGATAGAACAAGATCTCTACAACGCGGAAAACTTCTCAAATGGGAAGAGTTTTTCACAACTAGATGGATTTGTAGGAACTACACATATTGTTGCAGAATTAAAAGATGGTAACACACTTCTAGGTAAAGCAGAAGCTGATTTGGTCTTTGAGGAAATCACAAGTGAAGAGCCAACTGAGCCAAGTGAACAAGAGCCAGAGAAACCTCCTGTTGAGGAAACAGAGGAATCAAACTTTAGCATAACTGGGACAGCAAGTGAAACCTGTCTTGACAGAGTAGCTCCAACAAATGCAGTGACTTACACAATTAACATTACAAATAATGCTTCTACCTCCCAGACAATAAAATCCATAACGAACAAACTCCCTCTTGGTTTCAAATATGTACTAGGTAGCACTAAAATAAACACTATTTCCATAGCCGATATTGATTACTTAAGAAGTACTGATATTGGACAAACAACCGAACTTGTATGGACAACAACAAGTGGTTGGTCGATAAGTGCAGGACAGACTCTTACTTTAGTTTTCAATGCAGAAGCAGGAGAAAATGCCCTTACAGGTCCAAACCAGAATGAGGTAGTAATAGAGCCAGCACAGGTACCTCTCAATCCAAACAGCCTCAGGACAGAAATTGTCACAAATGTTGAGCAGACATGCAATCCTGTTGGGCAACCTACAGATGAAATTCCAGACACAGGTATCTTCGATTCTCTCTTAAGTAGAGTCATTGCAGGCATTCTAATACTTGTAATAGGTTGGTTCATATATACCAAACCATTTGGTCAAATTGTTGCAAAGAAATTTGTCGACTCGGATGTATACAAAGGTGCAGAGATGACATCATGGAGAGTATTCAAACCTAAGAAATATTTTGAAGAGATTACGATAAAGAAGTTAGGAAAAAAGAAAAAGGAATAGCTTACATCTCACTTATCACAAATTCCAATGGAACTCCATTATTACCATAACCTTTTCTTTCAGAGTTAATCAAAAAGTAATATTTTGATTTTGTTAAAAGCTTGTCTAAAACAACTCTATGTTTCTTAGATTTCAAGTTTCCTTCAACATCAAAACCAACCCTATCAATATCATTCCTATCTATCCCATACTGTACCAAACCAGCACATTCAGCTGTAGTCTCCCAATCGATAATGACAGAGAACTCATCTTCCCCTTTCTCTACAAAAACATTGTAAGGAGTACATTCATTCTGTGGTTCATAGAGAGAATCAAAACTCCCTACTCTATCTTTTTTTAATAGTAAAAAAAGAGAAGACATTGTTAGTATGAACGCAATACAACCAACTATTATCAGAACCTTTTTACTCACTTGCCTTAGTTACTAATATATAATTGCTCTGTGATGATGAGTTTGTACCATCACTCACCCTAACGGTATATTCAAATGTCTCTCCAACACCATATGGCACATTTCCAACAATAGCCTTATCATCACGAACAAACAACCACTCTGGACAATCAACTAACTCTATAATCAACTGACTAGGCTCACTATCTGCATCCTCTATCATTGGATAATATTCATAAAAACTCCCCTCCTCTGCCTCAACCGATGGAGAAGAGATAATATATGGTGTTCCATATGTATTTTCTACACCTACCAAGATACTCTCATCATTTGTTGTACCCAAAACCTGCTCTTCTTCAACATCTCCATTCTTGTTATTCAAAACAGCATATACAATACCAAAAGAAAGCATAAAAAGAACAACAAGTGAACTAACAAATATCTTAACTTTCCTACTTCTCTGCATATTAAAAGTTTACCACAAAAAGCAATGTTTACAAACCTTAGTTTAATGTATATAATACCCTCATATAGTTATATTAATTACATTCAATTAAGAGATGCCAAATTTAAAAACATCAATAAAAGATCTTAGGTCATCCAGAAGGAGACAAGTCGTTAATGACAGGCTAAGAGGTAGAATACAAAGAGCTACAAAGAAACATAAAACTTTAGTAGAACAAGGTAATATCGAAGAAGGTAAAAAGAACCTCAAGAATGTTTACAAAGTTTTAGATAAAGCTGCAAAAAAGAATGTTATCAAAAAAGGTAAGGCAGACAGAGTAAAGTCTAGACTTACAAAAGATTTAAACAAACTTGCCCAAGATAATGTCAAAGCTTCTAAGAAGAATACTTAAGATATCTATCGCTCCAGCAGTTGTAATGATTGCTGGTAAGTTGTTAGGTATAATAATTGCAAACATTGTATACAAGCTAGACTTTTTCATTGATAACCAAATACAGGGAATCTTCTCCATTCAGTTGTACTATACAGATAGCACGATAACACTTTTGGTTAATTCTGTTTCAAATCTCATAATGGTTCTTGCATTAGCCATCCCTACCTTCTACTTCATTGTTAAAACATCGATATACCAGTCAGCTTTTGAAAACCCACGAACCATTGTGAAGATAACAAGGTTGAATATTATGAACTGGATCACAAAAGATGACACTTCCTTTCTCTCTATCTTTATTTGGTCTAGCTTCCTCCTAATTGCATCTTTAGTTACAATTGCACAGGTAATACAGGGGACATGCTATGGATGGGTTGGAATAATAGCGGGAGTACTTGCTTTGTTTGGCATTTGGGGAACAGTAAAGACATTTGAGGTAGAAATTGATAAGATATATCCAAGAGAGGAGAAGTTATACAGATGAGTGAAACAAAGAAAAATTTACTTCCACAAGTGTTTGAGCCTTTGGCAATTGTTGTTATCTTAGGCCTCTTTCTCATCCCAACTCTTACTGTTATTAATCTTTCCCCCATTACTCAGGAGAACAAGCATGATAATGTCTTAGGAGCAACTAGTTCTCCACATAGCATTGGAATTGAAATGCTAAATGAAAATGATGAGATATTTGTTTCAGATACTTTAAGAAAGAAGAGGGATGGTGAATATGTATATAGTGCTGAGGTAGGTCCTAGAAAGGGAGAGAAGGAATATTCTAAGCCAGCATTTAGAATTACAAACAGAAGTAGTAGCAAGCAGAAATTGGTTGTAGATGGATATGCAGATAGTACAAGTCCTTCTAACTTTTCATTGAAAATTGATGGTATTTGGTATGTGTTAAGAGATGGTAGTAGAAAGATGTACGAGAGAGAGATTGTACTGGAATCTAATGCTACAAAGACAGTTTATATCTCGACATACAGTGATAGCAATATACTTTTCAAAGAGGTGTTTACTGTCAATATCTCTGCGAGATAGCATATAACCCACATTGTTCCATCCCTTTTTACCTAAGATATCGAGGTCTCACCGTCTGAGTTATCATGAGGGTTTGTCCCAGACCCACCCCCTGTTTTCCATACCTTTCTGTCTACCTATCAAGGTTTGTTGGTTGGGGTGGTTCTCAAGGTCTGACCTAGGTCTGTCCCCCATTTCCCATAGCTATCTGCCTACCTATCAAGGTTTTTTGGTTTGGACACTTCTGATTTCGGCTTACAAAACTCATCCCAAATACGACGCTTCGGACTAGGAAACGGCTGTACAACGAGAAAACCGAAGAGAATGGAAGGTCTGACCTGGACCAGACCCATACACCAACCTCCTTCAAAAAACCCCTCTCTTTAGGTATAATCTTCTGTATGGCTGATACAAAGTTAAACAAGATAAGGAATTTCTCAATCATAGCTCATATAGATCATGGGAAGTCTACCTTGGCAGATAGGATGTTGGAAGCAGTACACAATGAGAATATCCAGAGGAAGAAAAAGAACAGACTGTTAGATAAGTTAGATTTAGAGCAGGAGAAAGGTATTACAATTAAACTACAAGCATGTAAAATGACATGGAAGGGATATGAATTAAATCTCATTGATACTCCAGGACATGTAGATTTCTCTTATGAAGTATCTAGATCACTAGCTGCTTGTGAGTCTGCCCTACTCCTAGTAGATGCCAGTCAAGGAATACAGGCACAAACCATCTCGAATACTAGAAAGGCTTTAGACTTAGGACTTACCTTAATTCCAGTACTAAACAAAATTGATTTACCAGATGTAAATATTGAAGAGCGAGAAAAAGAGATTGAAGCACTACTAGGTTTTAAGCAAGAAGAGATTGTTAAAGTATCTGGGAAGACCGGACAGGGTGTAGAAGAGTTGTTGGATAGGATAATTGAGAAGTCCCCTGCTCCAACTGGTGATGTTAATGCACCACTTAAAGCGTTGGTCTTTGACTCCTTCTATGATGAACATAGAGGTGTTGTAATTGCAATTAGAATATTTGATGGCTCTTACAAATATGAGGCTGGTAAAGCAAAAACGTTACACATGATACAGAGAAAACAGTCATTCAAACCGACAGAAATTGGTATTTTTAATCCAGACTTAGAAGAGATTGACAAGCTAGAGGCTGGAGAAGTTGGATATATTGGAACTGGTATGAAGGATATTAGTTTCTTTACAGTTGGAGATACTATCTCAGACAAAGAAGATACAACTCCACTACATGGATACCAGATACCCAAATCTAATATGTTTGCAACATTCTTTCCAACAGATACTGAGGATTACGAAGACCTTAAGACTGCATTGATTAAACTTTCGTTAAATGACGCCTCTTTGGTATTTACAGACCAAAGATCAAACTTACTTGGTTCTGGGTTTAGATGTGGCTTCTTAGGACTACTACATATGGAAATTATCCAAGAGAGGCTGGAGAGAGAGTATGATATTGATTTGATTGTTACTGCTCCTACTGTTGAATATCAAGTTACAAAAACAGATGGTGAGGAATTAGTCATACAAGCACCTCATGAACTTCCAGACCCTGCTACAATCAAAGAGATTAGGGAACCTTGGGTAAGAGCTGAGATTATGACACCAGAAAAATATCTAGGTGATTTAATGAGTTTGTGTCAATTCAAGAGAGGACAGTATGTTAATACAAAATACTTAACTACAAATGTAAGTGACATACAATTAACAGACCAATATATTGTTTTAGAATATGACATGCCTCTTGTTTCTCTCATTTCTAATTTCTTTGATCAGATGAAAAACATTTCTAGTGGATATGCTTCTATGGAATATGAATTTATTGATTATTTCCCTGCTGATATTGTAAAAGTCTCTATACTAGTAAATCACGAGGAGGTTTCTGTATTAGATTTCCTTGAGGTTAGAGATGATGCTAGAGCAAAGGCTGTAAAGCTCCTAGAGGTCATGAAGACTGTTATTCCTAGACAACAGTTCTCTATTCCTCTTCAAGCAGCTATCGGTTCTCAAATCATTGCCAGAGAGGATGTAAAGGCATTTAGAAAAGATGTTACTGCTAAGTTGTATGGTGGTGACTATTCTAGAAAGAAAAAGTTATTGGAAAAGCAAAAGAAAGGTAAGAAGAGATTAAAACAGATTGGACAGGTACATATTCCACAGGATGCTTTCTTAGCTATTCTGAAGACATAGTCTGATTTAATCTTGGGTTCATAATCATTTGGTACGATATATATATGACTAAAAACTGTTATGTCTTTATCGATGCTTCAAATATGTTTTATGGAACACCAAATGACCAAGATTGGAGGGTCGATTTTAAAAAGCTGATGGAATACCTCAAAAGTAAATACAAAGTTAAAAAGTTTTTCTATTACTCTGGAGTTGATACTTGTGGATATGAAGCAAATATCAAATCAACTGCCCCCTATCCCATTAAGAACCTCCTTGAGTATTTGACCAAACTACCAAAGCAGAGGACTGGAGAGAACAGTCAGAAGATTCAAAAAAGTATTAGGAAGGTAAAGTTCTTCAAGAAGTTAGAAGAGTTTGGTTATATCTTAAGACTAAAACCAATTAAACATATTAGAACAGAAAGTGGATTAAAGTTAAAAGCTAACTGTGATGTTGACTTAACCTATGATATGCTTCGATTAGAACCAGAGTACGATTCGTTCATACTCCTTTCTGGAGATGGAGATTTCGAAATACTACTTCGATATGCAAGAGAGAAGGGCACAAGGTTTGCAGTTCTTTCACATAAAGAAAAGACTGCTAGAATTATTAAAGAGAAATATTCGAAAGAGTATAAAGAGTTTTCAAGGATAAAGAGTTTTATTGAGAAATAAAATGGGAGGGTCAAAACTTTCGTAAGGGCCCTCCCGAATCCTATTGTTGATAGTATACCTCATTTACATACCAAATACAAAAATTTTCATATTTCTTTTCCCTCTACAAACAAATATTTATTGTATATAATTAAGACCTATGGTCTCTAAAATAAAGTTAACAAACTTTAGAAAATTCAAAAACTTAGAGTTGGATATTGATAAAGATATTGTAGTACTACATGGTGACAATGCTGTTGGTAAAAGTACAATATTAGAAGCAATATCTCTAATTACAAATGGTAAATCTCCTTGGGCTAGTACAGATGAATATATCTCTACAAATCAAGAAGAAGAAACACCATTTTGTAGAATTGAGATTACAATTAAAGAAGATGGAGAGGAGAAGATATATTCATACTACAAAACAAATTCAAGAAGATTATTAAAAATTAATGAAAAAAATATACCGATAAGGAAATTTTTTGAAGAAACAGCATCCACTATCTTTAATCCAGAGAAGATTGAGATACTAATGATTTCACCAAGTAAAAGAAGAGAGTTTTTAGATGAGATAATATCTACTTTAGATTATGAATATGTTGAAACATTAAAACAATTTAGAAAAGTCCTCAAACAAAGAAACGCATATCTAAAGAAACTATCTAAACAATTCTATGACAAAGGCATTATTGCAAGAAATGATCCTCAACTTAATTTCTGGACAAATGAGTTTCTTAAAGAAGCTACAAAAATACAAGAGATGAGAGAGAAGTTATCTAAAAGAATGAAGACAAAAGATTTAAGAATTGAATATATTAAATCAAATGGTGATATTGCTTTAGAAGACGCTTTAGAGAATTCAAAGAAAAGAGATATTGCGACTGGTTATACTAATGTTGGACCACATAGGGATGATTGGGAATTAATTAATGGAATGAATGTTAAGAAGTATGGATCTAGAGGTGAGAAAAGATTATCTATCGGCAAGCTAATCTTTGAAGTACAAAAGATTATGAAGAAAGAACTTGGATACTACCCTATTCTTCTTCTTGATGATATTGCTTCTGAATTAGATAAAAAGAATACAGCAGAGATATTTAAGCATGAGATTCTGAATAAGCAACAAACATTTATTACAATCATTAATTACAAGAATCTACCTAAAGAGGTTGTAGAGAATGCACAGTTGATTAATCTGAATGAGTTATAAATTTAAACCTTCTCTATCATAGCTATTAGTTCTGTAGTAGAGATAGGTTTCTTTGTTAGTTCAGAAGCATCTGCAAATTCTTTTAGTAGAGCATTAACATCAAGACCTTCTTGATTATTGTCTAAACTATTTTCCATATACAGAGCAGAATAGAAGTTAGTATCTTTTTCACTAAAAGGTTTCTGTTCTTCACCTTTTACCCCAATAGAATCTGTTACAGTTGGTAAACCTAAACTTTGATTAGAGAAATTCATTTGGAATACTTTCGCATCTGGTTGTTTGTTTTCTTTAACTTTCATAACTTCTTTATAGATTAGATCGTATTCACTTTCATGTCTGCGATATGTAGAACCTGCTACTAAGAAGATTGTACCTTCTTCTGTAAACATCATGACGGAGCGTTTTTCTTGAAATGTATCCTTAAAGCTTTGAGGTGTCGTATATTGTTCAGCTATACCTGAATTATCTGGTAATTCACCTTTATTAAAATTTACCATATTTCTCTCAAAGATGAGACCTTTGGAACCATTTGAAAAAGATATTTCTCTAAATGCTCCTGTGAATTTTTCTGAATTTTGAAAAATTTCTATCACTTCTCTATTTCTTTGTATTCTTTCACTGATTTCTTGTTCTGATTCTGTCTTTACTGTTTGAGTAGAGTTGTTTTGTTGTTGTTCAAGTCCTGCATCTCTTTTCATTTGTTTCATTCCTTCACTGACATATGTTTCTTCACCATCTGGCTTAAAAAAACTGTAAGGCTTACCTATGTCTTGATGCTCAATGACATTGTTTTGGTCTTGTGCTACATTATTTGGTAGTGGTGTAAATTCTATTTTATCCCCTACTGGATGTGTCGAGGGTGCAGGTTCAAATGTAGTACCAACAGATTGCTGTGGTAATGGTGTAAATTTGAATTCCCTTTGTGGTAATGGTTTGTCTTCCACTGGTTGCTCAACGGAAATAAAGCTTTCATTGTCTATTGGGTTGTCCATATAATATGTTGATTATTTAAAATATTTTTTCATTTTACTCACATTCACCATTCTTTTCACCACCTGGATTCCACCAAATACTTCTACAATCTTCCTTAATCTCATTGATCCTTACAAAATATCCTAGGTCTTTAGATATTGGAAAGTCTTGTCCATATTCTTGACCTTCGGATAATTGGAAACCTTGATACATACCTTTACTAGTTGGCCAGTATGTTACATTGTTAGCTTTTAGACCTTCTATACTATTTACACTATTTATCAATGATTTGGCTGTATATTGAGTATCATGACCATGTACTCCTATGAGATTCCAACCTGAGGAGAAGGCGATGGGAACTTGACTCTCAAGATTGTATCCTGGTACTGTTATAATGCCATCTCTTACAACTAATACTGCATATCCCTTACCAAAGGTGATTTCAAAGTCTTCTCCTTTGGCTTCCTTTGATTCATAATCATAGGTTGTACCTCCTGACCATTGACCACCACTAAAGTAGGTTATATGAGAGACTGTATTTACATCTTTATTAACTATTCTTAAGAATTCATGGGAACCTAAGTTTTGTTCTCCTGATTGGGATGGTGCAAAGTCAAAAGATATGACATTCATTCCTTGTTTTAACTCTATGTTTTGAGCTGTGATTTCTTTAGCTACTGATACTTCAAAGGGTTTGTAGGATATGAAGACATCTTCATTATCTTGAGGGTTCATTAGGTCTCTTGGTGCTTGATATCCTGGGACACCGTTTCTCTCTAAATACATTGCTCTTGTATCATTACCCTCTGATACAATCTCTTGCTCTCCAAAAACAGTACTAACTTTATACACTCCTGGGGTTGGGAAATACAAAACCTTGTCATTCTCTTGGGGAACTTGAGCGTAGGTTTTCTTAACAACTTGATCTTTAAATGGAAGTGAACTACTTGGTATGACAGTTTTAACTCCCATATCTACAAGCTTTTGAGTACCACCCATTCCTAAACACTTACCCCAATCCTCAATTGTTGCATCTTCACTAGTAGGAATAAAGCCCTTTTCTATTAGGAATGTAGAAGCTTTTAATAGACTTCCTATTTTAGGAATTTTTCCCATTGCATTTTTACCATAACCATAGCCTAAATCAAAAATCAAATATTGTAACACTTCATTATCTGACGTAGCATTAGCAAGCTTCCCTTTTATTGAAATACATGTCTTGTTATCTACTGGTTCGCTACTAGATGGATTTAAAACAGTGAAACCAGAAGGACAAATAGGCTCAGTGCCTATGACATGCACATCTGATAGGATTTCAGTCCCATCAGTACAAAAGTGTGGTTCAAAAGGAACACAACTATCAATAGCTGTGTCAATACGACCCCCACTAGAACAAGACAATGTACGGAAGTCACATCCCCTAGTTTGTGCAGTTAGTTTATCAATCATCTCTAACTTATCATCTGAAGATTTATAGCAAAAATACGCTTTTGCACACTTCTTTGGTAAAGTACTTTCCTGTGCTTCATCTGCTATCGCATCAAATATTTTTCCTGTAGCACTTCTAATAGGAACAGAGAATGCTAAACTCGCTCCCCCTGTCAATGTAGCGGTATCTCTACCCGCAAATGCGACACTTTGCCACCTCATTAGGTATCCTCATGCCTAAACCTAAGTGTGGTCTCTCATCATTGTAAAAGTGTAAGAACTCTTCTAACTTCTTAATCATACCAGGT
>Ga0255347_1007744_pt1 | contig 11039 bp, 7 predicted proteins | sample wastewater_treat_2_FD_192479 | JGI IMG/M metagenome (GOLD analysis project Ga0255347, IMG submission 192479) | Wastewater microbial communities from Lulu Island WWTP, Vancouver, Canada - plant24 | ecosystem: Engineered > WWTP > Wastewater > Unclassified | place: Canada: Vancouver, British...
CATGCCTTGGTGGAATCGTAGTCATACAGCGCGTTGTGGGGCGCAAACTGAATGGACCGTCCCAAGTTCGGCTCCATCCAGCTGTAACCTTCGGGTACAGATGTCATCCCGAGATACCAGGGGATGTACGGGTTGGTGCAAGGCCGGCCGTTAGTGCGCCAGTACACCGCCTTGATCGGATCAGGTACCCCGTCACGCAGCACGGTGACAGAGCTTTCCTGGGTTGAGCTCGTGCATATGACCCGCTCGTCAGTCCAGTGGGGCGATGTCTGGTATCCGTTGGTCTTGTCGTACTGTGTGTCCTCGTAGTGGTTGCTCAGAAGGTCCATGACATCCGCTACCGTCATCTTCTTGGCAGGCGTGACGGCGAACGGGAGAGGGGTCGTGCTCGGGGTAACGCCGGTGATGAGCTTCTGACCGATCCACTGCCTAGTGTCGTACCCTCGCTCCAGCGATTTGCCGCTCGGAGAAGTATTGTAGGCGGCCGCGAAGTCGAAAGGCTTTCCGCTCGACGGATCGTACCACCCACGCGCTATAGCGTAGTCAATCAAATCAGGAGACGCGATGAAGTTCTCTTTGTCATTGAGATCAACTTCGCGGATCACGTAGCAGTTGGGAATGATGACTACCTGGTCGTCGGGTACTCTCTGCGCCACATAGTGCCTACCGCGGACTATGTGCATGAGCCAGCCTTCCTTGGAGTCGCAGATCTGGTATGAACGCCCGGCAGCGATATAGCCGAACTCCTCTACTAGCTTAGCAGCGATCTCCACGCCCTCGCGTGCGGTCGTGGCGCGCTCGGCGACGATTCGGCGAATGTGGTAGCCGATTCCGCCGTCGGTGATGTCGCCCCTGGCCACTAGCTCATCGTAGCCGTCTTCCCGCGTGGGGCTGCAGCTATCGCTGGCCACGGCAACGCCCCACTCGTTCACAAAGAAGTCGCTGAAGGAACCGCCAGGGGTCTGCGACCAGATGAATCCCCAGGTTACCGGCACTTGTGGAGTAGTTCCGCCGTTCTCAAACCGGATGACCTCGCCAGGCTCGTGTGTCGTACGAGGCACGACATACTGCGGCATGACGATCCGTCCGCCGTTATCCTCGTTATGGCCCAGGAGAACCGAGCCATCGGCCGATGCCTTGCGACCGACAACAACGCTTGTGCAGTCAGCGAAAGCCGGCGATGCAGCAACGGTCAAGAGAAACAGGGCAATTAGGGTTACAACACAGATATTCCTACGCTGCATTGTTATAAACGCTTCCTTCCCTCTCACTTAGGTTCCGGCCCGATGGGCCGAACACCGCCGATTCGAGTAGCTATCTGGCGGCCGCCGCGCTGCCTCCTGGAACTGCGACTAGTTCGCCTTCGGACGCCGCGATGACCACGGCGCCGGCAGCGTCGCCTGTTACGTTCATGCAGGTCCTGGCCATGTCAAGTATACGATCCACACCTGCAACCAACATGATCCCGTCTATCGGCAGTCCAACCGTCTGCAGAACCATGCTCAACATGATCATCCCTGCGCCCGGCACACCGGCTGTTCCGATAGACGCCAGAGTGGCTGTGAGGATGATCATCAGATACTGGGGAATACCTAGAGGAATACCGTACACCCGCGCGATGAATATGGCGCATACTCCCTGATAAATGGCTGTGCCGTCCATGTTTATGGTGGCGCCCAGCGGCTGAACGAAGCTGGAAATCTCCTTGGACACGCCCAGGTTCTCCTGAGCGCACCGCATCGAGATAGGCAGCGTCGCGCTGCTGGAGCACGAGCTGAAGGCTACCGCCATGGCTTCGAAGAACCCCTTGAAGAACGTGATCGGGGTCATCTTTGCCCATATGTACACCGCTCCCGAGTATACTATGACTGCGTGCAGGGCGGTGGCCAGATAGCACACGAATATCAGTTTGGCCAGGGGCAGCAACACGTCGGCCCCGCTGGTGCCCGTGACCCACGCAATCAGCGCGAATACGCCTATAGGCGCAAAGCCCATCACTATGGCAGTTATCTTGTACATGCTCTCCGCAACACTATCGAAGAATGCCAGGGCCGGCTTGCCTTTCTCGCCCAGAAGCGAAATCCCAATCCCCATGAACAGCGCAAACACGATGATCTGAAGGATGTTGTCAGTCGCTGCGGCGTTAATGGGGTTAGTCGGCACCATGTTAAGGAACGTAGTGGCGATGCTCGGCATCGCCTTCGCTTCATACGTTCCCACTTCGCTGATTACATATCCCGCGCTTGGATCGATTATCAGGGACAGCAGGATCGCCAGAGTTATTGCAAATGCGGTGGTTACCAAGAAGTACAACACCGTCTTGCCGCCGACCCTGCCCAGTTTCTTAAGGTCGCCTATGCTGCTCGCGCCAACGACCAGTGAGCAGAATACCATCGGCACAATCAGCATCTTGATGAGCCTGATGAAGAGATCTCCCAGCGGCTTAATCACCGCTATGGAAGGCCCCACAATGAGGCCGACAACCGCGCCCAGCGCGAACCCGATCAGAATCTTCACCCAGAGTTTCATCCGATAGTTGTCCTCCCTCTTGACCCGATGAGGCTAGTTCAATGATTCCCAGAGCTTGATGTGACCGCAAGCCACAGAGCGAGAACCTGCCTGGGGCAGAGTCGCTAGCTACTTGGCGCGAACCTCGAGAAGAGGCTGGGTTACGCCGTCGACTCCGGCGAGGCCCAGTATCGTCAGGAAGATGTTCTGCGTCCCAAGGTAGGCATCAACGTTTTCGTACCACTCGTCGAACGCGTGGCCGTTGCCTCCCCTTCCTCCGCCGCCGATACACAGTGCGGGAATGCCAAGGCTAATGGGAAGGTTAGCATCGGTACTGGCAGGACCCTCAAGCTCCGGCTCTATACCAAGAGCGACTGTCGCCGCATACATAGCCTGCACTATGCTGGTATCGGCAGGCTGCGTTCCCGCAGGCCTGTCCCCTACCATCTTGATATCGACAGTGATCTTGTCACTGTTCCATCTGGCGTTCTCCTCAACGACTGCCTGCTTCACCGCAGCGAGGAGCTCCTTCTCAATTGCAAGCAGCGGAGGCAGCTCGTTGGACCTCATGTCCACCCACATCTTGGCCTGAGCCGCAATGGAGTTGATCGAGGTTCCGCCCTCGACAACCCCCACCGTGAAGGTCGTCCTGGGCTCCTTTGGCGTCTGCAGATCGCCGATCTTGGCGATGGCACGCCCCATGGCGTGGATGGCGCTAGGCAGACCAAATGCGCCAAAGCTATGGCCGCCAGGTCCGTTGAAGGTTATCTCGTACCTGTGGCTGCCTGTAGCAAGATACAGGATCCATCCTGCTCCGTCTCCGTCCACCGTGATAAACCCGTCGATATCCTTGTGATCGCGGAACAGCGCCTTCACGCCCCTGAGATCGCCAAGCCCCTCTTCTCCTACGTTTCCGCAGAAAATGACGTCGCCGACGGGCTTGATGCCGGTCTCATTGAAAGCGCGAATAACCGATAGGAGCGCCGCAAGACCGCGGGTATCGTCGCCGATACCAGGGGCGCTGTACCTACCGTCCTTCACCTTCACCGTAACATCGGTCCCCTCAGGGAACACGGTGTCGAGGTGAGCGCAGACCAAGAGCTTGGGGCCGTTCCCTGTTCCGGGAAGAACCCCGAATACATTGCCCTCGGCGTCCAGCTGAACATCCTTGAGGCCGAGTGCCGCAAGGCGCTTCATGTATTCCGCTGCGCGGACTTCCTCCTTGAATGGAGGCGCGGGGATTTCGCAGATCTCTATCTGCTCAGCGAGGGTGTTGGCATCGTCGGCAAACAGGAACTCAATACCCTGCTTTACCGCCGGAGTGGCCATGAGTTTTCCGTACACAGCCTTCGTGCTATCCGAAAGAACGTACTCCTCTGCCAGGCCGACGCCTGAACACGCGACGACTACGGTCATCAACAACAGACCGATGAGAAGGTTCTGTTTTCGCGACACGTGCACAATCTAAACCCCCTAAATAGTGAATGATAGTTGCTGCCTTCTGGACCACGAATACTAGAAGTGCGGCTCTGTGGTTGCGGTCGCTAAGTTGACCATTCAACGCAGTATGTCGGTTTCCTTCTATAAATTTCGAATCTTGTCGGGACCGACTCTGGCTGTTGGGTTTCAAGGCAGGTGACGAGAACCGGCCCCCACTGGCAATGAGTGGGCGCCGGTCCGCATCGCGAGAAATGTAGGAAAGGCGCTGGTATCTGCAGCGTCTACTTGATGATCGACAATGCGACGATCACTGACGAGAACACTATGGATACCATCGATATGAGCTTGATCAATATGTTGAGCGAGGGGCCTGAAGTGTCCTTGAACGGATCACCCACAGTATCGCCTACCACTCCGGCCTTGTGGGCATCAGATCCCTTTCCGCCGTACTGCCCAGATTCAATGTACTTCTTGGCATTGTCCCACGAGCCGCCGGCGTTGGCCATCATAACGGCCAACAGGAACCCGGTTACCACCGTGCCCACAAGCAGGCCGCCAACGCCGTCCGGACCTAGCAGCACACCGACGAGAATGGGCGCGATTATCGCTATGAGCGACGGCGCCACCATTTCCTTCTGAGCAGCGCCCGCACACATGTCGACGCACCGGGCGTAATCCGGCCTGGCCTTGCCTTCCATCAGGCCCGGGATCTCACGGAACTGCCTGCGGACCTCGTTTACGATTCCCTCGGCTGCGCGCCCCACTGCCTGCATCGTCAGAGCCGAGAACACAAACGGCAGCATTCCGCCGACAAACACGCCGACCAGCACAGACGGGGTCATCAGGCTGAACAAGAAATCGCGCCCTGGAGCGATCAGCACTATCTGGTCGCGGTAGGCCGCGATCAACGCCAGCGCAGTCAGAGCCGCAGAACCGATCGCAAAGCCCTTACCGGTTGCCGCGGTCGTGTTACCCAGGGAGTCGAGCGCGTCCGTACGCTCGCGGACGTTCTTGGGCAGACCCGCCATCTCCGCCACGCCGCCTGCATTGTCGGCAACTGGACCGTACGCGTCGGTTGCCAGCGTAATGCCGAGAGTAGATAGCATGCCAACAGCTGAGATCGCTATGCCGTAAAGACCGGCGATCTGGTTGGAAGCGCCGCCAGACAGATAATAGCTGACTATGACCGCCGCGCCGACCACCAAAATAGGCATCGCAGTCGACATCATGCCCGTCGACATGCCCGATATTATCACTGTGGCGGGGCCGGTAAGCGAAGAGTGCGCTACGATCTGGGTGGGTTTGTAGTCGGCCGATGTGTAGTACTCGGTTATGCGCCCAATTATGACACCCGACGCCAGTCCGGCTATGATAGACCAGAAGATGCCGGTGTACTCAGGACCGAGCAAGTTGCGGACCAGAAACCAGCTGACTGCAATGACTAGCACTGCGCTCACATTCACGCCACGACGGAGAGCCGCCAGGAGCAATGATTGCTCCGCGCGTTCACCGGTTTTCACCATGAAACTGCCGACCACGGATGCCAGGACGCCCACTGCGGCCAGAACCAGCGGCAGCACTACCCAGTTCACGCCCAGGCCCATTGAAGCGCCCAGAGCGGAGGTGGCAATGATGGAGCCAACATACGACTCGTACAGGTCCGCGCCCATGCCTGCAACGTCGCCCACGTTATCGCCTACGTTGTCGGCGATAACGGCAGGGTTCCTAGGATCATCCTCAGGTATACCCGCTTCCACTTTGCCCACAAGGTCAGCGCCCACATCGGCGGCTTTGGTGAATATGCCTCCTCCCACACGGGCAAAGAGCGCCATGGAACTCGCGCCCATGCCCGAAGTGAGCAGTGTGGACGTGATCTGCGCCAGGCGAAGCGCAGAATCCGTGATCGGCTGAATCGATGTGTAGTACCAAGTGAGCCCAAAGTACCAAATGGACAGGTGAACCAGGGAAAGGCCGACGACCGTAAGGCCCATCACTGAGCCAGACGAGAATGCCAGCCGAAGACCTTCGTTCAGGCTTCGCGACGCCGCCTGCGCCGTTCGCGCATTCGATTTGGTCGCCGTAGACATCCCGATGTATCCAGCCAGCCCAGAGAAAAACCCTCCGCTCAGGAAAGCGAAAGGCGTGAAGTAGCTCAGGTGGCCGGTGCCGGCCAGGATCAAGAGCAGCACGAACATGACTGCGAAGAACAACACAACGCCGCGATACTGTCGCTTCAGGTAGGCCGAAGCTCCTTCCCTTATGGCCTCGGAGATACTTCGCATTTGCTGAGTGCCTTCGTCTTTACGACTTATCGACACAGACAGATAGGCTGCCACTCCAAGCGCGACCAAAGCGCTGACGGGCGCCAAGAATGCCAGAGAGCCGAAGTCCATTCCAGCTACGCCCGAAAAGTGATTCCCGGGCGTTTTCCCTCCCTCCATTCGATGCAGCAGGCCAACATAACCAGAATATCACAGGTAGGCGCCGCGGTCAAAGAGAACCCCGCCTTGCGCTCCGCGACACTACGCCTTCCGGTATTTCGCAACTCCCTGCTCGTACAAATCGTCGCCGTGGATGTCATCGATGACGAACAGTGGAAGGTCCTCTACATACAACTTGCGAATGGCTTCGGGCCCGAGGTCCTCGTAGGCCACAACTTCAGCGGACTTGATCCTCTTAGCAACGAGCGCCGCCGCTCCGCCCACTGCCGCGAAGTAGACCGCGCGATGACGGACCATGGCGTCCCTGACCTCTTTGGATCGCATACCTTTGCCGATCATGCCCTTCATTCCGTGCTCCATCAGCGTAGGCGCGTAGGGATCCATGCGCATGCTGGTAGTAGGGCCCGCCGAGCCTATCGGATCTCCGGGTTTGGCAGGCGCCGGTCCGACATAATAGATCACCTGCCCCTGCAGATCGATAGGAAGTTCCTTTCCTTCCTTGATAAGAGCAATCAGTCTCTTGTGAGCTGCGTCTCTGGCTGTATAGACCACGCCTGTCAGCAGTACCTGATCCCCTGCCTTCAGGCCCGCAATAGTCTCATCACTCAGCGGGGTAGTAATGCGTTTTGCCATTTGACTTCCTCCCTTCGCTGCCTACAGAGTGACGCTCTGATGAGGCGATACATGGCAGTTCAAGTTGACGGCCACCGGCAGGCTGGCAATGTGGCACGGCGCGTATTCAACGTGTACGGCGAGCGCAGTCGTACTGCCGCCCAGGCCCTGCGGCCCAATGCCCAGCTTGTTGATTGCCTCGAGAAGCTCGTCCTCCAAGGCTGCATATGCCGGATTCGGATTTCTGCTTCCCATCGGGCGCACCAGCGCTTTCTTGGCGAGCAGAGGAGCGACCTCGAAGTTGCCCCCTATTCCTACGCCCACTACCACCGGCGGGCAGGGATTGGGTCCGGCCTTTCGAACCTGCTCGATCACGAACTTCCGCACGCCCTCGACGCCCGCTGCAGGGATCATCATGGCAACACCGCTCATGTTCTCAGCTCCACCGCCCTTGGGCGCCAAAGTTATCTTGAGCTTGTCGCCTGCAACAATGCTGGTATGGATGATGGCCGGCGTGTTGTCGCGAGTGTTCTTGCGCTCAAACAACGGCTCGGCCACCACAGACTTACGCAGGTAGCCTTTTTCATAACCGCGCCGCACGCCTTCATTGATAGCCGCAACAAGGTCGCCCCCCTCGATGCGGACATCCAGCCCGAGCTCGAGGAAGACCACGGCGAGCCCGGTATCTTGACACGCGGGCCTCTGCTCCCTGGCAGCAAGACGGTGGTTTTCCAGTATCATCTCGAGCACTTGCCGCCCCACCTCAGACTCCTCAGTGGCGGCATACGCTTCTATCCTCTCGAGGTTCTCTTCCGGCAGATTGCAGCAGGCGCTAATGCACAGCTTCTCCATTGCGTCTGCGATATCTCCGGCCTGAATGACTCTAGGCTTAGCGCACCCCATCGTGTCACCCTCCCTGTCATCTGGATCCACTTGTTCAGGACATGGTCAACCGCAGCGCGACCCGGATCCGGGCCGTGCTGCGGTCGATTGCCCACCCTACTTCCACGCAGCCCTAACTGCTTCTACCATCTTGATTGTGCGGGCCGCTATCTCCTCGGGGTCGACCTTGACCCTGGCTACGCCGGTCTCCATGGCCGCCTTGGCGACTGCAGCTGCCACTGCCGGAGCCACTCGTGTGTCGAATGGGCCGGGGATGATGTAATCCGGGCTCAGCTCGCTGTCGGTTACGATGTCGCTGATGGCATAGACTGCCGCCAGTTTCATCTCTTCGTTTATGGCGCTCGCCCTAGCATCTAGTGCACCGCGGAACAGTCCAGGGAAGGCGAGGACGTTGTTTATCTGGTTGGGGAAATCGGATCTTCCCGTCGCGATGACCTTGGCTCCGCCGGCCTTAGCCTCATCGGGCATGATCTCCGGCACAGGGTTGGCCATGGCGAAGATCGCAGCATCCTTGGCCATGCTGGCCACCATCTCGCGAGTCACACAGCCCGCTACCGAAAGGCCGATGAACACATCGGCGCCCCGGATGACGTCCGCCAGCTTACCCTGGAGTTTGCTCCTGTTGGTGAGCGCGGCGATCTCGTCCTTGTAGGGGTTCATGCCGAACGGCCTGCCCTCATAGATGGCGCCCTTGGAGTCGCACAGAATCGCGTCCTTGACGCCCACCGTCATCAGCAGCTTGGTGACGGCAATGCCTGCCGCTCCTGCCCCGTTCACGACTACCTTGACTTCCGATGCCTTTTTCCCTACGAGCTTCAAGGCGCTGATCATTGCGGCACACGTCACGATGGCCGTGCCGTGCTGGTCGTCGTGGAAGATTGGGATGTTGCTGATCTTCTTGAGCTTGTCCTCAACCTCGAAACACGTTGGCGCCGAGATATCCTCCAGGTTTATGCCGCCGAACGTCGGTTCGAGGCGCTTGACTATCATGACTATCTCGTCGGGATCTTTGGTGTCCAGGCAGATAGGGAACGCGTCCACTGCTGCGAATCCCTTAAACAGAACCGCCTTCCCTTCCATGACAGGCATTCCGGCTCCTGCGCCGATATCGCCCAGGCCAAGTACAGCCGTTCCGTTGGTGACCACAGCCACCATATTCCCCTTGTTGGTGTAGTCGTAGATCTTGTCGTAGTCGGCATTGATCTCCTTGCACGGCTCAGCGACGCCAGGCGTATACGCAAGGCTCAGGTCCTGCTTATTTCGGAGGGGGACCTTGCTGACTACTTCGATTTTGCCCATGCTGTCCTTATGGAGTCTCAGGGCGTCTTCCCTTAGTGACATGCGTGCTCCTCCTTTAAGCTTTCGTGGCAGCGCTCTCGTTGTCGGCAACAGCTACTCTGTGCCTGTTTAGTTCTGCATCAGGCTTGCCCGGCCTGGTCACTCTGGACGGGGCGAACACGTGATTCAGTTCGTTCTCGGTCATCAATCCCTTCTCGATAACGAGGGCGCGAACACTCCTGCCGGTTGCCCGAGCCTCTTTGGCGATATCGCACGAGGACTGATAGCCGATGTATGGAACTAGGGCCGTGACGACGCCCACGTTCTCTTCGACCATCTTGGCGCAACGCTCCTTGTTGGCTTTGATGCCTACGATGCATCTGTCTTTCAGCGTTCGGGCAACATTGCCCAGTATCTCGATGGACTGAAGCATGTTGTAGAGCAGGACTGGCTGGAACACGTTGAGTTCGAGCTGCCCGGCCTGCGCTGCCATGGTGACCGCAAGGTCATTCCCGAGGATGTGGAACCCGACCTGGTTGGTGACCTCGGCAATGACCGGGTTCACCTTTGCCGGCATGATTGAAGATCCGGGCTGAACCGCGGGCAACTGTATTTCGTATAGCCCGGCCATGGGGCCTGATGCGAGCAACCTGAGGTCATTGGCGATCTTGATCAGGTTGATTGCGCACACCTTTAGGCATGCAGACACGAATGCCAGGGAATCGAGGTTCTGTGTGGCATCGACCAGGTCCTTGGGCGACGTCAGGTTGTACCCGCTTATTTTGCTCAGCATCTCAACCGCCAAACGGATGTACTCCACATCGGCATTGAGCCCCGTACCTACGGCTGTACCGCCCAGGTTGACGCTCTTCAGCCCTTCAGCTGAGTACTGAATCCGGTCCGCGTCGCGATCGAACGCTTTGGCCCATGCATGGAACTCCTGCCCGAGGGTTATGGGAACAGCATCCTGTAGATGGGTTCGGCCCATCTTAAGTACATCCTTGAACTCGTCGCCCTTATCACGCATAGCCGCAGCCAGCTGGCGCAGGGCCTCCACCGTCGGCTCGAGTTCACTGAGGAGCGCGATTCTTGCAGCAGTGGGAAGCGCATCGTTAGTCGACTGCCCGAGGTTCACATGATTGAGCGGGCTTACTAGACTGTCGGCGCCCTTCCCGCCGCCGAGAATCTCGCTAGCCCGGTTGGCTAGGACCTCATTGGCATTCATGTTCATGGAGGTGCCGGCGCCGCCCTGAATCGAGTCTACAATGAACTCGTCGATGTGCTTGCCGGCAATGATCTCATCTGCCGCAGCCGCAATGGCCGACCCGACGTCCGGCGGAAGGTAGCCTAGCTCTGCGTTGGCAAGCGCCGCGGCCTTCTTCACCATGGCCAGACCCACGATCAGCCCACGATGCATTTTCTGCCCCGTGATGTGGAAGTTCTCGCTACCACGAAGCGACTGAATGCCGTACAGGGCCTGCTCCGGCACGTCCCTCTCTCCGATGAAGTCTTTCTCCACTCTTATCCTGCATTTTTTCGCACAGCCCATTTCGCTTGCACCGCTCCCTGTATGATGTTTTCGGAATGGCGCATCCTTGGCGGAACCATTGCGCCTGATGATACATTCCTTATGGAACTTCGTCAGTAATGATGAATTCTCCTTCGTTGCACATACTGGAACAAGAATGATGAAATCCCACGAACCCCCCAGCTAATGTCAGGGGGGTTCGCAAATCAAAAATCCGGCGGCGACCTACTCTCCCGGGCGGTCTCCCGCCAAGTACCATCGGCGCTGGAGGGCTTAACTACTGTGTTCGGAATGGGAACAGGTGTGACCCCTCCGCCATTGCCACCGGA
>Ga0255347_1007745_pt1 | contig 11038 bp, 10 predicted proteins | sample wastewater_treat_2_FD_192479 | JGI IMG/M metagenome (GOLD analysis project Ga0255347, IMG submission 192479) | Wastewater microbial communities from Lulu Island WWTP, Vancouver, Canada - plant24 | ecosystem: Engineered > WWTP > Wastewater > Unclassified | place: Canada: Vancouver, British...
ACTACTTCTTCTTCGCGCAACAAGCCTTTTTCGTCGCCTTCTTTTTTGTTGCCTTTTTCTTTGTTGCCATACTGTTCACCCCCTTCCCTTCATAGGTGGCGTATTTTCCATATATTGCCGCGCGTTTTCCTTCGGCATCAAATGCCTCCGGGAGCAGTCAATATATGGCGTTAAGCAGTTTATACACTACAATATATGGAGGCGTCAAGCTAAAATTTTAAAATATTTCAATGGCAGATTATGGTCGTACAGGACTTACGGATTGCTGAAAAGTGTTTTTCCCGGGCGGTTCAAAAGCATCCGCAGGCGAAAGATGCGGCATCCTGAAGCACGAGGTGTACATGCGTGCGCCGCCAAGAGCAGGGAGGGCGTAACGCACAGCCGCCGGGTGTTCTGCAAGAGCCCGCTAATCAATATAGCCGAGGGCGCGCAGGCGTTCCTTGATGAGCTCTTCACTCTCTGCAACAATCGGGACGGGGTGACGGGCGGGAAGTCCATAGTCGTCTATCCAGCTCACCGGATGATCGCGCAAAAAAGTTCCATCAATCCATTCGGTAAGCACCCTCCCGTCCATCTGACGTGAAACGGACAGATCGGACAGGTACAGTATGGTTGGGGCAAGATCATAGAGGGACGCCCGCTGAGCGCGGGCCCCGGGTATAAAAGGGCCTCCGGCAACAATGAACATGCCGGGCGGTTTGGTTTTCCGGTGGCCGAAACGGCCGTCCGGCTCCCTGGCAAATCCGTGATCAGATACCACCAGAATCGCGGTATCGCCGGATACCGCCCCGACAATTTCCCCGAGCAGCGCATCGCTGTGGCGGTAGTAGGCATCAACCGCGTCTCCGAACTGGCGCACCTCTTTTTCGCTGATCGAAGCATCCCGGTTATGCGGCGCATACTTTAAGGCGCAGTGGGAAATAATATCGATCCCCCTGAAATAGAGGGCCAGAAAATCGGGCTGGGAAAACTGTTCGAGGCAATCGAGCGCAATGCCCTTTACCGACATGTCCATGGCATAGAGATACTTGAATTCGCTCATAAGCTGATGACGCACATAGTGGACATCCCGCATATTCCTGATCGTCGCGTCATCAAGCTTCATGAACTGCCGGTAAGCGGCGCAGGAGAGGTCAAGGGGATTGATCACCCTTTGCATAATGTGTTCGGCCAGGTGGGGGGGGTGCACCAGCCGGGAACGCGCAAGATCACCGGCCGCCCGATGCCGGGCTTCCGAGCGCCGGTAATGAACGCGGTCCGACACAACAAATCCCGGCAGTTCGGGGGCAGGCCAACTGTGCCACCAGTTGACAATACCCACCTTCCTGCCGTGCTCGGCCAAAAGCTCCCAGAGCATCTTCTGCCGGACCATGCTCAGGGTGAAGGGATGATCGCGCACGTATCCCTTCCGCTTCAGCCGGTTGAAGATCGGCCGAAGGCCCAGCTTCATCAGTTTTTTAACCGACGACTTCCGGATCACCCGCCCTCCCGCCGTGTAGTAAATAAAACTGTCGATGCCGTGCTTCCGGGGGTGCATGCCGGTCATGACGCTGGTCCAAATCACGGCGGAGTTAGAGGGGGTAAAGGGCTCGAACTGTCCGGCGGTTCCACGGTCCATCAACCCCCTGAACGCGGGGAGGTCCCCGGCATCCATCAACCTCTTCACCAGGGGAAATGAAAGGCCGTCAAAGGCAATGAGCAGAAGTTTGGCCGGGGACGCGGCGGGGTTCATGTGATACTTACCTCACAGAAACAGGGAGAGTACAGGGATCAGGGTTTCGGGTTCAGAAAGAGAGCGCATCCGCAGCTTATGGCTTTTGTTTTGAATTTTGGCCATTTGAAATTATTCGGGATGTAGCGATTGTCGTTTGGGATTATTTTCCTGCACCCTGAACCTGATGGTTCTATACTAGATAATCCGACGGGAGAAAAGAGAAAAGTGTGAAAGGGGAATGATGCGGCAGACCGAGGAACACACGCCTGCTTAAGCGGTCAAGATTTTTTGTGGGTATCAAGAATTTCCTGAATTTTTCCCGAGTGCCAGATTTTTTCAAATGCCTGGACAACCAGGGGATCAAAAAGAATTTTTTTATTGGCCACAATCTTGTTGAAGGCCGCCTCCGGTTCAAACGCCCTCTGATACGGCCGGTCGGTGGTCATGGCATCAAACACGTCGGCGACCGCCAGCAGTCGGCCTTCGATTGAAATCTGATCACCCGCCAGGCCGCGCGGATAGCCGTTACCGTTGTAGCGCTCGTGGTGCTCCAAAATGTAGGGAACCACCGGCTTCAAAAAAGCAATCCCCCCGACGATTTGCGCCCCGATGGTCGGATGCTGCTTCATCGCTTCAAACTCGGCATCTTCCAGCCGGGCGGTCTTATTCAAAATTTTGTCGTGAATGCCTATTTTCCCCACGTCATGGAGCATGCCGCCCCAGTCAATAAACTCCAGCGCTTCCTTCGACCAGCAGAGCACTTCGGCAAGGGACCTGGCAATGCGCGCCACCCTGCGGGAATGACCCCGGGTATAAGGGTCACGCGCTTCCACCGAATTGGCCACCCCCCTGATGGTGTCAAAGTAGCTGCTTTTCAGGTCACCGAACAGGTACGCGTTCTGGATGGCCATGGAGAAAAAACCCGCCAGTATGTAGAGCAGTTTCAAGGTTTGCTGGCGGATAAAATCCTGATCCTCTTCAAACACAATCACCACAACGCCTATGGTTTTTCCCCGGTGGATGAGCGGGGCCATCAAAACGCTCAACGGCTGGTTATGCTCCCCCCTGAAGTTATCGGCGGGAACACAGGCCGGCATGCCGCTGCTCATGATCCTTCCGAAGGTCCCTGAATGGATCTGCGCCTCAACTTCCTTTTGCACGGCGGGCGCCTGATCCGCGGGGATTGATTTATTGACAAACTGGTATCCGTGCTCATGTGCCAGGAAGACAGAGCACGCCCTGGTCCTGACCAGTTCCTGAAACTTGGCCAGGCCCTTCTCCAGGATGTCATAAATGTCATAGGAGAGCAGCATCTCCCCGTGAAACTGGCTCAGCCGCTCCAGCTTATTTTGTATGGAAATAAGCGCGCTGTTGGATTCCTCCAGATAGCGAATCCTGTCAAAAAGCGAGCCCGGCTCATCAGGCAGGGCCTGCTTCTGTTGATCCTCTATAATGTTGATGAGATCCATGATCGGCAGCAAGCCTTCATAATGGTTGGGAAAAGGAAGAATTTTGTCTACAACACCAAGCGGTGCTTAAAAAATCTTCTATTTATATCGGCAGATCACTGCCAAATGCTTAAGGAATAAACGCCTGTCCCCATTCAAAACACTACAAAACACGCGAAACATGCTACCCCTAGGCAGGTCATTCTGCGGCTCGACCGCAGAATCCAGTGATTCTATTTATTGGACCCTGCAATCAGGTAGCAGGATAACAAACCCTGCAACACCGGATCATCGAAAACAGTTCCCGGGTCTCCTGGCAGGCTGATGAAAAACACCCATCTGATTTACCGGGTAAATTGATCAGGCGACTTCCCCGGCAGCCGCAGATATGCTATGATCAGCCCGTGAATACACGCCGATGGTGGAAACAACTTGATAAAAGGAGTGCTACATGACGGACGGACTGAAAAATTTTGCAACGCAACTGGCGCGGCAGGCGGGTGATATCCTGCGGGAGGCGTATCGGCGTGATCATGATTCCATTGGTTTGCGCAGCACCGCCAAAGAGGCAGCCAGCAGCTATGACAAGCTGATTGACCGGCTGATCATTGAAGAAATCAGCAAAGCCCATCCCCGGCACGGCCTTCTGACCGAGGAAAGCGGTTACCATAAAGTCGACGATGAATGGATGTGGATTGTTGATTCGCTGGACGGAACCGGCAACTTCTCCAATCACAATCCTTTCTTCGCGGTCTGCATTGCACTTATCTACCGTGGTGAACTCACCCTCGGGGTAATATACGCCCCGGTCCTCAACGAGCTCTACCTGGCGGAAAAGGGAAAGGGCGCTTATCTCAATGGAGTGAAGCTCGGGGTTTCAAACATTGGTGAGCTGCAAAGGAGCTATATCATTTATTGTGAAGGGGGTTCCAAAGACCGTGAGCGGACCGGAAATCTATTGCAGAGTATTTATCCTCACGTGACCGACATCCGCAAGCTCGGTTCGGCCGGTTTGGAAACGGCCTGGGTCGCTTCAGGAAGGGCGGAGGCTTATTTCACCACGGCCATCGAACCGTGGGACGTGGCCGCCGGCGTTTTACTGGTTGCCGAGGCCGGCGGAAGGATTAGTGATTTCACCGGCAACCCCTGGGAACCGGTGCAGGGTGATTACCTGTTTACAAACGGGCGTGTCCAGCATCCGCTCCTGGAACTATTAAACCGCAGGTAATCACTTGCAACTGGAGGGACGCACTCTGTCGCATACGATCACTGATGTACCGCTACGCTGCAACCCCGCCCTCTACACTGAGGGACTATTATGAGGCATATCCGATTGTTCTGCTGCTCATGGCACACACCATGGGAGATATCACCGCATGGACGGCAACGTCACGAGCAGACCCGGCAAAGAGGTGCCGAACCATCCCTCTAACCGGGGCGGATTGTTGCGGCAACCTCTCCCCAGCCCCGGTTCACCCTCCGGCTGGCGGGGAGCAACGCAACTGATGATGTCAGATCTTGAAATATCAGTTTTCTGAATTTGCCACGGACTGCGGCGGGGAGGTTGCTATCCGGATACCCCGGCAGGAACGGCCGGTTCATCAATAGGGTTGGATCATACCGTGGTACAGGAATGTACTTTATCTCCTTCTGAAACCTCCACCTCCGCCCCTGAAGCTGTAACCCGGTCTTGACCGGTGAATCGACGATCTAAAACTGTTCGCCCTTTCCCTCCTTATTTCCATCCGGTATTGCCTGGCCTGCCTGATGTTTCTTATGCGCTGCTCACGCGCTTCGTTCCTGGCTTTCCGAATGTTCGCGAGTCTCGTGCCGACCGGATTGTTCTTTCTCCCTACAAACCAGGATCTTTCGGACTTTGGACGACGATGCCGCCACAAATAATATGGATAATGGTGCCGGTCAGAAAAGTAATAATAGTCCCGATCGTAGTAATCATACCCCCACAAATCATACGGGTATTTTCCATACCAGGGGTCAAGCGCATCCAGGCAGGTATAAGGATAATACAGGCACTCGTCGGGACCAGCATATACATCCTCATCAACCCGCAACGAAGATGTGGAGGCACAGCCCATACAGAGCGCTACGATGAAGCATGCAACAAGCAACCGGTTCATGATACGCGCCTCTTGCGATTACGCAAAAGTATAACACAAAAAAAACTTCAAAGCAACGCCTGTGTCAATGAATCCGGCTTGATTCATCGGCGGGATGCGGTCGCCTGTCATCTTTCTGAGCGTAACGAAGCATCCGGTTTCTTTAGGCTGCTGTTGTCCTCCCGCATCACCTCTGCCTTGAACCGTCGGGCAATACCACGCGGCAGCAGGGGAACTTGAGGCACATCCACGCTGGATGCATCCGCCTCGGCAATTATCGTCGCGCATTCCTCCCGGTGCCGGTCCAGGCAGTCCGCCAGTTCACTCAAGGTCTTCACCGCACAAACCTGCTCAATCCCGGCGGCGCGGGCAAGCTGCGCCAGGTCGGTCCTGCCCGCCGTGGGGGTGGGCTGGTGGCCGGTGCTTCCGTAGCCCTTGTTGTCGACCACCACCAGGCAATAATTTTTTGGCGCATGGGCCGCAACCGTCGCAAGCGATCCCAGGTTCATGAGCAGGGAGCCGTCGCCATCGATGATATACACCCGCTTTTCCTGCGCCAGCGCCAATCCCAGGCCGATGGAACTGGCCATCCCCATGGAGCCGAGCATGTAAAAGTGGGAGGGCTTATCAGAGAGCCAGTACAGCTCCCGGCTGGGCAGCCCCAGGGTGCAGATGACCAGTCCCGGTTGGGCCGCCACTGCCCCAATTACTTCAATTCGCTTCATCCCAGAGCGTCCTCATGAGTATGACCGCGGTAACCCGGTGGTTATGCAGCGCCTTATGAATCATCCGTTTCATCTTGATTAAATCTTCCCGCTTCTTTATCCTGACATAGTCGATCCGGGCGGCCTTGAGCAGGTTGAGGAGCGCCTTGCCCATGGGCATCTGGGCCAGGACTTTCTCACCCTTTCCACCCCGTTGACTGATGATCAGCGGCAGGGGCAGACCGTACAATTTGGTCAAAGATAGAAGGGCATTAATCGAGTTGCCCAGCCCCGAGTTCTGCATGAGCAAAGCCGGCCTCCTGCCGCCCAGGGACGCGCCAGCGGCTATGCCCACCCCTTCTTCCTCCCGGGTAACGGGAATGTGAGCTACCGGCGCCTGTTCAATCCTTCTGATCACACCAGCCAGCATGACACAGGGCACGCTGCAGACAAAATCAATGCCCTCGGCCAGCATGCAGTGCACAATCGCTTCATCAATCGGAGAAGTCATGAGTAAGTTCTGAACCGCCCGCGTCTATAAGACGGGGATTTTACAATTGATTGGTTGAAATCAGCTGCTGGTCATCCTTCGCCTTGTTCGCGGGATCCAGTGTGCAAGCAAATTTCCGGATTCTGCGGTCAAACCGCGGAATGGCGAAAAAGCCTTGCCCTGTTTTATTTTAATATAACCATAACCACATTCCTGCATTGTCATTTCGCAGGAACGCTGCGACGGTGAAATCTTTTCATTTCATCCGGGGTGGGCACGGCACTTATCGGATTATGCCCTTTTCATACACCGGCACAACATTATAGCGGTCAATCGCGCAGACAAACTTCACGTCATTGCCGTAACCGATGCTGATCAGGTGCTGCGCCGCGGGCGACTGCAAGATCAGTTGCCGGACCAGGCTTTTGTTCAGCCTCACCCCGTGTACTTTCAGCAGCAACGCCAGCGCCACCCCCAGGTCTTCCACAATGCCGTGGGGACCGCCCACCGCCACAATATTCACATCGACCTCCGCAATGGCCTGACTTACTGCCGTGAGATTGAGGCTTGAGCAGATATAAGCCCTGCGGCAGGCAGCCAGCACCCGGGTCAAATTGCTGGTGGTAAGCGCCATTTTTCTTATGACGCGTTTTCTCAATGCGCTCAGCAATTCAACGGGGGAATTGCCCAGGTCAAACCCCGGCACAGCATTGCACTGTCGCTCACCCGCAACGACATATTTCTTCTTTCGCAAAGCCAACGCCTCATCCACACCGGCAACCGCACGGATCTCCCCCACACCGTGGGAGAGCGCCGTCACCACCGTGCTCGATGCCCGCAATACGTCAATGACCACGCATTGCTCACCCGGACCTGTCCCCCGCGCACCCTTCAACCCCGCGCTGATTTTACACCTTCCCAAGGGTATCTCCCCGCAGTCCCCTTCTCAACGTTTCCAGGGGTATGACGTCATCCGGCCGTATATTTCCCAGATTGACATTGATGCCCAGATCCAGGATGAGATGGATCTGTTGATTCTTCTCCGGAGCCTCAAAAATAATGTTCTCCAGGCCGAGTGCTTCAACCAGCGCAGCTACCATATCTCCCTTGACATCTCCGCGGTCATTGTAGATACCCAGGCCTCTGCCACCTTCCCGCGCCTCAATGATTATTTTGGATGCCCCCGCATCCCTGTCCCTTTCAGCTTCTTCGATCCGCTCCGCCAGGGTAAGCCTCGCATCCTCCACCGGATCTTTTCTGCCTATTTCAGACAGGACATCAAAGCCCATTGCCACGGCTTCGGCAATAAGCTTCCGTTTCGCATCTCCGCCGAGGGGTACCACGCCGTTTGACACCTCAATCACATTCAATCCGATCCGACGCGCCGATTGGAAAAACTCTCTCGTTTTCCCCTGCTGAGAGGCTATTTCCAAAAAAGTGCCGCCATTGCATACCGAAATGGCGTTGCCGGTAAAGAGCGCTATTTTCTTCCTGATCAATTCTTCGGGAATTAACCGGGCGGTCCCCCATCCCAGTTTTACCAGGTCGATATATTCCGCGGCCTGCTCCACCAGGTCCGATGCGGCATAATAGCCCAATCCCTTATCAAGGATGCAGGTAAGCCCCCTTGCCCTGTGCTTCTCCTCCCTCGGGGGAATGGTGATCATGGAAAAAGATTTCATGAGCGATCCTTTTTATGAAACCGGAAATAGTAATCAAACACCCAAATGTTGATTACACAACCGTGCTGCGCGTGGCTTTTACTTGTATACGATAATTAGATACTTTTCAACTGAGAAGTGCGATAGGAGGGCTCCGTTTCATCGTGGGGCTTATCCTGAGCGAATAATGGAGATTCTTTGCGGAGTTTATCCTTAGCGAACAACGGAGATTCTTCGCTTAGTTCAGAATGACACAGTGAAGAACTCAAAATGCCAGGATGATGGGGTCATCCCAGTTCCCTGTCGCGGGGAATGCTGTAGATGCAGCCGCAGTAAGTCTGCCGGTAGAAGTTATATTGTTTGCTTAACTCGCAGCTCTTCTTGAAACCATCCTGCTTTTTAAAATCGGCTTCATAAAATCCCCTTGAATACTTCACCCCGGCCTCCCGCCCGATGCGGTTGATGGTCATTGCTTTTTTGTAAGGACTCACGGTCAGGGTCGTGGCTAAATAGCCTGTTTCATGGATTTGCGCGGCCTGCGCCGTTTTCTCAATCCTCAGCCGATAGCAGATTGAACATCGGTCACCGCCCTCCTTCTGATCTTCCATCCCCTTAACCGCGGAGAACCACCGGTCCGTATCATATTCCCCCGTCACCAGTTCAATGGCATGTTCCCCGCAGTAGCGCTCTACTTCCGCCAGCCGGCGCTCATATTCCTCCTGCGGGTGAATGTTGGGATTGTAAAAAAAGGCGGCTAGCGCAAACTCTTGCTGCAGCAGTTCGATAACGTGCGGAGCGCAAGGCGCGCAGCAGACATGGAGGAGGAGTTTCCGGGGAGTGTCAGGATTCATAGCGAACTCGGGATACGGGATACTTGATGCTGGACACATGATACATTCGCAGCTTGAAGCCGCTCCTACCGGCTTATGTTGGATACTTGATGCTGGATTGCTCCAATGGCAACTTTTAATGAAATGCACAAATGCAGCAGCACGCTTCAGATTGCATTCCGCAGGCTGAAGCCTGCGACTACGCACCTATTGAGGTTCTAAACTGGTAGGTGCAGGCCCCTGTGCCTGCCCGGATATCATACCGAGGGCAACCACAGGGGGTTGCCCCTACAACATCCCGTCTCTCTTGGTGCTGTGGACTCCTCTCTTCAAACCTGCATCATGTATCATGCATCGTGCATCATTGTTTTCCTACTTCCCGTACCGGAATATTTTCTTCCCCGCCAGTATCGACGGAACATGCCATCCGTAGGCAAGGGAAATCTCCGTATGCGCTGCAAACCCGCACCGCCCGCACTGAATATCACCCCGCCCCTTTACATAACATCCGAGATTAATCGTTCCATCAGGCTCCACGTTGGCAAGCATCCAATCCCGGCAGCGCCAGGAATTGTTCTTCAAGACATCAAGCGCCCGGTAGGAATCCGCTATGGGGTACCCCTTCTTTTTCAGGCGGATCAGACTATCGAGCACGTTTTTTCTTTCTTCAAAGGAAAGGGTAAGGTCATCATCCTTCTCGTAGGGGTAGTGGAACTGGATGGTAATACCCCTTACCGCACCCCTGAGAAATTGCACCAGATCAGGAATCTCGGTGGCATTAATGCGGTTGATGGTAATATTCGCAAAAATATTAGGATGGCGGGAGTTAGCAACATTCTCCAGTACCGCATCGAAGCTGTTGTCCCGTATCCGGTTATGGATATCCCGCAAACCGTCAATGCTTACCCAGATGGTATTGGTATTGATCTGGAGCGGAAAGGTGCCGTTGGTAGTTATACCCACGCTGAGAAACAGCGGCCGCGCCGCATCAACGACGTCATGAATGTTGCGTTCCCCATCCTTCCAGAGAAACGGCTCTCCTCCTTCAATGATGAGCAACCGTATACCTCTCAGGGACAGTTCCCGCAGCAGCGCCTTTACCTGGCTGAAGGTAAGGGGTGGGGGTGAGGGGCGCTTCCAAAAGGGACAATGGAGACAGCGCAGATTACAACGATTGGTAATTTTAAATCCTGCCAGGATGGGACTTTTCAGATCAAGCAACCTGCACCGCAGATAATAGGTAAAAAAATCCAGGTACCAGGGCAATCTCATGGCGTAGACCTTCAGGTAAGAAGAACCGGTCATTATTTGTAGCAATTTTCAGTACCGTCGGCAAGAAGATTCATGGAGCAGATAAAAACCATAATCATACGAGGCGAACCAGGGGGGGGGAAACTGCTTGTGGTTAAAAAGGTGAGAGAAGGAAGATAGATGCACCTATCAACCTTCTCTCGATAAGAAAGGAGAGGCGTTAAACCGATAAAGATCGTAGCAATAAACATGTTAAAATGCAAGATAAAAATTAAATAAACATATATTTTAAAAAAATACCATTAGATAACAATCCATTAAATGGCATAACAATGAAAATAATTAGAAAAATCAATCGATTAAAAACATTGATCGATCCACCCCCTGCTGCCCGACCATCTAATTGATAATTAATGTTTTTTATGATACGATTTTTACATGCGGAGAACGGAGCATTACTCGCTCTGAAACATTAGTACCCTGTAGGTGTGGCTTTATGCCGCGAAAGCATCGCGCCTGAAGGCGCTCCTGCCGATATTCCAAAGATGTTTGGCTGGGGAATTTAAGGGTACCTCTAAAAATTCACCATACAACCTCTTTCTGTCATTCCCGCGAAAGCGGGAATCCATAAAAATCAAACACATAGATTCCCCGATCAGGTCGGGGAATGACAAGAAAATGAATAATTAGAGGTTCCTTTAAGTATTTGAGCCGTGGAGCCGATTGTATAACGAAACACAGGCTGCTGCGTGTTAATTATTGCCCGCTAGAAAAATTTCTAGACATCAGGACTTAAATCTTGTATTATCCATACGCCGAGCGG
>Ga0255347_1007766_pt1 | contig 11009 bp, 10 predicted proteins | sample wastewater_treat_2_FD_192479 | JGI IMG/M metagenome (GOLD analysis project Ga0255347, IMG submission 192479) | Wastewater microbial communities from Lulu Island WWTP, Vancouver, Canada - plant24 | ecosystem: Engineered > WWTP > Wastewater > Unclassified | place: Canada: Vancouver, British...
ATCATCAATGATACAACCATAATGTATTGTTGGGTCGTAATTACCGAGATTAACAGAAGGTGTTTGCCAACGGAAACCTAAGGTGTAGACTTGGTCGTAATTACCGCTAATATCTACAGTGACGTAACCGTACGGTGTAGTACCTTCATTTGTAAAGAAGGTCTCCCAAGTACCTTCATAATGTTTCTCAAGAGATAATTTTGGCAAACCACCGACACCGCTTTCTGGCAAACTACAGGTGTAAAAAAAACTTATGTAAACATGTCTGTACTTAGGGTCATGTGCTTCAACTATATTAGGAAACTTTATATAAGAATTGGCTTCTGAGGCATATGTTCCAGAAGGTATTGTTGTCCCAGAAGGTATGGCGACATTTATGTCTGTAATTAAGGCTACATTACCACTTCCGTATTCTATAGTTCCCCAGTTGGGGTATGTCCCAGAGACCTCAAGGTCTCCTATACTAGGTGGGACGAGATTATCAAAATCTATATCTAATACTCTTTTTCCCTCTAAACTAAGTATATTTTCGCCAGGAGCACCAATATCAACAGATTTCACACCGTAGTTTGAGAAAGCCGATAAATTATCATGCTGATTTGTAGATGCTACGGATATTATATTTGGCAAATTATACGATGCAGGGTATTCAGGAGTGGTATCATTATTATCTCCAATACCATCAACACCGCCGTTCCCTGCTGCAGCCACTACTAGTCCAGGATACTCTTCTATTGCATCTTTAAGATTCTGTGAGTAGCTTGGTGATCCGAAACTCATGTTTATTATCTTAGCTCCATGGGTTTTTGCGTAAGAGATACTTAATAAAACCTCTGTTAAATTAAAGCCATCACTATCCCCAGCTCTTATGGGTAAAACTTTGACATTGTTATACCTACTAATACCGCTTATCCCTTTTGAGTTATCTACAACACTAGCTATTATTCCTGCCACATGGCTACCATGCCCATCTGTATCATAAGGTTCACCACTGCCTAAAAAGTCCACTCCTGGCATCAGGTTTTCTTTTATATCTGCATGGTTTATGACTACTCCTGTGTCTATAACAGCAACAACTATATCTGACTTGTGTTTTGTTTCTATATCCCACATGTCGTTTACATCCATATCCGCGTCTTCTGTACCTGTGTTTCCAAAGAAAGATTGTCCTGTGTTTTCTAACGCCCATTGTTGGTGGTAATTGGTATCGTTTGGTGTATATGTGGGGTAGTAGATATAATTCGGTTCTACATATTCAACACGATCATCTTTTTTAAGTTCCTCTATTTTTTCTTCTACACTTTTACTGTCGGATATTTTATATGTTTCCACATTCATATCTTTTACAGATCCAATTTTTTTCAAATTTGCCGATTTTGCAATTTGGTTTGCTTCGGATTTATCATCAGAGTTAAATAGTTTTATCTCACTGTCTTTATACTTAACCACCACCTGACCTTCTACGTATGTCGGTCGGTTTTTTTGATAGTTTATATTAGACCTAGATGTATGATTCTCTGAAGATTTGTTAGAGAATATATTATGTTTCTCTGGTTTATCCTGATTATTCTTTGTAAGTGCAACCACAAATATCAAAAAGGATATTGATAGGGCAGAAATGATAGGTGTGATATTTTCTTGTTTAATTTTTATAAAAGGTTTATTTGAGTTTTTAAAAATATTAGTCATAGCAGTACTACTAATGATGCGTGTTTTTATATGATTTGTAAATGGGTTTATTCTGAATTGACAGGATCTTTACATGGAGCAAAATTACATTTGGGTGGGACTCTTCCAACAAAGCTACCATCAGGACATCTTCTTACGTCTTGAGTGCAAAAAACAACCTCATCTTCTTCTGGGTTTTGTTCATCTGTTTCTTTTACCGTTTCTATTTTTCCTGGAACTTTTTCTTGTTGCACCTCTTTTTTATTTTTGTAGGTTGCTAAAATAAAAATTGTCACCAAAGAAACTAAGGTTAGAGATACGATTGTTATGTACATGGTGACCTTTTTGTTCATAGTGTGATTGTAACATTTTGTTGTTATCTAATGTAAAATTAATATATGTTCAAGCCACATAGGACACTTGGTCAGAATTTTTTGTCTGATAAAACGATTGCAAAGAAAATGGTGTCTGCCCTAGAAATTACCAAAGATGATGTTGTTATAGAGATAGGTCCTGGGAAAGGTGTTTTGACAGCTTTTATTACAGAAATTCCTTATAAAAAATTCCATGCTGTAGAAGTAGACAGACGTTTATATTTAGAGCTAGTGGAAAAATATAAAGATACAGATAACCTTGAAATTCATTGTGACGATATTTTGCAATGGTTGCCTAAATTTTCTATAGAGGGAACCGTTAAAGTAATAGCCTCTGTCCCTTATTATATAACTTCGCCAATAATTCACCAACTTATAAAAATGAAAAATAGACCCACTACCGCTGTTTTGTTAATACAAAAAGAGGTTGCAGAAAAAATTAAAAGTACCGCGCCAAATTCTTCTTATATGTCTTCTTTTACCCAAACTTTTTTTAACGTTGATTATCTAGGAAAGGTGTCTGCTAAAGATTTTTGGCCGGTCCCAGAAGTAGATGGCGGGATATTGAAATTATCATTAAAGAATATTGATATACCATCAGAATTTGTACGAAAGTATGAGGGGTTTTTACACAGAGCTTATTCAAACCCAAGAAAAATGTTGAATAAGGTTTTTAAGAAAGATGAGTTAGAAAAAGGTAAAATAGAACCAACACTTCGAGCACAAAATTTGGATGCGGAGGAGTGGTTTAATTTTTATAAAGTATTAAATGAAGTTTAGTATTTGCATACCAACATTAAATGAAGAGGGTTACATTGGAGGAATATTAGGATGTTTAGAGAAGCAAACACATAAGGATTTTGAAGTTGTTGTTGTAGATGGTGGTTCTGAAGATAAAACAAAAAATGAGGTAATGAAGTTTTCAAATAAATATCCAATTTCCTTTATTAAATCCCCCGAGCGTGGGGTGTCTTTCCAAAGAAACTATGCCGCAAAAAAATCAAAAAATGATTACCTAATATTTTTTGATGCCGATGTTATGGTAGAAAACGATTTTCTTGAAAAGATAAACAAAGTCATAGAGGAAACTAGTGTTGATGTTTTAACTACTTGGAATAAACCCATTTCCGATAGACCTGTAGATGAGTTTATATATCTTTTTATGAATATTTTTATGTTAGAGATGATAAAAAAAACCAACCCAGGGGCAATAGGCGTGTTTATTTGTGTGAAGAAAAGTTCTTTTGAAAAAATAGGTGGTTTTAGAGAGAACGTGAGTTTTGGTGAAGATTATGATTTAGCTAAAAGATTACATGAAAGTGGTTTTACCTATACTTTGTTGAAAAATCCAAAAGTTCATGTTTCTGTAAGAAGATTTGATAAAGAAGGAAGACTTAATGTAATACTTAAAAACCTGAGAGCGGGCTCGTATTTTCTGGTGGATAAGAAACATTACATAGACAAAATTCAGGGTAAATTTAAACACGAGTTTGGGGAATTTTAGATCTTGAGCCCGTCAAACCTTAGTTTGAAAGCGGGCTCTTATTTAGGCCCGATATTTCCGAACCTGTACTCTTTTGATCCCGTCCTAATTTTAGGGCGATATTAAGTTGTTAGTATAAAAATATCCTACATTAGCCGTGTCGTCAATGTTATACTTGCCTCATGAAAACGCATGTATTACAGTCCGAGCTTTGGGAGACATTTAAAAACGATTATGGAACTCCCGCTGTAAGATCTGGAAAGATACTCTATACAAAGCATAAAATACCATTTTCAAATTATTACTATGCTTATTGTCCACGTGTTAACCCTTTTGATATTGATTTTGAAAATTTGAAGAAATCTTTAGTGGAAAGTGGTTGTATTGCTATTCATTTTGATGTTCCAAACATTACAAAAAGTAGTGATATGGCAGAAGAGGCGGAGAGTATATTGAAAAATAAATGTGTAAGATCAGCGAGGGAAGAGTTTGCAAAAGGAAATTTCTTTTTAGATTTGAAAAAAAGTGAAGATGATATATTGGCAGGGATGCATAAAAAACATAGGTACAACATAAAACTAGCACAGAGAAAAGGAGTAACTGTGAGAGCAAGTACAGAGGATAGTGATTTTAATATATTCTTTGATTTATATCGTGAGACAGGGCAAAGACAGAAGTTTTTTGCCAGAACAAGAATGTATTTGGAAAAAGTTTGGAAAACTTTTAGAGAGAAAGATGCCGCTTTCATCTTAGTTGCCGAGTATGACGGTGAGCCGCTTTCTGCTTGGATGTTATTTGTACACGATGGTGTTTTGTATTATCCATATGGAGGGTCTACTGAAAGAGATAAAGATGTGCAGGCAAGTTGCTTATTAGGGTGGGAAGCAATAAAATTTGGGAAAAGTAAGGGATGTGATTTGTTTGATATGTGGGGAGCATCGGACGATATGAGTAATAAAAGTGATCCTTATTATGGGTTTTCAGTTTTTAAAGAAAAATTTGGAGCTGAGCATGTAAATTACATAAACTCTTATGATTATGTTATTAATGATCCCTTGTATAAAGTATTTACACTGGCAAACAGTGTTAGATGGAAATTACTTAATATCTTAAAATGATACCTAAATCTGACATAAGACAAGGTGATAGATGGGCCAAATATTTAGAGGAAATGGGTTGGAAATCTCATAGAACGTCTAATGGTACGAATATATATCATACAAAGACCTTTTTGGGATCTGTAATAAAAATACAAAGACCACCACTTTTAAGTGAAAAAGACTTGCAGGAAATAGAAAGTTACTGTCTCCCATTAAAGCCATTATTTATTAAAATAGAGCCTTTTATTGGACAAGAAGTTTCAATACTGGAGCGTGCAGGGTATAAAGAAAGCAGCGAGCCTTTAATACCTTCATCAACAATTTATATTGATTTAACTAAATCAGAAGCAGATCTTTGGAACAGTATATCTCACAGTGGGAAGTATTCTATAAGAAGAGCACAAAGAGAGGGTACTGTTACTAGGTTTTATCAAAATCCTTTAGAAGAGAGGTTGCCTGAGTATTTCAACTTGGTTAAAGAGACAGGAAAAAGAAAACGTTTCTATGTACAACCAATGAAGGATTTTATAGCAAAAGTAAAAATATATGGGAAAAATTGTCATTTAGTAACATCTTATGATCAAAAAGGAACCCTTTTAAGTGGTAAGTTTTATTTATGCCATGATGAAATGGTTTTATATTCTACGGGAGGTACATCTGAAGCTGGGTTAAAAACTAAAGCTGGGTATGAGTTACTGTGGAAATCTATTTTATATTTTAAAGGCCTTGGATATAAGGTTTTGGATTTAGAAGGTAAGGATGATCCACGGTTCCCACAAGCTACAAAAAACTGGGGAGGTTTCAGTCATTTCAAAGAAAAGTTTGGTGGTATTAATGTGGAATTTCCTTATCCGTATATTAAATATTTTAGCCCCATTTTGAAACTCCTTTCAAAATTTACAGATTTACCGTTTTAGAATTATTCCTTCTCTGAGAATGGACATATCCTTTTATAAGGGCAGAATCTGCAGCTTTGCCCAGGGTTTGGTTTAAAGTTTTTTTCTTTTATACCGTCAACAACGTCTTTAATGACCTTTTTCTGTGCATCTATTTGTTTTTGTGTTCTGTTGGTAGATATTTTTTCTCCAGCTTCTAGGTAATAAAAACTTAAAGAATCGGGTTTAATATTTAAAGCTTCTTCTGCAGCCATTTTATATATTGTCATTTGGACATCATCGTCAACTTCTTTTTGGGTTTTGGAATTTCCTGTCTTGTAATCTATTATTTCCACACTTCCGTTTGGAAGTTTATCTATCCTGTCTATTTTTCCCTTAAGTTTTATACCGTCTATATCAAGTATAAAGTCCTTCTCTATACCTAGGTGTTGTACATCAATATCTTTATTGGTTTGGTAGTATTTTTCTAAAATTTTCTTTCCTGACTCAAAACGCTCCTTTCTATGTTCTTCGTTTTCATACCCCAGAGGAATCCACTCTTTATCATATGTATCTATTAAATCTTCAAAAGAAGTATCATTACCAAACATTTTTTTAGTGTGAAATATTTTTAATACGTTGTGTATTGTATTACCAAAATTTAACGCACTACTTGGAGGGGTAGGGACGTTTAAAATATAAGAGAACTTGTATCTTAATGGACAAGCTAAGTAATTATCTATTTGAGAATAACTTATTGTTGGTGGTGCTTTCCCATCTCCCCTTATTATTTTTGGATCTCTAAAGCTTGTTTCAACACCAAATATGCTTGTTTGCTTTTCTTTATCTTCTTCTATGCCTGGCTCCACTTCTTGAATTTTTAGACCTGTTTCCTGTAAATAGCCACTTGGGATAGTGTCTCTTTTACCCCCATAATTTTTACTCAATGTCATAAACAAATATTTTTTGGCCCTGGTCATTCCAACATAAAAAAGCCTCCTCTCTTCTTGTATATGTTCATCTCCTGTTGGTAACGTTTCTTTTATTAAATCTTCGGGTATCTCTATTGTGTCCTTGCGATTTCTGGTTGGGAATCTGCCAGAAATAAGGTTTACCATGAAAACTACAGGGAACTCTAACCCCTTTGATGAATGGACGGTCATTAGATTTATAGTGTCTATATCTTCTATTTCAGCTTGGGCAGGGTTTTCCCCAGCCTCAATAACCATATCAAGATAGTCTATAAAATTTATAAGTGTGGGTATTTCTTTTGCTTCGTTGTAATAATCAACCTCAAATCTTTGTATTTTTGTTAAAAAAAGATTCAGATTCTTTATACACAGTTCATTTTCTACTGTTTCTTCCTTTAGAAATTGCTCAAGGTATTTAATTGAATTTACTAGTTCAAATGTTATATCTGTTGGTGTAGCTTTAGTTGTTTTCTTTTGTGCATCTTCTATATTTTCAATTATAAATTTGATTTTTTCGTTTTTAGATTCTTTTAATTGTTCCCATAAATCAATTCTTTTAAACCTCGATTGGGATAAAGAGTAGGATATATCCTCGTAAGATATATCCAAACTTTCTATATTTAAAACTCTGTACAAACTCATTCCATCTGAAGTATCAACAACCACTTTTATTAAAGAAATTATGTCTCTTACCTCATCTCTATCGTAAAGACCTCTATTACCAACTAGTTGATAAGGTAGGCCTTTTTTCCTTAAAGCCATGACAAAGGGGTCTAAATGATTATTGGCTCTAGCTAATATTGCTATATCTTTATAAGTATATTGGGGTTCCTTTGCTAGTATATCTACGATTTTTTGAATTACTGTATTAACTTCATTTTCAACAATATCTGCTTGTATTATTTCTGGAATTATTTTGTCTTTTTTATTTTTTCTTTCCTCTTGAGATACACTTATTAATTTTTTGGAAATACCCAATTTTGATTCTAATGTATCTGGGTTATTGTTTTGGATTAATTTATATGCTGGATCTAGTATCTCTTGGGTAGATCGGTAATTTTTTATTAACGTTACCATCTCTGCACTTTTGTAGTCTTCCATAAATTGCAAAATATTTGATATAGCAGCTCCTCTGAATTTATAAATTGATTGTGAGTCATCACCAACCGCCAACAAACTCCTGCCTTCATTTTTTTCACCAGTAGGGTAAAGGAGCTTTATAAGTTCATATTGAGAGTAATTTGTATCTTGAAACTCATCTACAAGTATATGTCTAAATTGTTTTTGATATTCAGATAGTATATTTGGACGAGTAGCGAACAGCTCTATCAGCCAAGATATTAGATTGCCAAAGTCCATCATTGAATTTTCCACCTTTAACCTCTCATATTCTGTGTATATGTATGACAACTCTTCATACTTTGATTTTTCTTCATCAGTCTCATATGTTGCCTGATAAACATATGCTTCTAAATCTTTTGGTTTTATATTTTCATCTTGAAGTTTTGATATGAATTTCAAAATCTCAGATATAAATTTGGTAGGATTTCCTAAAGGTCTGAAATAGTTAAGTTTGAGAGAGAATAGGTGCTTTTTTATTAACATCCATTGTTCAGCTCCAGAAATTATTTTATAGGAAGGATCTATTCCTATTTCAATACCTCTTTCTCTTAATATCCTATCTGCGAAGGAATGGAATGTACTAACCCAAGGTTCTTCATATCCAAGAGGCATTATATCTCCAATACGAGAGACCATCTCCTCAGCGGCTTTATCGGTAAAAGTTAGTGCGAGTATTTCATTGGGTTTACAACCTTTTTCTTGTATTAGGTGTTTTATTCTCTCTGTAATAACTCTTGTTTTTCCAGTCCCAGCCCCAGCTACAACAAGAATAGGGCCTGATTTATGTTTCACAGCTTTAAGTTGTTCTTCGTTTAATTCAGATTTTTCTTTTTTCACAATATCCATTTTACATTATTGGTGTTTAGATTTGATAAAGATCTAATTTTCATTATAATTGTGTGAACTTAATAAGTAAGGAGAAGAGAAAATGGTTAATATAGGTGTAGTGATTCTTGTTATAGTTATAGTTCTAGGGGTTTTGATGGCAGTTTGTTTAAACTACTATGAAGAACACAAGGAGAAGTTGTAGCTTAGGAGAGTGTTATTTCTTAGAGGGATTTAATAGATTTTATTAAATCCCTTTACTTTTATCCTTCTAGCAAATTATTTTCGTCCTCTTTTGGTTTTTCAATTGATTGAACCTTTTCAATCCTAGTGAGCAACCTTACGTATCTGCTTTTAACACTGTCTATTGATTTGTATGAGTTTGAAACATGTCTTTCTAAAACACTTAAATCTTCAAAAACTTTTCCAGCCTCAACTTTTATCCCAGCAATGGCTTTTAAAATATCACCTGTGTGTTTTTGTAACTCGTGTTGTTGGTAAGCAACCAAAAGGACTTTCAAGAAATAAGATAGTGTGTTGGGAGAAGTCATGACAACATTTTTATGTTTTGCATACTCCTCAACTTCTGGGGTATTAACAATAAGCTCGTAATAAACATTTTCTGATGGTACGTACATTACCGCTTGATCAGTAGTTTTTTCTTCAGGCAAAATATATTTACTTGATATCTCGTCTATCCTTTTTTTAACATCTGATATAAAAACCTTTTTAAATTTATCTCTCTCGGCTTGTGATTCTGAGGTTATCATTGCCTTGAAGTTTTCCATTGGAAATTTAGAATCTATAGGTACAAGTCCCTTATCTGTTATGACTACAGCATCACAAATACTACCGTCCTTGAATTTATATTGTGTTTTATAAAGATCCTTTGGTAAAAAATTGTCTAATATTTCGTATAAAAATTGTTCTCCAAGACCGCCTCTTAGCTTTGGAGATTTCAAAATATTACTTAGATCTTTTATGTCGGTTCCAAACTCCTGTATACCTCCCAGTTGTTTTTGAACCTCTCTTATGACGTCACTAGATTTTTCAAGTCTTTCTGATATAAATTTAGTTTGTTGATTTACAGAGTCTCTGTGGCTTTTCATTTGTTCTTCCAAAGTTGTTCTTTGATCTTTTAACTGTCTTTCCATAACCTCTGTATTTTTTTCCATAGTGCCTTTCATGTCTTTTAACCATTCCATCAAAATAGCATCCTCAGAACTTCCAGATTTTTTAATTTGAGATGATAGATAAAGTCCTACGGCTATTACCGCTGCTACAATTAAAACTAGAAATATTATTATTGTTTGTGTGTCCATATAGTCTCTATTTTATCAGAGTGTTAAAATCAAACCATGCCCAAGTTTGTTAAATCGGCTATTATTTTTTCACTTATTTTATGGATCTTGTGGTTTTATTTTCTATTTTTTGGTCTATCACCAAAATCGTATAAAGAAATTTTTATTTTTTTAGGGGTTTTGTTCCTAGCAGTTGATATGTCTTTGTCCTTCCCATTTTATTTTATATATAAAAAGAAATACAAGAATTTTACTGATATGGGAATTCTTTATAAAAGAGCTTTAAAGTATGGGTTTTTAATAAGTTTTGGTCTTATTGGTATAGCCTTAATGCAAGCTTTTAATATTGTTACTGTTCTAAACGTTTCTTTATTTGCATTGTTATATGTTGGTGTATTTATGCAAGTGGGTGGGAAAAGGTAAGTTGTTTGAAAATAGTTTTGGAAAGATTAAATGATTAAGGAAAAAACAAACAGATTTTAAAGTAAAAATAGGGCAGTAGTTATTAGATCTCTTAGTAATACATTTGTTAATGGGATACGAGCTAATATGTAAAAATTGAAAACCAGAGAGTTCTAAGAGAGTGGTGGTTTTTGTTAAATCACCACTCCCATTAATGTCATTCAGAGAGATGCTCTTCGGCATCTTTCATAATTGACCACACATTTCCGTATAGCCACGACCTTTTCCAACCTTGTTCTTTGGCAACCTTGTTTTTGAAGTTGTCGTAATCTATATCGTCAATGATTTTATCTACCACTTTTTTGAAATCTCCAACGCTTACGTAGATTCTGTATCTGTAATCAGCGTCTTCCATTTCCACAATAGAGCCCAGCGAGGGGAGATACCTCTTCAAATTTTCAAGGTCTTCTTTTACTCGCGCCCTAATCTGAAGCTCCTCGTCGTTATAGCGACTCTTTGTTACACTAAAAAACCCTACTTTTGTAAAAAGCCACATATCATTCTTTCTCCTTATTTTTTTATTTTTTGTATTCTAACATAGAAAGTCCTATAGTCAATAAAGATAAGATTTATAGTGTCAAAATGGAGAGAAGAATTAAAGAACATATAAGACCTATATAACAGTTTTTTCAAAGCCTTCTAACAGCTCTTCCATGGTTGTAACGTTTTTATCGCCTGTTACTATTTTGTCTTTTACCTTACTCTCATATATTTCCATAGTCATTGGGGTAAATGTGTATCTATTTCCAAGCTCACTTGTAAAACTGAGGTTTTCATTGTTAATAACCAAGTCATTAGCGATCATGGAGCGTTCTTTATTGGAGTCCC
>Ga0255347_1007770_pt1 | contig 11006 bp, 12 predicted proteins | sample wastewater_treat_2_FD_192479 | JGI IMG/M metagenome (GOLD analysis project Ga0255347, IMG submission 192479) | Wastewater microbial communities from Lulu Island WWTP, Vancouver, Canada - plant24 | ecosystem: Engineered > WWTP > Wastewater > Unclassified | place: Canada: Vancouver, British...
GGTCGGAGCAGCATTATCCTGACAACCGGAAGAATGGTAACCAAGGTTTTTGAACGGGTGACGATTTTCAACCAGGCAAATGATCGATCTATCCCGGTCAGGTCGCTTACCCTGGATAATACTACTGATGGTGTGCCGCCAGAAGACAATGTTGCTGTACAAAACCGATCACTTTTGAAGGAAAGCTGCTAATGTATACGGAGCACATGATGCAATCTACACCGGAAAAACCTCCGACTGGCGGACCTACAAAGGATGAAATTCTAGCAATAGCTCTAAAAAAACTGGATCTGAAACCTGGTGAAATCTTTGCCGATATCGGGTGTGGGACCGGGAAGGTATCCCTTACCGCTGCACCATTGGTTTCACATGTTCATGCCATCGACATAAGAGAGGAAGCATACCGGTGGACCTGTGAAGAACTCCAAAAAAGTGGTTTTGACAACGTTACAATCCACTATGGAAATGCCTCTTCAATCCTTACTTCACTTGAAAAACTCGACAAGGCATTTGTTGGGGGATCCCGCAATCTTACTGACACGATTGCACGGCTTGCAGACTTAAAAGTGCAGACCATAGTTATCACGGCTGTACTTCTGGAGACATTAAATACTGCCCTGTCTGCATTACAGGAATTTGATATGTTTAAAGAAGTGACCCTTGTCCAGGTTTCAAAAAGTACATCCCTTGCCGGGGGATTTATGCTTAAACCGCTTGATCCAGTCTTTATCATCACAGGAGGGTATTCCTGATGCTTACCGGAGTTGGCTTAGGGCCGGGTGACCCCGAGCTCCTTACTATAAAGGCAGTTCGTATGTTACAGGATGCAGAAGTAGTATATGTTCCAGGAGGGCTGGCCAGGCGCCTGGTTGAGCCATACTGCGCTCCTATTGAACTCCCATTTCCCATGAGCTATGACGAAGGGATGATAAGAGCTCAAATCATCAGGAATGCTGAAAAAATAGCGGAAGATGCCAGGGAAAAGAACGTGGTCTTTGGGATAATTGGTGATCCAAATATCTTTTCAACCTTCACACGTCTTGTCGTAATTTTTAAAGAACGATTTCCAGAGGTTAAGATCAGCACTGTGCCGGGTATTTCATCTATAACCGCTCTGATGTCTGAGACCGGGCTTCCAATTACCGGGGGATTTTTTGTCACCGACGGAAGTGAGATTAAATCCCAGATTCGGATGAAAGTCAGGAGGCCGCGTGAACTGGCAATGGATCTAAAGGAAGAGGGGTATACAAGGTTTGCACTGGTAGAGAAGATGTACATGGATGGTATGCAGAAGATCACAGGCGATGATCTCCCTGAAGAGAGCAGTTATTTTTCACTTTTATATGCAGAGCGTGATTAATGAATAAAATATGGTTTATTGGCGCCGGGCCTGGCGATCCTGAACTTATCACGGTCAAAGGTCGCAGACTTCTTGACGCGGCAGACATCCTGGTTTATGCCGGATCTCTTGTGAACCCTGACCTTGTTTCATCATCGCCGGCAACCTGGAAGTATGACAGTAATGGCATGAGCCTTGAGGAGATGATTCCCATCATGGTCAGGGGGGCCAGGGAAGGTAAGACGGTGGTCAGGCTTCACTCAGGCGATCCGGCCCTTTATGGTGCAATCGTAGAGCAGATAGATCTGCTAAGTCAGGAGAGCATATCTGTAGAAGTCATCCCTGGCGTCTCCTCACTCTTTGGGGCTGCTGCTGCATTAAGTGCACAGCTGACCCTTAGAGGAGTTTCAGAATCGGTAATTATCACACGTCCGGCAGGAAAAACTCTTCAGAAAGACAAGATAACCGAACTCTCAAGGACAGGTGAGACTATGGCAGTCTTTCTTGGGACAGACAAGCTCGAGGAGATAACTTCCCGCCTTGCTTTTCACCCAGGTACCACTGCAGTGGTTGTGTACCATGCAACCTGGCCGGACCAGAAGATCATAAGAGGAACGGTTGAGGATATTGCCAGAAAAGCAGCAGACGCTGGAATAACCAGATCGGCCCTGTTGCTCATTGGCGAAGTCTTTTCAGAGGAACCAAAAGGGCATATCAGGTCATTTCTTTACTCATGAATACAGTTGTAACAGCCCTCCCCTACTTTCAGGAACAGGGAGAAATCATCGGAGCAGCAATAAATGCAAGGTTTATCCCTTACCGGTCAGGATTATTTTCTGAACTCTTCCAGGCTTCACAAAATATTATTGCAATAATGGCAGTCGGAATAGTGATCCGAGGTATCGCTCCCCTGATCCATGACAAGTGGACTGATCCTGCAGTTGTGGTAATTAGCCCGGATATGCGGTACGCCATACCTGTCCTTGGTGGACATCATGGAGGAAATGATCTTGTGTACCTACTGCAGGAGAGATGTAACCTTACTCCTGTTATCACCACCGCAACAGAAGCTACCGGACATGAGGCTGTTGAGGTCCTTGCAAAAAGGGAGGGACTCAGGATAGTAAACACGAAGTCGACCAGAAAAGCCAATGCATCAGTTCTCACCGGAACAGCCGGAGTATATCGTATTCCCGGGCCGGGAATGGTTATTGCCGGATCAGGGGTTTCGTTCCTTGTTGCTGACGGACAGTACTCTGCCGGCATTGGGTGCAGACTGGGGACCCCTGCCGGGGAAATCATCCAGGCAATTCAGGCTGCGAGCCAGAAGGCAGGTATTCATCCGGAGGAGATAGCAATCTTTGCAACAAGCACGATAAAATCCCACGAGTCAGGTATACTTGATGCAGTCAGAACCCTGGACCGTAATATCATCTTTCTTGACCCTGCAGATCTGAATGGGGAGGCTCTCATTTCTGACTCTGCTGCAACAAGGTTTGGACTGCCTGGCGTTGCAGAACCTGCAGCTCTTGCTGTATCAGTCCATCATCACCTAATACTGGAGAAACAGATCTATGGAAATGTCACGATCGCAATCGCAAAATAACACAGGCCCATCAGCCGGATCACTTGCTGTAGTAGGAATAGGACCGGGCAGCCCGGAAATGCTGACTATTGCAGCCGAATCAGCCATAAAAAACGCGGACATAGTCATCGGAAATGACTTTTACATCAACCAGATTCCTCACCTGTTTTCAGGCCAGGAGATTATTAAAAGTCAGATGGGTAAAGAGGTAAATCGCGCAGAACAGGCAATCACACTTGCAGGAGACAAGCATGTGGTAATGGTATCTGGCGGCGATCCGGGAGTATATGGAATGGCCGGCCTTGTTCTTGAGATGGCCGAACGAATTGCACCGGATTTAAAGATAGAGATCATCCCAGGAGTTACTGCTGCAAGTGCAGGAGCTGCCCTGCTTGGAGCACCTCTCACTAATGACTTCGCAGTCATCAGTCTTTCCGACCTGCTTACACCACGTGAAGTTATTGAAAAACGCATAAGGGCGCTATGTACGGTTGGAATTCCTATTGTGCTCTACAATCCAAAAAGCCGGACAAGAACAAGCCTGCTTGAAGATGTTATCGATATCGCAAAAGAGCAACTTCCAGGTGAAACACCTGTCGGAGTTGTAAAAGATGCTTACCGCCCTGACAGTAAGATCATCGTCACCACCTTGAAGGATGTCATGGATGTGTTCGATATTATTGACATGCACACCGTCGTTTTTATCGGCGGGGAAGAGACACGAATGCTCAGGAGGCATGAAGATGCCAGAGGAATGTTCACCCCTCGCGGGTACCACAGGAAATATGTATACTGATTATACTGATATCGGGGCAGATACGACTGAGGGTTATACTATCTCACTTACTTCAAGAGAACTTGCCAGGAGAACAATCGGTGATTCGGGACCTTTTGACCGTATACGTCAGAGATGTTCTATCTCTGTCGGGGATTTCTCGATGGCAGAACTTCTGAGGTTTAATGGAGACCCGGTTAAGGCCGGACTTGACGCACTCAGGGCAGGTGCACCAGTATTTACTGACATCAGGATGGTTCAGACAGGTATCCAGAAGAAAGGTCATAACAGTCCGGTCACCTGCATCCTTGACATCATGTCATCAACAGATACCGGGGGTAAGACGAGGACTTCTGCTGCGCTATTGTCATTAGGGAACAGACTTACAGGATCCATTATTGTTATAGGAAATGCCCCGTCTGCACTTTTGATATTGTGCGACCTTGTGAAAAAAGGGGTGCGGCCAGCTCTTGTCATCGGTACACCGGTCGGCTTTGTAAATGCTGCTGAATCAAAAGAGCTTTTAAGGAGCATTGACATTCCTTCTATCTCAAATGTAGGAACAAGGGGTGGGACTCCTGTAGCCGTCGCCGCCATGAACGAGATTATTACCATGTTTGCAGAAATGACCGGAACCGTTGAGTAATATGCAGGATCCGGTAAGCGGATTTACATACCCGGAGGAATGGGTCCTGCTCTGCAGGGATGAGCAATCCAGGTTCCTTGTCAGCAAAGGACTTGCCGTTCTTGCATCAGATGGAACAGTGCGAAAACGTGGATTTACAACAGGTAGTACAGCTGCAGCTGCAGCAAAAGCAGCAGTTCTCTCTCTAACAAAAAACTGCATAACAGAAGTATCGATCCTAACTCCGGCAGGGATCCGTATTCATGTCCCGGTCACTGCTGATAGGGGAACTGGAGAGTGTGTTAAGTATTCAGGAGATTACCCGGGGGATGTGACGGCCGGGATGACCTTTTCTGCAGAGGCAGTCCCTTCAGATTCCACTATCTCCCTGCATTTTGGTGAGGGAATAGGCAGGTGGGTTCGCGATACACCCAGGTATATGACAGGAGATCCGGCGGTCTCACCACTGGCCAGAGATGAGATTTTAAACGCTGTCAGGGAGGCCATGGAAGAAACCGGAATCCGTGGAGTCACAACAAGAATTTTTGCAAGGCAGGGTGTGGAAGTTGCAGAAAAAACCCTTAACAAAATGGTGGGTGTTGAAGGCGGCATATCAATACTTGGCACAACCGGGCTGGTGGAACCCTGGGACGATCACCTTGAACAGGCTGCCTGTGAAAGGGCGGTTCTGGCAGACAAGGTCGTTCTTACCACAGGCAGGATAGGGATGAGATATGCCAGAATGCTCTTTCCTGAACATGAAGTAATTCTGGCCGGTTCCAGGCTTGGGACAATAATTCCGCATCTTAAAGGGGAAGTGATCATCTGCGGACTCCCGGCCCTTGTATTAAAGTACATAAACCCGGTTATCCTGGAGGGAACAGGGTTTTCAACCGTTGAAGAGTTCATGACAAGTGACGTATTTTCTTCAGCCATGCATACCTCCTTTCAGAACTATAAGAGGGAACACCCTGATAACAGAATCGTTATCGTAAACAGGGAAGGGATTGTTATCGGAGATTCCTCATGAAGATAGTGGGAGTGGGGTGTGGCCCCGGGATGCTGACCGAAGCGGCAATACGTGCCATACAATCTGCACACCTTATCGCAGGTTCTGAACGGGCACTTGACCTGGCCTGGGAGTTCCTTCCTGAACATGCGGATATTAAGGTTATAGATGACTTCAGGGAACTGCGGACTCTGCCAGATAATGCCGTCATACTATCAACCGGTGATCCCATGATATCAGGGCTCGGATATCTTGGAGGGGAGATAATTCCCGGAATTTCATCTGTGCAGCTAGGCGCGGCTAAGACCGGGATAACTCTTACAAATCTTTTCATAATTACCGCCCATGGAAGGGATCATGATCATGCCATAACTGGCTGCTGTGAGATGGTAATGTCTAAAAGAAAGGTCTGCATTATTGCCGACCCTGCATTTCCCATTAGCAGACTGGCACAAAAGCTTGCCATTGGCAACCCGGAAGCACAGATGATCATATGTGAAAATCTGGGATACCAGGATGAAAAGATTTCATATGGAACAGCAGAAGTTCCTCCAAAGGCTGATGGAGATATGTTTATCCTGTTTATCACAGAGCCGGAATGAAAGGCCAGGCTGACTGCAAATAAATTGTAAATAAAAATTGTTTCGGAAAAGGGGATTGGTCTCTGCACCCTTGGGGCAGTCAACCAGTGATATCGGGTATCACAGAGACCAATGGGGTCTTCATCGAACATTCTCCTCCTACAAGAACCTCATGAATGGGGTACACACATTTGATGGGGGGTGTGAAATGAGGCATTTCACATGTATGCGTCAGGTGTTATTCGGATGGGGGGTGTCTCATGATGGTTCTGTTGCAGAGAGGTGATTATAGGTTATCGCTTAGATATATTAAATTTAGCCCCTGAGATCAGGCAATTCAAAGTTTTACTGAAAATTTAGGAATCGTTTATTAGGCATCCAGTTTTAAAACCAGATCGGTATTTTTTATGCATACAATCGCAAATTTTAAAATGTATCACATGCCTATTAGCATATGTGAAAACTACTACCCGTGTCAAAAAGATCAACGGGCATGAGTACCTGTATGAAATTACCTACTACTATGACAAGGAGACGCGAAGAACCAGGCAAAAAAGCCGGTACCTGGGGAAAAACGTTAACGGAGAACCTGTCAGAGTAAGAGAAAAAGCAAAAAGCCCTGAAAAAGTTTATTCATATGGAGAATTCATCCCCTATATTCATGCAGTAAAGAGCCTGCATATCCAGGAGATACTTGGCGCACACCTGACCGATCACGAGGTGAGACTTTTTTTAACTCTCCTTTTTGCCGGCATTCATCATCCAAAAGCCCTCAATTCTCCTGCTTCCTGGTATGATGGGACGGTTTTACCCCGTGTCTTTTCAGGTCTGAAGATCACATCCCAGAATATATCACGCCTGTTAAAGAAGCTGGGTGAGGGATCTATTCACCTAAGTATATGCAGATCCTTATCTCTAATCCCTGAAAGCGGATATATGCGAATAAGTATGGTTGATATTCCCATGTTCCAGGAGACGTCGTGGCATCACGGGGTATCTCATCATGGAATAGAACCAGTTGCCCTCTTTTATGATAATATCGAGAACATACCAGTCGGATATTTATCATCTGCTCAGTACCTGGTAACTTCAGACCTTGTTAAAGCAATTAATGCAGGATTGAATCTTTTCTCAGGAAAGAAGGGGATCATCATATCTGGTAAAGGCTTTTCATCCACAATGAACCTTTACGGAGCAATATTTAGTGAAACTCCTGTTATCTTCCCGCTTGATCCGGATCATAACCTGATAAAAAATGAGATCCGGAAGCACAGAGCAGATTTAATGCATCCAAGAAATCTCAAGATCTTCCGCGGAGAAACCTTGTTTGTAATTCCAGTTAACATCGCGCTGGAAACGGCTAACTTTAAGGGATATATCATTTACAGCCCAAGAAAAGAAGAAGAGATTCGTGAAAGATTTGGCCAGGACATAGAACTCATTCTTGAAAACCTTAATGGAAGACCGATGTATAAATGGGTTAATCCTGCAGAAGCCATGGCAGATATTGCAGGGACCTATGAACCTTTTCTCCAATGGAAGGTTCAGAACAACCGGATACTGGTCGATGTAAAAAGAAAAACACTTGGCAGGTACCTGAAAAATTGTGGAATATCGGTGATAATTACCGGCGATCCCGAATGTGAGTGGGATACATGTCTTGAGTGGCTGGAAGAACGTGCTGAAACAGAGAGGTTTCTTGCAACATATATCAGGAACTTCCAGGTATTCCCCTTGTCAGTTGATAGTGATACAATGAGAAACGGAGCTTTTCTTGTTGCATTCATGGCACACGTGGTAAACAGATGGGTACTTGAACAATATGCAAAATCAGGGCTGCTGTCCATATACACTGCCGAAAAGATACATCTTGAGCTTATGAAGATACGCCTTGTCGGTCTTGGAAATGACAAGGTTTTGTTAACCGGCCTGTTGCCAAGGCAGAAAGAGATACTCGACACACTTAAATGGAGCGCCGATATTTAGAATGAAATGAAGATATGATAATTAGGCATTTTTCATGAATCTTGTTATCACCTTGTTCTTTAGGCATGCCAAAAACCATCCTGTGTTTTTTCTTCTGCCAATACAACCTACAGCCCACATATGACCTTACCAGGATACCTTACGATCCCTGAAAATACATTCAATGCCAGGATTCACGCAGCCTGGGAACGATCATCACCCTGCATGCTATGCCCAAGACAATGCATGGCACTCAGGAAAAAAGGAGATCTTGGCTTTTGCAGGACAGGCACTCATCCTCATATTGCATCATATGGTCCACATTTTGGAGAGGAAGGTCCCATATCAGGGACCAGGGGATCGGGGACTGTCTTTTTTACCGGTTGCACAATGGGATGCAGGTTTTGTCAAAATTATGAGATAAGCCATGACCGGGTGGGGCAGGAGATAACGGTGCATGATCTTGCAGATATTTTTCTTCACCTGCAAGAGAGGGGTTGCCATAATATCAACCTTGTCACACCAACTCACCAGGTTCCGGCCATCCTGGAGGCACTCCTGATTGCAATTAAGGGAGATCTTCAAATTCCAATAGTTTATAATACAAGCGGATACGAAAGCCCTGGGACGCTAAGGCTTCTTGAAGGAATCATCGACATATATATGCCTGATTTTAAATATGTCGATGAGGAAACAGGAAAAAACCTCTCGCGCACGACTAATTATCCACGGATCTGCGAGGAGGCATTACGCGAGATGCACCGTCAGGCAGGTGACCTAACCCTGGAAGGTGGCATCGCAAACCGCGGGCTTCTCATCCGTCACCTTGTCCTTCCTGGAAGAACCAGCGAGTCTGAGAGGATTATAAAATTTATTGCAGAACAGATCTCCAGGGATACCTGGCTCAATATCATGGATCAGTACCGTCCGGCAGGAGAGATCAGAAAGACCTGTCCTGATGGGTATATTGATATGCTGCGCCGGGTTTCAGATAAAGAGTTCAACCATGTACGCAAGGTAGCAGAAAAGTATGGTCTGGTCAGAGGCCTTGAATGATTATTGCATCAACAAAATTACCGGGATCTGTGAAGGTGTAATAAATTATTCATATACAACTGTTAGAGATCTTACATGCAATGTCAAAGGACTGAATCATCCGCCCGGCATTTGTCCATTTGGATGGGCGGAATTTTCTTTGTTCTGTTCATTATAGGTATAATTTTTATCGCATTCACTACCTATGACCAGACGCCTGAGCCTGTGCCGGTTCACATACTCGCAATAAACGATTTTCACGGGCAAATATGCCAGGGGCAAAAGATGAATGGCTCTCCGGTGGGAGGCGCCCCGGTTCTTGGTGGATACCTGCATGATGCAATTGACCGTTATGGAAAGAATAATACCATAATTGCCCTTCCTGGTGATATGACCGGGGCATCCCCGGCGGAGTCCAACCTGCTTCTTGATGAACCTGCAATACTCTTCTTTAACAGTTTTGTTACCGGTGACTGGAAAAAGACTGACCCAGAAACTGGTGAAAGAGTGAGAGTTATTGCAACGCTTGGGAACCATGAATTTGACCATAGCATATCTGATCTGGAGAGGCTCCTTGGCGGAGGCAATGCAGATACAGATATCTATCACCTTGTTGATCCTTATCCTGGTGCACTCTGGCCGGTAACTGTCTCCAATGTCTTTTGGGCCGGAACAGACACCCATTTCCTTACACCGTACGTGATTGAAGAAGTCCAGGGGATCCCGGTTGCTTTTATCGGAGCGGTCACAGAGACGACCAAAGAGATATCAGAGCCCAAAAATACTGAACTTATAACATTTACTGACGAAGCGGATGCAATCAACGAACAGGTAAGACATCTTAAAGAACAGGGGATTCACTCATTTATCATTCTCCTTCATGAGGGAGGAAAACAGACGGCTTATGAAGGTCCAACCAGGGAGACAGGAGACTTGTCAGGCAGGGTTGCTTCTATCACCATGAGGCTGGATGAGGATGTTGACGTGGTACTATCAGGCCATTCGCACGAGTTCACCAACCAGTACCTGCCAAATGCCGGGGGAAAACCGACCCTTGTCACCCAGGCATATTCATACAGCTCCGCATATTCAGATGTTTATCTTGAACTGGACCCTGTAACAAAGGATGTAACCAGCAAAAATGCGACGATAATAATTGCATATGCAGACCAGGGTCCAGGGCTGACACCTGATGAGAACGCGCAGGAGTTGCTGGATGCCGTCAACACCGTTGTCGAGCCGCTCATCAATGAGATTATCACGACAACTGATATCCCACTGACAAGAACCCTGGATGTCAACGGGGAATCGCTCCTCTACAATATTGTGACTGATGCGCTCAGATGGCACATGGATGCAGACATGAGTACAATAAATATCGGTGCGCTCAGGTCAGACATTGATGCAGGAGAGATCACCACCGGTGATGTCTACTCAGTCATGCCATTTCATGGACAGATAAACACCGTGCAGATGACAGGAAAGCAGCTAAGGGATCTTCTGAATGAGCAGTGGACCAGGACTATAAAACCCGACCATTACCTGCAGATATCCGGGTTCTCATACTCCTATGACAGCTCCCGTGAACCTTCCTCCCGTGTGACCAGCATCACATTTGATGGCAAAGAGGTCGGAGACGACGAACTGTACTCGATTGCAACCATTGATTTCCTTGCATCAGGAGGTGACGGGTATTCAGTCATGAAAGAAGGAACCATCATCGCAAATGGAGGATTGGATGTTGACGGGTTTATCGCTTATCTCAGGCATATTCCTTCCCCGATACATGTTGAGACCGGAGGAAGAATCTTCCCGGAAAATAACAGCCCTTATGAAGAATAGACCGGATTTTTTTTCTCCGTCAATAACAAATATTTTTCATCCAAAAAGTTCCTCGATGAACTCAGACAATTTCTTCGATAAGCTCCCTTTTGCTTTTCGCTTCCTTTGTTTCTTCTGTTTTGATGATACCGGCCTTTCAGGCGGTTCAAACAGTCCTGGCAGGATCATGACTGATATTGTTTTTCTCACATAACAACGCCTGACCCTTTTTATACGTACAAGCCTTGGGAACAATTTCCCCTTCATCTGC
>Ga0255347_1007776_pt1 | contig 11001 bp, 8 predicted proteins | sample wastewater_treat_2_FD_192479 | JGI IMG/M metagenome (GOLD analysis project Ga0255347, IMG submission 192479) | Wastewater microbial communities from Lulu Island WWTP, Vancouver, Canada - plant24 | ecosystem: Engineered > WWTP > Wastewater > Unclassified | place: Canada: Vancouver, British...
GAGGTCACCGAGAAGCTTCCGCCCTGCTCGAGGATAAAGGCGCACAGGGAGGTGAGATCAGGATGGTCTGAAAGCGTCGCCCCGATCAGGCCGATCCTTGCATTCGCCGTGATTGCACGGGTTGCGGCGGCGGTGAGGCTTGCCAGGCTTCGCTTCCGCACCGGACGGTAGACGGAGCCGAGGCAGCAGAAGTTGCAAGCGTAGGGGCAGCCGCGGCTGACTTCCAAGAGAAACATGTTGCTGAACTCGGTGAGGGGGGTGATGACGGCAGACTGAGCCGGGTAGCGGTCGAGAGAGGCGGCGACGGCCCTCCTGACCCGCGGCGTCGCGTTTCCCCGCGGCGCGAATGACTCAATGGTACCGGAGGGATGATAGCGGACTTCATAGAGGGAGGGCACATATATACCCTCAATCCGCGCGAGCTCGGCAAGCATGTCCTCTCTCGCCGTTCCCTGTTCCCGGTGATCGTGATACGCGGTGATGAGCCGGGGCAGCACTTCCTCCGCTTCCCCGATGACGAAGAGGTCGATGAAGTCCGCCAGCGGTTCCGGATTGAGAAAGGCACACACGCCACCGGCGATAATCAGGGGATAGGTGCCGTTCCGCCGATCACGTGCCAGGGGAATGGATGCAAGTTCGAGCACGTCAAGAATAGCGGGGTAATCATTTTCGAAGGAGAGCGAGAAGGCGACCATGTCAAAGTCGCGCAGGGGCCGGGAGGATTCAAGGCTGAACAGGGGATGCCGGGTGCGGCGCAGCTCCCGCTGCTCCTCCGGATCGGGGAGAAATGCGCGTTCGCAGAGGGCTTGGGGGATGTCGTTGATCAGCCGATAGATGCACTGGAACCCGAGATTGGACATCCCGACATAATAGCTGTTGGGATATGCCAGCGCTACCGTCGTCTTGTGTTCCCGGGATTTGGTGATGGTTCCCTGTTCGTGAGAGAGCAGTCTGCGTGAGGCTTGTGCGAGGATGCGGGGCGGTACCCTGCCTGTCGGCCTGGTCATGATAAATGAGGTAAAACCCGGTCAGCCCTAATTAATTCCTCCCTTCCACGTTGTGCGATCAAGCCTCGCTAGGTTCAAGCTCATCGCCCTTGCGCAGAAAGGTGGGAATGTCATACTCGTCGTTCACAAAATTGCTGATGATGGTGCCGATCTTGGTGGTTTCCGGCTTGCCGCCGTCACAGGCGCCCCGCAGGTAGGCCGGCACCTCATCCAGCAGGTCGTCGCTTTCGTGCAGCGGCGTCGCGATGGTCCGCTTCAGTTCTTCCAGCTTTTTCTCTTCGCCGGTTCCGAAGCCGGTGGCGATGACGGTGATGCGGATCTCGTCCTCCATTTTCGGATCGATCACCGCGCCGAAAATGATGTTGGCATCGTCGTCGGCCTCTTCCTGGATCATGGTGGCGGCATCATTGACCTCATGGAGGGAAAGCTTTTCGCCGCCGGTAATATTTATCAGCAGTCCCCGCGCCCCGCTGATGGAGATATCTTCAAGCAGGGGACTGGATATGGCCTTGTGCGTTGCCTCGATGGCCTTGTTGTCGCCCGCGGCAATGCCTATGCCCATGAACGCCATGCCCATTTCGGACATGATGGTTTTCACATCGGCAAAATCCAGGTTGATCAGCCCGGGTATGGTGATCAGGTCGGAGATGGATTTGGAGGCATGGAGCAACACCTCATCGGCCTTTTTAAAGCTTGCCAGCAACGAAAGATCGCGGTCGCTGATGCTGAGCAGACGCTGGTTGGGAATGGCAATAAGCGTGTCGACGGTTTTCTTGAGCTCCTCCATGCCCCGCTCGGCTGCGATTTGCCGCCGCTTTCCCTCGAATAAGAACGGCTTGGTCACTACCGCCACGGTCAGCGCGCCCAGTTCCTTGGCGATGGATGCGATGACCGGGGCGCCTCCGGTGCCGGTTCCGCCCCCGAGCCCGGCGGTGATGAAAATCATGTCCGCCCCCTGAAGTTCCTCGCGTATTTTTTCCGCGTCCTCCAGGGTAGCATCGCGCCCGATGTCCGGATTGGCTCCTGCGCCGAGACCCTTGGTCAGGGCGGCTCCGAGCTGAATTTTGGTGGTTGCCAGCGCGTTGCTCAGGGCCTGGAGATCGGTGTTCGCGGCGATAAACTCCACCCCTTCCAGGTTGGAGGTTATCATAGTGTTAATGGCATTGCACCCGCCGCCTCCGACACCTATGATCTTGATTTTTGCGATCTGCGGTGTGTGGTCTTCTATCTCAAATAAGCTCATGTGGCGCTCCTTTCATAAGCGGCATTGTTGCCGGGGTGCGGCTGCAGGCCATGCGGTTCGCTGCATTTCCATCACGGGTATTTACCAATATATGGTAGATGACATGTAGTAGTCACCGACTATATAGTATTTACCCGGGGATGTCAATAATCATTCCACATTTTTTTATCCACTTCGTCGCGGCCCGCCTTACACCACCTCGGCAAGCCAGTGCTTTGCCGCGCGGACCAGCCCGGCGCATATAGTCCGGTATCCCCGGCTGCGGCCGGCATCGGATGCGCGGTTCCGTCCATACAGAATGAGACCGACGGCGGTGGCGTAAAGGGGGCTCTTGACTATCTCGGACAGCCCCCCCACCGTGTTGGGATAGCCCACCCGTACCGAGAGATCGAGTACCCGCTCGGCGCAGGCGGAGATGCCCTGCAGCAGTGAAGTGCCGCCGGTAAGCACCACCCCCGGGGTCATGAACTCCCGGTAGCCGGATTTCGCGATTTCCCTGCGGACCAGGATGAATATCTCCTCCACCCGGGATTGTATGATCCGGCATAAAAATTTCCGTGAAACCGTCCGCGTGCCTCCGTTGCCCACGGTGGCGATTTCAATGTTGTCATCCTTTGCCTCGGGACAGGCGCAGGCGGATCCGTGCTGAATCTTCAGGTCCTCCGCCTGCTTCAGCGAGGTCCGCAGTCCCACCGCGATATCGGAGGTGATATGATCGCCGCCCAGGGCGAGGACCGAGGTGTGGCGGATGCTTCCCGCTTTTATCACCGCGATATCGGTGGTGCCTCCCCCGATGTCCACCAGGACCACCCCCAGCTCCTTCTCGTCTTCATGGAGCGTGGAGGCCGATGAGGCAAGGGGCTGCAGCACCAGCTCCTTCACCGCCAGACCGGTGCGGTTGGCGCACTTGATGATGTTCTGGGCGGAGGACGCGGCGCCGGTTACCATATGAACCTTTGCTTCCAGCCGCACCCCGGACATCCCCAGCGGATCCTGGATTCCATCCTGGTCATCGACAATAAATTCCTGGGGGAGAATGTGCAGCACCTCCCGGTCCTGGGGTATGGCGATGGCCCGGGCCGCCTCGATCACCCGGCTGACGTCGTGCCGGCTCACCTCGCTGTCTTTTATGCCGATGACCCCGTGGCTGTTGAACCCCTTGATGTGGCTGCCGGCGATGCCGGTGTACGCCGCGCTGATCTTGCATCCGGCCATGAGCTCCGCTTCCTCGACAACCCGGGCGATGGCTTCAACCGTGCTGTCGATGTTGATGATCATTCCCTTCCTCAATCCCTTGGAGGGGACGCTGGCGAAACCGATGACATCGAGGCCGTCTCCGTTCATTTCTCCGACGATGGCGCAGATCTTGGTCGTTCCCAGGTCCAGACCGGCAACTATATTTCCATTTTTTCCCATGGTGGTTCACCTCCGTTCCTGTTGGCCTTACGGTTGGGGTTGCTGCTTTTCAGTTTTATAAATGCCTTGTGCCGGTAGGTAAGATCTATTCCCTGCGGCAGCAGATTCCGGTTTTGCAGATCCTGGACGATGGCGCAGAAACGCCGGCACTTGGTCTCAAAGGGCGTGAATCCCATCTCAATTTGCACGGCGCCGGGCGTGGTGTAAACGGTCAGCCCGAGCACCGGATCAAGATGTATTTCAGATATGCTGGAGCGGGGAATTCCCTCCCGCTCGGCGCTGCGCATGAAGGCGAGCGCCTGGCTGATCAGCGGCGCGGCGGTCCGGTCATGACCCGCCAGGGTCTCCCGGTCGATGCCGGTCAGGATGGGAAACACCGTCCGGTCTTCCCCCCGGGTTTCCTCCCCTTCGGCCTTTTTAAAGATGGTTCCATTCTCATCCACCAGGTAGAGCCCGTCCATGCTGATCAGGGCCACCGGCTTTCTTTCGCGGATGCTGATGGAGAGCTTGTCCGGGAAGTTCCGCTTGACCTGGGCGCGCTCGATCCAGGGCGATTGTTCCAGCCGGTGGCACATGCCTTTGAGATCGATGGCCAGAAGATTGGTCTCGTGGGTGATGCCCGCCAGGGCGATGACCTGGTCAGGCAGGTAGCGGCCGCATCCGGCAACGCTGATTTTTTTAACCGTGAACTGTCGGCACCGGAGCAGTTTCTGATAGGCGATCATTCCCCCGAGCACGACGGTCGCGACCGCCAGCAGCATGAGCAGGCAGCGCAAGAAAGTGAAAGCGGCGTGGGTCAGGTCCCGCTTTCTGGCCGCCGTCCGCCGGCGCAGCATGAAGCGGCGGTTCTTCAGTTTGGTTGAGACGGGGGGGAGGGCTGTCAGTGCCATGGCATTCCGCTGGATAAGGGTTTCCCTTTCAGGTTTTGTCGGTCGCGACGGTTATGCAATGGCCGGGCTCCCGGCGCACGCCGGGTTCATTTCCTTGAGCCGGGCGGAGAGCATAATCCGTTCAACCAGGGCAGCAAAGCTTAAGCCGGCATGCCGTGCCGCCAGGGGAAGAAGGCTGGTCGCGGTCATGCCGGGAACGGTGTTGATCTCAAGCACAAACGGCTCATCGGTGCGGTGGTCGAGCATCAGGTCAACCCGGGCGGCGCCCTCACAGCCGAGGGCGTGATAGGTTTCAAGCGACACATCCCGGATGAGCTGCGCGGTGCGTTTTTTCATCCGGGGGGCGGGGATATAGGTGGTGTGCCCGGGGGTATATTTGGCGGTAAAGTCATACAATCCCTGCCGCGGCACAATCTCAATGAGCGGCAGCGCCCGGCCGTTCACAATCCCCGCGGTGATTTCGCGACCTTCAATGAACCGCTCCACCAGGATCTGCCGGTCATAAAGCGCGGCGGTGCGGCATGCTTCACCAAGGTTTTTCCGGTGCTTGACGATGGTGGTGCCGATGGAAGATCCCTCGGCAACCGGTTTGATCACCAGCGGCAGGGGAAGGCGGATGCTCCGGAGGAGCCTCGCCCGGACCGTGCCGGCGGCGCTGATGACCTGGAAATCCGCGGTGGGGATTCCGTGGCGGCGCAGGAGGTGCTTGGTCATCCCCTTGTGCATGGCCAGGGCGCTCGCCAGCACCCCCGATCCGGTGTAGGGTATCCCCATGAGTTCCAACATCCCCTGAATGGTCCCGTCTTCTCCTCCCCGGCCGTGCAGGGCGATGAAGGCGGCGGTAATCTTCTTCTCACGCAGCGTTTGAGCAATGGCGCGGGTGACATCAATGGCGGTCACCCGGTAGCGTTTCTTGCGCAGGGCGGCGCATACCGCACCGCCGGTGCGCAGCGATATCTCCCGCTCCCGGGAAGCGCCGCCCATGAGCACGCCGATGCGCGCATGCCGCATGTCTGCTGCTGCTGCGGATCTAGCCATCTTCTCCCACCACCTGTAATTCCGGTTCCAAAAGTATGCCGGTTGCGCTGTGGACGCCGGTTTGCATCATATCCATCAGCGTCAGAATATCCCTTGCCGTCGCCCCCCCCCGGTTCACAATGAAGTTGGCGTGCTGCTCCGAGATTTGGGCGCCGCCCGCCCGGCGGCCCTTGAGGCCCGCCCGCTCAATCAGCCGTCCTGCCGCATCGCCCGGCGGATTTTTGAATACCGATCCCGCGCTGGGCAGGTCGAGAGGCTGGGTTTGCCGCCTCTGTCGATTTATCATTTCCACTTCCCCGGCAATGACATTCCTGCTTCCCCGCCGTACCCGCAGCAGCCCTTTCAGGATGATGGTGCCCGGGGGCAGCCGCAGACGTCGATAGTCGAAACATAGGCCGGGGTTTCCGGTTTCTTCTATCTCTCCCCGGGGAGTGAGCAGGGTCAGGGCTTGGGTGATATCGGCCATCTCCCTTCCCCGCGCGCCGGCATTCATCGCCCACGCCCCGCCCAGTGACCCGGGGATACCGCTGGTGAATTCCAGCCCGGACAGTTGCTTTTCCAGGCAGACCGCGAGCAGCCGTCGCAGCGACGTGCCGGCCTCCGCCCGGAGCATCGGTTGACCCCCTTCCGGGCTTATCAGGGTTATTTTCCCGAAGCCGCGGGTCAGCTTGATTACCAGACCCCTGATGCCTCCGTCCCGGACCAGTAGGTTGGTTCCCGCGCCCATGACCAGATGGGGAATGGCCCTTTCGGCGCAAAAGCGGATGATGGATTGCACTTCCTCCGGATGCACCGGGCAGATCATCATGTCCGCGCACCCCCCCACTTTGAGGGAGGTGTGCCGGCTCAGGGGAACCTGGAGCAGCACCTTTCCCCTGGTCAGTGCGGCCAGTTCTTTTGCCGTGTTCCGGTTCATGAACCAAAGATCATGAAAGACCTTTCAACCTGCGCATGAGCTCGTCTCCCAACTGAGAGATGTCGCCGGCGCCCAGGGTGATGATGTTGTCTTCCGGTTCAAGCAATGCCATAAGCTGATCGACCATTTCCTCTTTCCGGGGGACGTAAATGACATGTTTATGCCCCCGTTCCCTGATGCCCCGGTAGAGGTCTTCGGCGGTCACGCCCGGCAGGGGATCCTCTCCGGCCGGATAAATATCGGTGAGCAGCAACAGATCCGCCTGGTTAAAGGCGGTGAGAAATTCACGGTACAGGTCCCGGGTGCGGGTGTAGCGGTGGGGCTGGAACAGCACCACCACCCGGCCTTTCCAGATATCCTTTGCCGCGCTCAGGGTCGCTTTGATTTCGGTTGGATGATGACCGTAATCGTCGATCAGGTTAATGCCGCTGAAGGTGCCCTTGAGCTGGAACCGGCGCTGCACGCCGCCGAATGTTTTAAGCGCCTCCTGTATCACCGGAAAGGGGATCTTGATCTCCCGCGCCGCGGCAATCGCCGCCAGCGCGTTGAGCACGTTGTGTGTGCCGGGAAGGGGAATCTCCACCCGGCCCAGCTCCTCCTTCTGATAAAGCACGGTAAAGCTCATGGAGAACCCCTCGCAGGAGATATCCATCGCCTGCAGGTCGGCCTGGGGGGTCAGCCCGTAGGTGAGAAAGCGTTTTTCCAGATGGGGGATCAGATCCTGCACATGGGGATTGTCGAGACAGAGAATGATCAGGCCGTAAAAGGGAATCTTGTTGGCAAAGGCGGTAAAGGCGCGCTTGATTTCATCGATCGTTCCGTAATAATCGAGATGTTCGGGATCGATGTTGGTGATCACGGCTATGGTGGGTGAGAGCTTGAGAAATGAGCCGTCGCTTTCGTCCGCCTCCACCACCAGGAAATCGCCCTTGCCCAGGATGGTGTTGGTGTTGATGGTGTTCAGCTTCCCGCCGATAACCACGGTGGGGCTGATGCCCCCCCGGTCAAGCACCACGCCGATGAGCGAGGTGGTGGTGGTCTTGCCGTGGGCGCCGGCCACGGCAATGCCGTATTTCAGCCGCATTAATTCAGCCAGCATCTCCGCCCGCGGGATTACCGGTATGGTCCGGTTGCGCGCCGCGATCACCTCGGGGTTGTTTGCCCTGACCGCCGATGAGGTGACCACCACGTCAACGTCGGTCACGTGCTCGGCGTGGTGGCCCTGGAAAATGGTCGCGCCGCGCCTCTGCAGCCGCTCGGTGGTTTCGGTGAGCCTGAGGTCGGACCCGCTCACCCGGTAGCCGAGGTTGAGCAGCACCTCGGCGATGCCGCTCATACCCGCGCCGCCGATCCCCACAAAGTAAATATGTTTTATGCTCTGGTACATAATGATCCCAGCCGGTTGTGGAAAAAGTAGTTTCCCTCAGGCGTCAAAAGCCGCTCCCCATTGAGCCACTAAGCAGATGGGTGTTTTTCAGCCACCGCTTAGCTTAGCAGCGCGTAACAGTGTTCGACAATCTCCCGGGCCGCGCCGGGCCGGGCCAGCCTGCCCGCGTTTTCCCCCATGGCCGCAAGCTCGCCCGGGGAGCGGTAGAGCCGCAGCACCTGTTCCGCCAGACTTCGGCCGGTGAGTTCCCGCGGATTAATTATCCGGGCGGCGCCGCGTTTGACCAGAAACATGGCGTTGTAATGCTGATGATTGTCCGAGGCCCGGGGATAGGGAATGAGAATCGAGGCCTTGCCGTGCATCATCAGTTCAGCCAGGGTGGTGGCGCCGGCGCGCGAGACGACCAGGTGCGCGCGCCGGTAGGCGGCGGCCATGTTTTCAATAAAGGGAGACGCCTCGGCGGCGAATCCCTGCCGGCGATAGGCATCGGTGACCGCGCCGAGGTCGGCGGAGCCGGTTTGATGGATGATCATCAGCTCCTCCCGGATCGGCCGCAGTTCATCCAGCGCCTCGGTGAGCGCGCCGTTGATCTGGTGCGATCCCAGGCTGCCGCCTATGACCAGCAATGTAAACGGCGGGCGGCGGGGCGGCGCCGATGTCTCGCAGCGATGCTGCCGGCGCAAGGGATTTCCCGCCACCACCGTCCTGCCCCGCGGGAAATAGCGCCGCGATTCCTCAAACGAAATGAAGATGCGGTTCGCTATGACGCCCAGTGCCCGGTTGGTCAGTCCGGGAAGCAGGTTTTGCTCGTGGATGGCCCGGCGGACTCGCAGAAGGCATGCCGCCGCGAGCACCGGGGCCGAGACATAACCTCCCAGCCCGAGCACCAGCTGGGGGGCGAACCGTTTGATGATCACCAGCGACTGCATGACGCCTTTGCCCAGATGCAGCAGGGCGACGAGCGCGCGCAGCGGATTTTTGCCCTTGACGCTCGCGGCGTCGATGGCCTCAAAGTCGCAGCCGGGGGGGATCAGCGCCCGCTTGTCCAGATCCCGCGCCGTGCCGACAAAGAGTATGCGGTTCCCCTGATCTTTTTCCCCGAATGCTTCGGCCAGCGCGATGCCCGGAAACAAGTGACCTCCTGTGCCGCCGGCGGCGATGAGTATCTTCATAATTTGGTTTTCATGGAAGGCTGCGACCCGATATTCAGCAGGATGCCCATGCCGGTCAGGTTGATGACCAGGGAGGTTCCGCCATAGCTGATGAAAGGGAGGGTGGAGCCCTTGGTGGGCAGGAGCCCCATCACCACCCCCAGATTGATGGCCGCGTGCAATCCAATGAAAGCGGTAATGCCCAGCGCCAGGTACGCTCCAAAGAGGTCGGGCGCCTTGAGGCAGATTTTTATGCCGCAATAAACCAGCAGAGCGAAGAGCAGGATGACGGCGCATGTTCCGACAAAGCCCAGTTCCTGTCCCAGGATGGAGAAAATAAAGTCGGTGTGGGGCTCGGGCAGATAAAAGAGCTTCTGGGTGCCGTTTCCCAGGCCGGTTCCCCACAACCCGCCGGATCCAAACGCCAGGAACGACTGGATGATCTGAAATCCGGTATCCGATGCGTCTTTCCAGGGATCAAGAAAGGCGGTGATGCGCTCAAGCCGGTAATCGGCGGAGACGATCAGCAGGTAGCCGCCGGCCACGGCAAGGGCGGAAAAGGAGCCCAGGTGCTTGACACTGCCTCCCGCCGCGAAAATCATCACCAGGAAGAGCAGGATCATCACCATGGCGGTTCCGAAATCCGGCTGTGGCAGAACGAGCACGGCCATGGTCAGGGTGACCAGCAGATGGGGAAGAAAGCCGACGGTGAAGGATTTCATTTTATCCTCCTTGGCGGCCAGGGAATAGGCGAGGAAGATCACCAGGCTCAGCTTGGCGAACTCCGAGGGCTGAAAGGAGACCGGTCCCACCCGCAGCCAGCGGGTGGCGCCGCCGATGGTTTTACCCACCCCGGGGATTAACAGCAGGACCAGCGAGAGCACGCTCAGTCCCAGGATGAGGTAGACAAACCGTTTGAGAACCTGGTAGCGGAGGTTTCGGGCGATAAACAGCATCAGGAATCCGGCGGCGGCAAAGGCAATCTGCTTTTTCAGGTAGTAGGTGTCGGTGCCGCACTTGTCGGCCGCGGAGATGGAGCTTGAACTGTAGACCATGATGATGCCGATCATCACCAGGATGAAAACGATGGCGAGCAGCAGCCGGTCATATAGCTTGCGCGATTCCATTATGGCTTCCCCCGGACATGGTTGCCCGCGAAACGGCGGACCAGCGCGCTGAAAGCGTCTCCCCGCTGCTCATAGCCGGTGAACATGTCAAAGCTGGAGCAGGCGGGAGAAAGAAGTACGGTGTCACCGGGCGACGCCTCGGTCACCGAACGCCGGAAGGCGTCTTCGAGGCTGTCCGCCAGGATGATGGTGGTGGACGACTGGAGCGCCTCCCGCATTTTATGCCGGGCCTCGCCGATGAGCACCAGGGCCTTCACTTTTTCCTTCAGCAAGGGGATGAGCGGATCATAATCCCCGCCCTTGTCCTTGCCGCCGGCGATGAGAATAAGCGGCGGGCTCATGGAATCCAGGGCGCTGACCACCGAGCCCACATTGGTTGCCTTCGAATCATTGTAAAATCGGATGCCCTTGTGTTCCAGCAGAAATTCCAGGCGGTGATGCAGGGTGGTAAATTCTTCGATGGTGTGCTGGATGGCATCCGGCGCGCAGCCGCAGAGGGTGCTTACGGCGGCCGCGGCCATGATGTTGTGAAGGTTATGGGTTCCCTGGAGCCGGAGGCGGTCGGCGGCGTAGGTCGCCTGCTCGTTTCCCACCCGGTAGTGGAGGAGGCGGTCGCGGTGGTAGATGCCCGCGGGCACCGGCCGGCCGGAGCTGAAGGTAAGCAGCGTCGCCCGGACGGCGGAGGTCAGCTTTCGCGCATCGGGATCATCGGCATTGAGCAGGGCATAGTCTCTCTCCCGCTGATTGGCGAAGATGCGCGCCTTGGCGGCTACGTATGCGTCGTAGGAGTCATAGCGGTCGAGGTGGTCCTGCTGGAGATTGAGCA
>Ga0255347_1007778_pt1 | contig 11000 bp, 6 predicted proteins | sample wastewater_treat_2_FD_192479 | JGI IMG/M metagenome (GOLD analysis project Ga0255347, IMG submission 192479) | Wastewater microbial communities from Lulu Island WWTP, Vancouver, Canada - plant24 | ecosystem: Engineered > WWTP > Wastewater > Unclassified | place: Canada: Vancouver, British...
TATCCGCGGTGCAACAGATCGGCCACGATTCGGCGCACGTCGCCGGCGCCCTCGCCGGGGAAGGTGTATTGAATTTTCCCATCGGGCCCGATCACGCCGTCCTTGATGTGGATGTAGATGACGTGGTCGCGCACGCGCTCGTAGAATTCCCACGAGGACTGATGCGGGAGGGGGGGGGTGCGAGCGTAGTCCTTCGAGGCGATGGGGTTACCGGTATCGAAGACCAGCTTCAAGCCCTGGACGTTTTCGATGAGCCGCTGCGTGAAGGTCCAGCCCAGACCCCCATAGTTCATGCAATTCTCATGGACGGCGGTCAGTCCGGCATCGCCAAATCGTTGTACGATTTCGCGCAGGCGGCGAAACCGTTCCCTCTCTTCCTGATCCTGCGGTCCGCGGTCTTTGAGCACCGCATAGCTCATGATGCGAATGAGCTTCGTGCCCAGGCGTTGCATGCGGGGGATGGCGCGCTGGACTTCGGCGAGGGTGATCTCCAACGGGTCGAGAACGCTCTTGCCCCAGTTTGCGATCGTCGAGCCGAAACAGTTGACGCGGATGCCGGCGCACTCCAGACGCCGGCAGACCTCGTCGAAGCGCTCCTGGGGGATGTCGTGCAGATTCTGCGGTGGGGAACCATCCACCGAAACGTTGCGCGCCTCAATGTTCAACCAACCCAGCTCGCGCGTCGCGCGGATCTGCACGTCAATATCCGGGGAGGCCTCGTCGGCAAAACCGGTCAGATACATGTGCGATCCTCCTCCTGGGCGGACGTGTTCGGTATTTTTGACGTCTGCCTCGTCGTTGCTCATGGATATCCCATGCCCTGGAGAAAACGGTAGCTGGTCGCGAGGCACTCGAAGGGGTCGGCGCCGTAGCACTGGTCCTGTTCGACCATGAGAAACTCCGTGTCGGCCTCTTCCGCCGCTTTCAGAATCTCTGGCCAGTGCAGGTTGCCCTCGCCGATCGGCGCGAAGCGCGGGCCTTCGGCGGTCATGCGCATATCCTTGACATGGAGCACGGGGAGGCGGCCGGCGCAGCGGCGGACCCACGCCGTCGGCTCGCCACCGCCCGCCTGGATCCAGTAGGTGTCCAGTTCGGCCTTGAGCACATGGGCGGGGGCGCGGCGGTACAGGGCGCTGAGCCAAGTCTCCCCATTGATCCGAATGAACTCATGGGCGTGGTTGTGATAGCTGAAATCCATGCCCGCTTCCGCCAAACGCCGAGCCACGGGCTCAAGCTCCTTCAAAAAACGATCCAGCCCTTCGGCGGAACGGTATTCGCCGGGAAGCCCGCCGATGGCCGCATGGCGGCACCCCCATAACCGATGCTCCTCGATCACTTGGTCGAGTTCCTTCAAGAAACGCGGCCAGGCCAAGTGGGTGGCGCCGCAGGTCAGTCCATGGTCTTTCAGCGCCTTCGCCACTTCCTTCGGATCCACAGGGCCCATGCCTGAAATCTGCACCGAGGTGTAGCCAATCGCCCGCACCTTGCGGAATGAGTTCACCACGCCGGGCAGGTCCTTGATGAAATCACGAACGGTATATAGCTGGGCGCCTGCGCGAGGTTTAGACATATGATGAACCTTTCGATTCGGGTTGTTCGATACGGCCCCGTGTTTACGGGGCCCGTTAGATCTTCGTAACGGAACGATATCGCCGGCTATAATGAACGCGGCGGTGCCGGAGGTCAAACGCCAAAGGACGTTCCCGGGAGCGAAAGCCGTGGCGAAGCGGGTCGGACGAATAGCGGGAAAAGGCAGAGCGAGGGGGGCGACCCTCTGCCTGGGCGGCCATGGCACCTGACTGTTGGATTGCCATGGGAGAAGAAAGGAATAGCATACGTGGCGCCGTTCGAACCCCATAGTTCCCGATCTTCGCGCCTTGACCCCGGGACGGGGCGCCGCGAGTGAAGCCGTGGTCGCTTGGGGCGGAACGGAGGATCGAGGATCAAGGGGGATTCGACTAGAGGAGATCCGATGAGCCAGCCGTTGCCAAATATCCTCTTCATCATGAGCGACGATCATGCGGCCCATGCGATCGGTTGTTATGGCAGCCGCATCAACCGCACGCCGCACATGGACCGCCTGGCGGCGGGTGGGATGCGGTTCGACCAATGCTTCTGTACGAACTCTATCTGTACCCCCAGCCGCGCCACGATCCTCACGGGCACGTATAACCACATCAACGGAGTCACCACGCTGGCCACCAAGATGGACAACTCGCTAACGACCTTCCCCAAGCTGCTCCAACAGAGGGGGTACCGCACGGCGATCTTTGGCAAATGGCATCTCGGCGAGGGGCCGCGGCATTGCCCGACGGGCTTCGATGACTGGGCGGTGCTGCCGGGTCAGGGCTACTATCACAATCCGACCTTTATTTATCCCGGCCCGGACGGAGGCGTGCGGCGGACCGTCCGCGGCTATGCGACGGACCTGATCACCGACATGTGCCTCGATTGGCTGGAGCGGCGCGACCGCGAGCGGCCGTTTTGTCTGCTCTGCCATCACAAGGCGCCGCATCGGCCGTGGTACTCGGACGAGAAACACGCGGGGATGTTTCTGAACGAGGATGTGCCTGAACCTGAAACGCTGCTCGACGATTATTCGAATCGGTCAAAAGCCGCCGCCGCCGCCGCGATGCGCGTCGGCGTGCACATGAATTCCACCGATCTCAAGTGCGAAATGCCGGAGGCGATGCCCGAACTCGAACGGCGGCGCTGGGCCTATCAGCGTTACATCAAGGACTATCTTCGCACCGTTCAGAGCGTGGACGACAATGTCGGTCGGCTGTTGGACTATCTCGACGCAGAGGAGTTGGCCGAGAATACGCTGGTGGTCTATACGTCCGACCAGGGGTTTTTCCTGGGCGACCACGGCTGGTACGACAAACGCTTCATGTACGAAGAATCGTTGCGCATGCCCCTGTTGATGCGCTATCCGCGCGAAATCGCGTCGGGCTCGATCAATCGGGACCTGGTTCTCAATGTGGACTTTCCGCTGTTGTTTCTCGATCTGGCGGGCGTCGAGGCACCGCGGGAAATGCAGGGGCGCAGCTTCCGTGCGCTGCTTCACGGCCACGCGCCGCCGGACTGGCGCGATGCGTTCTACTATCGCTATTGGATGAACGCGGCCCATCACAACGTGGCCGCCCACTACGGTATTCGGACGCACCGCTACAAGCTCATCTACTACTATTATGACGGCTGTGGCCAGCCCGGCGCCGAGAGGGGATTTCAGGCGGAGGCCGTGGATCGCGGGCCCATCGTTCCCCTGGATTTCGAGCCGGAGTGGGAGCTGTTTGATTTGGAAAAAGACCCACGGGAACTCCACAACGTGGCCGGCGATCCGGCGTATGCGAACGTCTTGCGTGAGCTGCGCGACCGGCTCCATGTGCTGCAGGCGGAGGTCGGCGACACGCGCTATTCGGCCGACCGCGATGGAGGCCGTCGGTGATGGGGGGGGCTCGACAGCCGCGGTCCCCGCTAGTAGATTGCCTTTGGAATCGAGGCGGCGGAGAGTTTGTGGATGAACTATATCGAGCGGGCGCGAGAAGTGCTGGATATCGAGATCGAGGAGTTGCAACACGCCCGTGACCGTCTCAACGAGGGGTTCGCCGAGACCGTCACACTCGCCCTGGCGGCGCTGGACGCCGGTGGCCGGATCATCCTGACCGGCGTGGGGAAGAACCTGCCGATTGCGCGGAAGATCGCGGCGACATTGACCAGCACCGGCGCGCCGGCTTCGGTGCTGCATCCGCTCGAGGCGATGCATGGCGATCTGGGAGTCGTCCGCGCCGGCGATCTCGCGTTGGCGCTGAGCTTCAGCGGGGCGTCCGAGGAACTGTTGGCGCTGGTGCCGCTGCTGCGGCGCGCCGGGGCGAAAATCGTGGCCCTCACGGGCGCGGGCGACAACCCGCTGGCGCACGTTTGCGATGCGCGCATCACCGTTGGCGTCGAACGCGAGGCGTGTCCGTTCAACTTGGCGCCCACCGCCAGCACGACCGCGACGCTGGCGATCGGCGATGCGCTGGCGATGGTGTTGCTGGAGGCGCGGGGATTTGGGCGGGACGATTACGCGCGGCTGCATCCGGGGGGCGCCATTGGGCGCGCCCTGTTGCTGCGCGTGGCCGATATCATGCGCACCGGGGATCGGCTTGCCGTCGCGCCGGTTGGCGCCCACGTGCGGGACGCCATCGTCGCCATGACCCGCGCGCGCGCCGGGGCCGTCGCGATCGCCGGGCCCGAGGGGCGCATCGCAGGTATTTTCACCGATGGGGATTTGCGACGGCATCTGGATGATTCGATCGGTCTCGCCGAGCGCCCGATCCGTGAGGTTATGACGCCGGATCCTATTCGCTTGCGCAGCGACCGGCTGGCGGTGGATGCGCTGATGCTCTTCGAGCACCATAACATTGACGATCTGGTTGTCGTGGATGGCGACGACCGCATTGTCGGTATGGTGGATATTCAGGATCTGCCCAAGATGAAGATCCTTTAATCGGCGGGCCGGCGGGGCAGACGGCCGTCCGCATCTTATCGGTTTCGGTCTGCCGGTCACGGAACGCCGTCGTCCGCCTGCCGCTCGATGGGCACAGCCATCGGATCTGCCCGGACCTACGCGAGGGTGCGCCGCCTTCACTCTCGCGCGCGGGGTTGGCCTTTCGAAGTTACGGATTGAAGAACTGATCCATCGTCTGAAGGTGATCGGGGGCAAACCCGATTTGTTGCAGGGTGGGATGGCGCCGGAGAAAATTGGGGCGCACCTCGGGGGCGGGCAGCGTCAGCGTGACGAGTTTTTTCATCTCCAGCACAGGCAACAACTGGGCGTTTCCGAGTCGGGGGCAGCCATCCAGAAAGAGGATTTCCAGGGGGGTGAGGGTCAGCGGCGTAAGGTCTCGCACCGGCGTGCGGCGCAAATCCAGCTGAACCAGCGGCGATTCCGCCAGCGGCGTGAGATCGTTCACGGCCGTATCATTGAGCCACAGGTGCGTCAAAGGCTGGCCTTGGAGCGGAGAGATGTCCATCAGGTTCGGCAATTGGCCCGCCTCCAGCCGTTGGAGCCGAAGGCCCGCCAGTGGCGCGAGGTCGTTCACGCGGGTGCCGTATATGGCGAGGGAGCGCAGGGAAAGATCCTTGAGGGGGGAAAGATCTCGTACGCCCAGGCACCCGCCCAAATGCAGCTCTCGCAACGGAAGTCCAGCCAATGGCCGCAGGTCCTCGATCGCCGTATCCGCCAGGTTCATCCGTCGCAATGGAAGGCCGGCCAGCGCGGTGAGGCTCGTGATCCTGAGGTTGCCGCGCGCCGACAGCTCCTCCAACGGGGCGCCGGCCAAGGGGTCGAGCGACTCGATTTCGGCGTCGTCCGCCAGCAGCTTTTTCAGAGGGGCGCCCGCCAGCGGGGCGAGGCTGCGCACGAGGGTGCGGCACAGGTTGATTTCGGTCAGTGGCGCCCCGCGCAACGGTTCCAGGCTTTCGATGGGACACCCTTCAAAATTGGCGACAGTCAGCGGCGCGCCCTCCAGCCCGTTGAGCGAGGCCAGCGGACATCCGGAGGCATCCATCGAGCGCAGGGGCAGTCCTTTCAGTGGAGAGAGATCGCGGACGGCACAGCCGGCGATGTTGAGGCGCGTCAGCGGCAGGCCGGCGAGCGCGGATAGATTCGTCAGATCCGGATTGCCCACCAGCACCAGTTCGATCCCGTCGGGAGTTACGTTGATGGCATGGTTCAAACGTTCGAGGGGCGGTGGCCCCCGTCGAAGCCCCTCCAGGGCGGCGGAGATCACCGGCGGATCCACCTCCCGGGGAATCGTGTGCACGTTTTCCAGCGCCGCGAGCAACGGTGCGGCTTCGCTGGTGAGATTGGCGTCGGCGTGCTCCTGCCGATACGTCGCGAGAGAGGACCGTATGAGGCCGATCTCCGCGGTCGAGTAGGCCGAGCGGCGAACGCTTCGGGCCGCCTCCTCCATGGTTCGGTCTTCCAAAGAGGTGCGGGCGAGCCGGGCCAGATTTTCGAGTGCCGCGCGGGCGGAGGCCTCTCGTTGCTTCACGGCCAGCCGATCGAGATAAACCAACAACGTCCGGCTCAAAGGGGTCTCCGCCGATTCCAAATATCGTCGCGCCTGATCCGTCCTTCCAGCGCCCGCCAGCATCACGCCGCGCAACACCTGTGCGAAGGGATCGTCCAGGGGGCCGACTCTCCGAAGGCGTTCGGCGGGCGCCAGGTCCTCGTAGGAGGCATCGCGCTCGACCAACCCCCCCCCGACCGGTCGGCGAAGATGGACGCGTCCATTCAGTACCCCGCCTACTTCCCAGGTTTCCGTGCCGGGCACCAACGCAATCGGCAGGGCGCGACCCATGTCGGAGCGAAAGGATCCGAGGACGATTTCGCTCAATCGGCAGGCCTGCTCCGCCTCGACCGCCAACGCTTCCGCTTGTTGAACAAGCTCCGTGTCCGCCAGCATGGGCCGGGCCCGATCGAGGGCGGCCTGCACCGCGGCGGCGTCTTGGCGCAGCACCGCCGCGGCGATTTCGTCGTTTAGGCTCTCGAAGGCGGCGGCCACTTCCGCCTGTCGTTTGGCGGCTTGCGCCGCCATCCGACTTCGGATGTCCGTGGCGAGGCCTTGGCGCTGGGCGGCCGTCTCCGCAACGAATGGTCCGTCGTACGTGTCCAGGAAACGAAGCGCTTCTTCGAATTGTTCCTTTTCGACCAGGGCACGGATTTGCGCCTCGATGGAGGCGGAGGTTTGTTGCAGCGCGCGGTGGCGACGTTCCCGAACCCGTCGCAGTTCGAACGCGGCTTCGGCCTCAAGCGGGGTGCCACGAGCCGATGTCAAAAAGCCCCTTAAGCGGGCGATCAGGCGATCGAAATCATCGGGGCGCTGCTGGAGTTCCTGTTCAAGGTCCGCCCAGGCGGTCTCCAGCATGGCGGCTCGATCCTCCGCCTTCGGTTGAGGCGCGCCGAGGTCCTCTTGGATGGGGGCGGGGGGCGGAGGCGCCGGGGAAACAGGAGCCTTCGGACGTGCCCGGCCCATCGCCCAAATCACCGCGCCGGCGAGTGCGGCCAAGAGCACCAAGGCGGAAAGCGCGCCGTACGGAGAACGCCTGGATCGGCGCGCGGAGCCGGCGCTCTGGTGAATTTTTTGTAACTCGGCGGCGCTGAGGCGAACGCGTCGCACTTCAGCCAGCGCGTGTTCGTCGTGCTCGCGCCGAAGCGCCGATCCGCCCTTGATCATCGGGCGGCGAGTCGGCATCTGACCGGCCCGCACACGGTCCAGATCGGCGATCAAGGCTTCCCACGTAGGATGGCGAGCCGCGGGTTCCTTCGCCAACAGGATTTCCATCAGGTGGACGCACGGATCGGAGATGCCGGGCTGAAAAACCCGCGGGTCGGGCAACGTCTCGGAGAGCTGTTGACGCAGCGTTTCCATGACGCTGTCCGCTTCGAAGGGTAGATGGCCCGTCAGCATGTGGTAGAGGGTGGCGCCGAGCGAATACATGTCCGACCGGCAGTCTATCTCGCTCCGACCTTCGACCTGCTCCGGGCTCATGTAATTCGGTGTGCCGAGGATGTCATGTTCCACCGTCTCGGTCGTGCGCTTGTCCACGGTGCGCGACAGGCCGAGGTCCGCGATCTTCGGTTCGCCGTGCGCGTCCAGCAGGATATTGGACGGCTTGATGTCGCGGTGCAACAAACGGTGTTCATTCCAGGCGTAGGCGAGAGCCACCGCGACCTTGCGGACGATCGCCAAGGCCCGTTTTTCGGAGAGGGCTCCTTCGCGCTCGATCAGGGCGTCCAGCGGCTCGCCGTTGATGTAGGCCATCGCCATGAACAGCACGCCGTCATCCTGCCCCGCCTCATGGGCGGTGACGATGCTCGGGTGCTCGAGACGCGCCAGCAGCCGGACTTCGTTAAGGAAACGTTGCACGCGCTCCTTGTCGGCCGTGAGTTCTGGCGGAAAAATCTTCAGCGCCACGTCCCGGTCGAGCGAAAGCTGCCGGGCGAGGTAGACCTCGCCCATTCCGCCGACCCCGATCAGCCTGACGATTTTGAACCCGCCAATCGTCCAGCCCGGACCGGGGCGTGTCCGCGGGACCTCCGTGGGAGCGCCACATCGAGAACAGGGAACGCGCGAGCCGGCGGCGGCCGCCTCGATCTCCATTTTCTCCCCGCAGCGGTGACATGTAAATCCGACAAGCATAGGCGGATGCGAATGGTGATGCGCGAGGGTTCTAGCCGATTCTCCGGCGCGAGGCAATGCCTCCGATGGGCCCCTCTCCACGCCTCCGCAGATGGGAAGAGGGAATTCGCAATTCCTCCCGGTATTTGGCCACCGTGCGCCGCGCGACAGGCGTTCCCTCGGCCGCCAGCCGGTTGGCAATGGTCTGGTCCGACAGCGGAGCGCTCGGTTCCTCTTCCGCAATCCAGCGGGCGACAGCGTCCTTGACGGCCTCGTTCGAGACCCCGCGGCCGTCCTCGGTGCGATATCCGGCCGTGAAGAAGAATCGCAGCTCGATCGTGCCCCGTGGCGTCTCCGCATATTTTCCGTTCACGGCGCGGCTGACGGTCGTTTCATGAAGACCCACCACGCTGGCGACCTCGGCCATGGTCATCGGTTCGAGGCCGGAGACGCCCTCGTCGAAAAAACGGCGTTGTCGGCGTGCGATTTCCCCAGCGACCTTTAGAAGCGTCTGGTGGCGCTGCTCGACGCTCCGCACCAGAAAAAGCGCGGCCCGGATTTTCTCGCGCAGGTACGCCCGGGTGTCCGCCGGCGTGTTCGGGTCTTCGAACATCTGACGATATCGGCGATTGACGCGGATGCGGGGAAGGCGTTCGCGCTTGAGCCGCGCGACATAGCCGTCATTCTCTCGGACGATCTCGATTTCGGGGACGACGTAACCGATCGGTTCGGTCTCGAATCCGCGGCCGGGTCTCGGTTCGAGGGAGGCGATGGTTCCCGCCGCCTCGATCACCCGCTCGAGCGGGGCGTTCAGCGCGCGCGCGATCGCCTCAAACTTGCGGGCGGCCAACGCATCGAGATGATCCCGCACGATTGCCGCTTCGAGGCCGTCGCCGCGGCCGGCGCGATTCAGTTGGAGCCCCAGGCATTCGCGCAGGTCGCGCGCGCCCACGCCTGGCGGATCCATCTGCTGAATTTTCTTCAGCAATCGTTCCAATCGCTCCGCCGCTTGACCGGTCGTTTCGGCCAATTCGCCGAGCGTGACGTTCAGGTAGCCGTCATCATTGAGCGACCCAATCAGTGTCATGGCCAGCGCCCGATCCTCCGGCCCCAGATCGAGAAACCCGAGTTGGTCGAGCAAATGCTCCTGCAGCGAACGCTCGTGGCGGGTCAGCGAATCCATCAGCCGCCGATGCCGATCTTCGGCCTCCTCCGGCGTCTCGCGAGCGGCCTCCGCCTGCTGAAAATACTCCCGCCAGTCGTCGTCCAGTTGCGTCAGCCGATCATATTCCTCGCGGAACTCAATCTCCTCAGCGTCTCCGCCGGCGATCTCGCCCGCGGCCGACTCGGACTCGAGCGGCTCCTCGCGCTCGGGTTTCTCTTCAAGCGCCGGATTCAATTCGGCTTCGCGACGGATGAGGGCGCGCAACTCGGGGAGCGGCGCTTGCAGGACTTCGAGAGCCTGCCGCATCTGAGGCGCCAGCACCTGCACCTGGTGCAGCCGCTGGTCGGGAACCTGTGACATCTGGGGCGAAAGCATATATGCGGCGTATCCTGAAGGGTAGGATAGAGCCGGAACGCAAGACTGGCAAGCGGACGAATGGATGGGTTTTCCGGACGCCGCGCCGGAAGCGCTTCATTTCCGGAGCGATTCTTCCCCTTGGATGGCCTGGACGAAGCCGGAAGAGGTCCTCTCCGCGAAGGTGCCGTCCGGGGCGCGAAGAACGAACAGCGCCTCCGCCTCCGGAAAATGCCGAGCGAGCCAGGGCAGCCCGTCATCAGGCCCCATCACGAACAGCGTGGTTGCCAGCCCGTCGGCCTTCAGACACGTGTCGGCGACGACGGTCACACTGCCCGCCATGCGCCGTACGGGCCGTCCATCGCGGGGATCGAAGAGGTGCGTCCAGGAACCGCCGGCGGTCTCGTCGTGAAGGATGTTTCGGTAGTCGCCCGAGGTCGCCACGGCGGCGTCATTCAGGCGCAGTACCCGCTGCAAATCCGCGCCGGGCGGGGCGCCGGGCACGGGCCGGTCCACGCCGATGCGCCAAGGGCCACCGCCGGGGCGTCGGCCGCGCGTGACGATCTCGCCGCCCACCTCGACGAAAAAATGTCGCAGGCCCAGCTCTTCAAGCGCGACGGCCACGCGGTCCACCGCGTAGCCCTTGGCGACGGCGTTCAAGTCGAGACGCGTTTGCGGGTGGCGTTTGGCCAGGCGGCGAGGCCCCTCCCAGACGATTCGCTCGAAACCGACCGCCTCCCGGGCGGCCGCGACTTCGTCGTCGGAGGGGGGGCGCGACGGACGGGGATGAGGTCCAAATCCCCACAGCTCGACGAGAGGCGCGACGGTCGGATCGAACGCGCCCCCGGAACGTTCGGCCAGATCGAGGGCGAATCGAACGACCTGGGCAAATCCCTCGGAGATTTCAATAGGCGTATCGGCCGGTGCCGCATTGAACTGGGAGATCTCGCTGGCGGGGTGGAAGACAGACATCTGGCGTTCCACCTCTGCCAACGCGGTTTCGACGGCCATGCGCGCCGCGGCGAGATCGGCGGCACGCCCTTGTGCATTGGCGATCGATACGCGCCAGGTGGTCCCCAGCGCCAAACCGTGTAGATCGAGCGTTGTCGCACGTGGGGCGCCGGCGCCTCTCTCGCGCAGCGTTCCCCAGAGAAACAACGCCACGAGGCAACCGGCAACGACCAGTATTTTCCGGCCGTCGCACCTCCGCGGTTGGATGGCGTCGGACGGGCGGGGCGAGGACCGGGGGGGCGGCGGATGGGAAGGGTTGGATATGGACATACAACGTCTCGACGAGGACAATCTGGTTG
>Ga0255347_1007779_pt1 | contig 10999 bp, 8 predicted proteins | sample wastewater_treat_2_FD_192479 | JGI IMG/M metagenome (GOLD analysis project Ga0255347, IMG submission 192479) | Wastewater microbial communities from Lulu Island WWTP, Vancouver, Canada - plant24 | ecosystem: Engineered > WWTP > Wastewater > Unclassified | place: Canada: Vancouver, British...
GTGACGAATCAAATCCCGATAGCCTGGCAAACGGTCAAAATCCCCTCCCGCGAGGGGACGGCCGGCGGCCAGGGAGTTGAATTCCCTCCCCCGTGACGGGGGAGGGCCAGGGTGGGGGTGATAAAGGGGAGGGGGGAAACAAGGACGACCAAAGGACAAATCTTTCCATGCTTATTTGGGCAACAGCCCGTTTCATCTTGACAATTGGAGCAGGGTGCGGAATTCAAGGCACCCTGCTCCCCAAATCAACCCGGCCGACAACGGTGCCGTCCTTCCGGCGCTCCCCCCCCGGAGACGGGCCGTTTCCTTGACTACTGCCAAGCAATAGGAGAAGGTCTTCCAGTCACCGCAACCGGCGGCCTGAGAGGCGTAAAACATAACCTTTTTCACTGAACGATCCTCCCCCCGGCCCTTGCACGAAGGCCCGTTTTCGGCGCAAGGAACCCTTAAGAAGAGCGGATGCCGCAAATGGATGTCCCCGAAATAGACACGGTAACGAAAAAATCCAAATAAATGCCCGCTTCCACTTGACACACCATCCGTAATTTTTTAAAAAACACTACGAAAGTTTCGAAGGCTGATTCTTCATGTTCATGGATTTTTACAATGCCATCCTCACCGTGCTCAAGAGCATCCGTATTCAGGATGTTCTCGACGTCGCCATCATCTCCACGATGATATTCGTGCTCATGATGTGGTTCAAGGCCAGGGCTTCCCGCTATGTCCTGATCGGCATCATTCTATTGGGCGGCGTTTATATGGCCGCACGTTTTTTCCAGCTGTATCTTACCGTCATAGTTTTGCATGGCTTTTTTGCCATCCTGCTTTTTGTCCTGGTCGTTATCTTTCAGGAAGATCTGCGCGTATTTTTTACAAGACTCGCCCTGCTGGGAAACCTGCGGAACAAAACCCGTCCTTTGTCCGAATGGGAGAAAACGACGCAAATCATCGTCCAGACGGCGACAAGCCTGTCCCAAAAACGTGTCGGCGCCTTGATTGTCGTGCAGGGGGAAGATCCCCTGGAAAGGCATTTAAATGGCGGCACAAAACTCGATGGGCTGGTCAGCCAACCGCTTCTGGAGAGCATTTTCGATCCTCATTCCATCGGTCATGACGGCGCCGTCATCATCAAAGGTGACCTGGTAAGAAAGTTCGGCTGCCACCTGCCCCTTTCCGTCAACATTGAACCATACGGCAATATCGGGTTACGCCATACGGCGGCGCTGGGACTTTCGGAACGCTCCGATGCGATATGCGTTGTCGTTTCGGAAGAAAGAGGAACCATTTCACTTGCAAAAGGGGAAATCCTGAAGGTCATCCCAAATGCTTCCGCGCTTGAGGAAGCACTGGAAGATCATTATAACCGCACCACGCCCGCGGGGAAACCCAAACAGGCACTGACCTGGCTCAAAGAAAACACCTCCGAAAAAATAATCGCCTTGGGTCTAGCCTGCATTTTGTGGGTAGCGTTCGGCTATCAGCGGGATATTGTCCGCCGTGATTTCCTTATCCCGGTTGAATACAAAAATATTCCTCAGAACTGGCAGATTGATAAACCCGAGGTAGCGGTAGCCAAAGTGATTCTGCAGGGCCCCCAACAGGCTTTCCCACTGCTCAGCGAAAAAAATCTGAAAATATCTTTGGATTTGTCCACTATTTCCGAGAAGAAACAGGACTTTACGATTACCCCCGACATGGTCAACACCCCTTCGAATGTTAAAATACTGGAAATCAGCCCTCCAAAGATGAGCATTCTCGCCTCCAGGCGCATTCCTATGTCCCTGCCGGTCAGCGTTTCTACCCGGAATTCCTTGCCGGAGGGCTATTCCCTGCAGAAAATTACAATTTTTCCTTTTTCCGCACAGGTATTGGTTGATTCCCGGAAGAAACCGGAACAAATCCGTCTGAAAACAGAACCGATTGATCTGCAGAGAATTACATCTTCAACCACATTGGATACAAGAGTCGCTCCGATTGCCGGTGTCGCCTTTCCGAATGGCGAACCGCCCAGAATCCGGGTTTTTATAAAAATTAAAAAGAACCCTACACATGTAAGGTAGAGGATGGTCAAGAAACTCAAGAAAGAGGCCTGGGGATCGAAACTCGGTGTAATCCTGGCGGTTGCCGGAAGCGCCATGGGGCTGGGAAATTTTCTGCGGTTTCCCGTTCAGGCGGCCAACAACGGCGGCGGCGCCTTCATGATCCCCTATTTCATCTCGCTTCTGCTCATCGGTATTCCGATGATGTGGATCGAGTGGGCCATCGGGCGTTACGGCGGCGTCCATGGCCATACGACGGCGCCGGGCATGTTCAACCGTTTGTGGAACAATCGTCTCGGGAAGTACCTCGGGGTAATCGGTGTCTTCGGTCCCCTTGTCATTTTCATTTATTATATCTACATCGAGTCATGGCTTTTAAGCTACAGTTTCTACTCCCTTTCCGGCGTTTTGACCGACATGCCGGACAGGGAGTCCATGGCGAAATTTCTGTCCGCCTACCAGGGCCTTGAATCAAACGCCTATTTCCATAGCCTGGTTCCGGCCTATCTTTTTTTCTTCATTACCCTGGGTTTGAACTTTTTCATCATCTTTCGGGGTGTCACCAAGGGGATAGAACGGTTGTGCAAGTTTGCCATGCCGATGCTTTTTCTGGCGGCCTTCGTGCTTCTGATCCGGGTTGTGACCCTCGATGCGCCGTACCCGGACAAGCCGGACTGGAATATCCTCAACGGCTTCGGATACCTGTGGAATCCCGATTTTTCCGCCCTCCTGGACGCGAAGACCTGGCTGGCGGCGGCCGGCCAGATCTTTTTTACCCTCAGCGTCGGTATCGGCGTGATCCTGACCTACGCCAGCTACCTGAGAAAGGGGGATGACATCGCCCTTTCGGGACTCACGGCGGCCTCGACCAACGAATTCGCCGAGGTGATCCTGGGGGGGAGTATCATCATCCCCCTGGCCTTTGCCTTTTTCGGCCCGGATGCCATGAGAGAAGTGGCCGCCAGCGGGGCCTTCAACCTGGGTTTCGTGACCATGCCGTTTATCTTCTCGAAGATTTCCCTGGGGGCGCTCTTCTCTTTCCTGTGGTTTTTTCTTCTGTTCCTGGCGGGCCTGACGTCGTCGATTTCCCTGATCGAACCGGCGGTGGCGTTCATCCGGGACGATTTCCAGATCGAACGGAGAAAGTCGGCCATGATCGTGGGAGGCGTGGCCTTTATTCTCTGCCAGCCGGCGATTTTCTTTCTGGGACACGGGGTGCTCGACGAGCTCGATTTCTGGGGGGGGACTTTCTGCCTCGTTCTTTTCGGAACGATCGAGTCCATCCTTTTCGCCTGGACCTTCGGGATCGACCGGGCCTGGAACGAAATTCACCGGGGGGCGCAGCTCCATATCCCCCGGGTGTACAAGTGGATCATCAAGTACATCACTCCCGCATTTCTCCTGGTGATTCTCGGTACATGGATCATGCAGCAGGGGTGGTCGACCATGATCATGGAAAATGTCAAGGCGGAAGACATGCCCTATGTCCTCTGCACCCGTATTGGACTACTGATCCTGTTTTTGGTTCTCGCGATACTGGTTCATATATGGCATAAAAAATTTTATCAGGAGGAAGGGAAATGACCTTTTACGGTTGGCTTTTCATGGGGATATCCTGGACGCTGATCATCTCCCTGGCGGTGTTCTGTTTCAGGCGGGTCCTGCGGGGAAACAACGGTGGTATGTAGGGAAGAGCGGATAAGGCGATGCGCCTTAAGGGCGGATTCAAATAACATGAAAATTGTGAGACAAACATGACAGAAGAAAACAAAGAATTGGTTGGTCCGGATGACGGAAAAAGTTTTGCCGAACTGCTTGAGGAATCGGGAATCAAAAGCGATTATCTTCGGCCGGGACAGAAAGTGGAGGCCGTTATCGTCAAGATTACGCCAGAATGGATCTTTCTCGCCCTGGGCGGGAAGAGCGAAGGTTATCTGGACCGGCGTGAGTTGCAGGACGAGGAGGGAAACCTGTCCGTGAAGGAAGGGGATCGCATTTCCGCCTATTTCCTGTCGTCGAAGCATAATGAAAAACTCTTCACCACGAAAGTCGGCAGCGGTGAGGCGGGCCAGTCCTTCCTTGAAGAGGCCTATCGAAACGGGATTCCCGTCGAAGGCGTGGTGGAAAGGGAAATCAAGGGCGGTTTTGAAATCAAGGTTGCCGGAAATATCCGGGGTTTTTGCCCCTATTCCCAGATGGGACTCCAGAGAGTGGACAATCCCCAGGACTATGCCGGGGCAAAATTGACCTTCCGGATCATGGAGTACGGTGAAAAGGGCCGGAAGCTTGTCTTATCCAGCCGCGCGATCCTCGAGGAGGAACAGAGGCAGAAAAGAGAGCAGATCAGGGGCACCCTGCAAGAGGGCATGATCTTGAAAGGCAAGGTGGTATCGCTTCAGAAATTCGGTGCATTTGTCGACCTGGACGGCATTCAGGGGCTTATTCCCATGTCGGAAATCGGCTGGGAGCGGGTGGAGAATATTCACGACGTTCTGGTCGTCGGCCAGGAAGTCGAGGTCCGAATCATCCGTATCGACTGGACGAAGGATCAACTATCCCTGAGCCTGAAGCAGTGCATGCCCGATCCCTGGGATACGGTCGATCAGACCTTTTTCGGTGGGTCCGTTCACACGGGCCGGGTTGTCCGCCTGACGAAGTTCGGGGCTTTTGTCAGCCTGGCCCCCGGTATCGACGGCCTCATTCATATTTCGAAACTGGGCAAGGGAAAACGGATCAATCATCCGGCAGAAGTGCTTGCCGTCGGCCAGACGCTGCAGGTTCAGGTCGAAAGTACGGACCGTGAGCAAAAACGCGTTTCCCTTTCACTGGTTCAGGCGGCGAACGAAGAAAAAACCGTTTCCGAAGAAGCCGGAGATTATCGGTCTTACATCGGCAAACCGGCATCGTCTTTGGGTTCACTGGGAGATTTGCTCAAGTTCAAGAGCACAGGGGAAAAGAAAACAAAATAAGGGTGAGATTTCCTTTATGATTCGATTCTTCGCGGAGTTGATCCTTGGACGAAGCGACGGACTCAGAATGACTTCGAATGTAAATCGGCTGTTGCGACACGGCCTCCGAATCCGGCATGACGTTTTGAATATTTGCTTGCCGATGTAACAAGAACATCCGTTCGGTTAACGAGGAGGGGTTTGCACGGGGGGCGCTATGAATTGTTTTGTACGTTCACTTAACGATGGGCGACGATGCATCCGGAATATTCTGCCCGGTTCAGGAATCGCCGGGATGAGAAAGTGTTTTAACCATGGGCCGATCTGATACTCCCCATAGGCCATTTCCCGATGGGATGCACGGTTCCGGTGCGCTCCTGTCGTCCATTTTCGATGCCGTTCCCGATGCAATTCTGGGTATCCGGGAAAGAGACATTTCCTTTGCCAACCATGCCGTCGCAGCTGTATTCGGCTGGAAAATCGAGGAATTGGTCGGCCGGAGTATCCGTGTTCTCTACCGCTCCGACGAAGAGTATGAGGAGATCGGCCGGCAGTTTTACCCTGTCCTGGAGTCCCAGAGGACCTTTGACGCCCTTTTCCCCTGCCGCCATCGAAGCGGGAAAGATATCATGTGCCATGTCCGTGTTTCCCGGATCGGGGAAGATCTGCAGGACAAGATGATCGTCGCCACCTATCGGGATGTAACGGAGCAGTGGGAGACCGACAATCGCCTGAAGAAGACCAATGAAAAACTGGATCGGCAGGTGAAGGCGTGTAAATCGGGGCTGCGGGAGGCGCATGCCAGGGTTGAAACGGAGATTGAGAAGAACCGCGCCGATGGGGAGAAGCTGCAGCGTTTGGAAGAGCAGCAGACCCTTATCGTGAATACCGCCTTCGAAACCACTTGCCGCGACTATGACGGGAATAGCCATTGCCTGGATTATTCGTCAAAACCGATTCGGGATGCGCAGGGCCATGTCCTGATGGTCCTTGCCGAAGGCCGCGATATTACGGATCGCCATGAGATGGAAGAGATCGTCCGGGAATCCGAAAAGAATTATCGCACGATTTTCGATGCCGTAAACGACGGCATTTTTATTCATGATCTCAAAACGGGGGAGATTCTGGACGTCAATCTGAAGGCTCTCGAAATATTCGGATACCGATCCAAGGTAGAGGTCCAGGGGATGACCGTGGAAGCCTTCAGCACCAACGAACCACCCTATACCGCGGAAAATGCCCTTAACTTTATTCATAAAGCGGCGTCGGAGGGCCCCCAGCTCTTTTCCTGGCAGGTGAAAACGAGGAATGGTCAAACCGTTTGGGTAGAGGTCAGCCTGAAGAAGGCGTCCTTGAAAAAGCGGGACTGTATCCTAGCCGTTGTTCGGGATGTTACGAAACGGAAAAGAGGGGAAGAAGAGAAGCGAAGGCTGGAGACTCAGATCCAGCAGACCCTGAAGATGGAAGCCATCGGTACCCTGGCGGGGGGAATCGCCCATGACTTCAACAATCTCCTGATGGGGATCCAGGGGTATACCTCGCTGATGCTGATGAGTGCAGAGCCGGGACAATCTTGCTACGAGAGGCTCAAGTCCATTGAACAACAGGTCTTGACCGGTGCGGACCTGACCAAGCAATTACTGGGCTTTGCCAGAAGGGGGCGTTATGAAGTGAAGACAACCGATTTGAATGATCTGGTTCGCCGTACCGCCGAGATGTTCGGGCGGACGAAGAAAGATATCCACATCCAGGAGAAGTACGAGGAAATTCTCTGGCCGGTGGATGTGGACCCGGGGCAGATCGAACAGGCCCTGCTGAATCTTTTTGTCAATGCCTGGCAGGCCATGCCCGGCGGGGGAACTCTTTCCCTCGAAACCCAAAACGCGATCCTTGAGGAGGATTATGTCAAGCCTCATGAAATCCATGGCGGAGCCTATGTCAAGCTGTCCGTGACGGATACGGGCGTCGGTATGGATAAGCAGACCTGTCTGCGTATTTTCGAACCTTTTTTCACAACCAAGGAGATGAGCCGCGGTACCGGTCTGGGGCTGGCGTACACCTACGGGATCATCAGAGGTCACGGCGGCATGATCAATGTCTACAGCGAGCGCGGCCACGGTACGACGTTCAATATCTATCTTCCCGCCTCCGGCCCGGCTGTTTCGCCTGGTGTGAAACTCCGCGCGGAGTTGCGCGAGGGACAGGAAACAATCCTTCTCGTCGATGACGAAAATATCATTGTCGAGGTAACCCAGGAGATTCTCGAAGAGTTGGGATACCGGGTCCTGATCGCCCGCAACGGCGAGGAGGCCGTGGAGATTTACGGGCGGGACAAGGGAAAGATCGACCTGGTCATTCTGGATATGATCATGCCCGGCATCGGCGGCGGTGAGGTGTATGACCGTCTGAAAGAGATGAATCCCGGCGTGAAGGTGATTCTATCCAGCGGTTACAGCATCAACGGCGAGGCCATGGATATTCTCGACAGAGGAGTCCGCGTCTTCCTGCAGAAGCCTTTTACCGCGACGGAACTTTCCGGCCGTATCCGTGAAGTTCTGGATGAGAAATGATCCGTTTGGGTGGAGAGGGGACCATGGGCGACGGGTTTCTCCGCCACCCATGGTTGAGGAGGGTAAGCTGGCCGACAGGAGCAGCACCGGGTGAAAGGAGGGTGATGCTGCTACGTTTTCTGCCGGATCAGCTTTTTCACCAGCCTGATACCCGCCGGTTCAGGAATGGATTCTTTTTCTCCGGCCTTTACGGTATTGCGATAGCGGAGATACTTTCCAATCAATACAACCGCCAGCATACAGAAGCCTTCGATGGAGTAAATCAAGGCAGCTGATGGCTGCAGCCAGGAGGCTATTGCCGGGTCCGTCAAGACCATTTCTCCCGCAACCCTGCCCAGAATTGCCGCACCGAGCACGATGATGATCGGGTAGCGGTCCATGAGTATCGAAAGCAACTGTGCGGTAAAAATGACGATCGGGATACTCAGCACCAAGCCGAAGATCAGCAGAAGGAGGTGTTCACCGGCGGCCCCGGCGATCGCCAGGACGTTGTCCAGGGACATGGTTAAATCGGCGATCAGAATGATTTGAATGGCTTGTCTCAAGGTCGTTGCCTGCTTGACATTTTCGCCTGAGTCAGCGTCGGTGAACAGTTTGAGTGCTATCCAGAAAATCAGGACCCCACCGACCAGTTTCAGAAAACTGATTTTCAGCAGCAAAGCCACAAAAAATGTGAGGATGATCCTCAATACGACGGCAGCGCCTGTTCCGAAAATCATCCCCTTAACGCGATTGCTTTTTTCCAGATTTCTGACGGCCATGGCGATCAAAACAGCGTTATCACCCGACAAGATCAGGTTGATGAAGACGATGTTCAGCATCGCCATGAAAAAAGCAAAATTAAACTGAACCTGGAAAAGCGTTCCCCAATCAAAGTTCATGTAAAGCCTCCTTCTTGAAACAGAAAAGCTGAAAAGTTGGCTCTTTTTATATAATAAAATGGTTTTAAGGGAATATGATGAAGATCTAATTTAAATAGATGTAAAAGATATATATTATGTTTGCGAGCCGGTGTTATCAGAGAAATCCGTCGATAAGCTCATTTCTGGAAAGCAGGTTTCAACCGTATGCAATAAGAATAACTAAACTTTATAAGTTTAATCCTTATATTATGGCAGGGAAAGCAGGTAGGAACGGAGATTGATTTTTTTGTTCGTTAGACCGAGCTTCTTGCGGATATGGTTCCGGTGCAACTCAATGGCTCCGGAACAGACGTTCATGATGGAGGCGATCTCCTTGGTGGTCTTGCCGTCCCTGACCAGGGTCGCGACCTGGATTTCCTTGGGGGTGAATCGCCGGTACTTGGTGGACATTTTGACCAGAAACGGCGAAATGATGTCGTTCATGTGGCTGTCCAGAATGGAAAGGTAAGCGTCCTGGTCAGGGCTGAGGTGAGTGCCTTTCAGTTTTTCCACATACGGCATGACCATTTCCTTGACGTTGGTCAAAACCCGCTCTTCAAGATCGTTCTTGTCTTCTTCCCGTTTTTTCAGCAGAACGGTGAGGGCCGTATTCAGCTCTTCGAGATTTCTGGACTTGATTTCCAGCTCCTTTTCCCGCTTTTTCAGCACCTCCTCCATGCGCCTTCGTTCTTCGACTTCCTGCTCCAGTTCGGCGTTCAAACGCGTGAGATCCGCAGTTCTTTCACGGACTCGGTTCTCCAGGTCCTCCAGGGTCTTCTGGAGGAGTTCCTCGGTTTCCTTCCTTTTCGTGATATCGTTATTGATCTGCAGGACCGCCGTCGGATTGCCTTCCAAGTCCCGCCGTAGAGCCCAACGGCTCTCGACGATGATGGTGGTCAGGTTGTTGCGTGTCTGCTGGATCAGTTCCCCCGACCAGAATCCCTTTTCTATAAATTCGGCATGAATATTTTCCAGCGGTTCGGGGAACTGGGTCTGGAGGAGCTCGTGGGTATTCTGTCCGATCACTTCCGTCCTCGGCCATCCGTATTTCTTCTCCGCCCCATGGTTCCAGAAGACAATCCGGAAATCCATATCCAGAACCATGATGATGTCCTCTGCCAGATCGATCAGCTCGGACTGCTCCTGGAGACGGATCTTCTGCTTTTTCAGGAGATCTTCCGTCCGTTCGCCTTCGGGATAAAGGACCGCCATTTCGAAGAAATGGAGGTACAGGTCCGTCATGTCTTCTTCTTCGGGAGTTTCGGCAACTTTTTTGGGGTAAGGATCGTTTTTCATCGGATCATCCGGTTTTTTTCTGTTGATCATACGAACAAAAAAAGCGGACTGTCAACATGAAAGGTATGATGTGATTTTTAGAACCTGGATAGCCCAAGAAATATCGCATACAGTATCAAAAAACCCGGTTTTTCTTGCGACAGCCCACATTTCTGACGGAGTTGACGTAACACAGAACCGATGGCGATGCTTAGATCGTCAACGTTCCGTGATAGAGTCATTTTTATAGTGTGAATTCAGGTTTTCTTATGGTGAAAAAATTGCGGAGAAGTTGATCGGAGGAATCCGGGATTGATTCCATTGTGCACTTATTCCTTCGGCAATTGAATCACTCCATTCCCGTCCTTCCGTCGAAAGACGGAATCCGGAATGAATTTGACCGGATGCCGGATCGAGAGGCTGTGTCGTAATGTCATTCTGAGCCGTCAGGTGAAGAATCTCGTTTCTTAACATCCTGTTATGATTCAATTCTTTGCGGAGTTTGTCCTTGAACGAAGCGAAGGATTCAGAATGACCTCAAACGTCAATCGGGTATTTCCTGTTCATGGCTCTCCATCATCAGGAAAGATTTTCTTGAAAAATTCAATCAAGGATTACTGCAGGTTGGGACGGTTCGATAGTGTGGTCGAACATACATCTGATTGCGGCCATTGGGAATGGTAAAATTTCTCCGGGAGAGATTCGCAGCTAAAAAACAGCATTTCCAAAAATATAAATAAGTTGTAAAGTTTCTCAGGTTTTGGGCGGGCAGGTCGAGTTGTTTTTTAACAATCCCAATCAAGAAAGGGAGGTTCGTATGAAGAAAATTTTCATGATCATTGTTTGCGCCGTGTTTCTCTGGTCATCGCCGGTCTTTGCCGCAGGTCCGAAAACCTACCAGGTAACGGGGCCGGTTCTGGAAATCAAGGGGAATGTGATTGTCGTGCAGAAGGGAAAGGAGAAGTGGGAAATCCTCAAGGATGCCGCAACCAAAGTGAAAGGCGATCTTAAGGTCGGCTCCAAAGTGACCATTGATTACACGATGAAGGCGGCCGCGATTGAGGTGAAGGGCGCGTCCAAGTAAGCGACGCGGTAGCGGCATCCGCCGTTGAACGGAGTAAACCCGGCCGGAAATCCGCTGTTTTGCAGGAAGACGGCTGTTTGCCGGCCGGGAACGAATTTTCTTCTGCTCAGTGACGAGGGGTTTTTTCGCCCCCGATCGGTGTCCATTCCGAAAAATCCGGGGGATTACGAGGGAGAACTGG
>Ga0255347_1007780_pt1 | contig 10998 bp, 9 predicted proteins | sample wastewater_treat_2_FD_192479 | JGI IMG/M metagenome (GOLD analysis project Ga0255347, IMG submission 192479) | Wastewater microbial communities from Lulu Island WWTP, Vancouver, Canada - plant24 | ecosystem: Engineered > WWTP > Wastewater > Unclassified | place: Canada: Vancouver, British...
GAGCCAAGAAAATCGGCGTCGAGGTGATGGAAAAGCGGATCGAACGGGGGTTTGCGCTGGTGCGTCCCCCGGGCCACCATGCCATGCGGGTGGTTCACGGCGCTCGCGGCTTCTGCAATATCAATATCGAAGCCATCATGATCGAATATCTGCGCCAGCATTATGGGGTCGATCGGGTGGCCATCGTCGACACCGACTGCCATCATGGCGATGGGACGCAGGACATCTACTGGCATGACCCGGACACCCTGTTCATTTCCGTGCACCAGGACGGGCGGACGCTCTATCCCGGATCGGGGTTCCACAATGAAGTCGGTGGTCCAACCGCGGTGGGGAGTACGGTGAATATTCCCCTCCCGCCCCGCACCTCGGAGGAGGGCTTCCTGTTTGTGCTCGATGAGGTGATCCTGCCTCTGCTTGCCGCCTTCAAGCCCGACCTTGTCGTCAATTCGGCGGGGCAGGACAATCACTACACCGATCCCATCACCAACATGTGCTTTTCGGCTCAGGGATATGCGGAACTGACCAGCCGCCTGAAGCCTGACATTGCGGTGCTGGAGGGAGGGTATTCCATCGAAGGGGCGCTGCCCTACGTCAATGTAGGGATCATTATGGCGCTGGCCGGCATGGATTACAGTAAGGTCAGAGAACCCGACTACCAGCCGGACAAAATCCGCCAGTCGCCGGATACCACTCGCTACATTGAAAGACTGGCACAGACGATTCTGGAAAACTGGCAAAAGAGCGCTGAGCTGCGTGAAAAACACCGGGCCAGCATGGAATTTGCCAAACGGGAGCGGAACATCTTCTACGACACGGATCAGATCTGCGAAAGTCAGCGCGAGCACCTGCGGGTTTGTCCGGACTGCAGCGGGGTGCTGGCCATCGATTCCGACACCGACCGCGGTCGCCAGATCTATGCGGTGCACATTCCGAGGAAGGCATGTGAGGCCTGCCGGCAGCAGGGATACGAGTGGTACGAGGCCTGCCGGGATCGGCGCTATGATGCGGTGTTCCTGCAGGATCGCACCAAAGACCGATACCTGGTCAAGGGATTGCGGCGGTGAACCGCAACGCAAAGCGAAAGTCGAGTATCGAATAGCGAACCGCAGAATGTCGACGGTGAGGGTGGGGAGCAGCTGGTCCTGACGATGTTGCCAAGAGCCAAAAACCAAGAGCCGCGAGCTAAGAGCCAACAGCCAGCAGCCAACAGTGAAGCTGTTTTCATCAAAGATTTCACGCTGCCGGACCTCGAAGCCTGGGTGGTGAGCATTGGTGAGGCGCGGTTTCGCGCCCGACAGCTCTATCGGCATCTCTACGCCCGCGGCATCCGTTCCTGGGACGAGTGCAGCGATCTGAGCAAATTGTTCCGGGTGCAGCTGGAGTATGGCACCCGTTTGCACGCTTTGCAGGTGGCCGACAAGCAAGAGGCGGCCGATGGAGTCGTCAAGTACCTGTTCGAGCTGCATGATCGGCACCTCATTGAAGCGGTCCTGATCCCGGACCCTCCCCGCTGCACCCTGTGCCTCTCCAGTCAGGTGGGATGTGCCTTTCAGTGCCGGTTCTGCTTGACCGGCACGCTTGGATTCAAGCGCAATTTGAACACCGCCGAGATTGTGGATCAGGTCTGTCAGGTGCAGAGCGATCAGGGAACCCGCCGACGCCTCACGAATCTGGTATTTATGGGGATGGGTGAGCCTCTGGCCAATTATGAGGCGGTGATGAGGGCCATGCGGATCATGCTGGATCCGAATGGCATGGCCTTTTCACACCGGCGGATTACCCTTTCCACGGCGGGGGTGGTGCCCCGGCTGCGGCAGCTTGGTCGGGAGGCTCCGGTAAATCTGGCCATCAGCCTGCACGCTCCCGACGATGCCTTGCGCGATCAACTGATGCCGATCAACCGTTCCTATCCCCTGGCGGAGCTGCTGGCGGCCTGTCGGGACTATCCGCTCGCCCCCAGGAAGCGAATTACCTTCGAATACATTCTGCTTGATGGAGTGAATGACTCTCCCGAGCAGGCTCGGGAACTGGTCAGAATTCTCCATGGGGTGCGGGCCAAGGTGAACCTCATTCCTTTCAATCCCCGCGAAACCCCGCTTGTGGACGAATATCGCAAACCTTCTGAAGAGCGGATTCGGGCGTTCCAGGAGGTGCTGCAGAAAGCGCAGCTGACAGCTATGATCCGCCAGAGCCGGGGAGCCGATATCGGGGCTGCCTGCGGTCAGCTCGTGGCTAAGAGAAGTGACCATGAAAAGGGGGAGCGTTGACATTGAAACCCGATTTTAGTAAGCATAACGGCCTGCTCCCGGCAATCGTTCAGCGCGCCGATACCGGCAAAGTGCTGATGCTGGCCTATATGAACGAACTCGCCTGGGAAAAGACGGTCGAAACGGGCACGGCGCATTATTGGAGCCGGTCTCGGCAGAAACTGTGGCTCAAGGGGGAGGAGTCCGGACATATCCAGGTGGTGCGAGAGATTCTGCTCGATTGCGATCTGGATGCGATCCTCCTGAAAGTTGAGCAGCGTGGTGGCGCAGCATGCCACACCGGGCATGAAAGCTGTTTTTACCGTCGCTACGAAGGCGGTGAGTTGAAAGAGGTAGAAAGACTGGTTTTTGATCCCAAGGAGGTTTACCGGAAGTGAAGCAACTGGTTTTGGGCATTCCCAAGGGAAGCCTGCAAGAATCGACCATCAATTTATTCCGTCAGTCCGGTTGGCGTATCTCGCTTTCCGATCGCAACTATTTTCCTGAGATCAATGATCCCGAGATCAGCTGCGCCATCTGCCGCGCTCAGGAAATGTCACGCTACGTTGAGCAGGGAACCTTCGATGTCGGGCTGACCGGCCGCGACTGGATCATGGAAAATGATTCCGAGGTTACGGTGGTAGCCGATCTGATCTATTCGAAAGTCAGCCAGCGGCCGGCGCGCTGGGTCCTGGCGGTGCCGCTCGATTCTCCGGTGCAGGACCTTAAAGATTTGCAGGGAAAGAAGATCGCCACCGAATTGGTGAACTTTACCCGCCGGTATTTCGCGGCGGAAGGGATCTCCGTCGAGGTTGAATTTTCCTGGGGCGCCACCGAAGCCAAGGTCATCGCGGGCCTGTGCGATGCCATCGTCGAGGTGACTGAAACGGGTGCCACCATGCGGGCCAACGGCCTGCGGATTGTCAAAGAATTGATGCAGTCCAACACCCAGCTCATTGTCAATAAGAACTCATGGGAAAATCCCTGGAAACGGGAAAAGATCGAGAACATTGCGCTGCTCCTTCAGGGAGCCCTTCGAGCGGAAGATTTGGTGGGGGTGAAGATGAATGTCCCGGAAGAGTGCCTGAAAGACATCATCCCGCTCCTGCCCAGTCTCAATGCGCCGACTATCGCTCATCTCTACCAGAGCAACTGGCTGTCGGTGGAGACCATTGTTTCCAAAAACGTGGTGCGCGAACTGATTCCGAGGCTGATCAAGCAAGGTGCCGAGGGGATCATCGAGTATTCGCTCAACAAGGTGGTGTAGCGGTGGTGAGGAAGAAGCTCCTGCTCCTCCTCCTGAGCCTGGCGTTGGTCACGGGTGGATGTGCGATCTTCCAGCGCGATCCGATGGACATTTACAGCGACCGCCAGCTCCGGGAAATGGGTGAAAAGTTCCTCGCTGCCAGAGATTTGGGGCAGGCCCTCAAGTACCTCACCCTGGCGGAAAAGAGACGTCCCAATGATCCGGCAGTCCAATACGATCTCGGCGTGGCCTACTATGAACGCGGGCTGAAGTCCGAGGCCCTGGCGCACCTGAAGAAAGCCCTGGCCCTGAAACCCGCTTACCCCGAGGCCCACAATGCCCTGGGGCGTTACTATGCTGAGCAGGGCCAGTACGATCAGGCCCTGCTCTCATTTCAGAATGCCCTGGCCGATCCTACCTATACGACGCCCCAGATTGCCTTCTACAACCTGGGGCTGGTGTATGAGAAGAAGGGCGATCAGGAAACGGCCCTGAAACAGTATCGGGAAGCGGTGCGGCTGCAGCCCAACTACGGCGTTGCCTATTTGCGGATGGGGCAAATCCTTGAAGAGCAGCGCCGGGCCGATCAGGCACGGGACGCCTACGGCCGGGCTATTGAATGTGCTCCCGACCTGGTTGAGGCGCACTATCGCTACGGGGTGATGAGCTACACTGCCGGGGAATTGGAGAATGCTCTGTACTCCCTGAACCGGGTCGTCAAGCTGGCTCCCTATTCCACCATGGCGGACGATGCCAGGAGGTATCTCGAGCGCCTGCATGCAATCATTCCTGCCGGTCCGTCGCCGCAGAAGCCACCTCTGCTGCCTGAGGAAAGCCGACCTCGGTTCGAAGTGTTAACGAACCGCGAGCTCATGACGGAGCAACCGGAGGTCCCCTCTTCCACCCAGAGGGCGCCCTGGAATCTCGAAGCTTTGCAGCAGGCAAGAATCGAAAGCAGGGTTGCCGAGCCTTCCTCCGGAGCCGCTCGGAAGGATTCTCCGGCGGAGCACCCGAAGGATGGGCCGCGTGCTTATATTGTGCAGCTCGGTTCGTTCCTCGATAAGGAAAATGCTGAGGATCTCCAGCAGCGATTGCGCCGGAAGGGCTACGAAGCCATCGTCAAACCATTCAGCCACCAGGTGCTGGGGCGGCTCTACGTGGTTCAGCTGAAACCGGTGCATGATGCCGATAAGGCGAGTCAGCTGATGTTGCAGGTGGAAGGTGAGGGACACGGGAAAGCCATCATTCTCGAGGTCCCGGCAGATTGAGAGAATTTACCGGCAGCAGTTTCCGGAGCGAGAGCGGAAGAAGAGAAAGGAAAAGTTGGGATGATCTGTCGAAGAGTCCAGGGGTTGACCTCGTTCATCGTGATGGACGTTTTGGAGCGAGCCCAGGAGATGGAGCGGGCGGGAGAGTCGGTGATCCACCTGGAAGTGGGAGAACCCGATTTTGACACCCCGGAAGCGATCAAAGTGGCAGCCATCGAGGCTTTGCGGCGTGGCGAAACGCATTACACGCACAGCCTCGGCACCCAGTCGCTGCGAGAGGCTATCTGCCGGTACTATAGCGACACCTATGGTGTGAACCGGCTGGAACCGGACCAGGTGCTGATCACTTCAGGGACCTCGCCGGCCTTTCTGATCGGGATGGGGGCCATTCTGGAATCCGGCGAAGAGGTCATCCTGTCCGATCCCCATTACGCCTGCCATCCGAATTTCATTCGGTTCCTGGAAGCAGTTCCCAAGACCATCCCGGTGTTTGAAGAGGATGGCTTTCAATATCGGCCGGAAGCGATCCGCGCGGCCCTCACCCCCAAGACCAAAGCGATCTTGATCAATTCTCCCGCCAACCCCACCGGCAACCTTCTGGAGCCGGAGAGGATGGCGGAAATCGCCGACATGGGCCGATGGGTGCTGAGTGATGAGATCTACCACGGTTTGGTCTACGAAGGGCGGGCGCGGTCAATCATCGAGTTTACCGATCGGTGTATTGTTTTCAATGGTTTCTCGAAGCTGTTCGCCATGACCGGCTGGCGCCTGGGCTACCTAATCGTGCCCAAGGAACTGGTGCGGGTCATACAAAAGATGCTCCAGAACTTCTTCATTTCGGCTAATGCCATGGTCCAGACGGCGGGGGTCGTCGCCCTCACCGATCCCAGTGTCCGGGCTGACGTCCGAAAGATGTGCGATACCTACAACGAGCGGAGGAAATTCATCATCCCGCGCCTGCGGGAGATCGGTTTCGAGATCACGGTGGAACCGACGGGAGCCTTCTACACATTCGCCAACGCGCGTCGTTTTGCCAGGGATTCGTATGCGTTTGCCTTCGAGATTCTGGAAAACGCCAGGGTCGGCATAACCCCCGGGATTGACTTTGGACCCAATGGTGAAGGCTACGTGCGGTTCAGCTACGCCAATTCGCTGGAGAATATTGCCGAAGGGCTGCGACGGATCGAGGCGTATCTACGAACCCGCTCCTGATGGTTGGCTGTTCGCTCTTGGCTCTTGGGGGTTGGCTCTTGGGGCGGGATGAGCCGACTTGATACGTCGTTGCGGGTGGTGTTCAGGCTTTGGCGATGACCATCACCTCCAGCCCCCTGCCTTTGCCAGCTTTGACCGATAACGAATTGTTCATGGTCCATAACTTATGACTGACCGCTCAGCGCCGACCACTCAACAGCTACCGCCAGATACGCAGAACTCGTTACTCGTCCCTCCTCCCTCGTCCCTCCTCACCATCAAGACTGCTGAATTTGCAACTTCGGCTATCGAGCCCCGTCATTATCCGCCAGGAGGGGGGCTGGAGATAGCCTTTGCCGGGCGTTCCAATGTGGGCAAATCCTCACTCATCAACTGCTTGACCCAACGCAAGAAACTGGTCAGGACGAGCCGCACGCCAGGGCTCACTCGGATGATCAATTTCTTCCGGATCAATGGCGAATTCTTCTTTGTCGATCTGCCAGGCTACGGCTTTGCGCGGGTGCCGGAGAGGGTTCGTGCCCAGTGGAAACCCATGGTGGAGAGTTATCTCCTGGGCCGGAAAAGCTTGCGGGGGGTGGTTCAGATCATGGATGTCCGCCATCTTCCGACGGTTGATGACCTTCAGCTGTGGAGCTGGCTCAAGGACCGGCACATCCCTGCCATTCCAGTGCTGACCAAGGCCGACAAACTCAACCAGAACAAGCGCTCGGTTCAGGTGAAGGCAGCCGCCCAAGCCCTGGATATCCGGCTGGAAGGGATTGTCCTCTTTTCCTCGACCACCGGGTTGGGGCGAGAGGAGCTCATGCGCAGACTTCAGGGACTGCTCGAGGTATCCATGAATGAGCCATCAGCGGTCATTCGGGGCGAACTCGGCTAGGGAGAGTCGACCAGCGTTGCATCGTCGCGGTGGATGGGAACTCGGACACTTGAAGCGCCCGCCCGGAGACTACCCCGGGAAAATCACTTGAAGCACTTGATCTATCTGCTGAAGCTCTTCCGCAATCATTGCTCGATCACTGCTGCTGAGGCGGCTGGCGCGGTTCCGGGCCACCAGCTTCGCCAGTTCCCTGCCAAGAGCCACGATCGCTCCCTGCACATTCAGGTCTTCGTCCATGTGTTCTTGAAAGGTGGTTCGAAGACGGTTCAGACGCATGCCGGATTTCTTCACCGAACCCGCTGGCGGGTCGCCGGCGGAACCGCTGCCGATGAGTTCCCGGGATGAGGCTCTGAGCTGTTCGAGGAAGTCGCTGCATTTTCGAAAGGATGCCGCGGTGAAGTTGAGTCGCCGCCGATGGTGACCGTACAGGAGGTAGAAGCGAATGTGCTGGCCGGTGCAGGCCTTCGTCATCAAATCTTGCGGATAGACGATGTTGCCCACGCTTTTCGACATCTTCCTGCCGTCAACCAGGAGGTGCTCCCCATGCACCCAGAAGCGGGCAAATTCTTTACCGGAAGCAGCTTCAATGACGGCGATGTTGTAGTCGTGGTGACGGTAGAGGTTGTCAACGCCCCCACAGGCGATATCGATAGTGTAACCCAGGTGCTCGGTCACTATTGCCGGGTCCTGGATGTTCCAGGAAGGTCGGCCGCGACCGATTTCCGTATCCCAGAAGACCCGGTCTCCGGGTTTGTGGCCGTGCCAGAGGATGAAATCGCCGAGATTCCAGCGTTGGCCATGGTAGGTGTCCTTTTTGAATCGGCGCTTTTCCTTTGGCCAGCGGCTCATATCCAGGCGGAAAAGCCGACCGAAGCCTTTGAACTTGAGTGGTTCGAAGAAGACGTTGTTCTGGTGCCAGTAGGCATAGCCTTTGTCGAGCAGCACCCGAATGAGTCGGGCGGCCTGATCGACGCTGGTAGAGGAGCGGGGAATGAACTCAGGAAGCTTGATTCGCAGCCGGCTGGCATCCTCCATGAAGCGATCGGCTACGGGCCTGGTGAGATCATCGATGGTGATGCCTTTTTCTTGAGCTTCCTCGATGGCCTTGTCCTCGACGTCGGTGAAGTTGAGCAGGCGCTGGACGTTGAAACCCGAGTATTCAAGATACCGTTGGAGGACATCCTGCCAGACAAAACTTCGGTAATTGCCAAGGTGAGGGGGGCGGTAAATGGAGGGGCCGCAGGAGAACATGCGCACAGTTTGGTCGCCGCCACGGGGAGTGAACACTTGCTTGTCTCTGGTCATGGTATTGTAGAACATGAGCATGGGTCGCCATCCTTCATTCAGTGGAAGTGCCAACGGGTTGATCAGTCTGGGTAACCAGGACCTTATCCACCCGATGTCCATCCATATCAACAACCTCAAAGCGCAGGCCGGAGCACTCGAAATGATCACCAGCCACGGGAATGCGCCTCAAATAACTCATGACGAAGCCACCCAGAGTCTGGAAGTATCCCCTTTGTTCTTCCGGCAGGGTTTTTACGTGGAACATCTCCTTCAATTCATCCACCGGCAGCAGCCCATCGATCAGCCATGATCCGTCCTCCCGCTGGACGACTCTGGCTTCCTGCTGTTCATCAACTGAGGGCAAAGCCCCAACGACCGCTTCCAGAATATCGGTCAGCGTCACCAATCCTTCTATGGTTCCGTATTCATCGATGACCATCGCCATGTGCAGGCCGTATTCCTTGAACCTTTCGAGTACCTCGAGGACATGCATGGTTTCGATCACGAAAAGCGGCTGCCTCAAGGCTCCTCGGAGATTGAGCGGCTGGCCCGCGAGACTGCCCTTCAGGAGGTCCCTGACGTGAACAATTCCGAGAAGATGGGTCAGCCTACCCCGGCCGACCGGGAACCAGGAATGAATGCTTTCGGCCATGATGCGGCGGTTTTCTTCCGGGGGGGCATTGATATCGAGCCAGACGATCCGCTGGCGAGGGGTCATGAGCACCCCGACGTGGCGATCGCCCAGGCGAAACACCCGTTCCACCATCTCCTGCTCGACTTCCTCGAACACGCCGGCCACCGTTCCCTGGCCGATCAAGAGCTTGATTTCTTCCTCGGTGATGGGGGGGTGGGCTGATGGTCTAATGCCTGCCAGGCGAAGGATCAAATCGGTCGAGGCACTCAGCAGCCGCACGGCCGGGGAGGTAACAGCCGAAAGCAGCCTCATTCCAGGAGCGATGAAGGCGGCAATCCGTTCCGGATTGTTCAGGGCCAGCCGCTTGGGGGCGAGTTCCCCGATTACCAGCGAGAGAAAACTGATGGCGCACACCACGCTGCTCAGGGCAAGGGCCTGACTGTAAGGGGCCAGCGCGGGAAAACGGGCCAGCCAGAAGGCAAGGTCGTTAGCGATTTTATAGCCCCCGAAAACGCCGCTCAGGACCCCGACCAAGGTGATGCCAACCTGGACGGTGGCCAGAAAAAGATTTGGTGAATTAGCCAGTTGCAGAGCCGCGCCGGCTTTTGCATTTCCCTCTTCAGCCCATTGTTGGAGCCGTTCTTTGCGAGCTGAAACGATCGCAATTTCAGACATGGCGAGAGCACCATTGGCCAGGATGAGCAGGACAATGATCAGGATATCAAGGCCTTGAGATAACATGCAGGCATCTCCTTTCAGGGCCGATCCGAACTGTTACTCCTTGAGGGTGGTGGTGACGACAAGCTTGCGTTGCAGGGTCCGATGCACCGGGCAGCGGTCGGCGATTTCCAACAGTCTTTGTCGTTGTTCCCGGTCAAGCGGTCCCTCAAGTTCGATTTCCCTTTCGATGGAGTCGATCTTGCCGCTCCCGGTTTCGCATTCCTGGCAGTCGACGGCATGGATCTTCCGATGTTTGAGGCGCACCACGGCGGTCTCCAGTGGCCATTCCTTACGGTCGGCATACATGCGGAGGGTCATCCCGGTGCAGGCGCCCAGGGCCGCTACCAGGTAATCGTAGGGTGGCGGGCCGGTGTCCGAACCCCCCACCGCGATGGGTTCATCGGCCAGAAGCCGGTGACCGTTGGCGATGATCTCGGTCTGATAGCCCTTGCGGCCGGTACGGACCGTGACCCGATTGTCGGTCAAATCTCTCTGAGGACTACTCGAGGCCGAGACTCCAAGGTACTTGCGGGCCCAGGCGGCCAGCACGGTCCCCACATACAGGGCATCCTCCCGGTTTGACAGGAGATGATCGGCCTGATCCAGCGAGATGAAGCTCTTGGGGTGTCGTGCCAGGCGGAAAAGCTCGGCGGCATTGTCGATGCCGACAATGCGGTCTCGCGGCGAATGACAAATGAGCAGGGCCCGGTTGAGATTCTGTACGGTTTCCTGCATCCGTGTTTGCTGCAGGTCTTCCAGAAACTGCTTCCTGACCCGGAACTTCTTCCCGGCCAGGTTGATTTCCACCTCGCCGGGCGGGGCTGTCGGAGTCGGTGAGGATTCGATATGGCGTGCCAGGTGAGACAGTGCCGACGGGGCACCGATGGTCGCCACCGCGACGGCCGAGGGAAGACAGGTCGCGGCCCGAAGAACGGCTGCGCCGCCCAGAGAATGGCCGATGAGCAGCTTTGGGGCATCGAAGGCAGCTTTTAGGAAATCAGCCGCTGCGATCAGGTCGGACACGTTTGAGGAAAAACTGGTCTCCGAGAAATCCCCGTTACTTTCGCCCAACCCGGCAAAATCGAACCGGAGGGTGGCGATTCCCTCTCGGGCCAGGGCCTGATTGATGTTGACTACGGCATTGAGGTTCTTGGTGCAGGTGAAGCAGTGAGCGAACAACGCATAGGCAATCGGCTTCTCATCGACGGGGAGGTCAAGGCGAGCGGCCAGCGTTTCGCCTCGTTCGTTCCGAAAGGACAGCTTCAAAAAATGCATACCCACCTCGTAGTCACGGCTTTGCCTCATCGGGCGGGTCAAAGCTTTGTTCCAGCGGTCCCGATCCCTGCCAGCTTCGCCAATAATATCATATGGATTACCGGGGCAGGCCAAAATAAGTGAAGCCATAGAACTGGATATTCGACATAAGGTTGGCTGAAGAATGGAGCAAGGCCGTGCATGCCTCGTGTAAGAGCCAGGGATAGTGCTGAGGGATGCAAAAATGTGAA
>Ga0255347_1007781_pt1 | contig 10997 bp, 10 predicted proteins | sample wastewater_treat_2_FD_192479 | JGI IMG/M metagenome (GOLD analysis project Ga0255347, IMG submission 192479) | Wastewater microbial communities from Lulu Island WWTP, Vancouver, Canada - plant24 | ecosystem: Engineered > WWTP > Wastewater > Unclassified | place: Canada: Vancouver, British...
GGGGGGGGGGGGGGGGGGGGCGTGGGGGGGGCGGGGGGGGGGGGGGGGGGGGGGGGGGAGTGGATTTCCGCGGCGTCGCTGTTGCGGGGGATTCGTCACTGGCAGCGGGTGATTGCCTGGACGGCGGGGACGGGCGGGGCTTTCAGTTTGTTGCTGGGGGCGGCGATGCTGGCGGGGATGCTGTTGAGCGGGGTGCGGGAGCGTGTGCCGGAAATCGGGCTGCGCCGGGCGCTGGGGGCGCGTCGCCGGGATATTGCCGCTTTGTTTGTGGCGGAGGCGCTGGTTTTGACGGTTGCGGCGGCGTTGTGCGGGATGGCGCTGGCGGAAGGGATGTTGCGCGGGGTTGGGGCGTATTTTCCGCTGCCGTTTTATTTCGGGGCGTTCGCGCGGCTGCTTCCGCTTGCCTTGGCCGTGGTTTTGGGGCTATTCTGTTCGATAGGCCCGGCTGGCATTGCGGCGCGCATGCCGCCGGCGGAGGCATTGCGGAATGAATAGGATGAGTAAAATCATTTGCGTGTTGGCCGTTTTGGGGATGGCCGCGGGTGTTACGGGAATCATTGCTCAGGAAGGAGAGTCGGTCATGACGAAGAACTGCGTAGAGTCCACGTTGGCGGGTTCGTGGTATGACGCCAATCCGGTTCGGTTGAAGGCGGAGTTGGAGGGGTATCTGGAGCATGCGCAAATTGACGCGGATGAAAGCATTGTTGCCGTGGTGGTGCCGCACGCGGGTTATGCGTATTCCGGATTGTGCGCGGCGCATGGCGTGAAGGCGCTGGCCGCGCGGAAGAATCTGCGCCGGGTGGTGGTGGTTGGTTTTTCGCATCGGATTGCTTTTGCCAATCAAGCCAGCATTCCGCTGCGGGAGACGTGTTTTCGTTCGCCGCTGGGTGAAACGGAGCTGGATACGGAGGCTCTTGCGGCGCTGGGGAAGAATGCGTTGTTCACGGATTTGCCGGCGACGCGGCGGGGGGAGAATAGCGTGGAGTTGATTGTGCCGCTGCTGCAGGCGGCGCTGGCGGGGCGCGAGTGGCGGCTGGCGCCGATTACGCTGGGGCAACTGAACCCGGAGAGCCGCGAGGGAATTGCGCGCGCGTTGAAGGAGTTGTGCGACGGGGCCACCGGGTTTGTGTTCAGCTCGGACTTTACGCATTACGGGCCGAACTTTGGCTATGTGCCGTTTCGCAAGGATGTGGCGGATCGTTTGCGCGCGCTGGATGGCGGGGCCATCGCGAAAATTTTGGGCGGCGACGTGGATGGTTTTCATGCCTATTGCGCGGAGACCGGGGCGACGATTTGCGGGCAGGACAGCATCGGCGTGCTGCTGCGAATGCTGCCGGAGGATTTTACGGCGCGCGAGTTGTCGTATGACACATCCGGCAACATTTCGGGCGATTTCAAAAATTCGGTGAGCTATGCCAGCCTGGGCTTTTACTGGGCGGATGGTGCGACGGAGAAGGGGGAGAAGGAGGAGGCGGAAACTTCGCAGGGAGAGGAAGACGTGATTCCGGAGGCGGACCAGAAGGCGCTGCTGGCGCTGGCGCGAAAGTCCATTGAGATGGCTTTGGATGGGAAGCCGCCGAGCAAGCCCGAAGACACGGGGGTGGAGCTGACGCCGGCCATGCAACGGGTGATGGGCGGATTTGTGACGCTTAACAAAGATGGTGATTTGCGCGGGTGCATTGGGGAGATATTTCCGCGCAATCCGCTGGGGAAAGTGGTGATGGCGAATGCGCTGAACGCCGCTTTCCACGACCCGCGTTTTCCGCCTTTGCGGGCCAAGGAATTGGCGGACGTGAGTATTGAAATCAGCGCGTTGACGCCGCCGGCGCCGGTGGCGTCGTACCATGATATTGTCATCGGCAAGCACGGCATGGTGCTGCAGGTGGGGTTTCGGTCGGCTGTCTTTTTGCCGCAGGTGGCGACGGAGCAGGGGTGGGATTTGGCGACGACACTCAGTTATCTGGCGCGCAAGGCGGGGCTGCCGGCGGATGCGTGGAAATTGCCGGAGGCGAAGTTCACGGTTTTTGAAGCGATTATTTTCCGCGAATAAACGCGGTGCGCGTGGGGCGCGGGGTGCGCGGGGTGTGCGGGGTGTGCGCGGGGCGCGTGGAGGCCATTATTTTTTGATGGCCAGAATGATGATGCCTGTGGCGACGCAGATGATGCCGCTCCATTCGCGCAGGCTGGGGCGTTCGCCCAGAAATATGAACGCGAAGAGGGCGACGAGAATCACGCTGGCTTTGTCCACCGGGGCGACTTTGGAGGCGTCGCCGATTTGGAGGGCGCGGAAGTAGCAGACCCAGGATGCGCCCGTGGCGAGGGCGGAGAGGGTCAGGAAGAGCCAGGTTTTGCGGGGGAGGAGAAAGGGGTTGCTCCATTTGCCCATGGCGGCGATGTAGGCGGTTAAGACAAAGAAGATGATGAAGGTGCGCACGAGGGTGGCGAGGTCGGAGTCCACATTTTGAATGCCGATTTTGGCGAAGATGGCGGTGCCGGCGGCGAAGAAGGCGGACAACAAGGCCCAGATGAACCACGTGGGGAATTGCAGAGAAGTCATGAGGGATGTTTTTCCTTTCATGGGGAGTCCGTGATGCTTTGATAGACGGCGGCGAGGCGCGCTTTGTATTGGGTGTAGTTGTAGGTTTGTTTGTAGAGTTGCCGGCCGTTTTTGCCGAGTTGTTCGCGCAGGGGGGCGTCGGCGGCCAGTTCGAGTATGCCGGCGGCGAAGGCTTCGGGGCGGGGGGCGACCAGGCGCGCTTGATTTTCGTCGAGGATGAGGCGGTTGGCGGGATTTTCGCAGGCGACGATGGGGCGGCCTGCTTTCAGGTAGTCGAGGAGTTTGAGCGGGGTGTTGTCGCCGGCGATTCGCGGCGAGAGGAGGATGTCCGCCGCGGCGAGTGTGTGGGGCAATTTGTCGGGGTGGATTTTTCCGGGGAAGAGGATGCGGTTTTGGAGGCCCAAGGCGGCGAAGCGGGCGTTGTATGTTGCAATTTCGCCGGGTGTGCCGCCGATGATGACGGCGTGGAGGCGCGGATTCTGGCGCAGGGCGATGGGGAGGGCCGCGAAGAGCAGGTCCATGCCTTGATAAACGGCAAAGGAGCCGACGTAGAGGGCGACGATTGAATCGGGCGGCAGGTTCATTTGTTCGCGGGCGGCGGCGGTGTGCGCGGGGTCGGGTTCGACGAGCGATGAGGGGATGTCGAAGATGTGATGCGCGGGTGTGTCGGGGGCGATGCGCTTGGCCTGGGCAACGAGGGCGGGGCCGGTGCCGATGATGGCGTCGGCGCGGCGAATGGTGAAGGCTTCCACGCGGGCATAGGCGGCCATGATGAGATTGCGGAGGAAACCTTTTTTGTAGGAGGCGGGGTCGGAGTGTTTTTCGAAAATCAGGCGCGTTCGGTGGCGGCGCGCGAGGCAGACGCCGATGGGGCCGGCATCTTCGATGGCGTGGATGACGGCGTAGCGGTTGGCGCGGGCCAGGGCGGCGGCTTTGGCGAAAAGGGCGAGGTCGAGAATGGCTTTGGGGAGCGAGGGGCCGATGGCCAGATTGCGGACGCCTAGAATGTTGCGGGCGCGGTGGAGGGTGACGCCGGGGATGGCTTTGTCTTCGCCGACGGGCATGACGAGCAGGTCCACGGCGCAGCCCAGCTCGCTCAGGGCCTGGGCGTTGAATTGAACGCGCAGGGGCGAGCCGCGCCATTGGAAGAAGGGCTGGGGGGAAATCAATAGAACGCGGGGCGCGGGGGTGCTCATGATTGGGCCTTGGCTTGGGAATTGCGGCGGAGTCGTTGGAGGATTTCGGGAGGCGAGCCGCGTTGTCCGTTGAGGGCGACGGATAGTTTGCCGGATTGGAAGGCGGCTTTGAGCGGGGCGACGATGCGTGAGGGGTCGGCGAGGAACGGGATTGAAAAGGTGGTGTAGTAGGAGCCGGCGATTTTTTCTTCGCCGGGGACGGGGAGGGGGTCGGAGCCGGCCAGCAGGGTGCGTCTCTGGCGGCGGGCGGTGCGATAGAGCGCGGGTTCCGGCCAGCCGGCGAAGCGGAGGGAGGTGTCCACGAGGAGCAAGTCGCTGGGGGGAGTTTCGCGCGCGAGTGCGGCGATTAGGCGGCCGCGTTTGCCGAGCCATTTGCCGGGCGCCCAGTTCAGGGCGGGTAGGCCGCCGGTGGCGAGAATCTGGCGAAGGATGTCGCGCGCGGGTTGGCCGTCGGGGATTTCGTCGTCGGTGAACAGGGCGCTGATTTCAATTTTTTCGGCGGTGACGATTTGGCGTCCGGCGAGCATCCAGAGGTCGCGGTGGTCGGGCAGGTGGCGCACTTTGACGCCGCCGTCGGGGTCCCAGGCGACCATTTTCCAGCGGGCGGGGGGCAGGCGCAGTTCGTCCTGGGCCAGCGCCTGGAAGACGTGGCAGTCGTGGCGCTCGGCGAGGGCGATGGCGCGCAGGTCGGTCGGGGCGGTGCGGGGCATGTGGTCGAGGGCGGCCAGCAGGAGGCGTTCCATGTCGTAGAAGGGATAGATGTGGGCGTGGGCGTCCAGATGGATGCGGATGGTTTTCATTCGGGTGTGAAGGGGAGCATGAGGGTTTCCAGTGTGGCCGGTGAAAGGGTGAAGAGCAGCTCGCGGCCGCGAATCATGGCCGGTTGCGGCGCGTCGGCGGCATCGGGGGGGGGCGGTTCGGCGACGAGCAGGGAGATGGACAGGCCGCTTTGTTCGCGCAGGCCCAATTCCACGGTCAGCCAAGGTTGGTTCCATGCGGCGTTTGCTTGCGGCGAGGTGTTTTCCAGCCATTCTTCGGCTTGCAGGGGGTTAAACATGGCCAGCACCGCGGGCAGCCAGGGGGCGTCGGGAGTCCATTGGCCGGTGGCGGGGTCGCGTTGGGTGTGGATGGTTGTGCCGTTGGTTGTCAACTTCATGCTCACGATGTCGGCGGCCGGGATGGAGAGGACGTCGCGGGAGCGGAATGCCAGCGGGTTCAGGGGCATGGTTAATAAATCGGTGGGGGCGGCGAGGGCCGGATATAGGTCGCCTTCAATGGCTACCCACATGGCATTGGTGGGCGGGGTGGGGGCGCTGATTTGAATGGTTAGGGGCGCGCTTTCATTGCGGCTGAACAAGCGGATGGTTCGCGGCTTGGCCGAGTTTGTGGTTGGGGAGGAGGGCGGGATGAAGGCCGTCAGGCGGACATCCGTCCATTGGCGCAGGATTTGCTGGACGGCTTCCGGGTTGGCCGGCGCTTGCAGGGGGGCGGTGAGTTGCCAGCCGAGGGAGGAGTCGTGGAGCCATTCGAGGCGGTTGCCGTTGTCTTCGATTTGGATGCGCTGGATGTCCTCCGGGGAAATGGGGGGCAGGCGGCGGTCGCGCAAGTCGTCGGGTTTGACTTGCAGGGCCTGGCGGAGGGCGATGGGGACGGCATAGACCGAGTTTTCCGCTTGCAGGCGGGCGTAGCAACGTTCGGGGGCGTTGGGGAGGGGGTCGCCCAGGGACAGCATTTGCAGGCCGGCGCCGGAATCGAGATTCACCGCGACGGTGATGGCATTTTGGCGGCTGTCCAGGCCGTAGGGGGTTAAATCGGCCACGCCGTCCTGAACGAATTGGACAACGGTGCATGCCATGAGCTGGGCGATGAGCTGGTTGACGCTGGCGGCGTCGGCGCGGGCGGTGAAGGGCTGGTAGATGCGCCATGCGCCGTTGCCTTGGCGGGCCAGTTGGAGGTAGCCGGCGCCGCTGCGGATTTCCAGACGGTCAATGCCGGCGGCGGAGCCGATGAGGAGGGTGCGGTCGCGCAACACGTCGGGGCCGGTGGGGAGCAAATCGAGGAGCGAGGTTTGCAGGCGCGCGAGGCCGGTGTGGTCCGATTGGCGGACGTAGAGGCCATCGCCCAGCGGGGTGCGGCGGCCGATGAACATGCGGTTGGTGGTTTGCCCGGAGATGACGGCGATGGTGGCGCGCGGGTCATCCAGACCGTAGGGGGCGTAGGGATTTTCCGTGCGGCGGGCGGGGAAGAGGATGTCGCCGCGCGGCAGTTCCTGCAAGGCTCCCAACAGGCGCGTGATGGCGACGGAATCGGCGCGCGCGGTGATTGGGCGAACCAGCCGCCATTGCTGTTCATCGAGCCGGCATTCGATGCTCAGGTCGCCCGACTCGATGAGCAGGCCGTCCACGCGGGCGGGGTCGAAGCGAAATGCCCGGCGCGCTTGTTCCAGGCGGGCGCGGGTGGAGTCTTCGTCGCGGTCCCAAAAGACAATCAGGATGCCGAGGAGGGCGGCGATTAAGGCCAGGATGCCCGTCAGTCGGAGGTTCATGGCTAGGTTCTCCTCCGCCAGCCGGCGATGAGGCCGCATGCTGCCGCCAGCGCCGGCCATAAAACGACGATGAGGCCAAAGCAACAGCGCAACTGGCGGGCGTTCACGACGATTTGGAAATCCGTCATCGGCTGGGCGGGCAGTGACAGCAGGTCTTCACGCTCCAGCAGCCAATGAACCGCGTTCAGGAAGAAATCGGAGTTGGCGCCGGCCAAGCTGCCGTTGGCGGCGAAGTCGGAGTCGCCGACAACCACCAGGCGGGTGGGGCGGATTTGCGAGTGGACGCCGGGGATGGGCCCGCGCTCGATGGCGACGGCCAGCGGCACGGGGCCGGGCAAATCGGCTTGGGGGTCAAAGGCGGGGGCGGGGTCGTCGGGGGTGGACTCCGCCCAGCCGTTGGGGGTGCTGGTGAACAGGGGGGTGATGACGGGCTTGTCGCCGCCGGCATAAAATTGGCGCGGGCGAATGGAGCGGGGCAGATAAAATACGCTGGCCAAGCCTTGCAGCGGGGCCGTGATGGGGTGGTCGGAATAGTCGGTGATATACAAGTCGCGGCCGCTCAATGTCAGGGCGTCGTCCACGATGATGTCGTCGGTCAAGTCCACGCCCCAATCGCGGAAGAGGGGCTCGAGTCCGGTGCGGATGCGCGCATCCAGCAGAGCCAGCACGCGCCCTTTGTGATTCAGGTAGTCGCGAATCAGGGCGATTTCAAACGGGAGGAATTCGCGGGTCGGGCCGGCGAGGATTAAAAGGGCGCAGTTGTTCGGGATGGCGCGTGTTTCGCCCAGCGCGAGGGAGGCGACTTCGAGGTTGGCATCGCGCAGGCGGGCGGCGATGTGGGAGTAGCCCCGGTGGCGGTCGAAATCTTCCGGCGAATGCTCGCCGTGGCCTTGCGTGAAATATACGGCGGGCCAGGTGCTTTGACTGAACGCTTGCAGGGCGCCGGAAAGGAGTTGTTCGCCGCGAAACAGTTGCCGCACGTCGTCCGGATGCTCCGGCATCGGCTCGCTGACCACGAGGTCGGCCACGGGGATGGCGCGATGGCGTCCGCCGGTTTCAATGACGATGCATTCGCCGCCGGGAAGTTCGTATTGGCGAATGCATTCCTCGGCGCGGGCCATGTCGCGGTCTGGATGAATGATTTCAACCGAGACTTTGTCGCCTTGCGTGGCGTATTCTTCCAAGAGGATGGAGACGCGGTGGAAAACGGGATTGGACGGGCGAATCAGCGCTGTCATGCGAATGCGGCCGGGCATGGCATCGAGGATGCGCAGGGTCTGGTTCGACAATTGCCGCCGCGATTGGTGTTCCCAGTGCCAGCGTTGGTAGTGGCGGCCGGCCAGATTATTCAGCATGCCGAAAATCAGGATGGCCAGCAGCACTTGCAGAACAATCAAGCCACGCGCGGCGAGTCGGCGCAGGCGCTCCGGCGTTGGGATGATTTTCAGGCGTGACAGCATGGTGAACTCAGCGCAGGCGGCGCGCCTCCAGAACTCGAATGGTCATGAACAACACCAGAGCCGTTGCGCTGACGTACCAAATCAGATGCCGGGTATCCACAATTCCCGCGGCGAAATCCTGCATGTGGCGGGTGGGCGCGGCGGCTTGCGCCACACATGACCAGATTCCCGACGCATGGACAGGAATGAAGCCGAGGGCCAGCAGAATTCCCAGGGCGCCGAGGCCGGCCATTGCCGCGGCCATCTGGTGGCGGGTCCACAGCGAGCAGAACAAGGCGATGGCAAGGAAGAACGCGCCCACGAGGGCCGTTCCGAAATATCCGGCGGCCACCCAGCCCCAAGGCATGGCGGGGTATTGCGCGCCGCAATGGCGCAACAGAAAACCATAGGCGAGGGTGGGCGCCCAGAGCAGCAGGAAGAGCGAAAACGCGCTGGCGAATTTGGCGAGGACAATCGTTGTTTCCGTCACGGGCGCGGCGAGGAGTGTTTCCAAGGTCCCCGTGCGATTTTCTTCGGCAAACAGGCGCATGGCCAGCAGGGGCGTCACGACGAGCATGGCTAGCCAGTACCAGACGGAGCCGAACAAGCCGTTGGCGAAATGGCCGGGCGAGGGCGCTTGCGCCCAGCGAGCGGTGGCATTCCAGAAGCCGAACCCGGCCACGGCCAGGAAAAAGAATCCGGTGACATAGGCCATGGAGGTTCGGAAATATGCGCTGACTTCGCGCCACCAGATATGGAAGAATATTTTCATGATGGCTGGCCGGATGTTGTCGGGTCCCGCACCATGACGGGCGGGGCGGTCAGTTGCAGGTAGGCGGCTTCGAGGGGTGAATGGGCAACGGGCGAGCCTGGGTCCGCGGCGCGCATGGATTGAATCAGGTCGGCCGGTGAACTCCAGGCGGCCACGCGGCCCGCGTTCAAAATCAGCAGATGCTGTGCCAGTTGTTCGGCATCGCGGATGGAGTGGGTGGAAAAAAGGACCGTTTGCGAGGGCGAGCGGGTGCGTAAAATGTTCCGGCAGGCTTGGGCTTGCGCGGGGTCGAGTGCTCCGGTGGGTTCATCCAGCAGCAGAACATCCGGCTCGTGCAAGAAGCAGGCGGCCAGCGCCACCCGCTGCCGGAAGCCTCTGGAAAGCAGGCCGATGACGCGCCGTTGCACGTCTCCCAACTGGCACAGCTCCAGCACGGTGCGCAGGCGCTTGGCCAGATGGGAACCGCTCAGGCCGTAGAGACCGCCGCGGAAGGTCAGATATTCGCCCACGCGCATTTCGAGGTAGAGGGGCGCGGTTTCTGACAAGTAGCCGATGCGGCGGCGGGCTTCGAGGGATTGTTGGGTGACATCCTGCCCCGCTACGATTGCGTGTCCGGAGGTGGGCGCGAGGACGCCGGCCAATACGCGCAGCAACGTGGTCTTGCCGGAGCCGTTGGGACCCAGCAGCGCGCCGATGGCGCCACGCGGCAATGCAAACGAAACGCCGCCCAGCGCGTCGCAGCCCGGGAAGCGTCGTTTCAAGTTTTCAACAGATATGGCTAAATGGCCCTCGCCCATAACATGATTCCAAGGCCACTTTACCTATGCGCGTGCGGTGAATCAATCTTTTGCGGCGGGCGGGGCGTTTGCGGCCGGGGCCGCCGCCACGGGGGTGAATGGTTTCACATTGCGCGACGCCACGAAAACTCGCTATAAATGGCAAGTGGCAGGGAACCCTTGTTCCCGGCCAGTCCGAAAGGAATATGAAAAAGAGGCGCAGTGTGAAGCTGAAAGACAAACGAATTGTGGTAACTGGCGGCGCGGGCTTTTTGGGGAGCTTTGTCACGGAGGCGCTCCAAGCGCGCGGCGCAAACAACATTTTTGTGCCTCTCGTGGAAGATTACGACTTGGTCGAGCGCGAAAACGTGCGCCACATGTATGCCGATTTCCGTCCCGATGTGGTCATTCATCTGGCGGCGGTTGTTGGCGGTATTGGCGCGAATCGCGAGCATCCCGGCGAGTTCTATTTCAAAAATATGGCGATGGGGCTGTTTCTGTTGGAGGAGGCCCGTCTGCACAACATCGAAAAGTTTGTCGCCATCGGCACCATTTGCGCTTATCCCAAATTTACGCCGGTGCCTTTCAAGGAGGAAAACCTTTGGGATGGCTATCCCGAAGAAACCAACGCGCCCTACGGGCTGGCCAAGAAAATGATGCTGGTGCAGTCTCAGGCGTACCGTCAGGAATACGGCTTTAATTCCATTTTCCTGTTGCCGGTGAATCTGTACGGGCCGCGTGACAACTTCAACCCGGCGTCGTCGCACGTCATTCCCGCGCTGATTAAAAAGTGTCTGGACGCGCGCGACAGCGGCGCGGCGGAGATTGTTGTTTGGGGCACCGGGGAGGCCTCGCGCGAATTTCTCTATGCCGCTGATGCCGCCGAGGGAATTTGTCTGGCAACGGAACGGTACGATGGGGCGGAGCCGGTCAATCTGGGCGCGGGTTTTGAAATTAAAATCAAGGAATTGGTTCCGCTGATTGCCCGCTTGACGCGTTACGAGGGCAAAATTGTTTGGGACCACACCAAGCCGGACGGCCAGCCCCGCCGGATGTTGGACACCAGTCGCGCGGAGCAGTTTTTCGGGTTCAAGGCGAAAACCGGCTTTGAGGAAGGGTTGCGCAACACCATCGAGTGGTACGAAAAAGAGCGCGCCAAGCGGGCGTCAAACATTTGATTTGAGGACAATCGTTTGTTAGTGTTTTCCTTGAGAGGAGAGGCCATGAAAAAGAAACGCAAGGCGGGTTTTACGTTGGTTGAAGTGTTGACGGTTGTGGTGATTATTGCGCTGTTGGCGGCGCTGATATTGGGGCTGGCGGGCAATGCGCAGAAGACGGCGGCCCGGAAAAAGGCCGAGGCGGAGATTAATCAGCTTTCCAGTTTTGTTACGGATTATCGCGCGCAGTATGGGCAGGTGCCGGCGGATAAGGCGGCTTTGAAGAAGAATTTGAGTGATGCGAAGCATTCGCTTTCGAATATGGCGGATCCGTGGGGGATGGAGTATGAGTATGAGCGGTCTTCGCCGCAGACCTTTTATCTATATTCCAAGGCGGGGAATGCGACGAATCGGAATAGTTGGATTGGCAATCTGCCGTGATGCCCGTATAGCGGGGCGGAGGGGGAGGGTGAGGCGGGCGGGGAGGGCTGGGCGGGGGCTGCCGAGAGAGGCTTTCGTTTGAATTTTGCCGGCGCAAAAACCAACCGCCGTCTT
>Ga0255347_1007782_pt1 | contig 10997 bp, 12 predicted proteins | sample wastewater_treat_2_FD_192479 | JGI IMG/M metagenome (GOLD analysis project Ga0255347, IMG submission 192479) | Wastewater microbial communities from Lulu Island WWTP, Vancouver, Canada - plant24 | ecosystem: Engineered > WWTP > Wastewater > Unclassified | place: Canada: Vancouver, British...
GAGGCTCCCGACCAGAGCATGTTCTCAAGCCTGTCCATGAGGTTCATCAGGTCTTCCCCGACTCTCTCCATCTTCATCTCATGGTCGATCTCCCGAAGCAGTTTCTGGGTCTCTGTGTTTGGTATCATGGTATACCTATGACTACAAGTCTGTGCGAATATATAATAGTCGACTTTTCTCAAAAATAAGAAAGAGGTTTAGAGGAGAGGGTTTACTGCTTGTGCTTGAGGGACTTGACCACTATGGTCCTCTCGAAGAAAGTGTTCTCTTCGATGTGGTCCAAGACTGTCTTGTCCTTGGCCATCTTCTTGGCTGCTCTTCGAGTTGGAGCCTCGACGTCGAGGTGGATCAGGTTGGGGTCCTCGCGGGCGATCTCCCTCGCCTCCTCCACGGACAGCCCCTCGCGGGCGTCCTCGATGGGGTCGGCGTACTTGGACAGCGCCTTGGCGTTCTTCCGGGCATACTCGACGGCTTCAATTCCGATCAAGGTCTTCATCTTTCCTGCCTTCTTGGTTCCGTTTTGGGTTGTGGTCTTAGCCATGTTTGCACTTCCTATTTGGTTGAATTATACATGCTCATGCGACTATATAATGCTTGCTCGGAGAGCCCGAAAGGGGTAAAACAGGCATAGAGGCACGCATGCCCTGGGTAGGGGATAACTCATAGGGTATGGGGATAGGAAGCACGCATGCCCCGAATCCGTGAGGGGGCTGCAATATATTATAGTAAAAGAGGGAAAGGGTTTTACTCATCTAAACGGGCTAAGCAGTTATCCGCTTTCTGGAGTTTATCCATGAGCTCTTCCAGCCTACCCATGCGATCTAGATTATTGGTCTTGTCTAGCAGTTCTTCCAGACCACACATCAGATCCGCCAGTTCGGTTCTACTGAGTTCCATTATTTTGGTTGCCATTTGTATCCTTCCTTGAATAACATAAGCATGTGCACGTATATAATAGTCGCTGAGAAGATGGGGAAAGGGTTTGGGGATGGGATTCAACTCTTCAGAGTAACAGTCCTGATGATCGGGCTGGACTCCAGATACATCCGACTATCTGGATTCCACTGTTGGTCTCTGGCTTTCTTCTTGGCCTCCCTCTTGGTTTCTGCTGTGATGGTAAAGATCACCCGCTCATTTACCTCCACAGTGTAGGTTTGCTCTACCCGGGTTTCTTCCTCCTTCGGAGCATGGTTGTTCTTCTGTACCGGCCGGATCTCTTCTTTCCCGGTCCTCTTCCTGCGTCTCTTCATCATTGTGGGTCTTTGCATTTTAGATCCCTGTAATTCTTATTGGACTCACGACTATAATATGTTGACTTATCTCTTAAGCTCTATAATATTATTAGATTTATTAAGGAGTGAATTATAATTATATGTACATCAATTGTCTTTCTGATATTGTGACGGGCAAGACGCGGTGTACTCCCGAGACCATCGAGACTATTTGTGGTCTCATTCGTGATGGCAATTATCTCCGCCCAGCTGCTGCTGCTTGTGGGATTTCTTATCATACTGTGCGGAGATGGGTTGAGTGGGGAACTAAGGGCAAGACAGTAGATGGACCTGAAGAACCCTGGGCTACTTTTGTGAGAGAGGTTAGAAAGGCCGAAGCTGATCTCCAGACTGAGATGGTTCAGAAGTGGAAGAAGGGGATCAATGACATCGACAATAAGGCCGAGTATGCCAAGGCCATCCCTAATTTCCTCAAGCTGAGATTCCCCGAAGAGTGGGGAGACAAGAGTACCGTTCATGTGGATGCTTCAGTTAATCTGAAGTCTTCTCCTGAGTGGAAGGATTTGATCTCACGCATATCTGCTTTGAGCCCAGAGAAGCAGATAGAACTCTCAGAAGCCTTATTCGCCGAGGATAACAAATGAGGGGAACCCACGGGACTTCCACTACAATGGTAGACAGGCCACCTCTCCGATTGAAGAGGGAAGTAGCTCTGGCTATCAATCCTGCCTTATTTGCTCAGTCTGAGTTGAAGTTTAACCCGGATCCCTGGCAGAAAGATGTATTACAAACCAAGAATAAAAATCTTATTCTCAATTGCACGAGGCAGGCTGGTAAGTCGACTATTGCTTCCATTCTCTCCTTGCATACTGCGATCTACAAGCCTGATTCCCTCGTACTAGTTATTTCCCCATCACTTAGACAATCCTCAGAATTATATAAAAAGATAGCAAATGACTTCAAGTCTCTGAAGAACCCTCCCAAGCTGGAAGAGGATACTAAGTCCTCCTTTGAGGTTGTGGATGGTGGAAGAGTTTTATCTCTACCCTCCTCAGAGGCAACCATCAGGGGCTTCTCTAAGGTGGATCTAGTCATAGAGGATGAGTCTGCTAGGGTAGATGATGAACTCCACAATGCGATCATCCCCATGCTGGCTGTGAGTAATGGGAAGATGATGCTCCTATCCTCTGCTTACAAGGAGGAGGGCCATTTCTACAGGATCTGGTCTGATCACAAGTCCTTCCCTAACTGGAAGAGGGTCTTAGTCCCAGCTACTATGATCCCCAGGATAACACCCGAATTCCTTGCTGCTCAGAAGGCTGCTATGGGTACTGTGGCATTTAACAGGGAGTTCATGTGTATCTTCATGAAGGAATCTGAGCACCCCATGTTCAGGAGAGAATGGTTCAAGATAGTCCATGACTACCCTAAGGATGGCAAGGTAGTTAGAAGATGGGACAAGGCAGCCACAGAGGTTAAGAAGGGCAAGGACCCTGACTTCACTGCAGGGTGTAAGATGGTCATGAAGAATGGCCAGTTCTGGATAGTGGATATGAGGCATGATCGCCTATCCTCTAAGGGCAACCAGGATCTTCTAGAACAGACTGCCATACTTGACACCAAGAAAACTCCCATCAGAATGGAGAAAGAGCCTGGATCCTCGGGGAAGGACGTAGTTGATTTTTATGCTCGCACGATTTTCTTGGGGTATGACTTTAAGGGGATACCCAGTACAGGATCTAAAGCCGAACGCGCAGCCCCTTTTAGTGCTGCCTGTGAGGCGGGAAATGTATTCCTTGTAGATACAGGGGACTGGGATATAGAGGGCTTTATCACAGAGTGTAGTGCCTTCCCCGAGGGTCCTCATGATGATCGTGTGGATGCGGCTGCAGGAGCCTTCAATGATCTTACCCCATTGGCCAAGACCGGGAAGGACATTGATGTCAGTCAAGCTGTTGCCTCTGTGAAGATACCTAGCTTCAGCGGGTGGTAAAATGCCGGAAGGAACCTTTAGCAAACAGGGAGACGCTATATTCAAGCGTACGGATGGCAGCCTGGTTAATCTGGCTGACACACTACAGAAGATGAAGGACGGAAACAATGGAGCTCCTGGGTGGGCCTATGATGCCACCCCTAACTCCAGTGTTAGGACGATCACTGTCCCAGCTGGTAAGCTATGGCAGATCCTCCACATACATGGAGAGATAGTCTGCACAGCTACTGTGGGTAGTAGGGTACTATTTGTGCAGATCCTGAATGGCTCTGCTCAGGTGGTATGGGCTGCCCAGAAATCGGCTGTTATTGCAGCTTCCCAGAAGGGAGTGGTGAATCTATCCCCAAGTCTACCAGCTGGTACCACTGCTGCAAATGCTCCCATGCTGGATGGCACTTCCCCAAACATCGCAGTTTACAATCCCATACCCTCCTTCATGTTACCCGCTGGGTATCAGATCAAGATATGGGATTCGGCAAGTATAGATGCTGCTGCAGATGATATGATCACCTCGGTGCACTATATCGAGTACAACGCAGAAGACTTCCAGTAAGGTGAAACAATGGACGAAAAAGTACGTGAGAGAACCAAGATCTGGGATACTCAGATCAAGAGATGGGGCTTCTATGATCCCGAGAACAAGTACTCGGACCTGTGCAAGAAGGGAGTCCCTCAGGAGCATGTTGTAGAACTGGCCAAGGACAACGGAGACTACCTGGGCATGGTCCTTGTGGATGGCAATATGGCTATGGATGATGGGCTTACCCAGATAGGTGACCTGATCATCGGGGCCTTGACCACCCCCACCTGGTCTGCTGCCTATATCGGGGTAGGAGATTCTTCTACTGCTGAGGCTGCTGCTCAGACTGGGCTTCAGGCGGCCTCGAATAAGACCTACCTGGCTATGGATTCTACCTACCCTAAGAGGGTCACAAAGCAGCTACAATTCAAAGGAACGGCTGCTGCTGGGGTTGCCTCCTATACCTGGCAGGAGATCGTCGTATTGACCGGAAACGGCACAGGAAAGTGCCTCAACAGAAAAGTGGGAGCCTGGGGTACTAAGGGTGCCTCCGACTCCTACTCCATGGAAGTCGACGTAAACCTTGCCTCTGCGTGAGGCTAAACTCTTTTCTTTTTATTGAGGGTTCTTCATGACAGCCGCCTGGAATGAGATGTGGAGCAGCTTTACCCCAGCGGGTACTGGCTGGCAGGACTATAATATCTACACTGCTCTGGGTGTGCCGAAGGGTGCTATCGCCCATATCGTCATGATGCATGGAGACTATACCAATCCTCGTACCCTGGGTGTACGTGCTGATGGTAGTTCCCTCAACCGCTACATCAAAGTCCACAGGTCAGTCAATGATGATGCTGGGCAAGTTACTTGTGCCATGTACGTCAAGGTGGATTCTTCCACTGGCCTGATCGAAACATATGCCGATAGCACTACCAGTGTTACCTTCTTCTGCTCTGGCTACTGGACAGGGGTTGATTTCACTGAGATGATGAGCAGTGTAACTACCGGTGCCACAGCAGCCTGGGTAGACTGGGATGTTGGGGCCCTCGGAGTACCCGATGGATCCATATGTTCTGTGGCATGTTGTAACCATCAGGATGCTGGGCAATCAGAGATGGGAGTACGTACTAATGGTAGTGCCCTAGCTAGATACCACAGAGTACATCAGTCCAAATCTGGTAGCACAGAAACTACCGACTGTGAGAGTTTTACTATCAGTGTCGTTAGTAACTCCAGTGATGGGATTATTGAGTATTACAATAACGGTGGCTCAGTCTCTAAGTATCATCTACTGGGATACTTCGGCTCCGGCCTGTGGTATACGGAAACCATCTGGCAGTTAGCCTCGGGCAGTGCTGCTGACCAGGTTTGGACTGATGTTAGCATGGCCTCCTATGTACCGGCTAGTGCGATCATGGACTGCATGATTGCTAACACCAGATCCTTTGCTTACTACGTGGGTGCAAGGGCTAATGGCAGTAGCCTTCAACGCAAGTGGATTGCTCATCAGCCGGAAGATACCTATAGATCTGGAGAGTGCCTGCCTACTGCTGTGGATGCCAGTAGTGTATATGAGATGATCGACTACGACTGGGCCTATGTGAGGAACGGGCCGTACGGGTACTACACCACCAGTGCCCCACCCTCTGTGGCCATATTCTCTCCCTCTGCTAACTCCTATTCTGGCACCTCTTGGAGCAACCCCACTTATGCTTATAGCGACAATACCCAGTATGCCACCAGCAAAACAAACAACGCCAACAACACCTACTACAACTATGGTATCACTGGGCTAAGTGGCACAATTCAGAAAGTAGAGATAGATGCCCTCTCCTTTGTGGCAAATTCATCTTCCGCGAATAAGTTACGCATTGCAGTATCCTGGGATGGAGGTTCTACCTGGTCCTCTAACACTGATCTCTCCGTTACTAATACTTCAACTCCCACAGATAAGTGGGTCGATGTCACCTCTGCAACTGACTGGGACTGGGATAAGCTCAATGACTCAAATCTCAGGGTTAAAGTCACTTACATCAACAGCGGTACTGCTAGGACCATCTCCCTTGACTGGATACCGGTTCGGGTAACTTATGTCGAGCAGACTCTGACTGAGTTATTCTGCACGGAGAATATTAGTTTCGGGGACACCACAGGAATCACCAAGAGCATGTGTATCTCTGAGAATATTGGGGCTGAGGATATATGCCCTGTGGGAAAGACAGCATATATCCAGGAGAATATATCTCTGGGTGATCTACTCAAGATCTTCAAGACTATAAGGGTCAGCGAGAAGATCACATTTAATGACCTTGCGAAGATTATAAAGAATATTATATTAACCGATGGATTAACCCTGGGAGAGGTGATCAAGTTTGTCAAGACTGTGCTCATCTCAGAAGGGGCTATATTCACCGATGTTCCCAAGGTCACTAAGACCATAAAGATATCTGATGGCCTTACCCTCAGTGAGATTCTGAAGATCAGCAAGGCCTTTAAGTTCTCTGAGGGGATTAACTTCGGAGATGCCTCTAAGGCTACTAAGACTCTTAAGACATCAGATGGGTTCACTCTTGGAGATGCTTCTAAGACTGATAAAACCCTGAAGACTTCTGACGGGCTCACTCTTGTGGATAGTCCCAAAGCTACTAAGACGATGAAGACTTATGAGGGCTTCACACTGGGTGATATTCTCCTGACTACTCATACTCTCAAAGTATCTGAGCAGGTGAATATATCTGAGGTCCTGAAGACCACCCATACCATGAAGGTATCAGAGGGATTAACTCTGGGTGATGTCCTCAAGACCATCCATACCATGAAGATATCTGAGCAGATAAATATATCTGATGTCTTAAAACTGATTAAGGCTCTGACTGTCACAGAGAATATCCAGTTATCTGATTCGGCTGTGATAAGTAAGGTCCTCAAAACAAGTGAGCAAATTACCCTTACTGATTCAACTCTCCGCACCATCCTGGGTTCTTTGGTTGAGTGGATTATCTCCGAAACCATCGGGGTATCTGATGGAGTGAAGCTCATCAAGTCAATGATCTCTCCTCAGTCGATCACCATAGCCGATACCACTCAACTCAACAAAGCGGCTAAGATCTCTGAGGCGCTGTCACTCATAGATAACACCAAAGTTACGAAGTCTATCAAGACATCTGACAATTTATATATTCAGGACGCAATCAAATTGGTCAAGGCCCTCCTGATCACAGAGACTATTTCAGAGGCTGATGCTCTCAAGATAGTCAAGGCCATTGTGATAGATGAGGATATCCTGATCACAGAAGCCACTCGTCTAGTTAAGGCCATCATATCGAATGAATCCCTGGCTGTATCTGATCTAGTGGTGTTCACCAAGACTTTGCTTCTTCAGGAAGACATAACTCTTTCTGATGTGGCAAACATCCTTAACTTCTTCCAGCAAGTCATCCGCCTGAAAGCTAAGAAACAAGCTAAGATGGCATTGACCGGTGGGGAGGATAACTCTTCCTCACTCGCAGGAGATAAGCAAAGTAAGGTGACCCTGAAGGGGGTATATGATGGCACAAACTGACCAGGACTTTGAGATGTACCAAGGAGACGACTTCTCCATCGAGTTTGAAACGGTGGATGAAGCTGGAGCTGCCTTGGATATATCGGGAGCAACGATCGAGTGGAATGCATGGGATAGGGGAGTATCAGTACTCAAGAAGACCACCACTTCAGGCATCAGTATCACCGATGGTCCTGGGGGGATATTTGTGGTCACTCTTGAACCAACTGACACTTACTCCCTGCCAGCAAAGACCTATTTCCATGGGGCCAATGTCAGCCTGATAGCTGATCACTTCTTGACGGTAGCAACTGGCATCATGACCCTTAGGCCTAAGGTGAGAACATGAGTGATGACAGAGGAGTGATCTATGTCTCAGCTTCTGGGGTATATTTCTCTGCCCAGGAGGTAAGTGCTGAGCTCTTGTACAATACCCTTCAGAATGGGTATATCAGGGAACAGCTGGACAAGGTAACCAGCAAGATCTTCAGTGGGATGTATGAACTCTCAGTCATAAATCCAGATGGAGAAGTTGATGAGGAGATCACCAATGAACTCCTAGCCGACCTGAAGAATCCCAAAGTGGCCCTGTGGAGTAGGATGAAGCAGGCCTGGGAAGACATCTGGTGCTGGGGCTGTTCTCCTCAGTTCCCCATATGGACTAAGGAGGGAAACAGAGTAGTTCTTGGGGAGCTACGCAGACTGCCACCCGAGTCCTTTGCCAACCCACCTTATATGACCAATAACGTATACTCGGACCTCCTTCAGGGTATTCTCCTAAATGACTCGGGTGAGCTGGAGCTATACCAAACCCAGGATGTAGCGGAACTCCTACCACAGAAGTTGAGGCCGGGAGTTCAGCTGTTCAAGGATCCCAGTGCTACTAAGCTGGCGGGACAGAGTAAGGCCGTATATCTGGTGCCTCTCATAAAAATGATCAACTTCTGTTGGGAAGCCCAGATGCAGAAGGTGAATCGGGTTGGAGCACCGATCATGTTCATCAAGATATCTGCTCCCTATGATGATGGAGATGTAGCCTATGCGCAAGTCTGTATTCAGAACTGGGGAAAGGGTAAGGCCTATACACTACGACCTAACATGGAAGCAGTTGGTCTTAATGTCACTGATTCAGAGTCTGCTCTGGAGACTATAGAGAAACTGGAGAAAAGACTTGAGGCCCCCTTCAAGGCCGGCTCATCTGTTCAGGCTGAGGGCTCTTCCATAGGTGACTCCGGTAACTCTCAGAAAGAGTCAGAGGATGACTGGATCCTAGGCCAGAGGACCATGATAGAGGAGATCTTTGAGAACTTTCTCCAACTCTACCTGGACTACAATGGCTACGAGGATTACTCTGTGGAGATCAAGATTGCCTATGAGACTACCCAGCCAGGACAGCTGGAGATATCTCAGGCCACTGCTGGGTATAACACAAGGTGCATGACCATCAATGAGAGGAGACAAAAGCTGGGTCTTCCAGAACTGGCCCCTGATAAACTGGATGAGCTATTGGATGAGATCGCTAAGACCAAGAAAGCCCTGGGTGGAACGTCTCCTCTTGAGCCAGAACCGGAACCGGCAGTACCTGGGTTTGAGGGTGGTCTGCAAGACATCAATCAGCGGGCTGACCTTGTGGATAAGATGGCCAACATAGATCCTATGAACCCAGAGAAGTTCATGACTGAAGAAGAGCAAATGACTTTCCTGAGGAGTGGGAAGCTTGGTGGAGCTTAGAGATAGGGTCAATGAAAAAGATCCCTCAGGCACCAAGAAGCTTGAAGACCAGAGGGCTGAAGAGCTAGACAAGGATCTAGACAAGGCCGCCCTCTTGGCCCTCAAGGAGTCGATCGGCAGAGGCATCACCGACCCTGTGGAGGTGCAGAGGGTGGTAGATGTCCACCTCTCAGGTTTTGCTGACTCCTCAAAGGCCAAGGTGATGGATTGGATCCAAGATACCTATGCTCGGTCAGCCGGGAAGGCTGAAAAGATGGTCACTGGCAGCCGTCAAAGGGTTAACATAGGGGTTATCATGGGTCCAAGGGGCCAATTAACGGATGACCAGTTTAAGGCCATTTCCGTAGGGGTCGGGAATGACATAGAGTCTATTTCTGTTGATGCAAAGAAAAAACTCACCCGGATCATCACAGAGGGTATCGAGAATGGAGAGGGCCAGGCCAAAGTAGCTCGTAGGATCAAGGATGAGCTAGGCATGGTAAAGAATAGGGCTCAGACTGTAGCAAGGACTGAGACCCTTAATGCCTATCGGGCAGGAGCAAAGAGTTCTTATGAGAGAAATAACGTAGAAGAAGTGGAATGGTATGCCGCTCTAGATGATCGTGTATGTGATGAGTGTGCAGCCCTACATGAGAAGAAATTTCCGATAGACGATATCCCGAAGGTACATGGTGGGACTAATATCAACTGCAGATGTATTCAACTGCCTGTGATCAAACTTGGATATCGTTCTTGATATAAAGCAAAGTAAATATATCTAGCATCATAATAGAGGTATAACCATGTCGGATTCTAAGGACTCGTTTATATTCTCTGATGCTGGTCCTTTCGTCTTTGTATCCGAGCATGATTCGATCATGCAGACTCTCAACCGGAAGGCACAGGGCAACAAGCCCATCTACCTTTCACTTGAGAGTTTCAAAGGCACTGAGGACAAGTGGCCCAATGTGCCGATCATATATGCTCAGACGCATCCCGATCTGGATGCATGGGACCAGAATCCAGAGGCCGAGTTGGCTCGTATTAAGGGTCGGCTCGTAGTTGGGAAACTCGAAGAGGCCTCTATTGCAAGTACTGGCCATCCAAGACTGATGGGAAAGTGGGCTTTTGCAGATCCTGAGATTCAGAAGGGTATTGCAGACGGCACTATCTCACTCAGTACTGGATTCCGCTGTACCAATGATGGAGTGAAACTAACCGGACAAGTACAGCCCCACCACCTTCTTCTCTTCAAGGAGACGGAGAAGCATATTCCTGGGGATCTTAGTACCGGCTTCTTAAACCAGCAAAACACTTCCGCGGGAGATGAAAAATTGACTGAGGACGAACTCAAAGCAAAGCTCGCCGTAGCTGAAGATGGGCTGAAGAAGTCTAACGACGCCTTCACCAACCTTCAGAAGAAGTACGACGACGACATCAAGGCAAAGGACAAGGAGATCGCTGATCTCAAGGCTGAGAATCTCACCTTCCAGAAGCAGATTGCCGATCAGAAGTGGGACTCTTTCAAGAGCCGCAGGATTCCAAAGGGGCTGCTCAAGGATGAGGCCGCTGAGAAGGCTGCCCGCCAGGAGTTCGAGAATGACCCGATCACCTTCATGGAGAAGCTGATGGATACCCCCGCTCCCAAGACCGGCGATGGTGCCGAGCCCCAGGAGTTCACTCACGGGCCCAAGGCTCCTGCCAAGAAGAAGTTCGAGGATGAGCTGAACGACGTCAACGTGCCCTCCGTGTTCTTCTCGAAGGGTATGCTGGAGAGTGAGTAAACATGGCAGCTGGAGATCTGAAGGGTGACAACTGCATAGTCATAAAGGTGACTGCTGGTGCCGCCGTTGCAAAGGGTGACCTCGTTCACATCGAGGCCGACGGGAAGTGGGACCCGACCGCTGACGCTGATGTCGGCAAGTTCGGTGTAGCGAACACCGCTGCGGCCGCGGATGGAGACACCTTCATGTGCGTCATATGGGGGCCGGTCGAGGTAGCCAC
>Ga0255347_1007783_pt1 | contig 10995 bp, 11 predicted proteins | sample wastewater_treat_2_FD_192479 | JGI IMG/M metagenome (GOLD analysis project Ga0255347, IMG submission 192479) | Wastewater microbial communities from Lulu Island WWTP, Vancouver, Canada - plant24 | ecosystem: Engineered > WWTP > Wastewater > Unclassified | place: Canada: Vancouver, British...
CTTCAATACTTGTACGCAATTCTTCGTTAACAAATGCTTCCTGATACGACTTCTTGTCCAACAGTAGTGTTGGGTCGAGCACATGTACCGCATCATAACGTCCCGCCTTTCGACAAAGCTCTACCCCTGTCACCTCGCGGACGCTGATCGCATCGAACTGCTTCAACATGGGAGTAATGTACTTTATATAAGACTGGGACAAAGCACTCGCCCCAAAACTTGGTGCATAAGCAATCCGTTTCGTATCCGCCGACCCAAAATCAAGAAACCAGGGGCGCCCATTGTCATCGTGCATAACAAAGTTTTCATTCCATACCTGATCACTGCCACAGATATAGGCATCTGCGTAAATTTCATCAGAATCGCATAATTGAGCATATGATTTAAAAACCTCATGCGTCGATAAAATGTATCTCTTTTTAAACGTCTCAAACGCTCTTTCTTCCCTCACGGAAGCGCGATCATTAGCACTAGCCTTGAACGTCTTCAGCCTATCCACAATCAAGCCGGGGGAACACAAGGCTCTTTTAACCCTCCTCTTCCATGATGAAACGGGGTGGTATCTGATCAAATACGGTTGATGGCCGCGATCCTTAAGTATACGTTGCAGTGCAAATGCTTGCAGTTGCTGGCCGTAGTTTTCTTGACGCCACCAATTGGAGTAGATGGTGCCGAACAACCACAATACCGCAAAGATCAAAACCCTCCGTTCAACCTTTGTAAATGTTTTGTAATAAAACATAAACAACATAGGACCAAAAACATAACATGCAAGGTCAAACATAGCAGCTCGCCCAAACGGAGTTTCGACAAAAAGATTGCTGCCCAAACCGGCAAGAAAAGAAATAATTAATATGCCTGATGACTTCATAACCCAAAAACACCCTTCAAGATTTACTCCGAATCCTCTCTTACAAAATCAATCAACTCAATAGATTTAATAATTTTTTCAACAATTTGCTTATTTCATAATTCCAATTTGTTTTTTGTTGCATTTTAAATTGAATATTATTTTTTAAAATAACTATCCGACCTACAATCTTCCCAACAGCTCTAAGCAAAGGACATGTATACAGGTGTCTTTCCCAAACCAATCTTGTCATGTACGGCAAAATCTTTACGGCATTTTCAATAGCTGTATAATCCCCCATAATACATTTCTTAATCAAAATTTTACGCGCTTCGAAAGCAGCGTATTTTCGTAACCCTATTATTCCCATAAATTCTGAAGTACGTAATGCATTTTCTGTCACCTTGTGATGCGCATAAATATACTGACCGCCGACATGCAATTGTGCTGTGGTAAATTCTTTGGCATCCCCATGATAACGCGTCAAAACTCTTTTGGTAATAGCGACTGGGTATCTCAATGCCATTTGAAATATTAAAGCCACATCTTCATAATATTTTTCTTTAACATCAAACCCACCAACTAATTGGAATTCCTTTTTTCTTACTATCAAGCCATCTGTGTGTATTGGTTGACGCCCAATCCATTCTTGAAAAAGGTTACAAATTTTTCTTGTCGACTGATCTTTGCCACCCACAACACGTCCATCAGGCAATACTTTTTCAAAATCCGCTCCATAAACTACCGCATCAGGAAATTCATGCACTAAATTCTTCATCTCCTGCAAATACTCTGACTTCCATTCATCATCGGCATCAAGGAAAGCAATTAATTCTGCCTTTGCTTCTTCAACCCCGCGATTCCTAGCAAAGGAAACTCCCTTGTTTTCTTGATTTAACAATTTTATCTTTATTTTATCGTAATGCTCAACGACATAGTAGCTGTTATCCGTCGAGCCGTCATTGACAACTATAACTTCAAAATCATTAAAAGTCTGTTGTCGAACCGACTCTAATGCCCTTAAAACAGTATCTTCCTTATTGTACAGTGGAATAACTACAGAAAAAAAAGGGGTAAAATCTTTTTTTGCTTCACTCATTTATTGTTCCTGTTTGGTCATTAGACGAACTATCTCGTTTTCTTAATCATAATGACCACAAAACTGTTATCGCACCTCTACAAAAGAGTTACGCTCCGTTTCCCCAAAAAATTATCTGATTCTTTTCGCCACTCCATAATTCGTGAGTCAACTGCATCCCAATCGATTTTATTGTGCACTGTTGTTCGTAATTCAGTTGGATCAAACTTATCAAGCATTTGCCGATGCTGAGCGGTCACGCAGACATGACAAGCAATATCACGCCTTTTCTTTAGCTCCAAAATCACCGGGGCTAATTTTATCGCTTCTGGGCGCGTACCGAATATAACCGAGATTTTTTTCATGTCATCATATCTACAAAACCACTATCGCACCTCTACAAATGGGTGACAATCAATTTTTTCAAGGAAAACGTCTGCTTCTTTTCGCCAGGCGGAGATTCTTAAGTCAACTGCGCTCCAATTGATTCTACTACGAATTGCTGTCCGAATTTTTATCGGATCAAGCTTTTCCACCATCCTGTCTTCAAGCCCTAAAAAACGCAACAATGAAACTATCCTTTCATTCATTCCCTCCAGTTTGTGCGCCTTGCCAATTAAAGTCGTAATAAATGGCTTGTGATTTATAATCGCAAGCACCGTACCATGAAATGAGTCTGTCACAACAAATTCTGCGTTTGCAAAACTATAAAGCCACTCCGTAACACTAATCTGCTTTTTTATTTTGAATACTCTTCTTGTAAGCGAAGAAAAATCATTACGGTATTGCGTCCTTACGAGCTTAACCTCAAGGTCGTCTGCTACGATTTCATAAACTTTAGCGACCTTGCCCTGATCCCAGTCCAGCGCATATCGGAAAATATAACGCTCATGCGTATCGCCGTCAGAGCCGCAAAGTTTTTGATAAAAATCGGCATCGAACAACAAAGTCGGATCAGGAAGTACGACACTTTCTTTCCCAGAGATTCTTTTAATTAAATCAGCGCCGCTTTGTTCCCGGACGCTAAGTGCAGAAAAATTATTCAATAATTGTTTTAGTTTCGGCAAAGCATTTTCTGGCCAACTTGTAGCCCCAAGACTGACAGCGTATGCCACACGTTTTGCCCGTGCCGATCCAAAATTGAGGAAAACGGTGTCGAGTTCCTTCAAGCACCAAGCGGGATTCCACATCTGGTCGCTGCCAACAATATACACGTCAAAGTCTGGCGGATTTGCCGTCAATGCTTGATAGGATTTGTACGCCTTCGTTGCATTTAGACGTTTTACGAACCCACACATGTCTTCACGAGCAAGGTTATGCTTGATTTTCAACTTGACGCCCAACAAGCTCCTAGATGCCAAAATGCGCCAAAATGGGTACTTTGGCTTACAAATATATGGGCAGTCAATAAAGCAAACCTCATGCCCTCGTTGACTTAGATACTCATTTAAGGCGTACGCCTGCAACATCGCCCCATAATTCGGAACATTCCAGAATGTCATTATTCCGATCTTCATATTCAAGAATCCTTCTAAGCCGCAATTCGTACGCAAACCGATCCGGTGATACGGCGGGTGTTTGGGCTCCCCGTGAAATGGACATCGTCCATATCTAACCAACTGACAATAAAATAGTCATGACTTTTCAACATCAACTGGTTAACCAATATGAGAATGCCAATTCTCATACCTCACAATATCGAAAAATCACAATTGTCAGGGTCATAGCGCAAACGGGAATTGATATTGAAGGAATCAATTGTATTCATTTCATCATCCGCCAACTTGAAATCAAAAACATCAATATTTTCCCTTTGGTGGCACGTGCTCAACGAGCGAACAACCGGTACAATACCATTTTGGATATGCCAACGAAGAACAACTTGAACCGGGGTTTTATCGTATTTCTGAGCGATTGCCCTTAGCTTCGGCAAACGCATCAAACGGTCATCAAACCTGGCAATCGGCGTATAAGCCTCGACAAGAATCCCCTTGTCTTTGCAATATCTAACCAACGGCTTCTGCGTAAACAGGGGATGGACTTCGATCTGATTGACTGCAGGCACAACACCGACTGTCAAAAGTTTCTCTGTATGATGAATATGGCAGTTCGAGACTCCCACCGATTTGGCAAATCCTTCATCCCGAAGCTTCAACATCTCATGCCAAGTATCCATATAGTATCCGGGAACGGGCCAATGAAACATTAAAAGATCCACACAGGCAACGCCATAATTGCGCAGCGTTGCGAGAAATTCCTCACGAACCCGACCTTCCCGTTGAGCACCATTGCTTACCCGCGCCGTGATGAAAACATCATCACGCTTTACACCTGACATTCGAATGGCTTCCCCGATGTGTACCCCACTACCGTAAGCGGACGAATAGTCAATCAATCGAAATCCGTTTGTCAAAGCGGAAGCGATCTGCCGTACAAAACGGCGTTCGGCACAAGGACGAGCCACAAAACGATTCCAAACCCGAACAGGCACCCCAGCTCTCTTCCGACGGTAAACATTTGGGGTATATCCAAATCCGCCGGGACCAAACCCAATGGCCGGTATTCTATCTCCCGTATTTAAATTACAATAGTCCATATCAATACTTCCAATAGACATCCGTCATGACGACCTCAGCAGGGTTTCCCACCACCAAAGCATGGGCCGGAACGTTGTTAAAAACGACAGCGCCAGCACCCACAATCGCGCCCCGACCAATCTTCACCCCCGGCATGATCGTACACCCCTCGCCTAACCAAGCATGTTCCCCGATAGTAACCGGCTTTGTGTTTTTATATCCAGGCAAGGACATATAATGCCCACCATTCGTATCGCGAATCGTTACATTCCGTCCAATCATTACACCATGTTCAAGAACGATCTTCTCACCACAAATCAACGTAGTCCCAATATTGGAGGCCCCTCCTCCTTTTATGATCAATTCTGCCCCACTAAAAACCTCCACATCTGCACCATATCCAAACGGAAAATCTCCCCGCACCTCAACAGTCGCTCCATCCTGCACAAGGAACCGTGTCTCTAATTTACTTTTCTTAAATGGCTTACTCCCGAACAACAAACGACCCCCTAGCAATAATTTCGCCCGAGGATGTATTTGCATTACAACATGCCTGTCACCTAGGACAAGTCCACCAGTACCGCCCAAGATTGACCGAACCGAATTGTGGGCGATGAGATTCAACCAGGCTCTTATCGAAAAACGACAGGTTTTAAGAACAAAACTCATACGCTTCAGGCATAGAATTAAAGCCCTAACCTTCATCCGCGCTCGTTGCCTGACATCAACGACATCCTCCTTTGCAATGTATCGGTGAGCGACCTCCGAAAACGGTTTCACATCCAACATCGCATAAAAATCATTGCGATCCACACGCGGCCGAGGAAGTGAACGTACCAGAGCCTGGTTACCTAGCAAAATTGAATCAAAAGGTACGGGTTGAAAACATATCGTTTCTTTGATTCGCTCAAAAAAAGACATCCCCTTGGCATTATTTATCATAACCAACGATGTTCCAAGGTCGTTGTCCATGTCCTTGCCAACAACTTTTTCTGCTCCCCAGAAGTCCGCAAGAGTAATATCCGCTATCCGAGGAAATCCCTTGAACCGGCACTCATAACACGAGGGGCGGCAGAACACATTTGTCACCAAGTAACCCTTCGTAAAATAACTGGTGTCTTTTGTGTCATAGAGCGCTTCACCGTTGGCAAATGTAATTTTCGACGTCAGTTTTCTCCATCCGAGTTCCTTGTTCTTCGCCTTGAAATTAACCACTTTGGATCCGAAACGAGCCTCCAGATAATCCAGATATTTTCGGAACACATTCGGCGAATTGATGCCGAGACAGACAAAATCCAGAACAAGAAGGTTTTCATAAGCTCGTCCCAGAAACGCTCGCAATCCTGCCATCTGACACGGCGTACCACAAACCACGATACGTTCCCCCGCGACAAGCAATTCTTGGATCCGCCCGTAGAATCCCGTTGCGTTGCTTTGCAGATATTTGGAACTCCTCAATCGAGGCAGGTCTTTGCGATCCCCTGAAACAATCTGTGAGACCGAAAAATCATTGTTATAAACGGCTCCTCCGACGAATCCCTTCTGCCTATAGAACAAATTCGCAAAAGCCGAGAATACACCGCCGGATGTGCTGTCAAAGCGGACTTCAAGATTCTTGTGGACAGCCGCAAAACAAACCGACTCCTTAAACTCATTCTTCTTCAACTCACCGCTTTGTTTGATTGGGCAGTTTTTGATGCACAACCCACAATCAATGCACCCCTCGCCGATTTCCGGATACCAGAAACCTTCAACATCAGTCCTCATGGTGATGGCATGGACTGGGCACGAATCTTGGCAGACATTACACCCGCAACAATCCACCTTATCCGCATATAGATCCTTTGTCTTCATATCATTGCGCCAAATATCCGCCATCAACAACCATGTTGGTTCCGGTGATGAAACGAGCGGCATCGCTCAAAAGAAAACAAACCGCCGACGCGACATCTTCCGGCTCGCCGATCCCCAGCGGCTGTTTCCTTCGCAATTCCGAAAGCCCCTCTTCCGTATTGATATCGCCAGCAACCGCATCGAACATCGGGGTTCGAATATTTGACGGTTGTACCGCATTGACCCTGACTCCCCTTTCCACCAACTCCAAAGCGAGAGAGCGAACGGACGCCGACAAGGCACCTTTTGTACCTGAGTACAGTACCCCCCCTCTCCATCCAACAGATGCCGAGATGGAGGAAAGCACAACCACAGAACCTGTCACAAAAAACTTTTTTTTAGCCACAAACTTCATCATTTCAAGAAATGAAAAAAAGTTGAGCGTCATGGCGGAACGCATTTCATCAATCGTCTGATACCCTATCGGTGCCGCAGGACAGACACCTGCCGCATGAACGACACCACTGAGTTTGCCCTCTTTCACAGAGTCGATGAACAAGTTCTCGATCTTATCGAGATTCATCAAATCGAAGGGGAGTTTCGCATGTCCGTCCCCCTCCAAACGTGTATATGTTTCCGCCAATCCCTTTTCACTCCGAGCAACCAACACGCACTGGGCTCCGAGTCTGGAAGCCATCACGGCACAGGCCTGACCAATTCCAGAGGAGGCACCTGTTACGAGAATCCGTTTCCCCGTTAAATCCATTGGATTATACATATCCATTAAACCATTACATCCAAAAGATCACCTATGGTTTCCATTGCTCTCAACTCGTTGCCTGAAATTTTTTTATTGAAGCGAGCTTTCAACAAAGCTATCACAGACAATATCGCCATTGAGTCCCATGCCAGTGAAGACAGTTCCGTATCAGCCGAAAGCGTACCGACATCCACATCGAATAATTCGGCGAGTTTATCCATTTTCTCTTCCTGTGTCATATTCCCTCCTGTTACTTCCACTCCACAAGTGTCGCTCCCCATGAGAGCCCAACGCCAAAACCAACGAGCATCACCTTCATCCCAGACTTTAAAATTCCATCATCCGATGCACGACGCAAAGCGATGGGAATTGATGATGAAACAGTATTCCCAATATCGGCCATGTTAACATAAAACTTTTCTTTTGGAATATCGATTATATTTCTTAGAAAATCGAGCATGAACTTGTTGGCGTGGTGAAACACAAACAAATCGATTTGTCCTATTGCCAAACCATTTTTCTCCAGAACACTTCGAACCACCTCGGGAACTTTTTCAACAGTAAAAGAAAAAATGGCCGCGCCATCCATGAACAGATTCTCATTTGACCTTACATTCCCAGATTCGTCTTTAGTTTCAACGGGGGGACCCGCTGCACGAAGCTTCCGTGCCCCTCCCACCGGAACGATCAATTTGTCGAAACCACTCCCATCCGTCCCTAGGACAAACTCACCGATAGAAGGTTTCAAGCTCCTCGAAACCAGAGTGGCTGAACCGGCATCACCAAATATTGTTCGAACACTCTTATCCCTTGGATGAATGTATTTGCTGTAGGTCTCCCCAGTTAAAAGCAAAACATTCTGCGCAATCGACCCTGAGATCAATCCTTTTGCCAAAGCCAACCCGTACACATATCCCGAACACCCCAGATTGAAATCCAACGCACCCGCCGAAGATGGGATACCGAGCTTGTGCTGTAGGATACAGGCAGTCGTCGGCAAAAAATAATCCGGTGACTGCGTCGCCAGCAAGATAAAATCTATCTCCTGGGGTTCGATTGCAAACTCTCCAAACAGTTTGAGCGCGGCTTTTCCAGCAAGATCACCAGCCGTCTCGTCTTCAGCAGCTATATGTCGTTTTTTAATTCCTATTTTGTCATAAATTTTTGCCGCTGGCCAATCCTCATAGAGCTCCTCCAACTCGTTGTTGGAAAGTTCGGCGACAGGCAAGTAAAAAGAGATTCCCGCAATATTCATTTGATATCTCCTATTCGTTTTATCATGGAACTGGCGTGGGCAAACAAGTATTGCTTCTCACCTCGATCCAAGCCCAGCAGAAATACAGAACCGGCTAGACCAATTGTAGTCCCGATTGAAACGCAAACAAGCCTCACAAAAGAGGGTGATGCAATCACCAAGGTTACTATAAAGCCCAAGAAAAAGGCACTAGCTATCACAATGATGCAAGGGAAGACAACCGTGGTCAGCCAACAAAAAACCGACACATCAAAATTAATTTTCGCAATGACGACTCGAGAAAACGAAGCCATGACTGCCGTACACAGATACCCATAAGCAACACCTTGTGGCCCACACCCAAGCAACACAAAAACGAATGCAACCACTATAGTAGACATCCCGATAATGCTCATGACAATCTGATATCTACGGATTTGTCCGGAGGCGTAGGTCGCAACCATCAGTCCCATGGAAAGGTTATCAACAAGAAGCGCAATCAACATAACACGACAAAAAACAGTGGCCAGCGCGGGCGGTGTTTTTAACCACAACACCAATACGAAGTCAAGATCAACAAGCAATGGAACAGCAAAAAGAGCGATTAGAAAAACCAGAAGCTTTGAGGCTTTCATCGACAAAAACAACATCCGTTCACGATCACCCCGTCCTTCACTTGCCGTGATTTCAGGCGAAAGAGCCCCCAAAAAAGCAGATGAAAGCGACTGGCTCTGCGATGCAACTGAATTCCCAATCGCGTAGGAAGCGTTTACCTCCGGATAACTTGTTGGCGTGAAACACTTGTTCAGTAACAAGGCCAACCCCTGATTCCGGACTAATGTAGAGAAAGTAGTCAACAAACTCCACCCCGCGAAAGAGAAGACCTGTTTGATCCGCTCCACATCATACCACTTAGAGAAAAAGATTTTACATTCTTTAAAGAGAAATCGCGCCCTTAGAACTTGCAGAAGCCCAAGAAGAATTGTCAATACGACGGTACCGCCGCTGTAAAGTAGCCATGCATCGCCTTTGTACATCACCAAGAAATAAGCAAATACAAAGTTAATGATCGTCCCAAGAATTCCCCAAAAAGACATCTCATAAATCCGTTGTTTGGCCGTAAACATTCCCAGATACGGGGTAAAAAACAATCCAAAAAAAACGGCGACTAGAGAAAATCGAAAAACCCACAATGCAGTCACAAGGCGATCAGGAGGAACATTGAAAAAATTTCTAATAGCCCACTCACCACACGGCCAACTGATCAAACATAAAACTATCGGGAGAATGGTGTGGATAGAAAGCGCCGTATTGAACCATCTATTTGTCTCTTCCGGATCGCCTTGACCTATTGAGTAGGCATAAAATCGTGAAATGGTACCCGACGTTGTCGTTGTCAGAAAGGCCACAAACAAAATGACGGCTCCAACGACCCCCATCAACCCATAATCAACCGAGCCGAGAGCCTGCAACACCCACCGGCTACTGAACAAACCCAACGCCATCGCGAAAACGGTTCGCCCGTAGGTGGCAAGGGTGTTCAAAATAATGCGTTGGGAAGAAGTCATTACGAGAAATCAGGTCGAGGACTCAAACGCGCCTGTGGCATTGATTCAAGGGTTCACTCGCCCATGAAACAGATTAGCCCGCCGCCCGCGCTTCGCACGGGAATGTAAATTAGGGTAACCTTGATGTAAGTTATAGGCAAGTTCAAATTCAGGGGTTTAATTCGCGGCGGATTAATCTATGACCTATCCGTTATCCTCTTTTCGGGGCGGATACGGAACGGCACAGTGATGCGCTCTTCGAGCGCTTTTTGCTTCGCGACCTTGGCCGGATCGGCATGAGCCAGCAGTTCCGCCACGAACGCCAGATAATCTGCGGCATTCAGCCGGGGCGGCATCTTGAACCAAGGAAGTGTCGCGTATCCGTTCATGCCCGAATCTCCTCAATCTTTTCGCAGACCCGCCGGAAAACCTCTTCGTCCGCGAAACGCAGCGCCAACGGACGAAGGTCTGCCTCTGTATCTAACCCGTTAATCAAAGTCAGCCACGCGATGTCAGGGATGTCTTTTTCCGTCCGTCGTCCCAGCGCTTGAGACAGCGCGAAGAATTTCATGGCCAGCAAGTCCCGCAACGCAGGCAGCCGGACACTGACCCCAAAAAATTCCGCCTGAACGGCACGGGACACCAGCTTCGCCATCGTTTCAGAGTCCGTATTCAGAAAATCAACGCGCAACGTTTCCCCAGGACGCTGGAAAAATGTCACATTCGCATGTTTTGAATAATTCGTGAAACCCGCCTGACGCATCGCGTCCAGCACCGCGTCGCGGTCGTCCGAAACAATCATGAAGTCAATATCCAAGGTACTGCGCGAATAGCCGTAGTGGTTGACCGCAAATCCACCCACCAACAGACACGGCACACCTGCGACAGGCAGTTTGTCGGCCACCACCTCAAAAACAATTTTCAGGCTACTGACGAGAGAGGAACTCATAGTAATAGCTAATAGCGAATAATGAATAATGAACAACGTATGTCTGCGCGCTTCGCGGGGATGTACTGTTTTTTGACACGGTTGACATGGTTGACAATGTTTTTATCCACAGATTACGCAGATTTTTGAGGCATTGCCCAAATGAACTTTTTATCACTTCTTGCTTTC
>Ga0255347_1007787_pt1 | contig 10989 bp, 4 predicted proteins | sample wastewater_treat_2_FD_192479 | JGI IMG/M metagenome (GOLD analysis project Ga0255347, IMG submission 192479) | Wastewater microbial communities from Lulu Island WWTP, Vancouver, Canada - plant24 | ecosystem: Engineered > WWTP > Wastewater > Unclassified | place: Canada: Vancouver, British...
TGAATATGTAATAAACATTCTCTATCCCCTCTTGAAATAAAATAATAACTAATTTATAATTTAATTACGTTTATATTACTTTAAAAGCTGCCCCCTTAATACTATTTTAAAAATAGTATTGAGAACAGCTCAATGATTTAATGAGAATAACCTGCAGTAGAAAGGCGCTTCGAAATTTTGCTGTTCTTATTTTATTTGTACTTTTCTTCGGAGAGCTTTATCTTGTTTACGAACGGTTTTATATTAAGGATGAGGAAAGTGCCTTTTTGTCTCTTAATACTAATTTTTATTTAGAAGAGGATACAACAGAAAATTCGTATTCTATGAGAGTTAATGTTTATTCGCATAATTGTAATGAAAAAAGTTGTATTTTAAACTATTGTGTTCTAAATAATTGCGAATACTATATAGAACTGCCATTGGACAAATTTAGAGGAGAGGAATACCAAGGAGTTGGAAAGTATATAATTAATCTGTCTTTCGAGAACTACAAGCTGACTATATCAAACAAAAAATTTTTAAAGGAGTGGACCTTAAAGATTGTAGGGGAGGGGGAAGCGAAAATAGAAGGATATTTGTTAGGAATCAAGGAATTATTTGAAGAAAAGTATATATGGGAAAGCTTCTCCATTCCTATTCCTCCAAACTCATACACTACAGAAAAATGGTTTGTGCAGAAGAAAATTTCTTTTACAAATGATTATTTTAAATCAGTCTATCTTTTAGGAGAATTAGCGAAAAGGTTAGGAGACGCTGAGCTGGAGATGTTCTTCCTACGTGAAATAAATTATCTGAACTCAAATAAAAAAGAACTAATTGATGAAAACAAGGATTTAATTTACCCAGAAGCATATATTTTTAAATTAGTTGAAAATGGATTAAGCGAAGATTATTTGATTCTTTTAGACACGTACGAAATTCAAGATTATGATGCCGATACAATGATTGTCGATCTAGGAGAAGAATTCCTCCTTGATTCTGAAAAACTTGGTAGTCCATACTCCAGAGAGTATTTGGATGTGGTGAGATATTCGGACTACTATACAATATTTAAAGAATATGAACTTAAAGAATTATCTGATTATGTGTATTATAAAATGTTAGATGTGTATACAAGCTCTGAACTTGTTACTTATGGTTTGTGTTCTCTTGTTAATTCCGAAAGAAATCTGGTAAAAGCCGAACTTTTAAAAGAGAGGCTGGAATATTTGTTTTCAAATAATGCAGAAGATTTAATCGAAAAAAATCTTTATGAGTTAGTTGTGTGTGGCTTGTATTTTAATAATTTAGAACTTAAAGTAAGTGGATTGGATTATGCAATAGAACAAGCCTTAAATATGCAAAAAGTGCTTGTAGGGAAGAATTCTTTCATTGTTCGAGCCTTGCCTGCCGATGGAAAAGACAAGGTTTTTGAAGGTCCTGTTGTTATTAATAATTTTAACTTAGTTGATAATTTGACCTACTTACTATACTCTCTATGATGAAGTGGAATAAGATGAAATCGATATTTGGCAGGATTTTTTTGTTGGGATTTTTGTTTCTCTTTCTTAGGGTTGAGGGAGTGAGTGCTGATAGTTGTGCTTGTGCTGGAACAAGCTATTATTGCTATACATGTAGTTATTGTTGTGGAGGCCCAAGTGGATGGGCTTGTGCTCATTGCGATTTTGCGTGTAACAAATATGCCTCTGGGAGCTGTGAGACTGTTCCTTGGTGTGGAGAGTACACTCATTGGGAAAACAATTCTTCGAACTGTGGGGGTGGTCCCTCCTGTACCGGCTGTAGTTGTACTCCTCCTTCTTGTAGTGGAGACTATCCATTAACATCATGTCCCTCCGGTTCTTCCTGTGAAAGTACTACTCATACTTGTACTAAACTAGACAGTTGTGGCAATTCTTGTGGAGGAACAGAGAGTAGAACTTGCTATCAATGTATTAAAAATGCACCATCCCTTCCTGATTGTCCTACAGGTTATTCTACTACAGATTCGGGGTGTAGAGTAAGTGCTTGTCCTTCTGGTTGGACATTAGAGAATGGTGCTTGTAAAGCACGAAATAGTGATGGTTGTGGGGGATATTTTGGTTATAGATATTGTTATCGTGATTCCGAATATTCTACAGCACCATCAACCCCAACTACTTTGACAGTAAGGTTAGGTACGACCGATTACAATATTACAGATACCACCTCTACTAACCCAAGCATAATAGATTATGATATGGTCTCGGCTAGGAAGATATTTTCTAATGCAGTCCCTTCTGGTGCCTACTATAGCTACAAGCTATTTAATGCATATAGTGGAGGATCTACCACATTGTCTTATGAAGGTACGACTCAGGTACAACCTTCCTCTGGGAACTTTACTCCTTCTGCTGGTCCTGCAAGGTTTGAAGCTCAGCATTTCTATTACAAATGTTTTAACCAAAATCCTAATACAAAGCTATATTCTGGAACTAAAACAGGATATTTCTGTTTAGAAACTAATATAATAGATATAAGTCAACCATCCTACAAGCCATCTAGCTTAACCTTTAGACTAAACCCTTACACTATTTCACTTTCTGAAACAAGTGATACTGTGATTCCTCTAGTATGTGAGGGAGAAACCCCAGAAGTATATATTCCTGCAGTAAGTCTTCCAGAAGCTAAGGGGATAAGGTACAACTATTTCGCAAGAGACTCTAGCAATACGCAGCTGTTTGAAACAGTATCATCAACAAACCGTGTAAACTTTACTCCGGTTTCCTATCTCCAAACTGAAGGAAATACTGGTTCTGTAACTGGTTCTTTCGAGACCTTAAACTGGTGTGATAATAATTGGAAATACTCTCCAACAAGAACAGGTAGATTTAAGGTAGAAACTAATGACCCATTACCTAAACCTGCTCAATTGGATCTCTGTGTTTCTGGCTTATGTGCAACAGGAGGTCTTTCAGAAAATTCCAACAACCCATCCTTGGTAAGGGTATCTTGTACACAGGGAGATACACAAATGTCTCTCTCTTCAGTACTGGGGACCCTCTACAATCGCAATCTCTATGAATACTCTTCTGCCAATTTCGCAACTATTTTAAGCGAAAATCGAGTTCAAGTATATCCTAACTCTCCAACATACTTAAAAGAGGGAGATTCAGGGTCGATAACAGGAAGACATATGAGAAAGGATAGATGTAATATTGGCGAACAATACTCTCCAAGCATCACAGGCTATTACAAAGTAGAGGTCAATGAACCAGTAGATGCTCCAGAAGATGTATATATGAGAATAGATGGGCAGGAGACAAAGCTCTCAAAGGATCAGTCTAAACCCACTAAGATAAAAGTACCCTCCACCACAAAGGAAAATGTTCAGACAGCTCTAAAAAGTATCTCCCTCCCTCGCACGGCTCATCCCTCTCAATATGGGTATAGGTTTGAAGTAAACAACTGGGGAGTGGACCAGGAATGGATAAGGTGGAATTTATGTAGTTCTCCCTATCCTGAAGACTACTGTACTGAGGCAGATCAAGCAAGGCTACAAAATTTTGTTCCTTCTGGTATGGATGTCTTGGAAGTACTAAAAGAAGGGGCACGTGGCCATGTTGTAGGTGGATATTACACATGTAATCTTTGTGGCTGTCCTCACAATGGAGCTCCTAATGGTACTAGAGTAGATTCTGGATTAGAATCAGGCTACTATCTTGTTAACAGAAATCCGGAGATGGAGGGAATAATACAGTTTGATCCTGAGTTGCAAGGAGTAAAAAATTGTGTTCCAGACGATAACCATACAGGTCTTACCGAAGGTAACACTATTGCTGTAACCATAGAGGGAAGGGATTACGATGGAGAGGATGAGATTAGTGGTATGGTTCTCTATTTAGTCAAAGAAGATAAAGCTAATTCTATTCACAGCCTAAAATCGATAAGTGACAGACCTGGGAGCTACACTGGAACAGACTCTGATTCTGTAGGGATAATGATTAAAAAGAAACCACAAAGCTCTTCTTGGACTACAAATGATTTTGAATTATATGTGACAACAGGTCAAAGTGGGACATGGATTGTCAGGCGACTGCAAGGAGAGGAAGTAACCGTTGAGAACACTGCAAGAGACGATATTATTACAATAAATAATATTAGTGCTGACAAGAAAAATATCCAAGAGGGAGAATCTTCTTATGAAAAAGTAATATTTAAGTTTGATTTAACATTTCATTCTCCTGGTGAGGACAATTTATATTTAGACGGTACGTATCAGATATGGGGAATGGTTTTCGATCAATATATGATTTTCAAACCCGAAGGGGAAGCTTATTCCTATATAGATCAAACTCGTGGGATGAGGAATGATTTTAACTGGACATTTGATTTCAATCCTCCCGTTATAGGGGAGCATCTGAAATTTCAACCATCTCCTCCGTCTCACATCTATATAGAATTAGATCCCTCCGATTTACATGACAATCAAGGTTCTGGAGTTAGAAATATCATCTTAGATGCATACAGAAGTAATGCTGAACTTGATCAAATAGATGATTTAGTATTAAAATTGCCTTTGAACAAACCGGATGGAGAACTAGAGAGCAATGCTACTATAACTCCTCTGGTAGGGGAAGGAACTGATATTGGAAGTTTTGGTGCTATCAATTCATGGAATTTAGAAACGAAGGATTGGCCAGAGAAGGTATTGGTTGATATCCTTAATAATGAAGAAGGAGACATAATATTTTATGCTACTGCTTTTGATAAGGCATGTAACTACTCTACGAATAATGGAGTACGAATTGATTTGCGCTCATGGATAACAACTAGAGGAGGAGTAATGTATTCGGTAGATGATTTTGGGCCTGAAGCAAAAGCGTTAGACCGAGAAAATGGTATTCAGGCATATAGGTTATCTCTAGGAGAATTGTCATTGAAAACCTTAACAGAGAATCAAATCATATATGAAATGACGACAGGAACAAAGGTGTTAATGTCCAAAATTGATAGCTTGAATAAAATTACTCATAATATAGAAGGCGAAGAAGGAAAAGGAAGTGTTAGAGCTGTTAGAGCGGTAGGGATTCAAGACGACAATAATCTTAATAGATTTTGGTTTAACTACTTCAAGTTGAAGTTAGAAAAAGAGAGAAAGGAGAACGAGAATGAGTCTCCTCAGTTTGAGTACGTTGAGACAAAAGGAGACACTGAAATTAGAACATTAGAGAGTGTATGCAAAGATAGTAAAGTATGTGCAATATATTCTAAAGATTCAATAACACTGGCTAATAAAAACGAGGATGGAGAGGACGAAACGTTCTATTGTGATAGGAAAGCATTGATTATGTCAGAGGGAGATATTCATATAGAGCCTGATTTTGTTAATAAGGATCTTGATGGAGAAATGTCTGGTTGTATAATCATTGCCAATGGAAAGATTACGATAGGGGAAGGGCAGTATAGAAGTATCCCCCCTGTAAACCCAGAGAGTACTACTGATGCAGGAGTTGTAGGATATGATTACATAGAGGCCTTTATGATGGCTGAAGGACAAATCTTAATCCAGCCTGCGGATAGGGATAAGCTAGTAAGAGATGGACTTGAAATTAAAGGTTCCCTTGTTTCATTTGGAACGGGTCTGGTCCCAGATCAAGGAGAAAAATCAATCTATATACAAAGAAGTTTGAAATTACATACATTAACTAATCCAGTTTTGGTAATGCTTTGGGATATGAGGTACGCTAAGATCTCTGAATACTTTTTTGGTAAAGATAGTAACCTTTACAAACAAGAGGTAGGATTTAAAGTGTTTTAACAGGAAAATATGAATAGAAATATGACAAAAAACAAATACTCAGGACAAGCTCTTGCTATAGCTATGTTGATATTAGTAGTCTCTTCATTAATAGGGTTGGCTATGTATTCTAGAACTACAAAAGATAAAACATTAACCTTAGAAGAGAGAGCTTCGGGAGAGGCCTTAGAAGTTTCTGATGTAATTCTGAATAATATAACAAGTTTTACTGTAGAGGAAATAGCTATGAAATTAAATGAGTATTACTACGAGGAAGGGGACAGCTTTGATTTAACAGATGAAGTGGTATTATACGAAAATAGTGGAGAGGATGATATAACACTCCTTTTTAGAAGCTTAGGTTTACTTGCCGATAACGAGAAGTTCTCTGAAACATTAGACCCTTTGTGTCCGGTAAGCATTCTTCCTAATGAATATCAGTTAACAATACAGAAGACTTCTCCAGATATAGGATATGAATTGAGGCCAGGACACATATGGTCTTTCCCTACATGGAAATTAATAATACCGTTCGACCCGAATGCAGAAGAAAGGTCTTGTATTCTTAGACTAAAAATATCTGAGATAGGAGATCCTCTTGCAGGGTTTGTCCTAACAAAGCTATATTGCGAATATCACCAACAGACAGATCTTGTGCAATCTTGTACAGATATAGAAAATGAATACGAAATGGTAAATTATAGATTTGAAACGTCATCCGGAGAGACATATTCAGGATTTTTGGATGATCACTGGACAGGAATCTCCCCTGGAGAGACAATAGAGTTTTCTCTCGAAGAAGATGGAGTTAGAGAGATTCCAACTGAAATAAGGATAAAGGCACTGGGAAGGTTGGGTTCTCCGGGTATTAAGATTTCCTATGAATTAGAGGGAGATTGTGGGATAGATGTTAATATGTATCTAGTAAGAGCTACAGCAAACTGTTCTGGGGTATACAGGGGCAAAGAAATAGTAGTTCCGCAGAAAGGTCACAATCTACTCTTTGACTATGTATATTTTAAAGGATTGTAGGAAGGAAGGGGAGTGTTCGATAAGATATGTATAAGCCCTTGCATCTTCTGTTTTTGTATGTTAAAATCCTCTCGAGTTTGGGATATACGTGTGAAGGTAAGGCTTCCTCTTAAAGAGATTGATTCTTTAACGAATACTTAGTTGCCAAAGGTGTTTTTATCTTTGGGACTGTTATCCTCCTCAGCTCCTTAAAAGTTGAAGAGTGACAGGAAGTCTAAATTTTTTACGACTTTCTAAATTAGTGTGATTGGGTTCACACAATTCATTTAGTCAGACAATTAAAATCCAACTTAATGCTGGTTGGTCATACTATGCATATAGTATGTAAGTCAAGCGTTTTTCAATGAGAGTTTGATCATAGCTCAGGATGAACGTTGGCTGTGTGCCTAAGGTATGCAAGTCGAACGATCCCGCTAACCTATAGTTGCTTGCAATTACTGGTTTTAGGGATAGTGGCAAACGGGTGAGTAACACGTGGATAACCTGCCTTGAAATCATGAATAGCTTATCGAAAGATGGGATAATACATGATAGTCTTACTTTTTCTTAAGATTTTGTAAGTAAAGCTACGGCGTTTCAAGAGGGGTCCGCGTCCTATCAGCTTGTTGGTGAGGTAATGGCTCACCAAGGCTAAGACGGGTAGCTGGCGTGAGAGCGCGGTCAGCCACCATGGAACTGAGACACGGTCCATACTCCTACGGGAGGCAGCAATTAGGAATCTTGCGCAATGGGGGCAACCCTGACGCAGCGACACAGCGTGGAGGAAGAAGGTCTTCGGATTGTAAACTCCTTTTATATGGGACGAATAGATGACGGTACCATATGAATAAGCACCTGCTAACTACGTGCCAGAAGCATCGGTAATGCGTAGGGTGCAAACGTTATCCGGATTTATTGGGCGTATAGAGATGCGTAGGCGTTTTTGTAAGTCCTTAGTTAAAGACCACGGCTCAACCGTGGGAAAGCTTCGGATACTGCAAAAATTGAGACAGGAAGGGGCGAACAGAATTCCCAGTGGAGCGGTGAAATGCGTTGATATTGGGAGGAATATCAGTGGCGAAGGCGGTTCGCTGGTCCTTGTCTGACGCTAAGGCTCGAAAGCGTGGGTAGCAAAACGGATTAGATACCCGTGTAGTCCATGCTGTAAACTATGGATGCTAGGTGTTCGATACAACTATTTTTTCCTTCGGGAATGAGTGGAAGTATTGAGTGCCGCAGTTAACGCGTTAAGCATCCCGCCTGGGAAGTACGGCCGCAAGGCTAAAACTCAAATGAATTGGCGGGGACCCGCACAAGCGGAGGAGCGCGTGGTTTAATTCGACGGCAATCGAAGAACCTTACCAGGGTTTGAAATGTATCTGCATGCCCTATGAAAGTAGGGAGGCCTTAGAGGGTGATACACAGGTGCTGCATGGCCGTCGTCAGCTCGTGTCGTGAGATGTAGGGTTAAGTCCCGAAACGAGCGCAACCCCTGTCCCATGTTACAAGTGTCTTGGGAAACCGCCTCGGTAAAACGGGGAGGAAGGTGGGGATGACGTCTGGTCCGCATAGCCCTTATGTCCTGGGCTACACACGCGCTACAATGGTCGATACAGTAGGCAGCCAAATCGTAAGATGGAGCTAATCCTCAAAATCGATCTCAGTTCAGATTGAGGTCTGAAACTCGACCTCATGAAGGTGGATTCGCTAGTAATCGTAGATCAGCAATGCTACGGTGAATACGTTCTCGGGTCTTGCACACACCGCCCGTCAGGCCATGGAAGTAGGTGATACCCGAAGGTGTCTTGCCGTTAGGTGGGATAACGAAGGTAACGCTTATAACTGGGGTTAAGTCGTAACAAGGTAGCCGTAGGGGAATCTGCGGCTGAATTACCTCCTTTCAAGGAGTAACCAAGACTTTCCTGTCACTTTTTAGCTTTTAAGAAAGCTAGATCTTTAAATATATGGACCAAAGAAATGGGCGTATAGCTCAGCTGGTTAGAGCACAGTCCTGATAAGACTGAGGTCCCAAGTTCGATTCTTGGTGCGCCCACCAGACTCGATTAATGGGCCTGTAGCTCAGCTGGCTAGAGCACTTCATTTGCAATGAAGAGGTCAAGGGTTCGATCCCCTTCAGGTCCACAGATAACAAAGAGAGAAGAGAAATCTTTAATCTTTGAAGCAAGATACATGTATATATCCATACTGTTGAGGTAGGTCCAATAATATTACAGTAGGATTAACAGTATCTGTAGTTGCACATTTACAACTGAATAGAAAGTAATTTCAATTAAGCGAAATAAGGGCATACGGTGAATGCCTTGGCGCAAAAGACCGAAGAAGGACGTGGTAGGCTGCGATAAGCCTCGGGTAGCTGTCAAACAAGCTTTAATCCGGGGATTTCCGAATGGGGTAACCTAACTGGACTTAAACCCAGTTGCCTTACAGTAAATTCATAGCTGTAAAGGTGGTGACGCAGGGAAGTGAAACCTCTCAGTACCTGCAGGAATATAGAACAAAAGTTTATTCCCCTAGTAGTGGCGAGCGAAAAGGGAGGAGCCTAAACTCATATTGTGTAAGAAGGATATGAATTGTGATTCGCGTTGCGATGAGCGAGGATTTGAATTCGTAGGTTGCTACTCGTGCAATATGAGGGTTATAAGAATTAAAAGAACTGGTAGCAAGCAGTTCAAGAAGTTACAAAATCTTATTCTAATAGAAAATATCTGGAAAGGTATACCATAGAGAGTGAAAGTCTCGTATATAAAAGGATAAGGTCTTCTTTTGATTTCTTAAGTACCACGGGACACGTGAGATCTTGTGGGAAGTTGCCAATACCACTTGGCAAGGCTAAATATCTTTTGCGACCGATAGTGAATTAGTATAGAGAGGGAAAGGTGAAAAGTACCCCTGTTAGGGGAGTGAAATAGTAACTGAAACCGTATGCTTACAAACAGTCGTAGCCGGTATATCCGGTGACGGCGTGCCTATTGAAGAATGACCCAGTGAGTTCGTTGTGTGTGGCAAGGTTAACCATGTTTATTGGGAAGCCGAAGCGAAAGCGAGTCTGAATAGGGCGAAATTTAGTCACATGCACGATACCCGAAACCAAGTGATCTAACCATGAGCAGGGTGAAATTCCGCGAAAGCAGAATGAAGGCCCGAACTCTTTAATGTTACAAAATTATGAGATGACTTGTGGTTAGCGGTAACATGCCAAACGAACTTGGTAATAGCTGGTTCTCCCCGAAATAGCTTTAGGGCTAGCGTCATAATTTAAGGAGTGGGGGTAGAGCACTAATTGGATTTGGGGTCCGAAAGGATACCCATTCTAGTTAAACTCCGAATACCATTTTGTATATTATGACAGTTAGAGCTAGGGAGCTAAGTTCCTATGCTCAAGAGGGAAACAGCCCAGATCGTCAGATAAGGACCCAAAATTCTATCTTAGTGGGAAAGGAAGTGAAATTTCTCAGACAGCTAGGAGGTTGGCTTAGAGGCAGCCACCCTTTAAAAAATGCGTAAAAGCTTACTAGCCAAGAGATTTTGCACTTAAAATTTAACGGGGCTGAAGATAGATTCCGAAGCTGCGAGTTTGTATATCCTTCGGGATATATGGGCGGTAGGGGAGCGTTCTATACATGATTAGATTAGCATCTAATAAAAAGCTGTGAAGGTGGCCCGTAAGGAGCTGCTGGAGCGTATAGAAGTGAGAATGCTGGGATGAGTAACGAAAAACAGGTGAAAACCCTGTTCGCCGAATGTCTAAGGTTTCCATGGCTATGTCAGTCAACCATGGGTTAGTCGGTCCTAAGGAGAGGCTGAAAAGCGTATCCGATGGATAACAGGTTAATATTCCTGTACTACTAACATTAGAGATGGAGTGCGAGGATTGAAAATGCAGGCCCCTAATTGGTTTGGGGTACAAGCAACAAGAGAGTCTCTCTAGGCAAATCCGGAGAGATGTTTACCGCTTGCGGTATGTACACGAGTTGTTATGTAAAGGTGACCTTCGGGAATCCGATCTGTTGGATTAATCTTCCAGGAAAAACTTCTATCATCAGTTACTTCGGTAACTGGAATGATGTTTGTAACCGTACTGTAATCCGACACAGGTAGACTGGTGTAAGAGCACCAAGGCGTACGAGTGATGCGTTGTTAAGGAACTCGGCAAATTCACCCCGTAAGTTCGCAAGAAGGGGGGCTTTCCATCATAAGTATTT
>Ga0255347_1007791_pt1 | contig 10987 bp, 10 predicted proteins | sample wastewater_treat_2_FD_192479 | JGI IMG/M metagenome (GOLD analysis project Ga0255347, IMG submission 192479) | Wastewater microbial communities from Lulu Island WWTP, Vancouver, Canada - plant24 | ecosystem: Engineered > WWTP > Wastewater > Unclassified | place: Canada: Vancouver, British...
GCACCTTGAAAAACCGCATCCGCGGCAGACTGAACAACCTGATTCGAACTCCAGAGGACCATGACAATCGGGACAGACCCCTGTCATTACAGAATCTCTACCCTTGCCGTTGGTCTCAGCCCTGTTCTTTGCCATATCCTCCACTGCGTTTTCGACCCTGGTACCATCGATACCCGAATATCTCTCGATCGCCTTGGCAATAGCGTCAGAGCAGGAATATATACGCCCTCCCTTTTCCCATGCCTGGTTCGGGCATCTGACCCCCTTGAGCTGTTTGACTATCTGCTCTCTGTTTATTCCTGAACGGAGCGCAAGAGAAATAAGTCTGCCTATAGCCTCAGTCTGACTCGAGGCGCAGCCTCCACCCTTGCCCATGGCTGCAAAAACTTCAAAAATGCCATACTCATCCTCGTTGATCGTAACATACAGAGAGCCACAGCCAGTGTTCATTTTGCGGGTTGCACCCCATGTTACTTCGTGCCTGGGACGCGGCGCCATTTCATGGACAAATGTCTCCCGCTGCTGCTTTGCAGGCTCATCTGCTCTGACCCCGGGTTTCTGCAACACCTGGTTCTCGCGTGAACCATCCCTATAGACGGTTACTCCTTTACAACCCAGATCGTATGCCATATCGTAAACAGTACGGATGTCTTCAACCGTTGCATCCGGTGAAAAATTGACTGTTTTTGACACAGCGTTATCCACGTATCTCTGGAATACGGCCTGAGTCTTTATGTGCCATTCAGGGGATACATCGTGAGCTGTAACAAATAATCTGCGTATATTTTCGGGGAGCTCTGACACCTCTGAAGCAGAACCATGTTGTGCCACCCTGTCCATTATTCCGTTAAAATTATAACCGGAACCAAGCGCCCTTACCGCCTCTTCGAATGCAGGATTGCTTTCAATGAGTCTGCTGTTATCCATGACATTCCGCACATAGGCCAGAGCAAATAAGGGTTCTATACCGCTGGAGACGCCTGCTATTATGCTGATTGTTCCGGTTGGAGCAATGGTTGTTGTTGTGGCATTGCGAAGAGGGCTCTGACCCCGCGATGCATATTCTGAAAGATCAAAATTCGGGAATGCCCCTCTCTCCTTTGCCAGTTCTGCTGACTTTATTCTGGATTCGGTCTGAATACACGACATTATCTCCGATGCCAGGTGAATGGCCTCATCTGAATCATAGGGTACTCCAAGCTTTATAAGCAGATCAGCGTAACCCATTATACCCAGGCCGATCTTGCGGTTGGCCTTTGTTTTTTCTTCAATTACAGACAGGGGGTAAGCGTTCACGTCGATCACGTTGTCAAGGAAATGGACCGCGTCGGACGTAAGAGCCCTGAGTTTTTCGAAATCTATTTCATTTTGTTCTGAATTGTTTCTGACCACGGAATTAAGGTTGATCGATCCTAAGTTGCATGATTCATAAGGGAGCAACGGCTGCTCACCACAGGGATTTGTACTCTCAATAAGTCCTATCTTTTTTAGCTGGTTGAGGCTGTTGATCCTGTCTATAAAGATTATTCCAGGTTCTCCGTTTTTCCATGCCATCTCGACAATCAGGTCATATACCTTTTTCGCGTTCAGCGTGGCGACTGTTTCGCCGCTGCGGGGATTAAGGAGGTTGTAGTCACGGCCGTTCCGCACTGCCTCCATGAAACTGTCTGTTATTGAAACTGATATGTTGAAATTAGTCAGTGAGGCAGGGTCAGACTTTGCCTGTATAAAGTCCATTATATCGGGATGATCTATGCTGAGTATGGCCATATTGGCGCCGCGCCTTGTTCCACCCTGCTTTACAGTTTCAGTTGCGGCATTAAATATGTTCATGAATGAGACCGGTCCGCTCGATACACCGGCAGTGCTGCTTACCATGTCGTTACGGGGTCTGAGCTTAGAAAACGAGAAACCTGTACCTCCACCGCTTTTGTGTATGAGGGCCATATTCTTAAGAGAGTCAAATATCCCCTCCATGGAGTCCTCAACCGGCAGAACAAAGCATGCGGAGAGCTGCCCCAGGGGACGGCCTGCATTCATAAGCGTAGGACTATTCGGCAGAAAACTCATAGATGCCATAATCTCGTAAAAACGCGTTGCCCTTCTGTTTACCTCTGCCATATCAGCGCCGTATGCAAGGTCAGCGGCAGCGACAAATTTTGCAACTCTGGAAAACAGATCTTCCGGAGTCTCGATTATGTCTCCTTTTGCGTCGCAGGCAAGATAACGTTTTTCAAGTACGGTAAGAGCGTTCCCCGTTACTGCGGCTTTCATATCTGAATCGATCACTATTTTACTAAAATCCATATAGTTCATTAGTCCCTCTTTCTTTAGAATGCAGTATAATTCACTTCTGCAGCTAACATAGTATCTAATATATACCTTTATTTTTGTTAAGCAATTTTTGTTATGAACATCTCAAAAACAGGAATTTTTACGACGCACTTACGTAAAAATCCTGCTATTTAGAAAATTTACTCCAACAAAAGAAGATCGCGATTATGACAGATTAAAATTTCAGTAAATTCCTTCAACATTTTCAGGGTCAGAGCCTTTGCGTTGCGAGGTCTGTGGGATCTCTGTGGGGTCAGAGCCTCTTCGTTCGTCGGGGTTTTCGGGGTCAGAGCCCCTATTACAGTATCCCCTCCCAGCGCAGAAAATTAAATGTCCGGTTGCACTGAAAGGTTTTTTCAGGAAAAAGTACCGTTCAAATTCAATTATGAGTCATGATCTACTGACTGTTTTTTCTGCTGCGCCCTGAAATCACCCAGATTCATCTTCAGATCTACCAGAACCTTAATTAGAACCCAGATAATAATCAGACCCGCCCCATTAACTCCGGACAATAAAATTGTAAAAAAACCAAGTATAATCGTCATGTGCATTATAATTATACGTTTATAGGGTTTTGCCATATAATCGGCTGGTGTTGTATGGTTATATTCCTTTGTACTTATAAAGTTCACATAAAATGAGATTAGGTGATTAATAAAAAGCGCCGTAACAGCAGATAGCTCTGACCCCATAACACCTCTGACTGTCCATTCCCGGGGAATGAAATTCTTTATAAGACCGAATAACTCGATTCCGGGTTCACCTAAACCGGATAGTGAACCTGTTGTGAATACTGCAGACATAACCGCTATGAAGACTCCGTGGACAAACATGAAAATGCCGTAATGGATCATGAAAAACGGACAAAATAGTGCTGCAAGCACTGCACCCACCAGGGAGAATTTACCTTTCTCTATTATCCCGCTTATGAACATCATCACTATATTAAAAAAACCGATTATGGCGCTCTCGGCCCAGTAAATTATAAGCAGTACTATCGGGTGCCAGGCAAAAAAAATTACTCCGATTACGGGGATGGAATTCGCCGCTACAAGTATAATAAACGAGGTAAATCCCCCTCTGTTTGAAGGGCGTATAAAGGGAATAAGGTCCCTGAAGAATACTAAAAGCAGTTCAAGCAGCCGTTTCATAAAAAGTTCCCTGCACGGACGTTAGTTCCCTTCGAAAAATTTCCTGACAGAAATTGCCCTGCTGTCAAAGACCTTAGCGAAAAAAATGTCACCCAGTGCATAAGTACCCTTTGCCGCATTAAAAATATATTCCAGGTAGAGCGAATAGGTCTGGCCGTCGGTTCCGTCTTTAAGAAAGATTATAAAAATATTGCTGCTCCCCTCTCTTATGAACCTGACTCTCTCGAGCACTAAGTTATGGCTGCTACTGTCATACAGAAATAACCCGAACTTGTCTATAAGCCTGACACCGGCGCCACCCTCGCGGATCATACCATCGAGGCATCTGTCTATATCCTGCTCTCTGCCGGGATTGTCCCCCAGCATCTTTGCCCTGAACGCGGACTTATACTGCTGCAGTTGGACTTCACTGATATCAGCGCCGGCCTGCATGGTGCAAAAAAGAAAAAGGGTGAGTACTATTATAAATTTCCCGGACAAAGTATTCTCCATCATATAACCCCATATAACAAACAGTTTGTAAAATTATTGAAACCCGTTCTTCCCGGGCGCATTAAACGGAAAGCATCGGCGCATACTCCGTATAGAGCGTCAGCGTGGATTTACCACCGTGGCTTTAGAGAGTCACCCGCCGGAGCTGATTCATATCTGATCAGCATCACCGGTAAACATATTCATGTTATATACCGATCATTATTACAGGAAATATTAGCTTTATTATGATTAATAAATGCTGCCGGGCAAGTCAATTTTGATGAAAAAAAGAAATATAATAATATACATAGCGCTCGGCGCCGTAGCGCTTATTCCGTTTTTCTTTATAATTCACGCCTATGCGCTGAGTTACTCGCTGATCGGCCAGACCGCAAGACTTCAACAGTCCATACCTGCAAAAATTTATGACAGGAACGGCGAACTGATTGCGGAACTTTACGACGAGTACAGAGACTACGCCGCGATTTCTGAAATCCCCGATTCAATTAAACGCGCCTTTATGGCTGCAGAGGACAGCAGCTTCTTTATGCATTCAGGGATAGACTTTACCGGTATTATGCGCGCCATCATTGTTGATGTTACGGGCGGAAGGCTAAGGCAGGGCGGGTCCACAATTACGCAGCAGCTTGCCAAGCAGGTCTATACCTCCAGAGAGAGGAGCGTAAAACGCAAACTTATCGAACTATTCCTTGCGAGGGAATTTGAAAAAACTTTCAGTAAGGAGCAGATACTTGAAATGTATCTTAACCGGATTTATTTTGGTCACGGGGTTTACGGGGTCAGAGCAGCCGCCCGGTTCTATTTCGGTAAAAAAACCGGTGAAATAGACATTGCAGAGGCATGCGTGCTGGCGTGCATACCATCCTCTCCGGAGAGATTTTCCCCGCTGAAGAATCCTTCAGCTTCGTACGAAAAATCAAGGGCGGTTATGTTTAACCTCGTCGCTTCAGGTTATATTTCGAAGTCAGCGGCTGCCGCGACGTTCAATCAGTTCTGGAAAAATTTTTCAGAAGAGAGCAGAACACGATTCACAGAGGCCGGGATACGCAAAGAGAAAATTGACCGGGCCCCGTGGTTCACAGAATATATCCGCAGAGAACTTGTTGCCATGTTCGGCGCCGAAATGGTTTATGGCAGCGGTCTTGTTGTAATGACCACTGTTGATATTCTTTATCAGAAATATGCTGACGCCGTAATGGATGAAGCTTTGAGGGAGCAGAACCGGCGTGCGGCATGGCAGAACAGAGGCGGGCTTAACAGGATTGAAATGCAATACGCAAAGCTGTCTGAGGGCAGAAACGCAGAGCCCGAGGGTAAAAAAAACAGTTCCGCTGAACGCGCTGTTTTATGGAACAGGGCGTTCTTTGATAGCATTGCCGACGAAGTTTCGGTTGCGGCGCTGATTACGGGCCATGACCTTGTTGACGAAAAGGTGAACTGGGCCGCGAACCTGTTTGACGGTATGATGAAAAAATCCAGCGCTGAAGGCGCGGTGGCGGTTATGGATCCGTCAAATGGCGAAATACTGGCGTTATGCGGCGGAAGCAGGTTCAGCCCTTCCAATCAGTTGAACCGCGCAGTTCAGAGCAGAAGGCAGCCGGGGTCATCGTTCAAGGCGTTTGTTTACGGCGCGGCCATTGAAAACAGAAAAATTACCGCGGCGACCTCATTCTACGATCTGCCCTTAACCTACAAAAGCCGCAGCGATACATGGAAACCATCGAATTACGAAAAAAATTATTCCGGAAAGGTGCTTACGCGCAGGGCCTTTGCCATGTCGCTTAACATTGTATCTGCAAGAATTTACGATATAGCAGGGGGGGACTCCATAGCGCGCTTTGCGTCCGGTCTGACCGGCGTCCCCGTGGAAAGGTTCCAGACCGATCCAACACTGTCGCTGGGCACCTCGGAGCTTACTCCGCTGGAGATGGCTACGGGCTTTTGCGCTTTCGCCAATAACGGGTTCTCTGTTACACCTCATGGCATAAGGGAGATAAGAGACAGCAGCGGGAAGATACTTTTTACATCCGGGGGCAGGTACAAAAAAGTCCGTGTAATGGATGAACGAACCGCGTTCATAATGACCGATATAATGAAGGGCGTTGTTGATTCAGGAACTGCAGTATATGCTGTGAGAAACACAGGCGGATTCCATTATCCCTGCGCGGGCAAAACCGGCACCAACACGAATTTTCGCGACGCCTGGTTTATAGGCTTTACGCCGGAGCTTGTTGCCGCAGTGTGGATTGGATGCGAGTCGCCCGAATTCAGCCTTGGTTCAGGCCGCAGCGGCGCAGTCATAGCAGCCCCGGTCTGGGGTAAATTCATGTCGCAGGTCTATTCAACGCGCAGGCCGGCGCCCTTCGGCCCGGCGCCGCAGGGCGTCACAACCCGCACTATATGTTCAGTTACGGGAAAAATTGCAGATAAAAACTGCAGGTCCCGCAGGGAGTATTTTCTGCCCCATACTGAACCTTCTGAAAAATGCGACGGCCTTCACGGAAAACTTTCGAATATAAGCGAACTTATTTCAAGGGAAAAAAATAGTGAAGGGAATTCAACAGACACAAAACTCTTTGACAGAATAGATGAAGCAGAGACGGGCGATTCAGAAAATTTTATTTTCCGTTGATAAGGATACAGACAATGCTGATATACTGTTCAAACTGTAACACGCCGCACACCATCAGCCGCGAGGCGCTGCAGAGGCTACGGGAGCCGGTCATAAACTGTTCCGGATGCGACAAGAAAATCAAAATGCAGTTCTGTCCCGGATGCGGAGCGTTCTATTCGATCACCTTCTCGAACATACAGCCGGGAAATTACAGGTACAGGTGCAAAAAATGCAGCCTGAACTTTTCAATAACCATACCTGCCGAATATCCCGGCGCAGTTAAAGAGAACAAATTGTCTGTCACAAACAGCCATGTCGCGGACGAGCCCCTGCCGGGCACTCCTGACGGCATAAGCCACGCCGATACTTTTACACCGGAAGAGTCATTGCCTGAAGGGACTGAGTTAAGGCGCAACAGCATCGGCACATTCACCATAAGCGAGCTGTTTTCAGTAACAGCCACATCCTTCAGTATAAAAAAAATACTGCCCGCTTCGCTTTCTGTGCTTATAATGATTATTTTTGTTTACCTGTTCAAAATGCTGCAGGCGATTACCGCACACGCGCATGCCGGTAGTCCGGGAAAATTTTTTATTTTTTTCACTCTTATACCTGCTGCGCTTCTGCTTTCATTCTACATGGCGGCCGCTTCGGTTATCTCAAAGGTTACCCTTGAAAAAACATTCTGTAACCGTGAGCCGTCATGGAGCTCTATCGCGGTTTTTACCCTGAAGAAATCACCTGCAATACTACTGTGCAACACCGCGGCGATTCTGCTGCTGAATCTTGGACTTGTGCTCTTCGCTAAAATACCCATGATTGGGCCTCTGCTCTTTGCCGTTGCATTTTTACCTGTTTATGTTTTAAGCGCCTGCATTGCCCTGCTAATTGTTGCGGGTATATGGTTCTATCCTCCCCTGACCGCGCAAAGGGGTAGGGGGATATTCAGTAATCTTAAAGATTTTTTATTCTTCATAAAGAAGCATAATCTGACGCTGCTCTATATGATCCCTGCTGCGGCAATGATAGCGTTTATTGCATTCGCTGTAATTTTCGCTATACACTCACTTGCTCTGACCCTGACCATAATACTGCTGAAAATACTCCCCGGAGCAGATGCTTCGGCTCTCTTTGCCGGAATACCGGCTCTGTTTATTAAAATATCAGAACTATCTTTAAGCGGTATAAACGGTTCAATATTCAGGGAGCTGAGCAGCGACATATCTGTTGTCCAGAGAGTGGCCGGCTGCATAATCGGCGCGTCAATGACGCTGATAACGGTATTTCTGATTTCTTTATTTTTTTCCATTACTGCCACAATCTCAACACACATATACATCATGATGGAGAGGGGGATTACAATGGATGACAGGCACAAGGCCCTGACCATGTTTATACTAATCCTGTTCCTCGCATCCATGATTATGCTCAGGCGTATTCTATAAACAGAGTCCTGTCCTGCTTTAAAATATTTAATGATTTTTCAAAAAGTATCTGTTAATTTTTTAAAGTATGGAACCATTTTTAATTATCGCAGGTCTAAAGACTAAAGATCAAAAAAAGGTGAGGATAATCCTATGAAAAAACTATTAACAATAGCTGCTCTCGCTGCGGCAGTGACATTTTCATCGCAAATAATTTACGCGCGTGGAATGAACGGCTACGGATATTCAGGCGCAGGTTGCGGTATGGGGCCGGGCATGATGTTTGAATGTCTGGACTTGACGGACGAACAGGCGGACAAAATTCACAAGTTGAACAAGGAATACCGCGAAAAGGCCTGGAAAGACAGAGTTGAACACAGGAAGGCCGTAGAAAAAATTCTGACACCCGAACAGAAGAAAAAACGTGAGGATGCGAGGAAGAACCGCGGCAGGGACTGGAAAAAGGGTAGTAAAAAAAAGGGCAATAAATACAACCGCGATGACAGACGCGGGTTGATGATGGGGCCCGGACTGGATCTGACCGATGAACAGATCGAAAAGATCCATAAAATAAACAGCGAATATGCGGATAAATTCCACAGAAACAGAAAAAACGCTGACGAATTAAAAAAGCTCAGGGAGAGCCGTGACAGGGAGATCGAAAAAGTTCTCACTAAAGAACAGCTCGAAAAAGTTAAAGATTTCAGGGGTAAACGCGGTTACGGGTCCTGCCCTTATTTACTCGAATACTAAAATAACCGGAGTTGTGCGGTAATTATCAACCGCACAACTCTGTTGCATTGCAGGAGCGGCAACATGAACAACAGAATAACAGTGATTATACTTTCGGCAGTGATTGTTCTGCTGGTAGTATTCGGTTTTATTTATGACCGCAAGATGCGTTACGCCGCAGGCCCGTTCCCCGGGTACAGATACAACGACGGCATTATGGAGGGCAGAAGACAGGGCAGAAAATTCTGCACCCCTGAATTTATGAAGGACCGTCTTAACCTTTCGGACAGTCAGATATCAGAGATCAATGCTCTGAACAAGACATTCGACAGGGAACAGGAAAACCTGATGCGCAGGATAAGGCCTGAACGCGAAAAGCTTCGCGAAATACTAAGGCGGGATAACCCGGACATGAAAGAGGTGAGGTTAATACTCGAAAGAATAGGCGCGGCCAACATTGATCTTCAGATGCTCCGGATAAACCAGGGTCGGGTTATTTCAACCATACTCAACAGTGAACAGAAAGAGAAACTTGACCGGGAGCGGCAAAACTACAGGCGCAGCGGGCAGCGTCGCGGGCCGGGCGGGATGGAATGAACGCGGATGATTTTGCCCTCATTGTGAGGCGCACAAAAAAAATTGTCCTTTCGGCAATCGGTAAGACACTGGCCGAAAGATTTCACCATGCCATAGATGATGTCGCGCAGGAGACATACATCCGCGCGTACAGGGGCCTTGTGAAAAACAGTTTTCGCGGCGATTCATCAATCGAAACATGGCTTTACGCCATAGCGCGAAATGAATCGCTCCGCATGAACAAAAAGCTTATGCGCGAAGAAGAGAAGGCTATGCGGTCAGCGCTGCATGCTGAGCATGAGAACAGCCGCGCAGCACCGGATACAGATACGACCCGGCTTCATGAAGGGATTAATGCGCTGCCGGAAAAGTACGGGAGCGTACTTAAGATGATGGCCGCGGGACTCAGGATAAATGAAATTTCGGCAAAGCTCGGGATACGTCCGGGAACGGTCAAGTCCAGGGCTTTCAGGGGGAAAAAAATAATTCAGGACATGAAAGGTGCGGGACATGAAAACGAATAACAGGATGAAGGATGCCATAAGATTAAGGCTTGAGAGCGATTCATGGGATAGCAGGATCGCGTCAGGGGTGTTGGCAGAAATTACAGGCCGCAGGGAAAGGCGGCTCTTAAGAGGCTCGTTTGTCTCCATTGCCGCGGCATCATTTTCAGTGATCTTTTTTATTCTGAACCTGTACTTTACAGGAATAACTTCAGGCAGCAGCGAAACCCTTTACGGCTACACATATTCTATGGAAGAACTAAGTTCAGGAAGCTACGACATCACTGCTGAAATAAGCGGACTGATTAATGAAGCCTATCCTATGCGGTAATTTTTTCTGACTCTGCAAGAAACAGGGATAAATTACCCTGCAGTTTCACAACATCGGCGCAGAGCCTCTGGGAGAACTCCTCCCGCTTACCCCTGTTCCATTGATTAATCGGTCTGTAATAACCTGAAACGCGCGAAAAAACTTCGGAAGGAACGACGATGCATTTTGACATATTTATTATCCCCGGGAGTAGTTTTCCCGAGAATATCTAATGAGACATAATCTGTCAAGATTAATTATTATTTTTTTCAATTATCGTCGGGCTCGCCGTATTCAGTGACTATCTGAATCTTCCCCCCAGTCGAAAGCACAATATCCGTAAGTTCGATTATCTTTTTCATGGGGACGTTCCCGTCGGAAAAAATACGGACATTCCTGCTCTTCTGCGCTGTCAGCCTCTCTTTGATTATGCCGCGCACCTGGTCATTCTTAAGATTTTTATCATCACCGATTGAGATGACTGTACTTTTGCTTTTCGTGTCATAGACCGCGTAGATGCTCAGTTCATCCCCTTCGTTCATCGTTGAAGCAGAGAGCGTTCTGGGAAGGGCAATGTTTACTGTCTGGTTTATTATAAAGGGTGAAGATATCATAAATATTATGAGCAGCACAAGGCAGGCGTCGACCAGCGGCGTAATATTCGCGTCAGCGTACAGAGGCTTCTTCCTGTTGCGATGCCTGAACCTTTTCATGCCGCGCTCCTAACTCCTGTTTTTCCTGGCGATTATAAGCATATTGTTCGCCATGTTTTCAAGAAGTTCAAGCCTGGTGTTGGCCTTATTGGCAAAGTAGTTGTAGAGCATGAGCGCGGGTACCGCCACAAGTAT
>Ga0255347_1007795_pt1 | contig 10981 bp, 10 predicted proteins | sample wastewater_treat_2_FD_192479 | JGI IMG/M metagenome (GOLD analysis project Ga0255347, IMG submission 192479) | Wastewater microbial communities from Lulu Island WWTP, Vancouver, Canada - plant24 | ecosystem: Engineered > WWTP > Wastewater > Unclassified | place: Canada: Vancouver, British...
ACGCACCTGCCCGAGCCGCCATCCGATGACCTGTGCCGGGCGCTGGATGAGATACTCGCGGCCGCCGCCCGGGAGCTTGCGCCCGACTGGCAGCCGTGACGCCTACTCGTGCGACCCGGGGTAGTTGGGGCCGTACAGAATGGGCTTCGGCCGGACACCCAGGTCGCCGTTGACCACGAAGGGCTCGCCGCGCTCGGAAAGGTGTGCGACCATGCGCTGGCGCCAGGCCGCGACTGTACCCGCATGCTCCGGGTCATCTGCGAGATCGTGCAGTTCGCCCGGATCGTTCGCCAGGTCGAACAGCTCCTGCTTGCCTGTTGCCGCGTAGTAAACGTATTTCGTCTTTCCGTCCGTCAGCGCGTTCCAGTAGTTCTCCGGCCAATAGCATGTGCTATGTTCCAGGTCAATGGTCTCGCGCCAGTCCTGATCCTTCCCCATGACCGGTCCCAGCAGGCTCTTCCCGTCGAACCGCGCGGGGTCCACGTCGCTGCCCGCGGCTTCGAGGAAAGTCGGCAGCAGATCCCGCAGTTCAACCGGGTGTGCCAGCGTCCTGCCACGCGGGGCATCGATTCCCTCGGGCCAGCGCAGCAACATGGGAATGCGCGCCGACCCCTCATAGGCGTAGGTCTTCCGCCACAGGTGGTGGTCGCCCAGCATGTCCCCATGGTCCGCTGTGAACGCGATCAAAGTGCTGTCCAGCATTCCCCGGGCCTCCAGGACCGCGAGGATTCGGCCAATCTGCTCGTCGATGAAGCTCACGCTGCCGTAGTACGCTCTCCGCGACTGCAGCATCTGCTCCACGCCGAGGTCTCCGCGCGGAGTGTCTTTGGGAACGTCGACGCCGCGCATGGCATTGCGTTCCGCCCAGTCACCAATAACCGCCGGGAGCACCGGGGCGTCGGCGTACTGGTCCATGAACCGCTGTGGCGGGTCATACGGGCTGTGGGGCCGGGCGAAAGACACCTTGAGATAGAAGGGTTCCGCACGGTCATACGCTTCCAGGAAGTCCACCGCGGTGTCCCCGGTCCAGCGCGTGGGGTGTAGTTCCTCGGGCAGCTTGTAGACTCCCGCCTGGTAGTCATTCCACCCGATGCCGGTGGCATCCGGGTTCAGGTCCGGCGCATGCTCGCGGAACCACTGCCGGTAGTCGCTCACGAACCCCGCGGTTTCAGAGCGTCCGGACTCATCCAGGATCGTCTGGTGAAATCCGTGAAGGTTGCGCTGGGGGAACCAGTGCATCTTGCCGATGCCGGTGGTGTAGTAGCCGGCCTCGCGCAGCATCCGCGGCATCTCGTTCGGGTACTCGTACCCGACCCGGCCATACCCCAGCATCCCGTGGCCCCAGGGAGACATGCCCGTCAGCAGGCCGGAACGCGCCGGGGTGCAGCTTGGCGTGGAGGAATAGGCGCACCGGAAGAGAACACCCTCACGGGCGATGCGGTCCAGGTTTGGAGTATGGATGTGAGGGTTCCCGTCGGCGCCCACGCAGTCCGCCCTGTGCTGGTCGGTCATCAGCAGCAGGATATTGGGCCTGCGCGTTGCTTCCTGCGCTCCGCCGATGCCCGCCTGGGTCGCCGCGAGTCCTACCGCCGTCGCCCCAATGAAATGTCGCCTTGTCATGACTGGTTCACCTCAACCGGTCAGAGTCCCGGATGTCTCGCTGGGAGGTCTCACTGTGTCGATGCAGCCTGATTTCACTCGCCTGCACACCGCCCTCATGTGCGGCATTCCCGACCGCGTCCCGACCGCCGAACTCAAGTGCGAGGATTTCATCAAGGAAGCGTTTCTCGGACGGCCCCTGCCATCCATCTCTGCCGATCCGCGCGGCTACATCGAGGCCGACATCGAGTTCCACTGGAATGCCGGCTACGACTTCATCCGCGTCGCGCCAACCCTCGCCTATACGGAACACTGGGTCGCCACGCGTCACGCATACGCGGCGGGTTCACCCGAGGAGCGCCAGCGCAAATGGGCCATGGCGCATGAGGGTATCATTCGCACTGAAGACGACTTCGAGCGTTTCCCCTGGCCCGACCCCGCGGAAGCAACGTATGACTGGATCGAGATCGCCTCCGAAATCACTCCGCCGGAGATGCAACTGGCCACGAGCCTGAAAGGCGGCGGCATCTTCGAACGCGCCTGGATGCTCATGGGCTTCGAAGCCTTCAGCTTCGCGCTTCTTGAAGACCCCGACCTTGTGGCCCGGCTCATCGACCGAACCGGCGAGATCTACTACGAGTTCCTGCGCCGGGCCTTCGAGCACGACCGGGTGCGTTTCGTCTGGCTCGGCGACGACCTGGCCTACTACACCGGGACCATGGTCTCGCCCGAGTTTCTGCGCAAGCGCCTGTTCCCGTGGTATGCCCGAATCGCCGACCTGTGCCGCTCCTGCAATCCGCCGCGCGCCTTCGTGTTCCACTCCGACGGCAACCTGTGGCAGGTCATCGACGACCTGGTGGCCTGCGGCATCCACGCCCTGCACCCCATCGAGCCCAAAGCGATGGACATCGTCGAGGCAAAGCGCCACCTCGCAGGGCGGGTCTGCATCATCGGCAATATCGACCTGGGCTACACCCTCACCCGCGGCACGCCCGAGGAAGTGCGTGAGGAGGTGCGGAGCCGCATCCGTGACTGCGCGCCCGGCGGCGGGTACGTGGTGAGCAGCAGCAACAGCGTCACCGAGTACGTGCCCATCGACAACTACCGCGCCATGCTGGCCGCGGTGGAGGAGTTCGGCAAGTACCCGATCCAGGTCTGACGCTCAGACATCCAGCCGTTTGCCAAGGTCGAAGAACCCCATCCCGGCCATGATCACCGTACTCATTTTCGCCGGGTCGATCTTCCCGTCCGGGCCGAGTATCTCGGGCGAGACGTGCACCATCCGCACCTCGCCCAGGAACAGGTCGTGGTCGCCGATGGTCTGGATGCCCACCACCTTGCACTCGATGTTCACTGGGCACTCGGCGATCAGCGGCGGCTTCACGTGCGTGGCCGGCAGCGGCGTTAGCCCGGTCTGCGCGAACTTGTCCGCGTCGCGCCCGGACACCTGTCCGCACGCCCAGACCTTGTCCAGCATGTCTCCCGTGGGCAGGTTGATCACGTAATCGCCCTGCGCCGAAATCAGCCCGTGGGAGTACGTTGCGGGCCGAATCGCCACCCCGCAGATCACGGGCTGGCGAATGCTGATGTTGAACACTTCGCCGAGGGTGATGATATTCGGCCGGCCGTCTGCGTCAACCGAGGTAATCAGCCCCGCAGGGGTGGGATACACGGGGCGGTAGGTGTCGTACGACACGCGCTCACTGGTCATGCTTGAGTGTGTTCCTTCCGTCAACTCAGCGGCCTCAGCCTTTGTCTTCCCACAGTCGCGAGACGGCAATCATCGCCTTCAGGCCCCACAGGTGGCACCAGGTGTTCTGCGACCAGTCCTTCCCCATGTACCCGTAGTTGACCCCTGCAGGGTAGACGAGCAGGTGGGTCTTCTCCATCTTGTCCAGGGTTTCGTCGATCCAGGTCAGGTACTTCCTGTCTTCGGCTGCCCGGTACGCCAGGCAGCAAGCCACGATCATCTGGGCCATGCGGTCGTACACACAGGGCGTGCCGGGCTCCGTCGTGCCGCCATCTCCCACAATCGGCGGCAACGTCGGGTCTGACCCGTCCCGGTTCGTGTGCCGATACCAGCCGCCGTCCGCCGATCTCAGGTGCTTGCCCAGGAACTCCATGGCCGCGATACCGCGCTCGCGGAACCGTTCGCCCTGCCCGCAAAGATACAGCCGCAGGCAGGCCTGGGCCATGTTCGAGTTCACGTGCGTTAGCTTGGTGGTATGTTTCGGGACCTCCACCCCGGGATACCCCGCGTGGAACCATCCGCCGATCCCATCATCCCACATTGCCTCATGCCCCAGGTCCACCAGCTGCCGCGCCCAGTCCACGAACCGCTGCTCATGGGTGGCGTCATAGGCCTCGAGCATCATCAGCGCTAGGTAGCCCGTGTCATAGAGCGCCTTCGGTCTGTCCGGCCTGAAGGAATCCGTCTCCACGATGCGCGCGAGCACATTCTCGGCCGCCTCGACGAAGGTGGGCTCGGAACGGTACGTGTTGTAGCGCAGCAGACCTGCCACGTTGATCATGTTGAACGCGGGGTGGAAGCTCCGATCCCACTGCTGCGAGCGATCATTGTACTTCAAGTAGAACTGCCTCTGGGCGGGGTCCCACCCGTTGAGCACAACCCACGTGAGCAGATCCCGAGCATCATCCAGATGTCGCTTCTCGGTCCGCCCGCCCAAGTCGTAGATGCTCATCTTCACCAGAGCGAACTGCGCCTGTTGCTGCGTGTGAAAATTGCCCTCCAAGGGCGTTGTGGGCGGGTTCGTAGAGCTATTCTGGTGGATCGCCCGGCCGCCCAGGACTTCGTGCCAAAGGTAGGCATCATCCACCGCAAGCATGGAGGCGATCCGGGCGTTCACCCAGGCGCGCGAGTGTGTCAGCAGGGGCGGCGAATCCTGGGCGAAGACGATGCACCCCGCGAGGGCGCAGATCAGCGGCAGAATTGGACGGGCCATGGGACCAACTCCCGGACAGCGGCGTCCTGTGCTTTACAGACTCTCGGCCATGGTGTATTGTCCCTCCGGTGTGGCAGGACCTCCCTTGTCCGGCAGAGCCTATGAACGATGCAAAGAATGACAATCACCCTGAGACAAGCAGAAGTCTCGGTCGTGCGGTCATCCTCGGGGCCATTCTGCTCGCGGTACTCGTTGGCGTAACCCCCTATAATGACTATTTCATCCAGGGCAGTTACATGGCCAGCCACCACGTTCCGGTGGCCGCCACCTTCGTCCTGTTCCTGCTGACGGCGCTGGTCAACCCCGTTCTGGGCCGGCTTTTCGGGCGCTCCCGGCTCCTGGGCACCCGGGAACTGGTGCTGGTCTGGGCGATGACCGCGATCTCATCCGGCCTGCCCTCGTCGGGCTTTATGCGCTTCCTAGTGCCCGTACTGCCCGCGCTGCGCCAGTACGCATCGCCCGAGAACAAGTGGGAGGAGACACTCTTTCCGCTCATCCCAGACTGGCTCGTGCCCGTGGATGACCAGGCGATCCGCTGGTTCTACGACGGTGCGCCCCCGGGCGAGGGCATCCCGTGGGCTGCCTGGGCCGGCCCGATCATCGCCTGGTCGGTCCTGGCGCTCCTGATCTACTGGGTCCTGCTGTGCGCCGCCGTGCTGATCCGCTCCCAGTGGATACACCGCGAACGCATGACCTTCCCCCACGTCCAATTGCCCCTGGCGATGATTGAGGCGCCCGAACCCGGACGGGCGCTCAACCGTTTCCTGGGCGACCGGCTCATGTGGATCGGCTTTGCCATCGTCTTCGTACTTTACGGCATCACTGGGCTGAGTAGTTACAACCCGACCGTCCCCAAAGTCTCGGTGGTTTACCCATACTACTACAATAACGCCCTGCGGTTTGATGGCCTGCCCTGGAACGCCGCCAACCCGATTCTGCTGGCGATCTTCCCCTCAGTGGTGGGCTTCAGCTTTCTGCTCACCACCGAAGTTGCGCTTTCAGTCTGGGTCTTCTACATCATCGCGAAACTCCAGGCCGTCGCCTTCGCCGCGCTGGGTCTACAGATGCAGTCCATGTACTCCGGCTATGCAGCCAAGGAGTTTTCCAGCTACCAGGACATGGGCTCCTACCTGGCGCTGGTAATCTCCATCGTCTGGGTGGCTCGCCCGCATCTGCGCAAGGCCTGGCAGGCTGCCTTGTCCGGCAGTAAGGAGAACCCGGACGGCCTCCCCTACTCGTGGGCCATCTTCGGCGGTCTCGCGGGCCTTGCGCTGCTGGTTCTGCTCGCGAACCACGCTGGCCTGTCCGTGCCGGTCGCAGTCTGGTTCTTCGCGGCTTACGCCGCCCTCTGCCTGGCCGCAAGCTGGCTCACATCGAACACCGGCAACCTCTTCATCCCCATTAGCTTCCGCCCGGATGACTACCTGTTCTCCTGCATCGGCACCCGCAGCTTCTCGGCGCGCGACATCGCCCTCCTGCGCCTACCCTCGCAGGTCTTCACCTACTACTACCGCGAAATGCTGATGCCGCACTATCTGAACAACTTCAAGCTTGCCGAGGAGACAAGCACGCCGCGCCAGTCTCTGATCGCCGCGCAGGCCATCGCCGTGGTCATTGGCCTTGCGGTGGCCTGGTGGGCACACCTGCTGCTTGCATACACCAAAGGCGCGTACGCCCTGCAGGCCCTTTCATACCTCAACTGGTCCAAGGCGCCCTTCGACGTGGCCTCGCGGTTCATCGCCCTGCCCCAGGGCCCCGACCCCACCAGCTATGCCTTCATGGCCGTGGGGGCCGGCGCCTTCCTGGGGCTCAGCTATCTGCGCGCAACCTTCCTGTGGTGGCCCCTTCACCCCGCCGGCTTGCTCCTGGGCAGCGTCATGGAAGAGCAATGGCTCTCCATCCTCATTGCCTGGGCCTGCAAGTCCCTCATCCTACGCTACGGCGGCGCGCGAACCTACCAGCAGGCCCGTTCCCTCTTCCTGGGGCTCATCGTCGGCGAGGCCGCCATCGGCTGCGCCTGGATCATTGTGGGCTTCGTCACCGGCACCGGCGTGCGCCTGCTCCCTTGACCCACCGGCGCCGCGCCTGCATGAAGCACTTCAGACCGGGGTACATCGTTACGTTACGCGGCTGGCGAATGCCACCGCGAACGGGTCAAAGGACAAGGCGCCGCCCTCGGTGGCCGGCGCCGGGAGAGTGGTCCTGATGAACGCAACTGCGAGGTACATTTCCAGTTCCCTTGTTCTTGTGCTGCTATTCTCAGTCCCGGCACTCGCCGCGCAATCGGCTGCGCTGTGGCTGAAAGCCAATGGCGAGGACATTCGGGGAGAGAGCCCGGTCATGTCGCCGGGGCGCGAAGGCACGATCGAGGTGCTCTCTCTCACCATGGGCGTCACCAGTCCCCGAGACGTGGCGACGGGCATGGCCACCGGACGCCGGACCTACGATCCGATCGTCATCACCAAGCGCATCGACAAGTCATCGCCGCTGCTCGCCAAAGCCCTGACCCACAACGAGGTGGTCGAGGGAACCATCCGCTTCTATAGAACCAAACCCGACGGCACCATGAGCAACTACTACACGCTGCGGTTCTCGAATGGGCGAGTCTCGTCGGTACGCCAGTACCTGCCCAACGTGCTGGACCCGGCGACAGCCAGCTTGCCACCATACGAGGAGGTGTCCTTCGTCTTCCAGACCATCACCTGGACATACGAGGACGGGGGCATCGCCTACGAGGACAGCATGTCGGGCCGGTCGCTGAGCTCAACCACATCGGGGGAAGCGACGACCCAGCCGGCACCAACCGCACCCAGGACCATCACGCGCGGGATCGCCAAGCCCCAGTAGGCGCTTATGCAGACCGCAGACAACATCGGGGCCGGCAGCCCGACTATCGGCCCCTGCGTCTTCCTCCTTCCGCCGTCCCGATCCCGTGCTATAATGATGCGGCCGCGAAACGCCATCCATGTATCAGGCCCATGATCCAACCCCATAACACGAGCAGCGCCAACCATCCCCGCGGATCCCCATCACGCCCGCCATCGCGTTGGCGCGGCTACGTGGAAGCCTATGCCTTCCTCCTGCCGAACATGTTGGGCTTCCTGCTGCTCACCGCGGTCCCGGTGCTCGCGGCACTTGCCCTGTCATTCTGCCGCTGGAGGGCCATCGAATCCTGGGAGGGCATCCACTTCGAGGGCCTGCGCAATTACGTGGAGATCCTGGGCTTCCACCGCGACCCGGACACCGGTGCGACCGTCGCCAATGACGGGTACTTCTGGTACTTCATGTACAACACCGCCTTCCTCATGCTCGGCGTGCCTATCGGGATGGCGATGTCTTTCTTCACCGCGCTCCTCATGAACGAAAAGCTGCGCGGCATCGTGGCCATGCGCACCATCTACTTCATCCCCACCGTCTGCTCATCGGCCGCCGTGGCGGTTCTTTGGAAGTGGCTTTACAACGCGGAGGATGGCCTGCTCAACCAACTTCTGCAACTCGCGGGCATAGCCCATCCCCCCAATTGGCTGGGAGATCCGCTCTGGGCCAAGCCCGCCCTCATCATCCTGGGCTTGTGGGTCGGCGTGGGCGGCTACAACTGCATCCTTTACCTGGCGGGCCTGCAGAACGTGCCCGATCAACTATACGAGGCCGCCGAAATCGACGGCGCCGGCTGGTGGGCGAAGCTGCGGCACATCACCTGGCCCATGCTCGCCCCCACCACTTTCTTCATCCTGGTTACGAGCATCATCTCCGGCTTTCAGGGCCATTTCACCCACATCCATATTCTCACCCGTGGCGGACCTGCCGACAGCACCACCACGCTGCTCTACTACATCTACCAGCACGCCTTCGTCTGGCATAACATGGGCTACGCCTGCGCACTGTCCATGATCCTGTTCGCGCTCATCATGATCTTCACGGTCATCAACTGGAAACAGGGCGGCCGATCAGTCGAGGTCCAGTGACCCGCCCGGCACATACCAGGGAGGAACAAACGCATGGTCGCTGTTACCGGAGGAGCCGGCTTTCTTGGGTTCCATGTCGCGAACTACTTCGCGGAGAAGGGCGAAGCCTGCCACATGCTGGACATCGCACCATTCCGTACGGAGGACTATCCGCAGGGCACGACCTTCGCGCAGGCCGACGTGCGCGATTTTGGCCAGATGCGCGATGCGCTCACCGGAGTGAAGCCATCCTGCATCGTCCACGCAGCCGCCGCCCTGCCCCTGTGGAAGCGTGAGGACATCTACTCCACCAATGTCGAGGGCACCCGCACCGTCATGTCGGTCGCGGGAGATCTCGGCATCGAGCGCGTAATCCTCATTTCATCCACCGCTGTCTACGGGGTGCCAAAGGTCCACCCGCTCCTGGAGATCCACCCCATGGTGGGCGTGGGCCCTTACGGAGAGAGCAAAGTCCAGGCAGAGCAGGTCTCCGAAGCTGCCCGCGAGAGCGGCCTGTGCGTGCCCATTATCCGCCCGAAGACCTTCATCGGCACAGGCCGCCTGGGTGTGTTCCAGATCCTCTACGACTGGGTGGAAAGCGGCTGCCGGATACCCGTCATCGGGTCGGGCAACAACCGCTACCAGCTTCTTGAGGTCGAGGACCTCTGCCAGGCAATCTACCTGTGCGCAACAGGGCCGGCCGATCGCGTCAACGACACCTTCAACGTGGGCGCCGAGAGCTTCTCCACCGTGCGCGAGGACGTGGGCGCATTGTGCGAGTACGCCGGCAACGGCGCCCGGGTCATGGGCACCCCGGCGGGTCTCGTGAAAGCCGCCCTCGCCCTGTTCGAAGCCCTCCACCTGTCGCCGCTGTACAAGTGGGTCTACGGCACCGCGGACACAGACAGCTTCGTCTCCACCGACAAGATCAAGACCGCCCTCGGCTGGTCCGCCCGGTACAGCAACTCCGAGGCGCTGATCCGCTCATACCAGTGGTATCTGGAGCACAAGAACGAATCTGACTCCGCCACCGGCGTCACTCACCGCGTGGCCTGGGACCAGGGCATTCTCAAGCTCTTCAAGCGCATTCTGAAGTAGCATCCCGAACGGACCCGCAACCGCATGCTCGACACCGCCCATAGCTCATCCAGCCCATCCCGCGCCGACAAGCGCAGGCGCGAACTCCTGCGCAAGTCGGCCATCTTCGCCGTGCTCGCCATCGGCGGCGTCTCCATGGTCCTGCCGCTCCTGTGGATGCTGGCCACCAGCCTCAAGGACCCCGGCTCCATCTACGCCTACCCGCCCGAGTTCATCCCGCGCAAACAGGCCACCATCACCGACCCCGAAACCGGGCGCGAACTCGGGGTCTTCATCGTCCAGCATGAGGGCCGGCAGCGCCGCGTCGCCCACCTGCGCAATCTCAAGGGCCGGGCCCTGGTGCGCGCAGTCGACACCGGCGAGGAGTTCACCGTCCCCCTCTACACCCAACGCGGGGACCGGTCGATCCCTTCCCTGAAGCCCGAACGCCACCTGCATATCCGCTGGGAGAATTACCCGGACGCCTGGAAAGCCCTGAAGCTGGACACCAACTGGCTGAGTTTCGAGGTGCCCGCGCGTCGCTTTACCCTCTTCGGCTCCACCTTCCAGACCCGGCCCTTCGGCTTCCGCGGCTTCCCCATGCAGTACGCCTTCGCCGCGTTCTACCTCAACAGCATCCTGATCTCGCTCATCGTCACCGTGGGCCAGGTGTTCACCTCCAGCCTCGCCGCCTACGCTTTCGCGCGCCTGAAGTTCCCGGGCCGCGACGCCATCTTCCTCGCATATCTTGGCACCCTCATGGTCCCCTTCGTGGTCACCATGATCCCGGTCTTCGCCATGTTCAACCTGGTCCACCTGTACGACACCTTCGCCGCCCTGGCATTGCCCGGCATGTTCTCGGCCTACGGCACTTTCCTCCTGCGCCAGTTCTTCATCTCGATCCCCGCCGAACTCGAGGACGCGGCGGCCATCGACGGCTGCAGCCGCTGGCAGATCTACCGGAATGTGATCATGCCCCTCTCCGGCCCGGCACTGGCGACCCTGACCACCTTCGTGTTCCTGCAGACCTGGAACAACTTCATGTGGCCCTTGATCATGATCGACTCCGACCACCGCAAGCCCCTGATGCTGGGCCTACACACCTTCATGGGCCGCTACAGCACGGACTGGACGCTGCTCATGTCGGCGTCCGTGATGGTCATCATCCCGGTGCTGCTGGTGTTCATCCTGGGGCAGAGATACTTCGTGCGAGGAATCGTGATGACGGGGTTGAAGGGGTAAGTGAAGAACCCGGCGAGACAGTAGGTGCCGCCAGACGTGCCTCCGCAGAGCTTGAGGTGCCTGTGGCCGATCTCGTGCGCCGGAGTGTTGATCACTTCATCCGCAGGACAGATCGGCCAACGCGGTGCGAGATCACGAAGCGCGGCAAGGCGATGG
>Ga0255347_1007796_pt1 | contig 10980 bp, 12 predicted proteins | sample wastewater_treat_2_FD_192479 | JGI IMG/M metagenome (GOLD analysis project Ga0255347, IMG submission 192479) | Wastewater microbial communities from Lulu Island WWTP, Vancouver, Canada - plant24 | ecosystem: Engineered > WWTP > Wastewater > Unclassified | place: Canada: Vancouver, British...
GACCGGGGGCCCTGCAATTTCGCGTTTTTTCACACGAGAGGGGCCGACGGTCTTCTGTTCGGTATCCCGCAGAGATTCCGACCCGCCCCCGGGGCAGCCCCAGCCCCCGGACCCCGCCCCATAGGTAAGCCCCTGAGCCGCAGTCAATATTTGTACTCAGGGGTGTGATCCTCGTTCCGGGTCTTGATGCTGTGGTGTCGGTGACAGAGGCTCTGCCAGTTGCTCTGGTCCCAGAAGAGAATGCTGTCTCCTCGATGCGGCTTGATGTGATCCACATCGGTCGCCTTGACATAGCGTCCTGCCTTTAGACACTCCACACACAGCGGATGTGTTTCAAGGTAACGCTTGCGGGCTTTGTTCCATGCCGTGCCGTAGCCTCGGCTACCTGCTGACCGTGTGTCCTCGGGGTGAAGGGAACGGTGTTTGTCACAGTACTTCGTACCGTAAGGTACGAGCGCCGCACAGCCGGGATGCCGGCATGGTGTGTTTGGTCTGCTCGGCATTGTCTCTGCCTCCTTTCCACAGTAGGGGGTGTTTCATAGTGATAGGGGCGGTCAGTCCCGCAAGGCGAAAGTGTGTTTGTGGTCGGTCTGAACAACGCCCCTCATATACTGTCGTGGGAGAGGGCATTTTAGGGGTAACACTCAAAAAATTTTTTCGGATTTTTTTATTTCTCCCATGGAAGCCTTGTTTTTCCGAAGTGTCCGTAGGCAGAAACCTTGTTATAATCCACATCCAGCAGACCGAGGCTGTCAATGATTCCTCTCGGTGTGAGGTCGTAGTTCTCACGGACATACTGGCTGATGAATTCTGTATCCTGATGCTCCGTGCCGAAGGTTTCCACATACACGGACACAGGTTCTGCCACACCGATGGCGTATGCGATCTGCACTTCTGTCTTGTCCGCATAGCCGGCACTGACGATATCTCTTGCGATCTTGCGGGCGGCATACTCACCGCTGCGGTCAACCTTGGAAGGATCCTTGCCAGACATTGCACCGCCGCCGATGTGTCCGATGCCGCCGTAGGTATCGCAGGCGAGCTTGCGTCCGGTCACACCGCAGTCAGCAAAGGAACTGCCGAGAACGAATCTTCCGGTCGGATTCACGAGCTTTGCGAAATCAGTATTCAGCCCGTACTCTGTCGCCGTTCTCACCATCAACTTTTCAATGATTGGTCTGAAATCCTCAACATCCACATCGCGGATATGCTGTACCGAGCAGAGGAAGGTCGTGATACAGCCGCTGTCATAGTCGAAGCTGACCTGCGCCTTGGCATCGGCTTTCAGCATACGTCAGGGGTACACTTTCAGCAGTTCCAGAAATCTGGTTGCGATCACATAAGGGATCGGGAGCAGTTCCGGTGTTTCGTTGGTAGCGTAACCGTACATCATACCCTGATCGCCTGCGCCGCCGATATTCACACCAAGAGCAATGTCACTGCTCTGGTGATCGACCAGAATCGCAATATCCAAATCGTCAGCAGTGAAGTCCAGCTTATAGTCAAGTCCGGCATCGCTGTTCTCTGAACCGCCGTTGTTGATGCAGTCAAACACCTGCTGCACCAGAGCCTCGTAGTCCGGCTCATGGGTACTGGTCAGCTCACCTGCAATGACAAGGCATCGGTTCTTGAAAAGACACTCGATTGCGACACGGCTGCTGCGGTCATGCTGCAGGCAGTCGGTCACGATGGCATCTGCGATCTGGTCACAGATCTTGTCGGGATGCCCTGCAGAAACCTGTTCACTTGTAATGATTCTCATATTATTTTTCCTCCTGATTTTTCTTTTCAAATACGCACAAGAGTGTGCAGAATACATCCGAGCTTTCCAGCACCGTAGTCTGTGTAAGCTCAAATTCCGGATTCTTATCCAGCTTTTCGTTGATCACATCTGCGATTGTCTTACCGTACTCCTTGTTGACGGTACCACGCAGAATTGCTGTTCTCTGCAAAATATTTACCTCCATATCCTGACACCTGTTGCCCCTGCCACGTTTGTAGCACTCACATAGTTGGCATTTGCAACAGATGTCCACAGTTTTTTCCCGATATTACTTCATTTTCCCTATCTCTGTAGCACTTGTAGCATTCCGTTCCATAACTTTTCCTATATTCTTCTTTATAGTAATATTTATATATTCACTTGCTACATTTGCTACATAAAATAGAATATAGAAAGATATATATACTAGAAACAATAGAAAACTACAGAAGATAGGCACTTTTCAGCTTATGCGCCGTCCATAGGTCATCACTCCTCATCGTCCAAAGGTACGAGATCCATTCCCGGTTCTTCTCCGCTTACCCAGGCGACATCGTTCACAAGTGACAGCGGATTCATATTGCCGGTCGTCGTCTGCTTCCACGGTCTGCGCTTGACAATGAGATATTCCAGAGAGAGCCGCTTATAGAAATTCTGAGAACTCTCATACTTGCATCCGTTGTCGCTGCACCATGTCTTGTAGTGACTGTAGACCGCCGATGCCTTGATCTCCGAGCCCTTTTCCTTTTTCAGACACTGACGCATGAACTGCGCAATGCAGTCGGACTCCACACGGTACTCCTCGGTCGCTGCCTTCACTTCGTCCGGCTCATCGAGGCCTTCCGCTTTGTAAAGTCGATAACCCTCGATACACCAGTTCAGGATGCCGGACAGATTCTCCGGCTGCATCAGTGTAGTCTTCAGCGTCTTGTCCTGCTCGTGATCCTCGAAATGTCGGGTGAACGGGATGATCTTCAATCTGCCGGATTCAAACAGCGTGCGGTCGGTGACGTTCGGCAGATGGTTGGTGTCGATGAAGATCTTCGCCTGCATATGGAATTCAAAATATCCCTCGTACAGGAACCGAGCCGTAATGCTGCCATTACCGGTGAGCTGCTTTGTCAGAGAGGCATTGATCGTCAGCTTCTGCTCCATTTCGGAAATGCCGACAAATCTCGCACCGGCAAGACGGGCAACATCATCCGAGGAGCCGTTGGACTGCCCGCGGAAATAGTTTGTGGCAAGCATATCCGGCTTTGCAGAACGGCCGTATTCACCCATGACACGAAGAATCGTTTCGATAGTCGTGGTCTTGCCGTTTCTGGTCGTAGGCCCGAACATGATGAACAGACATTCCAGCGAGGTGTCGCCGGAGAGCGAGTAGCCGATGGCTTTCTGAAGATAGCGTGCGACATTCTTCCTGCCGACCATGACCTCATCTACAAACTGAATCCATCGCGGACAGGTCGCTGCCGGATCATAGTTGATGTGACTGATCTTTGTAATGAGGTCCTTCGGATCATGCTCATGGAATTCGAGTGTCCGCAGATCAAGTGTGCCGTTCTCAAGGTTCAGCAGATAGACATTCGCATCAAAAGCGGACATCCTGATCGGATAGACTGACTTTGCGTCCTCCACCATCGTCTTGCGGTTCTTTCGCATCTGGAGCTTCTGCACACGCTTGATATATCTGTTGCGGGTGTCCTCGTCCCTGATCTGCAGCGCAAACGTATACAGCAGATCGGCGAGGTGCTTTGCAAGCTCGGCTACGGCGAGAGCATTTTCGTCCGGCTGCCAGACCTTGCCGTCATAGACATACCAGACATTGCGGTCACCGTTGAACCGTGCGATGGGTTTGAAATAGTCAGCGAAAACGTTGCCGATGCCGATCTCGTCACGCTGATAGCGCGGGTTCGTATGCGGCTGCATTTCGTCAAGCGTGAGGGTGATGCGGGAGAGATCGGGACGGAAACCTGCGTGTTCTTCCGCTTCTTCATCGTCCAGTGCTTCAAAGTCATCTTCTGCCGATGTGTCGAAGATCGGTGTATATATTTCTGAGGTTGATGCGATCGCATTACGGATCGTGATCTGACCATATGTCCTGTCACCGGTCATGCGATCCCACTTGTCACGCATCAAGCCGGACGAACGGAAAATACGGTCGATCTGCTCCTCCACATTGCCGCACCAGAAGCAGAGCATGGAAATAAACGCCATATCCGCATCAGACTGTGAATCGTAGCCTTCCTCCCAGTGTCCATCATAGAGCGCCTTGAATTTGTCGCCGGAAGCAGAGGCGGATGCGTGTGCGATGACACCCTCGTCATCAAGATAGGATGCAGGCTCGATCGTCTTATTGGATACACGGGTGCTGCGCTTCATGAAGGTGTCGAGCAGACTGCGGAGCGCATCATCGTCACGCTCCACTGTGCCGGGGCGGAACATATCTCCGGTGACGGTTACAAATCGGTTCGTTGTTCCCGGCAGATAGACCTCCAGACCGTGCTTGCGGTTGTTGATGTAGTACACAGTCTTATCGTAGGCAAAATCAGGGCTGAGTTTGAAGAAGCCGCGCAGTCCCGTGCCGGATGGAGAGCGTTCAAAGTAAGCAGAGCTGAAGATACCGAGGATAGAGGCAGCGACATCGTTGAGTGACCCGTCCTCACGGATACAGTGATCGATATCAATAGCACCGATGCCCTCGGAAACTCTGTAGCCGATGCCGTCCCATCCGCCAATGGCATATGCTTTCATAGCGGTCTTGAAGTCGGTGAAGGTGGACGGCTCATTGGTTTTTGCCATACTGCCGGTTCTCGGATTGTATGGCACTTTTGTGGGGCGTCCGGATCTCTTTTCCAGTTTCCAGACACAGAACGATGCGGACTGCTTCAGCGCATCGGGGATATTCACGAAATTCACAGGCATTCGGGATGTCTCCTTTCAAGGAAAAGCTGTGCAATGACAGCGGTTTCAATACGATTCATCGCATCGGCATCCGAGATATGCCCGGCATAGCTTCGGAGCGCATGCATGCTGACAGTCGTGAGCTGCTCCGCAAGGATCATGGACGGATCCAGATGCTGATGAATATCGGAAATACTGTCGGGGAACAGATGCGTATGGCACGGCAGCTCCGGCTTTTTCAGGTGCCGCGTCATCGGAACGATATTGACCGTGTCGGCGTGTGCATTGCCCATATCATTCGAGAGAATGATTACAGGACGGATGCCGCCCTGCACGCTGGAATCCGGATGACTGCCGAGATCCGCAAACCAGATGTCGCCGCGCTGCGGTTTGTGTTCAGCTGTGCGATGCTGCACCGGCGTAGTGATATATTTTCTCGGATCGAAGCCGAGCCCTCTGTGGTATTCTGTTTTCATGCGGTTGTTTTTTCGCGCCATAGAAATTCACCTCCGTGGTGTGCGGCGTAACCGAATTGTCGCCGCTTTGTCGTCTTTTCCGTTCGGATCATACAGAGAGTATGATCCTATAATCTTGCCTTGACCGCCGCAATCAGCTTTTCCTGCGTCACATCCTTGTTAGCGAGAGCAGCAAGCACATCCTCGTCCACAGTATCTTTGGTTACGATGTGGTGGATCGTGACAGTGTTCTGCTGTCCCTGCCGCCAGAGTCGGGCGTTGGTCTGCTGATAAAGCTCCAGACTCCATGTCAGCCCGAACCAAATCATAATGTGACCGCCGGATTGAATATTGAGTCCATGTCCTGCCGATGCCGGGTGTATGAGAGCGACAGGAATACTGCCGCTATTCCAATCTGTGATGTCGGCGCTGTCCTTAATATCCCTCGGAGCATATCCGCAGGCGGTCAGATGTTCTATAATTCGGGTACGGTCATGCTTAAACCAGTAACCGATCAGCACAGGTTGTCCGTTTGCCGATTCGATCAGATCTTCGAGCATTTCGAGCTTTCGTTGATGAATGACACGAGCTTCCTTGTTTTCGTCATAGACAGCGCCATTCGCCATTTGGAGCAGCTTATTGGAGAGTGATGCTGCATTGGCGGCGTCAATGTCACCGTCCTCAAGCGGAATGATAAGATCGTGCTTCAGCTGATCGTAGAGCTTTCGCTCCGCCGCATTCATCTCGACCTCATGATTGACGAATACGCATTCCGGCATATCCAGATAATCCAGTGCCTTCATGGATATCGTAATATCCGAAATTTTCTGATATATCTGTTCTTCTGCACCGGGACGGGGTGTATACGAGAACACCACACCCGTGCTCGGATTCATGCTGCCGGGCTTGAAGTAGCTTTCACGGAATCTGCCGATAAAACGCCCGAGCCGTTCGCCGCCGTCCAAAATACCGATCTCCGCCCATAAATCCATGAGACCGTTTGAAGTCGGCGTTCCCGTCAGCCCGACCCAGCGTTTCACGAAAGGACGCACCTTCCGCAGCCACTTGAAACGCTGTGACTGATAGTTCTTGAAACTGGATAGCTCATCAATGACGATCATGTCAAAGTCCCAGCGGAGACCGTTTTTCTCATAATATTCCACGAGCCATTTCACGTTCTCACGGTTCACGATGTAGATGAAAGCATTATGATTTACTGCCGCCGTGCGCTCCTTGACGCTGCCGACAATGACAGATATCTCAATATTCTGTAAGTGATCCCACTTCTTTACCTCGGCGGGCCATGTATCACGGGCGACACGAAGCGGGGCAATCACAAGCACTTTGTTTACTTTCAGCTCGTCAAACATCAAAGCATTTAGTGCTGTCAGTGTTATGATCGTCTTGCCTAGTCCCATATCCAGGAACAGAGCGGAAACAGGATGCTCCCGGATATATTCGATACAATATTTCTGGTAATCGTGCGGTGTGTATTTCATCCGGTATCATCCTCCTCCAATTCATAGAATCCTGCCAGATCATCGGGGTCTATCGGTTCCAGTGTTTCGCCGAAATCATCCATCTCAGACGGCAGCGTTGTGATCTCCAGATCAGGTATCTTTGCACCGATACCCTCCGGGAACGGTTCACCGGGTGTCCATGCAAGGATCGCATCAATGCACGGCTTGATCTGATACAGCTTGTCGATGCAGAGGACGGGAAAGCCCAGCTTCATCAGCTGATACCGCCTTTTTCTCTGCAGCGGACGCATCATCTTGCCCGGTGCTTTCAGTTCAACAAACACCGTCTTTGCCGGAAAGAACAGAACGAGTCTGTCAGGCAGCCCGTTAGCCGTCTGCGATGTCAGCTTATATGCCACACCGCCTGCAGCCTTGACTGCCTTGACAAACTCGTTCTCGACAACATATTCTCTCAATATCTGCCGTCCTTCCAGTATTCGCACCAGCCGGACGGGAACGGCGTATGACAGCAGTTTCCATAGAAACGGCAGTTCTCACAGCACTGGTCGTCTACATACAGTTCCTCGTCACTATGGTCGTAATCGTCATAGCCGCCGCGGTTATAAAACTGATAGGTCGAATGCTTCACTTTCTTGTGGGACTTGTAGCCCCTGCGGTCTTTCCAAGTTCTGCTCATGCGTTGATCTCCTTCCACTGTGTTTTCGGCATGGTCGCCACCTGCCAGCCGATGCCTTCCAGCGCAGTGGCTCTGTCGTAGGAGTCTACATCCTGCGAAGCCCGCGTGATGGCATTGCTCAGGCCGTAGAGGGAGAGGTCGCCACCCTTGATGAGATAATTCAGGATACTATCCTGTTCCGGCTGGTTGAGGTCATACGCCTTGCCGGTCAGCTCGATGACATCCTGAACTCTGCCGGTGATCTTTGCACCATGACTCTGCTCCAATACACCGACGATCTGAGAAAACCTTGCTTCTTCGATCGCGGCAAGCGTTGTGTCACGGAGCTTCAGCATAAAAGCATGATCTTCTGCTTCGAGCGTTTCATCTGTATAGATATTGAAGCTGTCTTCCAGCGCCTTCGCAGCTCTGCCCACATGGGTACGGCGTTCGCCCATACTGTTGACCACCATGCCGTTGGTGCAGGCAAGCGTATAGACAAGGAGCTGCACGGAAACAGCGCCGAGCCCGACCTCGGAATTGGAAATGATAACACCTGCCTGAACTCTGTCTCCGACACAAGCCATTTCAAGGCGATGATTGACGATCTTCAGATACAGCTTGTTCTCGGTAACCTCGCAGCTCATGACCTCCATGCCGTCCTGTCCTGCGAACAACGGCAGCACCGCCGATGCGATCTCCAGATTGTCAATGCGGCGGTAACGGTCGGACAATAAAGCTCTTGCGACCTGTCCGCTGCCGTAGTCAAGCGTTCTGACCATGTAGCTGTTTCCCTTGTCGGAGAACCATGCGTTTACATTATCCGCCAGAAGCTCCGGCTTCTGTTTCTGCATCATGTCATAATATCTCGCGGGAATACCGAGTGCCGATGCCACCTGACGGTGGAAAAGCTGCGTTGTGCCGAAGCTGTGATCGTCTCCGATGCGGAAGGTGCTGCCGTCCTCGTCCAGACGGAATGCCTCCGCCGCACCGATATAGTCCTGCTTTGCAGCATTCTGACGCTGAAGCTCTGTCAGTACCTCCGGTAATGCTCGTCCCTGTTTCATAGAAATATCCTCCTAGTCTTTGAAATAATAATTGCCTGTATATCCGGCAGAGGACAGCGGCAGACCGTCCGCCCATGCCGGATTCCGGTTCATGATATTGCACACATCATCGACAGTGTATTGTCCTTTCGGCACTTCAAGAATGACCTCATCATGCACATGGCCGACAATGCCGAGCCCTGCAAGCTCCATCCGGCGCATTGCTTCTGCAAGCAGGTCACGGGCAGTCGCCTGTGTGATGTTCTCGGTCAGCTTTCCGCTGTAGGTCTCGCCGCGCGTCCATTTGTTGTTTGCGCCGAGCCCTTCAAAGGTCAGTGCCATGCGCCCGAAGCGGTTCGGCTGCAGCTTCGGTTTGATGTAGGCAAGCCTGCGTCCGGACGGAAGCACGATCCACAGTGTATTTGCAGAGAACTGAAAACCGATCCTGCCGACCGTTCTGTCCGTATGGTCCTTTACTGTTTCGATCGCCGCTTTCTCCACGGCATACCAGAACTTTACGATCTCCGGATTTGCATCGCGCCAGCTTGAAATGATGTCGGGAAGTTCGTCTTCTTTCAGGCCCATATCCAGAGCGCCCATAGAAATGAGAGCACCGGCACCGCCGCCATAACCGCAGGCAAGCTCAGCGACCTTGCCTTTCTGCCGCAGTTCGCCGTTGATGCCGTGCTTTACGACCGGAACGCCGAACATCTGCGAGGCGGAAGCACAGTAGATATCCTCACCGCGGACAAAGGCATCCATCCGCCATTGCTCTCCGGCAAGCCATGCAAGTACTCTCGCTTCAATAGCGGAGAAGTCCGCTACGATAAATTCGCAGCCTTCTTTCGGTATGAGCATCGTGCGGATAAGCTGTGACAGGATACCCGGCGTATTGCCGTACAATGCTTCGATCATATCAAAACAGCCCATTTTCACAAGCTCACGGGCTTCATCGAGGGTGGAGATATGGTTCTGCGGGAGATTCTGCAATTGAATCCCGCGTCCTGCCCAGCGCTGTGTGCGGTTCGCACCGGAGAACTGAAACAGCCCATGCGCTCTGCCGTCCTCGCAGATGTATCTCTCCGCCGCCTGATATTTCTTGACAGAGGATTTCGCCATCTGTAATCGCAGCTTCATCATGTCGAGGGCTTCACCGTCCGCACTGTGCTTGTCAAGGTCAGTGATAAGAGAAGCGACATTCTTTTTGCCGAGGGAATCCACCTCGATGCCGCGTTCTTCCAGCCAGCCCTTCAGCTGAGATACGGAGTTCGGATTTTCAAGTCCTGTCAGCGCATAGGCCCGTTTTGTCATTTCTTCGGACATTGCCATATTGCAGATGATGGCCTGCTGTACAAGCTCTTTGTCAATCAGGATACCGCGGTCATTGATCCGCTGATCCATGTGGTAGTAGTCCCATTCTTGCGGGAGCAGGGGGAACTTTTCAAGTCTCCGGCGAATATCCCGCTCAGTCTCTACGTCCTGTATGCAGTAGCTTTTGAATAGCTTCCAGTCTTCGGGAGCGTGCTCCGGCAGATTCCTTGTTCTGCCGCCGTTTGCTTTGGTGGGCTTACAGGGCAGAGAGAAATAACGGATCAGGCGCTCACCGACAGCGTCCTTCTGCTGTGCGGTCTTCAGAGCCTGTGCTGCAGTTGCCAGCTTCAGCGGCAAGGACAGCGATGCCGCCCAGACCATTGTACATTGCCACGAGTCCGGGGAAAGCTGTGTGCCGAGATATTTTGACAGGCAGGTACGCTCAAACTGTGCGTTCCATGCCGATTTGATAATACTGTCATCCTGCAGGGCATCCACGACATCTGCCGGGAGCTGCTCCCCGCAGGCCATATCCACGCATTGTGTTTCTTCATCGTCAAATGCATAAGCGAACAGCAGGATATGGAAATCTCCCTCAACATAGCGGTACACACCGCAGTTCGGGAGGTCAACATCCGAATAGGTTTCTAAGTCGATGGAAAGTACACGTCTGCTCAATAATAATCACCACCTTGTGTATGTAAAAGGGAGGACATGCCTCCCTTGTCTCAGTTCAGGAAATCCATATCGTCATCGTCAAGCTCGTCGGCATCGTCGCCCTCGACCTCCACAAAGTCGGATGCCGCAGTCGGTCTGCCGGCAAGACGCTCACCGTGACGGACAAGCTGAATATTCTGGAGTCCCGCCGCAATGCCCTTGTTGCCGGATGCTGCGAAACCGTAGAAATTGACGGACACGTTGCAGTAATCGCCGCTTCCGCACTCCATCGGGTCGAGAATCGGCTGCACATGACGGTCAACGATCTGCGGTGCGTCCTTACTGGTCGCATTGAAGAAGAAATGACCTGCGTAGTTTTCATCATCGGGGCGGTCGATATCGCCATCGTGCATGGGCAGCTTGAGGTTTGCGGGGATCTTGCCGCTCCACTTCTTCTCCTTTGCAGCTTCCTTTGCCGCCTCGATCGCTTTCTTGATCTTGGCGAGGGTCGCCTTGTCATCCTTCGGGATGAGCAGGGAGACGGAATACTTTTCATCGCTGCCGTTGATGCTCTTGGGCTCCCAGATGTTTGCAAAAGAGATGCGGCAGGGCACGATGACCTTCGTTGCGGGTGCTGTATTGTTGTTTGCCATTGCTTTTTTCCTCCTGAAATGTAGTTTTTATTCCTCGTCAGGCAGTATCGAAAACT
>Ga0255347_1007799_pt1 | contig 10979 bp, 10 predicted proteins | sample wastewater_treat_2_FD_192479 | JGI IMG/M metagenome (GOLD analysis project Ga0255347, IMG submission 192479) | Wastewater microbial communities from Lulu Island WWTP, Vancouver, Canada - plant24 | ecosystem: Engineered > WWTP > Wastewater > Unclassified | place: Canada: Vancouver, British...
TCGAAACGATGCCGAGCAGTTGATCGTTGTCCACCACGGGCAGGTGGCGGATATGACGGTCGGTCATTAGGCGCAAACCGTCCTCGACCGTTTGGGCGGGTGTGATGCACACGACCGAGCCGGAGAGAATCTCGCTGACGGTTGTCTCCTTGGAGGCTTTGCCCTTGAGAATGACTTTCCGGGTGTAATCGCGCTCGGAGATGATGCCGGTCAACCGGCCGTCCTGCAGCACCACCAACGCCCCGACGTTTTTTTCGGCCATCAATTGAATGGCTTCATACACTGTGGCGTGGGGGGGCGTGGACCAGACTTGGCTGCCTTTGTATTTGAGAATGTCGCTGATGATACCGGTGGTTTGCCGCATGAGATTATCCGGGGTTGGCGGGCTATTCGCTTTGGGGACCGCCCATGGATGGGGCCGAAGCTGTCACTCGTATGTTCATTGCGAGGGCAATCTAGCACGACCCTTGAAGCGCGCACATTAAATTTTTCCGGGCGACCGCAAGGGATTCGCTGCGAACAGGCGCAACTATGGGTCATTCCCTCACTCCACTCCCCGCAGATTCCAGATGAAGTGAACCAGGAAAAACGCCATAACCACCAGGGGCAGGTAACCAAAACGCAGCAGCTCGATGTCGGTCTTTGTGGGCGCCAGTGGCCGGCGCCAGATCATGACCGTCGCCCCGCCCCAAAAAGCGACCAGGGCAATGCCACAAATCCGCGCCGTTGTGCCGCCATCCAGAATCAGCAGGCTGAGCAATCCGAGCACGCCTTGCAGCACCAGTGCCTCGAAGATGGGCTTTCGGTAGCTTGGCGATATGGGCAGCGAGCAACTCATATATGCGTTACCGTCCAACGAATCAACTTCCCGGCGACCTCCGGGGACGAACGCTGGCAGCGCATCCCGCGTCCACAGAAACTTGGCCCATGAAAACGGAAACGCAAGGGGCAGTTCGATGGGGCGCGGGGGCGACATTTTCAAAGTTTGTTGAGCGCCGCATCAAGAGTGGCCTTAACCTTCTTCTTCTCAATCTCTGGATCGGCCTTTTGAAGATATTCGACAGCGGCAAGATCATCGCCCCGCTTGCGGTTTTGACGCGGTTCAAGGGCCTCAATCAAAATCGCCTCCAACGCAGGAATGAGTTTCGCGGCGGCGTATGACTCCGGCAAACCACCCAACTGCCCTGACTCCGCAACGGGAAGCAGGCCAAACCACGAAAACCGATCCCACCGGGCCGACATTCGATCCAGTGTATGCTCGTAAAGTCTTTTACCAAGGGGACGATCCGTCGTCCTTCCGACATAAATTACTTCCCGACCATCATAGAGAAGATAAATCCCAAGCTGCTTGTAGAAATCCACCGGTGTTGCGCCGATCTGCTGCATTCCGAGAATCTTGGGTGTCGCCACCCACTCAATGGCATCCTTGCGCCAAAACATGCCAAAGGAAGTGACCACTTCATATTGTTCCTCTTCCTCTGATTCCTGTATTTCTGAAGTACGCCCCGGACCGGCTGCGGCCGCGACTGGACCGCTTCGTAATGCAAACATCCCCTTCGATACTCGGATATAGGGGGATGCCTCGCCCTCGCGCTTGATTGAGCTCGCAATATGCGCGTTGACGGTGGCCGAGGGGGTTGCGCCGAGGCTCTTGCGATATCCCCCTGCGATAATCCGCTCGGTAATTTCGTTGTAATGTAGGGGGGTCGGGGATGACCTCAAGACCTTCTCAATGGCTTTGCGCCAAGTTAATTCAGATGCCATATAACGATGCTGTTTTTATCGAACTCTGTTTGTCCCTTGAGTTAATCCAATGCTATGGGACACGGGGCGCGGGGCGTTGTAATGACCGGCTGCCCGGTCCTGTAGCATCCGCCTGAGCCTATGAGCGGGGAGAAGCCGGGGCAAGGTCAATCAAGCCGCGCTTTGAGAAACGGAGGGTCGCCAGCAATGCCTCCGGCGCGGCTTGGGTTGGATCCCGTTTCGTGAAGCGTCCGGCCTTGGAGCGCCCCCGTTCTTTCATGAGGGGCTCAGCGCACTTTGACGTCCACCGCTCGCGGGCGGAGTTCGAAATAGTTGTGGCTAACGCGCCGCTCGAGCACACTCAAGCGCACGTGTTCTCCAGCACGCTTGGAGGTTAGCAGCATCGCCGCGCGATTCGGGCTGTCGGTGAGCTGGTCGTTGATCGCCGCGAGCAGAACGCCGCGCGGCAATTGGGCTTTATCCGCCGGACTGTTCCGTTCGACTTCCTGGACGAACACGCCTTCGCCCGGATTGACTTTGAAACTGGCGGCGTCTTGCGGCGTCAGGTTGCGCAACTTCACTCCGAGCTTTTGTTGGAGGAGATCTTCGAACGGCATCAGCCGGACCGTCACGGTGCGGGTCCCGCTGCGGTCTAGCACCAACAAGCGGGCGGTGTGATCGGCGTTGGCGGTGAGCAGACGGTTGAAGTCCACGAGATCGCGGGGTGACTGACCGTTGACCTGCAGGATTTTTTGGGCCGCCTGCAAACCGGCTTGCTCCGCCGGGCTGCCGGGTTGCACCTCGGCAAAACGCAACGGCGCGCGCAGGCCGTCAAGCCGGGCGCCGAACCATTGGGCATCTTTGATCTCGGGCGCAAAGAAATCCAGCAGCGCCGCGGTAATCTGTTTCACTGGAATCGCGAATCCCACGCCCATGCCTTGGTCCTCGCGGTACACGGCCACATTGATACCGATGAGCTCGCCCCGGAGGTTGATGAGCGGCCCGCCGCTGTTGCCGGGGTTGATGCTGGCATCCGTCTGCAACCAGTCTTGGTTGCTCAACCGTTCGTTGGCCTCAATGAGGCGACGCGCCTTGGAACTGAGAATCCCGCGCGCGACGGACAATCCCAAGCCGTAGGGATTCCCCAGCGCCAGCACGGTTTCGCCCAACAACAGGTCGTCATCCGCCGCAAACTGGATGGCGGGAAATTTCTCACCCGCCGGGGCGCGCAGTTTGAGCAAGGCCACGTCTTTCTGTTTCGTGGCGACGAGCGGGTCGGCCTCAATCGTCCGGCCATCCGATAGTTTCACGTAAACCCGCGAGGCCCGGCTCAGCACATGGAAATTGGTGAGGATGTAGCCTTCCTCGTTAATCAGAACGCCGGAGCCGATGGCTTCCGGATCTTCCCGCCGCTCCACGGGCGCCCGCCGGCCATAGAACCGCAAAAACCAATCCTGATACGGGTCGCGATACTCGACGATCCGGGTCGTGGCGATGTTGACCACGGTGGGCAAAACTTTTTCCGTGGCCGCCACCGTCGCGTCCCGCCGGATGTCGGTTTGGGTCACGCCCGTCAGGCAAGGGGTCAGGATCATCGCGCCCAGAAAAGCGCTCCAGCGGCGGAGCCGCCGAAGAGATTTCCATTTGGTTGTCACCGTTTTTATCGTGGTCATAACCGGACCGGTGCGACGCCGATTTCGTTTGCAGATCACCCGCGTTACGTGTGCAAATCGCATCGGGGTCGCCGGGCTTGACTTTGTACAAATCCTTGCCTAAAAGCAACGCCAGTGTCGTTATTCCCCGCCAATGCTTATGCCGTCGCCCGGGAACAGTGCCGGGCGCCGCTGGGTCTGCGGGATGTGGGCGATGCGCCCTCCGAACGGCTGCTTCAGGCGATCTGGCTGCATCAACGGATGCGGCGCGACCAGTTACAGACGGTGGACGGTCAGTCGGTGCAAGTGCTTCATCCAGGTTTTCTCAATTGCGAGGGCGGTCCCGATTTTTGTGATGCCTTGATTCGATTGGGCGACTATGCGCCGCAACGGGGGGACGTGGAGGTGGATCGGCATGCTAGCGGGTGGCGTGCCCACGGACACGACCGGAACAAACGTTTCGAAAAGGTCATCCTGCGGGTGATCTGGGATGGTGGAGCGACCGCAAAACCGGTTGCGGCGGCATTGCCGGTCTTGCCGTTGCGGCCGTTTCTCGATGCGCCGGTCAGTGAACTGGCGCGCTGGCTCGGAACGGATGAGGGGCGGGCATGGCCGGAAAATTTACGGGGTCGTTGCAGCGCGCCCTTACGGGAGCTTCCGGAAGAAAAATTGACGCTCTTGCTTTATGAAGCCGCCTTGGTGCGCCTGCAGAGCAAAGCCGCGCAGTTTCAAGCGCGGGCCCGGGATGCCGGCTGGGAGCAGGCGTTGTGGGAGGGGCTCTTTCGCGGGTTGGGATATAAACACAACACGTGGCCGATGCAGGCGTTGGCCGAAACCCGGCTCCGCTGGGCCGAGGGCTGCACCGACGTGATGGCCTTCCAAGCGCGCTTGCTGGGGTTGAGCGGATTGCTGCCTGCGGAGCCGGTGGCGGGAGCCACCGCCGCGCAACGTTATCTCCGGTCTATTTGGGATCACTGGTGGCGGGAGCGGGATGCGCTCGCGGATTGCGTGCTGCCGCGGGCGGCTTGGCGTTTGCACGGTTTGCGTCCAGCCAATCATCCCCACCGGCGCCTCGCCCTGGCCGCGCATTGGCTGGCGGCAGGCACCTTGGTGAACCAGCTTCAAGCGTGGTGCGTGTCGCCGTTACCGCTCGCCCGTTGGGCGGCGTCCTTGTTGGACCAGTTGCAACCGCCACGCGATGCGTTTTGGTCCTGGCACGGCACCTTGCGCTCTCCCCGACAGACCCGACCGCAGCCGTTGCTGGGGGCCGCCCGCCTGACGGACCTCGCCATCAACGTCATTTTGCCGTGGCTGTGGATGCGCGCGGCCGAGGGCGGCAACGAACCACTGCGGGAGCAGTTGGAAACCCGGTATCTGGGATGGCCGGCGGCGGAGGATAACGCGGTGTTGCGCCGGGCGCGCCAGCGGCTGCTCGGCGGCGGGCGGCGAAGCAGTTTCCGGCACGCGGCAGCCCAACAGGGATTGTTACAGATCGTGCGGGATTTCTGCGACCACACCAACGCGGTCTGCGACGCCTGTCCCTTTCCCGATGTGGTGCGGCGTAGTTATGCCGCGGGAAAACCAACCTGAAATCGTGGATGAGCCGGCGTCAACCGCACCCCGGCCTTGAGGCGGATATTGTTCCCCTGGCGCTTTATCGGCTGGAGGTCGGTTACCCGGGCTTCAACCCGATTTGACTTCGAGTTGAGAGAACGGGTTGTTCACGAAACCCGCCGCCGGAGGCGCGGCCGGTGTTGCCGGGAGCGGGACGCGCAACGGCGTGGTTGTCTCTTCCGGTGGTGGTTGCGCGGCGGATGGTTTCTCGTCCCCTTCGGCGGCGCGCGGGTTTTTGGCGCGCTTGTTCCGGGGCAACGGACTCACCATGAGATGAATGTTGCGGCCCGTGAGTTTGGGCGGGAAATCGGGGTGGCCGTACGGCGCGATTTCTTTGATGAATTTTTCCACGACCTGAAAGCCAAATTCGGTGTGCGCCATTTCGCGTCCCTTAAAACGGAGGCTCACCTTGACCTTCATATCGTCGCACAGGAAATCCACCGCATGCCCCACTTTCACCCCCAAATCGTGGGCGTCAATTTTCACGCTGAGCTGGACTTCTTTGACCTTGTTGGCGTGCTGGTGCTTTTTGGATTCCTTTTCCTTTTTGGCTTGTTCGTAACGGAACTTGCCATAATCCACCAAGCGGCAGACCGGCGGGGTGGCCGTGGGGGCTATTTCGACCAGGTCCACCCCCTGTTGGCGGGCCAAGGTCAGGGCTTCACCCAGCGAAAGGATGCCGATTTGTTTGCCGTCCGCACCAACGACCCGCACCTCGCGGGCACGAATTTTCCCGTTGACCCTGACAAACGAACGGGGTGCGGAAGAATAGCGGGAGGAGAAAGGGCGACTCAAGACACCCTCTTCGGTTGAAGCTTAATCATGCGTATAACGTTGCATCATTGGCGGTCCGTTTTCGGCTCCGCGATAGCTGTAAGTAACCCGTGTCCGCTCAAACCGCAACAAGAATCTTCACTTTTGGCAAAACTCTTGGGCAAAGCCCCCGACCGCGCAGAGGGACACGTTTCTTGGGTTGTTAGTGTTCCCTGCGCTGGACGGTCGGCGCCAGAGGGTGGCTTTTGCCGGGAGGCCAGGCAAAGGTGGGGGGGGAAATCCGCTGCCAGGCTTTCCCAATCACCACCCGTTTCCGTGTGTAAAATAGAGGCTCGCTGTTGCCGCCCAGCCCGGCGGACCTCAGTTTTTCACCTGTTGGATATGATAAAACCGCTGGCTGGCGCCGTTGGCGTCCGTATCGGCAACGGTCTGTGAACTCGCGCTCAGGGTGAAATTCGTCCAAGTGGTCCATCCGGACGGATCCGAAAGCGCCTCCGCCACGTCAATGCGGTACTGTGCGCCCACGGGACCGTGCAGGGTAATCTCCGTAGATGGTACCGCCTGCACGCTGGCCACCGACAGGATGCTGGGCTTGCTGGTGACGCTGTCGTCGTCATTGGAAACCTCCACCGTGTACGCGCCGACATTCGACGGGCTGACCGCCGGGATCACGTAAGTCCGGTTGGTGGCGTCTTCAATGGGCGAATCATTGAACCGCCATTGAAAGCGGACCTCCTCCTCGTTCTCGACCGTCACTGAAAATTCGGCGGGGCCGCCCATCATCGCCAGGGTGAACGGTTGGGGATCTTCTGTGATGGTTGGCGGTTGTCCGCCCGTGCCGATGACCAGATCGTCATACGTCGCCGCCGGACTGGCCTCCCGGTTGGCCGGGCCGAGCCAGACTTTATCAATGGGCGTGCCATTCCACGGAGAACTGCGGGAGGCGCTGGTGCCGTCCGGAAAAACCACCGTGTAGGTGATGGTATCCCAAGCCGCGTTGATATCGAAAATGAGTTCATGATAATTCGCGCCGGCACTCGGCACAAAACCCGCCAACAGAGTATACCCGGGGGGCACCCAAATTTTGTAAGCGCCCGCATCCAGATCGAACAGGATCCCCCGATTGGCGCCGCTGGCGGTTGCCTTCCAGCCATTCCCGATCCACGCCCCTCCGTACGCGGCGTACCGGGTGTTGGGATTCGACGGGGTGCCCGGCGGATCGTACTTCACGGAAATGCGTTGTGCCCCATCCGCGGAAGTCAAGGGCCGCGGAAGCAGATAGACCGCCTCGTCCTCGGGGAGCCCGGTATAGGGCACTTCCAGGCATTGCGAGCCGCCGATTCCCCGGTCCGCGCCGACCTGGAAGGGAACTTTGGCCGTTCCTTCCCTGGCCTCGTAGCTATCCGTCCACGGCGAGGGAGGGCGCTCGCCGGCCACGTAACCAGGTGCATCAAACGTGATGGTTTCCCCCTTCGCAACGGTTGCAAACACGGCCATCGCGAGGCCAACCGCCCAGCGTCGCACTGTTGTTCCCGAACTTCCCGCTCCGTTTTGTTTGATCATTTTCATTATCCCTTTATAGCAGTGTTGTTTTCAAACTCCATACGCGCGACGTCTTTTTGGTGATACACGGATTTTGGCATTTGTCGGCACTTTCTGGCGACGCCCGGCTATTTTTTCGAAAGAAATCCAACAGCCGACGATGGCCCGGATTCCCCGGTCGGGTCAGTGAGTGGCCCGGGTTATTGGCCGGCCACGCCTTTCAGGTAGGCAAAAATGAGTTCGGGGAGATCATCGCTGTACCCGCCTTCCAGCAGATGGACGGTGGGTGTATTCAACTGGCACAGACGCTCCCCCAGCCAATGAAAATCTTCGATCTCCAAGGTTTCCTGTGCGATGGGATCGTGCGCGTACGCGTCGAACCCGGCCGAAACCAACACGACATCGGGGTTGAACTTCTGGAGCGCTTCGAGCGCGGTTTGCAGCACGCGCCGATACTCGGCGCGCGGGGTGTGCGGCACCACACAATAGTTGAAACAGTTGCTGCCCCGGTGCCGCGTCCCCGTGCCGGGATAGCAGGGATGTTGGTGAATCGAAAAAAAAGCCGCGCCCGGCCGGTCCAACAAAATGTCTTCCGTCCCGTTGCCGTGATGCACGTCGAAATCATAGACGGCGACGCGCCGCGCGCCTGTGGCCAGTGCCTCCAAGGCGGCGATGGCGATGTTGTTCAAATAACAAAAACCCATCGCTTGGTTGGGGGTGGCGTGATGTCCCGGTGGACGCATCAGACTGAAAACCATTTGTCCGGCACGGGCGGTTTGGAGCGCCAGGAGAGCGGCGCCCACGGATCGCCGGGCGTGTTCGGCGATGTCGGGAAACCACGCGGTGTCCGCGTCAAAATCACGAGCCTGGTTCAACCGGGCCAGATGCGCCGGGGAATGCGCCCGGAGGATGACCTCATCGGCGGCCAGGTCCGGCCCGGTCCATTCCAGTGCCAGGTCCTTTTGCGCGCGCAGTTTTTCGAGGGTGGCGGTGATGCGCGCGGGCCGCTCCGGATGTCCCGGCGCGTGATAAACCGTGCAGCGGGCGTCGGTGATGATTCGCATGCCCCGCATTGAAGCATGAACCGGCGCGGGCGCACGCGTTTTTTTTGTGCGGCGCCAAAGAAACGGGATTGTGTTTTTGCGCGCGTCCGCTATGGTCGGGTCATGCGCCGTTTATCCTGTCTGCTCGTTCTGGTCGCCGTGGCCGCGTGGTCGCCGGCGGCATCAGCGGCGAGTGGCCGCGTCATCAAGGTGTTGCCGCACTTTCTTGATCAACGGGGGCGGCACACGCCGTCGCCCAGTCTGTATGACCGGGATGCCTACCAGGCGCAATTGCGACGGCACCCCGAACAACGGGCCGGCATGCGGTTCGACGTGCAGTGGAAGGGACGCAGTGATTCCGGTCAACCGCTGCAGCTGCGCGTGGAACTGCGTGGCCTGGCGCGGGGCGAGTTGCCGGCGACGCATGTTCTGGAAAAGGTGGTAGCGGCCCGCACGACTTGGAGTCGCTGGACGCATCTATCCTTTACCGGTGCGGCGTATCAGGAGTTCGGCGAAGTCACCGCGTGGCGGGTGACGTTGCTGGAGGGCGAACAGGTGTTGGGACAGCAACAATCGTTTCTATGGTAGGCCGGCTTCCATTGGCGCTGGGCGTGGGATTGGCCATGCTGGTCCGCGCGGTGGCCGCGCCGTTCCCCGCTTATCAAATCGGCGACGTGGCGGAGGCTGACATTGTTACGCCGGTGCCTTTGGTGCTCGCGGGCGGTGACGCTTCACCACGGGAAGCGCAAGCGCCGTCTGAACCGACGCAGTTGGTCCGGCTCCAAGTCGGCGCGGCGGCGGCGGTCGAGAGCGATTTCCTGACCACGCTGACCCAGTTGCGCAGCAATTTTTTGGTCGCCATGAAGGCGGCTTATCCGCTGACGAAAGTGACCCCCCGGAATCTGCCTTCCGACCGTTTCCGCAACCTGACGAACCAGTTTCAGCGGGCGCATCGGAGTTTTCCCTTGGACGCGGAAATCGTGGGCATTTGGGCTTTGGGCGGCGATCACGATGCCCTCTTCCGACCTTTCGCCAAAAAACTGCGCGGCGTCATGGAGCGGCCGTTGCTGCCCGACACCGCCGGGGAGGTCATTCAACCCGGGGAACCGGTGCAATTGATTTACGGTTCAGGCGACGCTGACGCGGCGGGGGAAAACCATTGGGAAAACAACGGTTGGCGGGTGTCCCCCTCTAACTTGGTCACGTTGGGTCAGGCGCGGGAAAAATTTGTGGAAGAATTCCCCGTCAAAGAACGCGCCCGGGCAGAGTTTGCCGCCTCGTTTCTGCGCGAGAATTGTTCCCTCGAATCCAAGCCCGCGCCGGTCGCGAGTTCGGCGACGGCCAAACGGATGGTGCAGAGCCCCGATCGTTACGCGGCGGGCGAAGTTGTGGTGATGCGGGGGCAGGTCGTTGACGAGCGGGCGCTTGCCGCTCTGGCTTTGTTACGCGAAAAAGCCGCGCGGGGGGAACTGTCCAGCGCCGCCGCTTACGCCCAGCAGGAAGCCCATCGCGCAAACCGGCTGAACGCATGGTTGCTGGGCGGTATTCTGGCGTTGTCGGGCGCGTTGGTTTTGTTAGCCGCGTACGTGTGGCGCCGGCGGCAACCGGTCACTTTCCTTCCGGTGCGTTTGGGCGGCGCGGATAAAATTTTATTGGTCCCGGAAACCGCCATCGTTACCCCGCCACCCGCTCCCGCGGAGGCCGTCCCCTCCGGATTTGCCGCGCATCTGGCGCGGCTCCTGGGGCACAGCGTGGTGCAGCGTCTTTTCTCCCAGCGCGCCGGTTTACTGGACACGCAACGACTCGCGGCCGAGGAAGTGAGCGAACTGGAGCAGCGCCTGGAACAGTTGCAGACTCCATTGCAGGAACGCTGGCAAGCCTACGAACAGCGCATCGCGGAGCTGGAAAAGCAACTGGCCCAGAAAGGCGCGGAAAACCGGGAACTGTTGAAGGCTAAAATTGATCTGACCCGCCGCCAGCTCAACGCCGAACGCGCCCGGCACGACGCCATGTACAACTGAACGCGCCGCGGCGCGTTTCACGCCGGCAAAATTTCCGTCCCGCTCCGGACTTTACAATTTTTCCTCCCCGGCTGCCGCCGCCTGTTGCTCCTGCGTTTTCAAAGCCAGCTCGTAACACTGCAGTGCGTCCTGATGGCGCGCGAGACGATTACACAACCCGCCCTTGTGCAGGTAGGCCATCGTGAACGTTTCGTCCGCGGCGATGGCGCGGTCGTAACACGCCAGAGCGGCTTCCGGTTGCTGGGTCTGCTCCAAGGCCAGGCCTTTGCGAACCATGGCTTCGGGATGTTGCGGATCAAGTTTCAAGGCGGCCTCAATGCACGTCAGCGCTTCCTCGGGACGCTGTAAATCCAGTAAAACCTGCCCTTTGCCCAACAGAAGTTCGATTTGAGCGGCTCGATGGTCGGCGGCTTTTTGTTCCGCATCTTCCGCTGGCGGAGGGAGGGGCGCCGGGGCAAGTACCGGAGATTCGGCGGGGGTCACGCGTGGAGCAGCCGATGGCGGCAACTGCTCAAATTGTTGAATCCGTTTCTCCAGTTTTTCGATCACGCTCAGCAAGCGGGCGTTGGCCGATTCCGTGACGTCCAGCG
>Ga0255347_1007802_pt1 | contig 10974 bp, 5 predicted proteins | sample wastewater_treat_2_FD_192479 | JGI IMG/M metagenome (GOLD analysis project Ga0255347, IMG submission 192479) | Wastewater microbial communities from Lulu Island WWTP, Vancouver, Canada - plant24 | ecosystem: Engineered > WWTP > Wastewater > Unclassified | place: Canada: Vancouver, British...
GGTTGAGAGCGCCATGGAACCGATTTCATCGAGGAAAAGGGTACCCCCCGCAGCCTCCTCGAAACGACCGATCCTGCCTTCGCTCTTGGCGCCGGTAAAGGCCCCGCGGTCGTAGCCAAAGAGCTCGCTCTCGAACAGGTCATGGGTGATGGCGGTGCAATTGACAGGAACGAACGGACCGGGGAGTTCCGAGAAACTGAAATGAATGGCACGGGCCAGAACTCCCTTGCCCGTGCCCGTTTCGCCCGTGATCAAAACCGGGGTATCGACATTGCGGCCCAGCTTCCGAGCAGTCTCGATCATCGCCTTGACCTGTGGGCTTCTGCCGATGAGCTCAAGTCGATATTGTTCCACTTTGGGTTTCTGAATGCGTCGGATCTTATCCTTCAAATTCCTGGTTTCGAGGCCGTTTTGAAGCGTGACGCGCAGCGCCTGAGCATCGATGGGCTTTACCAGATAGTCGTAAGCCCCGAGCTTCAAGGCTTTTACGACCATTCGCGTCTCTTCAACTGCCGTGACCATGATGATGACGACTTCCGGGTCGATACTCGTGAACTCTCCAATCAGGTCGATACCGCTGATGTCCGGGAGTCCAATATCGAGCAGAACCACCTCGGGCTCGCGCTCGCGCATAGCCTTGAGCGCCCCTGCTCCGTTCTCCGCGGTGCACACCGCATAATCCCCTTCGAGCGTCATTCTCAGGGCGGTCAGAATACTCTTGTCGTCATCGACGACAAGGACAGCGGTTTCAGGCATTTCACTCTCCTGATGCAATTGGAAACTCCATACGAAAGGTGGTCCCCGTGGCGGTTGTGCTCTCGCAAAAGATGGTTCCGCCATGCCTGCTGACAATGCGGTGGGAAATGGCCAGACCCAGACCGGTACCTGTGGGCTTGGTGGTAAAGAAGGGGTTGAAAATGCTCCCGCGATGTTCAGCGGGAATCCCTGAGCCGGTATCCTGAAGGGCGATGATCAATGCCTGACGGTTCTCGTCGAGGGAAAAAACGCCCTGGCGCGCGGTAAGGTTGAGAGATCCTCCCTGGCCCATGGCGTCGAACGCATTTTCCAGCAAATTGTTCAAGACCTGCTGAAGTTCAATGGCATCGCCATGAAGGCCTGGAAGGTTTTTTTCCACGGAAAGGTGCAATACGATGCCGGCCTTAGTCATTGCCGAACGCCACAGGTTGACGGTTTGGTTGATGAGTTGCCCCGCATCCAGTTTGTCCTGGATTGGGCTTTCCGATTGCCGCGCAAAGTCCAGGACCCGCTTGATGATGCCATCCATCTTTTTGATATTTTGTTTGATTTCTCCCAGAATTTCCAGCTCCAGATCGGTTCGCTGAAATTTTTCTTCATCGGTGAGCACATCCACAAAGAGGTTGATGCCCGCCAGAGGGTTTCTGATTTCGTGGGCAATACCGGCTGAGAGTTGTCCCAAGGATGAAAGACGGTCCACGCGCGTCATGTGCTGCTCAAGCTTCCTGGTTTCGGTAAGGTCACTGATGCGGATGATGGCGCCGGAAATCTCGCCGGTTGCCTCGTCGAGGGGATAAACCGTGACCTGCTCGATATGATCAGGGTCGAAGAGTCCTCTTCGTTCGAAACTGGCCGTCTTGCCCTTTGAGATTGCGAGATTGAGCGCACATTGGTCGCAATGCTGGCATCGCCCGTTAGTCAGATCGTAGCAGGTTCTCTCAATTGCCTCGTCCGTAGTGTTGACTTGAAAATAACGGAGAGCAGCCTGGTTGAGCACTTTTACTCGCAGATCCTTCTCAACCATCATCAAAGGCTCCGAAATGCCGTCAAAGACTGATTGGAGCAGGATTTTGGCCTGGTTGACCTTTTCCTCCGCCAGTTTGCGCTGGGTGATGTCCCTTGCCGCGGCGAAGACGCCGAGAACATTGCCGCGGGTATCTTTGTAGACCGAGGCATTGTAGAGAACCTCTGCCAGACTCCCGTCTTTGTGCCGGATTGTGAGGGCATAGTCGGTTACAAAGCCCTTTTCAAATACCTTCCGGTACCCCTCCGTCGCCTTCTCGGGCTCCGTATAATACTTCGAGAAATCGCTGCCGATAAGCCCTTCCCTCGGAACGCCTGTGACCTTGATAGTCGCCTCGTTAATGTCGGTGATCTTTCCTTCGGGGCTGATGGTGACCAGCGGGTCCAGGCTGGCCTCGATGAGGCTTCTCGAGTATTGAGACGCCTGGCGCAACTTTTCCTCCGCCCGCTTGCGCTCGGTAATGTCCCTTGCTGCCGCGAAAACGCCGAGAACCTTGCCGTGAGTATCTTTGTAAACCGAGGCATTGTAGAGAACCTCGACCAAGCCTCCATCTTTGTGTCGGATCGTGAGGGGATAGTCGGTTACAAAGCCCTTTTCAAATACCTGCCGGTACCCCTCCGTCGCCTTTTCGGGCTCCGTAAAATAGTTCGAGAAGTCGCTGCCGATAAGCCCTTCCCTCGCAACGCCCGTAACCTTGATAGTCGCCTCGTTCGTGTCGGTGATCTTTCCTTCGGGGCTGATGGTGACCAGCGGGTCCAGGCTGGCCTCGATCAGGCTTCTGGCGTATTGAGACGCCTGGTGCAACTGTTCCTCCGCCCGCCTGCGCTCGGTGATGTCCCGCGCAACGGTTGAGGCACCAACAATTCGCCCTTCGGCGTCTTTCACTGGAGAAATGGCCAAAGAAACGGGGATGCATGTCCCGTCCTTCCGAACACGAACCGTTTCATAATGCGCAATGGAGTCCCCGCTCTTCAGCTTCGCCAGGAGTTCCGGCAACTCATCCCATCTGTCGTGGGAGGCAAGCAACGAGACGGATTGCCCCGCAACCTCCTCAAACGCGTAGCCATAGATTCGTTCAGCGGCCTTGTTCCAACTGAGGATATGCCCTTCCAAAGTCTTGCTGATGATCGCGTCATCAGACGATTCCACAATGGCGGCCAAGTGACGAAGTCTTTCCTCAGCCTCTTTGCGCTTGGTGATGTCACGGTTGATTTGGAGAACCCCTGTCGGCTCTCCGTCAAGATTTCGCTGTAGTGCGTGGCGACTCTCCACGATAATGGGGGAACCGTCGCGCGCGATGTGGTGCAGCTCTCCTTCCCATTCGCCTGCTTCCAGGAGTTCAGCCCTAATTTCGTCCAACGGTGCCGGGAATCGGGTTTGCAGCAAGTCATGGGTGACCTTGCCTTGCGCCTCATCTTGACTCCATCCATAGGTCTTTTCGGCTCCTCGATTCCAGTATACGACCCGGTCATGCAGATCACGGACAAAAATTGCGTCGTGGGCAAGATCAAGCAGATTGGCTTGCTCCTGCAATACTTCATTCGCTCTTAGCAGCTCTCCGGTGCGCTCTTGAACATGGATTTCCAGTTCGTCCCTGGATCTTTGAAGCTCTTCGATGAGTCGTATCCGTTCCATGGCAATAGCAACCTGGTCGGCTATCGTCCTCATGATCTCCAGTTCCTGGGGAGAGAAACCGGTTCGCGTCTTGGTGCCGAAGGAAAGCGTCCCAATGAGTCGGCCCTCGACTCTGAGGGGATGGCAGGCGTAGGCTTGGATTCCGTATGACTTAACCAATTCCGTTCGGACGTCGCGAGTATTGAAAATGTCCTCGGCAACGATCCGTGCCCCGTCACGCGCGACGCAGCCGCAAACCGCCACCCCATAGTCCAGCCATTCGATCTTTTGGGCCTCTTCTTCCGGGATGCCGCCCCAAGCATTGAGGTGGAGCTTGCCGGTCGGTTCGTCCACCAGGAAATTGAAGAAGGTGTGGCAGCCCAGGTGTTCCATGACTTGTTGGCAAAGCTCGTTGACGATTTTCTGAGGATTCCTTGATGCCAGCAGCCGTCCGGCTGTCTCCGAGAGCAGTCTAAATCGCGCCTCGCTCCTCCGTACCTCCTCCTCGGCAGACTTACTCTTGGTGATGTCATGCCAGACGGTGACCGACCCGATGATCCGGTCTTCAACTCGTATCGGTCCGGAAGAAGTCTCAACCACCGCCTCGGAACCATCCGCTCGGGTGACCTGGAAGCAGGCGCCGGCGACCCTTTTCCCGCGCAGGGCCCAAGGTGTGGGCTGATCGGCCAATACCAGGGGGCGTCCGTCCAGCTGGCGGCAGGAGACTCGAGACATGATTTCGCTAAGATAGAGACCCACCGGGTCGAAGCCGTATTCTGTCAGGAAGGATGGGGTGACACGTTGCACGGTCATCCCGGAATCGTAGATGAGCACGGTGTCGCTCATCGCTTCGAAAGTCGCCTGCAGTTGGGCGGCCCGGTTCAAGATCTCTGTTTCCACCCGTTTGCGCTCGGTGATATCAATCCCATAGACGTGTACGTAGCTCTCGGCCGGGAACGGCACCAGCGAAACCGAATAGATCCTTTCGCCCAGTTCCAGGTCCAGCTTGACCACCCGGGTCTCGATCACGGCCTGTTTGAGCGGAGCAAGGAGGGAATCCGGAACTGCTTGTCCAATTGTCCATGTCCAGCCGGGCACCTCCGCGGCAGCCTCATTCCGATAGAGAATCTTCCCCTCGGCCGACACCCGCACCACCGGATTCGGATTCTCCTCGGGAAAGCGGTCCAGCCACCTCATCTGTTCGTGCGACTTTTGCAGAGCCTCCTCATTCTTCTTTCGATCCGTAATGTCGCGCACCACCGACACAGACCCCAGGATATTGCCGGCGGCATCTCTCACCGGCGCGGCAGAGACCTGACGGTGCTGCAATTCCCCGCTGACAGGGAGACGAATGATCTCTTCCAGATTTTTGACCGACTCTCCCTTGAGGGCGCGCAACGGGGGGGCTTCCTCGATGGGACGGGGGCTGCCGTCGGGGCGATACACTTCCAGGCTTGCCGCAAGCTTTTCCACCTCGATGCCACCAGCCGAGGCAAGGTCGAATCCATGAAGCGCGGACAGGTTCATCAGGGTGAAGCGCTTTCGGGTGTCGGCGAACCAGATTTCGTCGTCAATACTGTCTATCACCGCAGACAGCAGTTCCGCTCCCTGACAAGCCTCGACAAGCCGCTGCCGGGGTTCCTCCGCTCGCCCGCCTGCAGCCAAACCCGAACCAGCGGGATCCGGATGGCCGTCTCGGATCGCCTGTATCGTTCTCTTTGCTTCTGAGAGCTGCTCTTGAAGCTCTTTCATCTCTCGCAGGAGTTCCTGTTTCGACTTATTTCTCATGCCCACGACCTTCAAGGCTTCAATGGTATGGAAAGCTCTGCCACGATCATTGAATCGGCCAGAGGCTCAAGGAAGTCCGGCAAAAATGCGGGTAACGGCTGCCGTTTGTCATTTCCTGCCCCGAAAATTGGGCCGATACCACCCGGAATCACGAACGATCAGGAGTGATTAAAAATACCATGAATCCTCCGAGGTATCGAAAGCATTTTTTAAGCTCATCTTCTACAGTATTTGCAGAAAGATTGTTCAATATTAGATAGTTACACATGACAATATCATCCTTGGCACTACAAATCGACGATCTGTTCATCGGGAAATTACCCGGCAATCTCACGCATGGTCGGGGGCACGGCAACACCGACAGCCTGGAACACCTTGCCGCAGGTTCCCTTGGACTGGGTGCGGATGGCAAGCCGCTTGCCGTCTTCATCGAGGGTAACCTCCTGAAGGGATTTGAGGTCCTGCTTGATATCCGACTACTCGAAGCTGTTGCCGGCGGCATCGAGTCGCCGGTAGAGCTCCTTCTTGAGGACAAGGGCGAGAAAGCTGCAGAACACACGGCCGCGGATGGTCTCGTCGCATTTGTGAAAGATCGGCCGGGTCTCAAGACGCGACTTGGTGTCCCGGAAGAGGTGCTCCACCTGCCAGAGCTCCTTGTACTTCAGGGCCACTTCAGCGGCCTTGAGCCTGGTGTTGGTGGTGAGCACCCATTTGCCGTCAAAACGGGCATCCAGTTTGACTTTTTCCTGGTCGATGGCGAAAGCGCCCTTTTCGCTTTTGAGGTAGCGCCGGAAGCCACGGTTTCCGACAAGAGAGGTGGCTCCTTTCTTGAGTTGCTCTTCGAGGGAAGCCAGGATGGCCTCGCGGTCGGCCTGGTCCTTCCTGGCCTCTTTGGGATTGAGGCACACAATGTAGCGTCTGCCGTTGACGGTAACCTCCTTGACCTGCAGGGGAGAGGGATCCTTGGAAGACCTCCCCTCCGGGCGAACCTCCCTGAATTCCTGGGTGTCGGCGAGAACCTCCTCGGGCACTTCCCTGACCTTGCGCATCCGCACGCCCAGAATGTAGGGGAGCCCGGTTTCAGGATCATCGAGGGTTTTCAGGGTCTCGTTGCTGATCATTCCCCGGTCGGCCACAAGACAGAAGCGGGCGACCTGAAACCGCTTGCGAATCCTCTGTGCCACTGGAAGGAGCGTCTTCACATCCGTGGTGTTACCCGGCCACATCTCGCAACAAATGGGCCTGCCGTGAGTATCGAGGACCGCACCCACCACCATTTGATTGAGATCCGGCCGGTGGTCCTTGCTGTAGCCTCTCCCCTCAAAGTAAAGCGAGGTGGTACCGAAGAAGACCAGATCCAGCCCCTGGAAAAGATGCCTTTGGCCATGGAAGAGGTGCTCTTCGACAACGTCCTTGGTGCAGCGGGGCGAAAAGGGGGTGGCATCGGTTTGATCGACCACCTCTTCCCCCAGGAACGCCATGGCCCGATAGAACTGATGGAGCGACAGGCCCTCTGTACCCCGGATAACGTAGTCCCTGCGCCACTTCTCGCAGTACCTGTCCGAACCGCTGACCATGAGCCGGTGCAGCGCGGTGAGGAAAATGGCCCGCTCTACATCAAAACCGAACAACCGCTCTTTCAGCAGATCCTTGAGGACCCTGCCTATGCCCAACTCTTCCCAAAGACGCTCGAAAACCAAAGCCGGGCCGATCTTCCTGGCCTCTCCCAGCAGGTCGCTCTGCCCGGAGAGAACCAGCAGGGCCTGTTCGGAGAAACGAGACAGGGAGCGCACCAGGCTTTCGATATCGCCTTTGGCATTCAGCCGATCCAGCCTGCCCAGAGTCGAGATAACCCGCTGCACCACCTTGGTGCCTTCCCGCCGGTTTTCCACAACCTGGAGGTACTGCTATGGACCTGACTTTTTAGCGCGTACTAACATGGGAGCCTCCACTACGTTAGGGTGGCCCCATAATATTTTCCAATAACCACATAAACAAGGAACAAGTGCTGACTTCCTGGCACTACATATTTTTCGTTCAAAAAACACGATCTAGATTTCATGCGGGTTTACAGACCGCAAAAAGCCATTTTTGGCAAAACACTGTAGAGGAAAAGTTTCAGTTCCCTCAAATCCATGGTGACCCTTTCCTGGTTTCAATCCTCGGTTCTTTGTCTACAATCCTCACTGACTGACTCATCGTACCGGTGGATGCCGATTAGGCTAACTGCAAACAAGGTGTGCAATTCACCGATGTTGGTTGATTTATGCAGCCATCATCCTCCCTGAGATCCTATATGTCCAATAGTCATCCCACCAGTCGTTTGCTCTTATGACCCTCAACGCCATCATGGGATTGATTGATTCTGGATGCCAGCAGGCTCCTGGAAGCTTCAGCCGTTTTTGGGGAATGGATTTGTGTGCGCTTTCCACCTCACCTGAGCCGATGGGGTAACCAAGTTCCTTGAAATGATCGTAGTCGACTGCGTCCTCGAACCGGGTCAGATAACCGACGAACTGACGAAGGCGGTCATTGGGCTCGGCTGCATTCCGAGTCACAAGATTCTCTAGAACCTGTTGGACATTCCCTGAGCTGATTTCATCGAGCTTTGAATGGACCCATTGGTGCTGGTGGTTTTCCTTGTAGCCCAAGGCCTCGGACGTCTCGTAGAGGTGCTTCTTCAGGTGCGACTTGTCCAAAATGAACTGCATGCCCGGGAATTGATTCTCAAGTCCCTCACGGACACCTTTCCCACCGTCGGCAACGCCAATGACCTCAGTTTTCTCTCGCAAACAAGAGATTATCAAGTCATGCGACGAAGAACGTTCCCGAAGCCTCTCACTTAAAAAGAGGCTTCGGCAAACGGCCGGGAGGCCAGATCCCGGAAAGGTCAGAGTCCGGTGCCAACGCGTTTCAGACGCCTTCCTGTGCAACCGAAGGACTGCTTCGGGGCAAGCTGAAACGACGGGCGGCGAGGGCCTTGGTCAACTCCGTGTGGTCCAGGTGGTTTACACAGGAAGCGCATAACGTCAGCATCACCTGGCTGTCGATCATGGTGCACTCGTCCCCCCTCAGTTCTGCGTTCCAGTCAACCTGTTCGATGTTGCGGCAGATGGTAAGAGAGGCATTTCCGTATTGGATGTCGCGGCCACACCATTCGCATTGACCGTAAACCGCAACCGGTTTGTCATGGCCGCACTCCCCACTCGCCTCTGCCGCTGCCTGCCAGCGGCTCTCCTGAATGAAGGCCATGATCCCGAAACTGAGCGCCATTTTCAGATGAGGCGAATCCAGAATCTCTGCGATCTGAAGCTCCTCTGGCGCCAGCTCAAGGGGACTTACTTCTTGCGTGATGGGTTTCGCCTTGACCATTTCGGTGAACTGGTCGAAGCGGTTCGGAGAAAATTCAGCGGATTCCCACTCGTCATGGAAGTTCTCAAAATCAGCAAGCTCGGTTTGCCTGGCAGCCCACTCATACCCCATTCGGTAGCCCTCCATCTCAAGAAGGGCCGGCAGATAGTGTACCGCTCGGGATTCCTCTTCGAATCCCCACTTCCTCACGAGCTCTTCCGCATCCTTTTCCCGAAGACCGGTTCCGTCGCCATCAACAGCCTTATGAGCAAGCTCATGAACGATCGTGTGGATGATTTCCGTTTTGGGCTGGGTCAGCATCGACTCGTTGAGAACGATGAGATGCTCCACTGGAGCAGGCAGGGAAAAACAGCGCCCGTAACTTTCGCGAGCGATGGAGATGATCTCCAGCCTCGGGTCGGCAAGGACTTCTTCGTGGAGAACCTCCTCGGGAAGCCTCTTCAAGACTTCGAGCAGGTAGGGGTGGAATTCCGGGCTGCACCAGAACCGTGCGACTCTTTCTTCGATCATGTTCTACTCCTTGTTTGTTGATGTTGTTGAGTTGGTTAAGATTATTAGGTGTCATGCTCTCCCTGTTCGACACTCGATATGATCTGGCCTGATGGCTGACGTTCCATTTGAAAGTGAAAGCATGGCCATGACCATACCACCGAGGGGCGGCAAAACCTGTCGCATTCCCCGCTGAATTCCTGTGCTAATCGGATGCCTGATGCAAAATCGCGCCTCATCCACGTGCCTGCCGCCTGCGTTGCGGGTGGCTCCTTTCCCACCGTTGGCCGGGCCACAGAATCCAGGCACTATCTCAGCGTTTTTCCTGGTTCCCAAGCTCCAGCCTGGGAACCAGGAAGCTTGCCGGAATGAGCAAGGGAAAGCTTTTCCTGCATTTTTCGACGGATTGCGATTAAAGGGCGAGTAACGTTGATGGGATTCTGCAGCTGTTCCAGGCCGAGCGCTTCACTGCGTTGCCAGGATGCCGGTGAGTCCCCGGCTGGCCCGACCAAGGATCATAGCCCTCATTTCCCGAAACAGGTAACATGGAATGATGGAAAGTGGTCTTCTTCCTGATCTATCCTTGCCGGGTGCACCTCCTTTCAGGGTTTCTGTCGGTTTGCTGAAATGGCACCGCTTTCAGAGCGTAAGGTGGGCTGCGCCCACCAAATTCACTTTCAGATGATCCGCCACCAGGTGGTGCGGGCTTTTTCAAGAAGCTCAAAGATCTTGCCGTCATCCGCTGCCGCCGTTCGACCAGTGAGCTTCCGGAGCCATCTTTGCGGAATCTTGCCCTTGCCGTGCAGCGCACCCAGGGCGGCGCCGACGATGGCTGCCACGGTATCGTTGTCCTTGGTATCGTTAACGGCCCTGACCAGCCCTTCCTCGAAGTTGTCCGCATGGTTCATGCACATGAAAATGACCGACGGCACCGTCTCGAGCAGGTAGGCACCTGAAAACCATGAGTTGCAGGCTTCGAGAACAGAGAGGTTGGCCTCACAGGCCTTCGATACTTCCTGCGCGACAAAGGCGGAAAGCGTGCCCCGAAAGGCCTTGAGCTTCGGCACTCGCGGTCGATAGTTGGCGTCCCTTTCCAGATCACCCGCCACGGTGACGAAGCTTTCGAGCCACCAGGAAGGCTCGGGCGGAGCAGTCATCCGCAGCAACTGCTGGAGCATGTTGACAAAGGCGAGGCAGGCCGCAATGGAAGCCGAATCGTTGTGAGTGATCATGGCGGAAAGGGCGGTATCCACCCAGAGCTCCGATGTGCCGGTTTTCAGGTGCGGGATGAGCATCGGCGCAATCCTCATGATCGCCCCGTTGCCGGCGGCTTTCGGGCCGCATTCGTACCACTGCTTCTGGCCCGATTGGTAGTTGGCGACGAAAGCCTTGACCGTGGAACCGATCCCGAAAATGCGATTGCGGCAGAAGCGGGCGGCGACGTTCTCGGGAATGAAACCGCCATCGGCGATCATTTGCTCCAAAGTCCGGAAGGCCAGCTGGGTGTCGTCCGATGGATACCCCAGGGCTTTGCCGTCATGCCGTCTATTGGGCAGATAATCCCGAATTTCCCCATGCCTAGCGGCCCGCTCCGCCGGCAACCTGCCTTCCGTCGCAACTCCAAGCGCATCCCCGACGGCCAATCCCAGCATCATGCCCTCAACCCGGTCGAAGTCAAAATCGACCGGCATCGGTCCGGGACTGGTCTCAAACAATGCCCCGCGCCTCAAATCAATGCGATTGGTCTGAAACAGAAAATCCAGGGTCGATCTGTTGGTGGTCATAGGTTTCAAATCCTTTCCATTGGGAGCATTCAGGAATTTTTACGTTGTACATTCGGTTTGAGTGCTCCCGTGTTCCCGTGTCTCAGCCCTCCGCTTTCGATCGTTCCGTCGGTGTAGTTGCATGATTTTCCCGTAGCTGCCGTTGTA